>Ga0190275_10000312_pt1 | contig 46170 bp, 52 predicted proteins | sample Popmic550T_FD_133745 | JGI IMG/M metagenome (GOLD analysis project Ga0190275, IMG submission 133745) | Populus adjacent soil microbial communities from riparian zone of Yellowstone River, Montana, USA - 550 T | ecosystem: Environmental > Terrestrial > Soil > Riparian zone > Trees stand | place... | reverse complement strand
CACCTTGTCGGCGTTGACGACGACGACATGGTCGCCGCAATCGACATGCGGGGTGTAGCTCGGCTTGTGCTTGCCGCGCAGGATGTTGGCGATGATCGAAGCGAGGCGGCCGACGACCAGGCCCTCGGCATCGATCAGATGCCATTTCTTCTCCACCTCGGCCGGCTTGGCCGACTTGGTGGTCTTCATCAGCGCCTTCATGGCCTGAATCTCCCTTGGAGGGTTTGACCTCTCGATGAAATGAACCGCGCCGCTTCCCGGGGGAGCGGCGCTTGGGCGGGCAAATGACAGCGGAGGGCCCGGAAGTCAAGGAAAAGCGGGCGTTTGACTTGAGGTATCATATTACCTCAGGGTCTCCGCACTCACCCAATGCGCATAAGCGTCAAGCGCGTCGGCGATCGGCCAGACCACCGCCGCCGGGACTTCGTAGCTGTGCAGCTCGGCCAGCCGGGCCATCAGCGGCCGGGCAGAATCGGCAACGGTCTTGAAGAGGGCGGCGACCTCCCGTCCTTCCTCGACCGCGCCCTGCCAGCGGTAGATCGAAACGCAAGGCCCGAGGATGTTGGCGCAGGCGGCGAACCTTTCCTCGACCAGGATTCGCGCGATCCGCCGGGCTTCCTCGGCGGAGCCGAACGTCGCGTAGACGGTGACCGGCGGATTTCCGGCGCTTGCGGCCGCGATCAATTCCGATCGTTCAGCTTCGGGCATCGCCCGCCTGCGGCTTCGGAACATCCAGCATATCGAAGGCGATCGACGTCCGAAGCCCGGGGCCGCCCGACGGGACGGTCCAGTGCATGCAATAAGACGGCATCAGCACGAGCAACCCGGGCTCGGGCCGGATCACGGCCCGAGGCCAATTCGGAGCGACAGCCTCGAGCTCTTCGGGAGGTCCGATGTGGAGATGCCCCTCGGGCCCGTCGCCTTCGACCCCCACCGGATAATAGACGCCGGTGCTCCAGCCTTGCGGGTGGAGATGGCGCGGGCAATAGCCCTCGTTTCGAGCGAAGAGCGCCCAGACGTCGAGCCGGACTTCGCGGGACACGAGCGGCGCCAGGGGATGATCGCTCGCCGCCCAGTCGCGAACATAGTGATCCGCCTCCTCGCGCAGAGCGGCGGTCAGCGCGCGCGCGGCCGGATCCTCCAGATTGTGAAAGCGCTGGAGCACCGGGACCTTGCTGAACGGTTGGATGAAGTCCCTGTCCTCCGCGCGGCCTTCTTCCCGGATCAGCATGGCCTGCACGGCCTCGGCCAGGCCGCCAGCCTCGCCGTTCGGACCGGGCCGATCGAGCTGGATCCTGCGCAGCAGCCTCGACGGGTCGAGGAGGGCCGCGACCTCGTCGGTCCGCCCCAATCGGGAAAGCGCCATCATATATCGGAAGATCATCCGCGAATTGGCCATCCCCCGGGCGAACAGGGCTTCATATTCCTCGGCGACCTCGGCCGGCGAGACTCCGGGCTTCACGTCCTTGAGCGCGATATTGCCGCCGCGGCGGAGGGCCAGGTGCCGAAGGTCCTTGGCGACCTCGGCGAGGCCCGCCTGCTCCAGGAAGATGAGGTGAAGGCCGAACGGAATGTTGTGCCTGTTGGTCCGTTTGAGACAGAGGTCGTAAAGGTCGAGCCCGGCCTCGGTCTCTCCCGCAAGGAGCAGGGAAAGCGCGTCCCGGGACGTCGGAGCCTTTCCGCTCCGCTCCTCAAACATCGCCGCGTCCAACTTCAATTCTCCGTTCAACGCTCCGGGGGGACTATGCCTTCTGCGGTGCGGCTCAACAAGCCGTGGCCTGGCGCGCCCGGAACTCGCCCAGCCGGTGCGCCGCGACCAGGGCCGCCGCGAGGAGCAGCACGGCCATCCCCTGGTGCGACGCCGCGATCCAGAGTTCCACCCCCGACAGCAAGGTGAAGATCCCGAGCAGGACCTGCACCGTCACCGCGCCCACGAGCGCGCCGGCGGGAAGCCGGTGCCCGGCCCGCCACGCGTTCCGGGCCAGGACGAAGGCGGCGGACGCCACGGCGAAGGCGAGCCAGCGGTGGACGAACTGGACCATGATCGGATTGTCGGCGAAGTTCCTGAAGAAGGGCTCGAGCAGGGGCGCGTCGGCCGGAAACCATTGATCGCCCATTTTCGGCCAGCTCGAATAAGCGTAGCCGGCTTCGAGGCCGGCGACATAGGCGCCGAACAGGAATTGCAGGAACAGAAGCGACAGCGTCCAGATCGCCGTCGTCGGCATTCGCGGCGGGCGGGAGCCCGGCGCTCGGGCGAGGCCGAGAAGGTCGAGCGCAAGCCACAAGGTCGCTCCGAAGATCGCCAGCGCCAGGAGCAGGTGGACGGCGAGGCGGATGTGGCTGACGTCGGGCCGGTCGACCAGGCCCGAGGCGACCATCCACCAGCCGATCGCGCCCTGCAGCCCGCCCGCCGCGAGAAGGGCGGCGAGCTTCCAGCCGTAGCCGCGGGGGATGGCCCGCTTCCAGGCGAACCACAGCAATGGCAAGGCGAAAGCGAGGCCGATGATCCGGCCGAGCAGCCTGTGGACATATTCCCAGAAATAGATGTTCTTGAAGTCCGCGAGGCTCATCCCGGTGTTGACGACCTGATATTGCGGGCTCTGCCGGTAGGCGGCGAACTCGGCCGCCCAGGCCTCCTCGCCGATCGGGGGAAGGACTCCCGACAGCGGCTCCCACCGGACGATCGACAGTCCGGATTCGGTCAATCGGGTGATCCCCCCGACGACCACCATGAGGAAGACGAGGGCGGCGACCGCGAGCAGCCACAAAGCGACGGCGCGCGGACGCTGGAGGTTGGCACCGGATTCGAGGGGCATCGAAAGATCGCTCCGCCAAATTGACCCTCTCCCGTTCTTACGGGAGAGGAGGGGCCCGCCGCGAAGCGGTGGGAGGTGAGGGTCTGGACACCGGAGTCAGCAAGACCCTCACCTCCCAAGCCTTCGGCTTGGGCCCCTCCTCTCCCGTAAAGGACGGGAGAGGGGATTAGGCGCGCGATATGGTCGCCCAACGGCCCGATGCCAATGCAACTTTTTTGTGAATGTAATGTTGTATCTTTACGGCGACGACATTATACCAAGTGCCGTCAGGAGAACGGCGAGTCTATGTTCGCGAAGGTCGGAGCAAATGGAGGGATGGACCGGATAGCCATCGCGCTGTCCGGGCTGTGCCTCGTCCATTGCCTGGCGAGCGCGATTTTCGTCGCCATGCTCGCCTCCGCGGGCGGGCTTCTCCTCGATCCGATCATCCACGAAGTCGGCCTGACCTTCGCCATCGCGCTCGGCATGCTCGCGCTCAGCCGGGGGGTGGTCGAGCACGGCTTCATGATGCCTTCTGCCGTCGGCGGTCTCGGTCTCGGAGTCATGGCCGGCTCGCTCACCCTGCACGGCGACCCGATGGGCACGGTCTACACGATCCTGGGGGTCGCCATCCTCGCGCTCGGCCACGATCTCAACCGCCGCGCGGTGATCTGAGCGTCGTCCCAGCGAAAGCTGGGACCCCGGCGGGTGAAGAACGCCGCGCCTTTCACCCCCTGGGGCCCCGGCCTTCGCTGGGGCGACGGTGATGCCCTCCCTTGTCCCGATCCTTCGCAAGCCCTACCTTGCGCCCATGGCGCATCACCACCACCATGAAGCGCATGAGGGCGCTTCCCTCATGCAGGCGGCGCAAAGCTCGATGGAGAAATCGGGCGAGCAATGGACCCAGATGCGGTCCGCCGTCTTCGAGGCCCTGGCCGGTTTCGAGCGCCCCGCTTCCGCCTACGACATTGCCGACAAGGTCAGCCAGTCGCAGGGGCGCCGGGTCGCGGCGAACAGCGTCTATCGGATACTCGACCTCTTCGTCAGCGCCAACCTGGCCCGCCGGGTGGAGAGCGCCAACGCCTATGTCGCCAACGACCATCCCGACTGCCTGCACGACTGCATCTTCCTGATCTGCGATACCTGCGGGAACACCACCCATCTCGACGACGACAAGCTCTCGGGCGGGGTTCGGGCGGCGGCCAGGGAAGCCGGTTTCACGCCGGAGCGGCCGGTGATCGAGGTCAGGGGCACCTGCCCGGATTGCAAGACGGGCTGACGCTCGGGCGGCGAAGGGCCGGAGCGCGCTGAGCGTCCAGCGATCAGCTCGATGCCCTCACCCCGTTCGCCCTGAGCGCGTCGAAGGGCTTTCCTTCAACCTGCCGAAAGAAAAGGGGAGGGCTTCGACAAGCTCAGCCCGAACGGAAATCCGGATATCGATCTTCGCTCAACCGCGAGGCTTGGCCCGGCTGCCTTTTCCCGGGGTGGAGGCGGATCCGGCGCCCTTGCCGGCGCCCTGAAGCGCGGCCAGCCGTTCGGCGATCGCCGCCTCCTTCTGAAGCGCCTCGAGCTCGGCGACCTTGGCCGCCGCTTCCGGGCTCGCGCGGGCGCCGCTCAGGCCGCCGGCGGCCTCCATCGCGCGTTCGAAAGCCTCCTGAGCACGCTCGGCCCGCCGCTGCAGCCGAGAATCCGGCGATCCGGGACCTTCGTCTCCGCTCGACGCCGCCCGCTGCGCCGCTTCGAAGCTGCGCAATTCGTCGTACATCTGCCCTCGGCGAAGCTTGAGCTCGGCGGCGCTCTCCTCGAGCCGGCGCTCCGCCGTGGCGGCCTCGGCCTCGGCCTTGGTCAGTGAGGCAATCTGGGTTTCAACGTCGAGCTGGCGCGCGATCGCCGCTTCGGCCAGGTCCAAACGGTCCTTGCCGAGCGCGAAACGCGCCTGCTCCTTGAGCGTCGCCAATTGCTTGCGGCATTCCTGAAGCCTGTGCGCCGCCTGCAGGCGCTTCGCCCGAGCGCCCTCGCCGTCGGTCCGCGCCTTTTCGACCGCCGAGTCCATTTCGCGGATCGCCTGCCGCATCACGCTGGTCCCGCTGAGCCGCTCGGCCGCGTCGAGCGCGCTGCTCGCGCCGCCCGAAACGACCCGCTGCACCCGGACGAAAATCGAATCCGACATCCCCTGACCCCCTGCGGCGAACGAGACCCGTCGTCCCGCACCGCCGCCGGGATAATGGAGCCGCCTTAAGGCCGCGTAAAGTGCGCAAGACAGGTTCCAGTCATATAAGCCGTTGTAATCGCGGCCGCCCGGGCGGAAAATGGTCCGTCGCCGAGGGTCTGGCCGATGATGTTGAGTCTCGAAACCCGGAACAGGGACCGACTCGGGTCGGCGGCCGGAGTCGGCCTGCTCCACGCTCTCATCGGCTACGTCCTGCTCACCGGCCTCGGCTACGACCCGTCCGCCGCGGTCCCCGAGGCCCTGAAGCTCTTCAACGTCGCCGAGGCGCCTCCGCCCCCGCCGCCCGCCAAACCGGCCCGGCCCGACGTCGAGAAGAAGACTCGCAAGGCCAAGCCCAAGAATGCCGAAGGCGCCGCCTCGCCGGCCAATCTGCGCAACACGCCAACCCAGATCGTCGCGCCGCCCTCCGAGATCCGGATCCCGCTCCCTCCGATCATCCCGACCGCTCCCGTCGCAGGACAGGGGAGCGCGATGGCGGCCGGCGCGACGAACGTGCCCGGACCCGGCACCGGGAGCGGCGGAGTCGGCAACGGTCTCGGCAGCGGCCGCTTCGGCGACGGCACCGGCGGCGGCGGCGGCGGCGGCGGCCGGGGCACCCGCGCCCGCTGGCTCAGCGGCAGGATCGGCAATTCCGACTATACGAGCGACCTGACCCGCGACGGCGTGGTGTATCTGCGCTTCACCGTCGCCCCGAGCGGCCGGGTCAGCGACTGCGCCGTGACCCGGTCGAGCGGAAACCGAGCGCTGGACGCCCTCACCTGCCGGCTCATCGTCAGGCGGTTCCGCTACCGGCCGGCACGCGACTCCGAGGGACGTCCCGTCGCCTCGACGATTACCGGCGAGCACCTCTGGTACGCCGAGCCGCCTCCGCCCGACGTCTGGGTGGAGCCGGACATCGAGGAGCCGGACGACGGCGGATGACGCGGCGCTCCTGCGCCGGGCCTGCACAACTTCCTCATTCGACACCGGCGCCGCTTTGGGCTAGCGGGACCTTGCGACAGGGACCATATCGACGCCCATGACCGACCGCCTCGAAACTCCGCTTCTCGACACCGCCGGCACCCCCGCGGAGCTGCGCCGGCTGAAGCCGGGCCAGTTGCGCCAGCTCGCCGACGAGCTGCGCTCGGAAACCATCTCCGCCGTGTCCGTCACCGGCGGCCATCTCGGCGCCGGGCTCGGCGTGGTCGAGCTCACGGTGGCGCTCCACTACGTGTTCGACACGCCCGCCGACCGACTGATCTGGGACGTGGGCCACCAGGCCTATCCGCACAAGATCCTGACCGGCCGCCGCGACCGGATCCGCACCTTGCGCCAGGGCGGCGGCCTTTCCGGCTTCACCCGGCGGTCGGAAAGCGAATATGATCCGTTCGGAGCGGCGCACAGCTCCACCTCCATCTCCGCCGCCTTGGGCTTCGCGGTCGCCAACAAGCTCGCCGACCGGCCGGGCCGGGCGATCGCGGTGATCGGCGACGGCGCCATGTCCGCCGGAATGGCCTATGAAGCGATGAACAACGCCCAGGTCGCGGGCAACCGGCTGATCGTCATCCTGAACGACAACGACATGTCGATCGCGCCCCCGGTGGGCGGGCTTTCGCATTATCTCGCCCGGCTGGTTTCCTCGCCCAAATATCTGACCCTTCGCCATCTCGCCCAGAAGGTCGCCCGCAAGCTTCCCAAGCGCCTCCACGTCATGGCGCGCCGGTGGGAGGAATATTCGCGCGGCTTCTGGACCGGCGGGACTCTCTTCGAGGAACTGGGCTTTTATTATGTCGGCCCGGTCGACGGCCATAATGTCGAGGGGCTCGTCCAGATCCTCGAGAACGTCCGCGACGCCGACGAGGGCCCGATGCTCGTCCATGTCGTCACCAAGAAGGGCAAGGGCTACGGCCCGGCCGAGGCGGCGTCGGACAAATATCACGGCGTCCAGAAGTTCGACGTCGTCTCCGGCGAACAGGCCAAGGCCGAGCCCGGCCCGCCGAGCTACACCGCCGTCTTCGCCAAGGCGCTGACCGCCGAAGCGGAGCGGGACGACAAGGTCGTGGCGATCACCGCGGCGATGCCCTCGGGCACCGGCCTCGACAAGTTCGGAGCCCTCTTCCCCGACCGGATGTTCGACGTCGGGATCGCCGAGCAGCACGCCGTCACCTTCGCCGCCGGCCTCGCCGCGCAGGGCTACAGGCCGTTCTGCGCCATCTATTCGACCTTCCTGCAGCGCGCCTACGATCAGGTCGTCCACGACGTTGCCATCCAGAACCTGCCGGTGCGCTTCGGGATGGACAGGGCCGGCCTGGTCGGCGCCGACGGCGCGACCCATGCCGGCAGCTTCGATCTCGCTTATCTGTGCACCCTGCCCAATTTCGTCGTGATGGCCGCCGCCGACGAGGCCGAGCTGGTCCACATGGTCCACACCATGGCGCTTTACGACCAGGGCCCGAGCGCCGTCCGCTACCCGCGCGGCAACGGCGTCGGAATTCCACTGCCGGACGTGCCCGAGCGGCTCGAGATCGGCAAGGGCCGGATCGTTCGCGAAGGCAAGAAGGTGGCGATCCTCTCGCTCGGCACCCGCCTCTTCGAGGCCTTGAAGGCGGCCGACGCGCTCGAAGTCCGCGGCCTTTCGACCACGGTCGCCGACCTCCGGTTCGCCAAGCCCCTCGACGAGGCGCTGATCCGCCGGCTGCTCACCAGCCACGAGGTCGCGGTGACGGTCGAGGAAGCCGCGATCGGGGGCTTCGGAGCGCACGTCCTCACCATGGCCAGCGACGAGGGCCTGATCGACGGCGGCCTCAAGCTCAGGACCTTGCGCCTCCCCGACCGCTTCCAGGACCAGGACAAGCCCGAGAAGCAGATCGCCGAAGCCGGGCTGGACGCGGACGGAATCGTCGACGCGGTGCTCAAGGCGCTCCGCCACAACAGCGCCGGGGTAATCGAGGGCGCCCGGGCCTAGACATGCAAAAGCCGCCGGAAATCCGGCGGCTCGCATAGCTCCTCGATCGACGGGTCCTTAGAGCAGGACGGTGGCGAAGATCAGGATCTGGCTGGCAATGGCGATGACGCCCGCCACTCCGGTTTCCACGATACGCATTTCAACTTCCTTTTAAGCGGGAGCGGATTAGCTCCCGGGACCCCTGTCGCAGTCAGCGCCTTGTTTCTCAACTGCAAAGGTAGACATAGGCAGTTGCGTTTCCTGCAACCGTAGGCTTCGGGCCGAAGGCCTGATTGTCGACATCTGCCGACGAGTCAGGAGAGGGTCCACGTCCTTTCTTCTTCGCGGTCTTCGCGTCCCTTCGCGTGAGCCCATCTGTTTTTTGGATTCACGCGAAGATGCGCGAAGACCGCGACGGGGTCCGTAACTGCAATGGAGAGTCGAGCAGTGGCTGACGTAGAGGAATGCGCGCGGCTGGCCGTGGATTGCGGCCTGCAAATCCATCGGAAACTGGGGCCCGGCCTTCTCGAGTCCGTTTACGAAACGGTTCTGGAAGCCAGCTTGTCGCGGTTGGGGTTAACCGTACAGCGGCAGAAGCTTATCGACATCGAATATGATAATATGCTCCTGCGTGAGGGGTTCCGAGCCGATCTTTTCGTAGAAGGGTCCCTCATCATCGAAGTGAAATCGGTGGAGCGCTTCGCGCCGGTGCACGGGAAGCAGCTGCTTACCTACCTAAGATTGACCAGGCAGCCGCTTGGGCTGCTGATGAATTTCGGGGCGTCCACGTTCCGGGAGGGACTGAAGCGAGTGGTGAACAATCATCTCGACGTCGCAACCTCACCTCTCAGAATCAATCGGGTTCCGCGAGGCTCAGCCTGATGAAAGCTCGCGCGGATCAGATGCTCGTCGACCGGGGCCTGGCCGAGAGCCGGGCCAAGGCTCAGGCCTTGATCCTGGCCGGCCTGGTCTTCAGCGGCGAGCGCAAGATCGAGAAGGCGGGGCAGGCGCTCGCCGAAGACGCGCCGCTCGAGGTTCGCGGCAAGGCGCATCCCTGGGTTTCGCGGGGCGGGACCAAGCTGGCGCATGCGCTCGAGCATTTCGGGTGGGACGTGACGGGGGCGGTGGCGCTCGACGTGGGGTCGTCGACGGGCGGCTTCACCGACGTGCTACTTCAGAAGGGGGCGGCGAAGGTGTTCGCGGTCGACGTCGGCACCAACCAGCTTGCCTGGAAGCTCCGCCAGGATCCGCGGGTCGTGGTCCACGAGAAGACCAATGCGCGCTACCTCACCGACGCGGTGGTGACCGAGCCGGTCGACATCATCGTGTGCGACGCCAGCTTCATCTCGCTCGCCAAGGTGCTGGACAAGGCGCTCGGCTTCGCGAAGCCCGGCGGCCGCCTCGTCGCCCTGGTGAAGCCGCAATTCGAGGCGGAGCGAGGCGAGATCGGCAAAAGCGGAGTCGTCAGGGATCCGGAAATCCACGCTAGAGTCTGCGCGAATGCGCGGCTATGGGTCGAAGGACAGGGGTGGAAAGCGGCCGGGCTCGTCGAGAGCCCGATCACTGGCCCTGAAGGGAATAAAGAGTTCCTACTCGCTGCACAGCGCCCTTGATAGGCACCTCGCCGCACCTTAGCTGCGACGCCATGCGCATCCTCAAGCTAAGCTTTTCCCTTGCCCTTCTGGGACTTGCCGCCGCCTGCGGTGGCGCCGGGGCGGAGGAGAAAGGCAAGGCCCGGCCGGCGCCGGTGGTCAAGGTCGAGCCCGCCACCACCATCCGGTTCGTCGAGACGATCGAGGCCGTCGGCACCGCCCGGGCCAATGAGCAGGTGACCTTGTCCGCTCCGGTCACCGAGCGGCTGGTCCGGCTCGGCTTCGACGACGGGGCCTTCGTTCGCCGGGGACAGGTCATCGCGGTTCTCGCCCAGGGCCAGGAGGCCGCCCAGCTCGCCGAAGCCCAGGCGCGGCAGCGGGAGGCCCAGCAGCAGCTCGGCCGGATCCAGACCCTCAAGAACCGCGGCTTCGCCACCCAGTCGCAGCTCGACGTTCAGAACGCCGCCGCCGCGGGCGCCCGGGCGCAGGCGTCCGGGGTTCGCGCCTCGATCGCCGAACGGGTGATCACCGCGCCCTTCTCGGGCTACGCCTCGCTTCGGACGATCTCGCCCGGCGCCGTGGTGAGCAGCGGAACGCCGATCGCGACGATCAGCGACATCTCGACGATCAAGCTCGACTTCCCGGTGCCCGAGACCTTGCTCTCGACGCTCCGCCCGGGCCTCACCATCGCGGCCACCTCCGCCGCCTATCCCGACCAGCCCTTTCGCGGCCAGATCGCCAATGTCGATCCGGTGATCGATCCCAACACCCGGGCGGTCATGGTGCGCGCCCAGCTTCCCAACGCCGACAACAAGCTCAAGCCGGGCATGCTTCTGACGGTGGTCATCGAATCCTCGCCTCGGCTCGGCCTTTCGGTCCCGGAGCTGGCGATTGTAGGAGAAGGCGAGTCGCGGTTCGTCTATACGATTGACGGGAGCGGCGCCGCCCGCCGGACCGCCGTCAGGACGGGCCTGCAGAGCGCCGGGCGGGTCGAGATCCTCGAGGGTCTGAAGCCGGGGCAGAAGGTCGTGACCGAAGGCGTGGTCAAGCTTTCCGAGGGGATGAAGGTGCGGGTCGCCGGGGCCGGTAACGCGCAGCGCGGACCGCGGTCCCAGGGCGGGCAGGCGCAGGGGAAGGCGCCATGAGCCGCGCTCCGTCATCCCGGCGAAGGCCGGGATCCATGAACACGGAAGGTGGAGATTGGAGCGGCGACGCCTCGCCTTTATCGCCAGCCTCGATGTTCATGGATCCCGGCCTTCGCCGGGATGACGTTGGAATAATAATCGGTAGATTCGGTCGCACCGCGATCCCGCCGAGCCAGGACCGGGTCCAGCCGTGAAGATATCCGACCTTTCGGTCCGCCGGCCCGTCTTCGCGTCGGTGCTGGCGATGCTGATCGCGGTCGTCGGCCTGGTCGGCTTCTTTGCGCTCTCGGTCCGCGAATATCCGGACGTCGATCCCCCGGTCGTCTCGGTCCAGACCCAATATGTCGGCGCCGCGGCAAGCGTCGTCGAAACCCGGGTCACCCAGGTGCTCGAGGACCAGCTCTCGGGCGTCGAGGGGCTTCAGACGATCACTTCGCGAAGCCAGGACGGGCAATCGTCCATCACCATCGAATTCTTCCCCGGCCGGTCGATCGAATCGGCGGCCAACGACGTCCGCGACCGGGTCGGCGCCGCGGCCGGCAACCTCCCCGACGACGTCCGGCCGCCCGAAGTGCGCAAGGTCGACGCCGACGCGGCGCCGATCCTGTTCCTGGTCGTCTCCAAGCCGGGCTGGTCCCGGCTTCAGCTGTCCGATTATGTCGACCGCAACCTGCTCGACCGCTTCTCCTCGATCGAGGGGGTCGCCCGGGTCTTCGTCGGCGGCGAGGCGCGTCCGGCGATGCGGGTGTGGATGCAGCCCGGCCGGCTTGCCGCCTACGGCCTCACCCCCGGCGACATCGAAACCGCTTTGCGCTCCCAGAATGTCGAGCTTCCCGCCGGCCGGCTGGAATCGGCGCAGCAGAACGTCACCCTCCGGGTCGACCGTCCCTTCGCCAACGCGCGGCAATTCGCCCAGCTCGTCGTCGGCCGCGGCGCCGACGGCTATCTCGTCCGCCTGGGCGACGTCGCCCGGGTCGAGCAGGGGCCGGAGAATCCCTATTCCGCTTTCCGGCTCAACGGCCAGGAAGCGGTCGGCCTCGGCATCGTCCGGCAATCGGGCGCCAATACGCTGGCCGTGGCCGACGCGGCCAAGCTGGCGGCGGAAGAGCTGAAATCCACCCTTCCCGAGGGCATGAACATCGTCGTCGGCTCCGACGAGAGCCTGTTCATCAGCCGGGCCATCGACAAGGTCTGGGTGACTCTCGCCGAAGCGGCCGTCCTCGTCGTCCTGGTCATCTACCTCTTCCTCGGCAATTGGCGCGCCACCCTGATCCCCGCCGTCACCGTGCCCTTGTGCCTTCTCGCCAGCTTCGCCGTGCTGTGGCTGTTCGGATTCTCGATCAACCTGCTGACCCTGCTCGCCATGGTGCTCTCGATCGGAATCGTCGTCGACGACGCCATCGTCGTGCTCGAAAACGTCTATCACCGGATCGAGGAGGGCGAACCGCCGCTCGCCGCGGCCTTCGAGGGCACGCGCCAGGTCGGCTTCGCCATCGTCTCGACCACGCTCGTCGTCTGCGCGGTGTTCGTGCCGATCATGTTCATCGCCGGCCAGACCGGCCTGCTGTTCCGGGAGCTCGCCGCGGCGATGATCGGCGCCGTCGCCTTCTCGGGCTTCCTGGCGCTCAGCCTGGCGCCGATGCTCTGCTCGAAGATGCTCAAATATCAGGAGCGGGGCCGCTTCGCCCGCTGGGTCGACGATCGCTTTCGCCGGCTCGAGGGCTTCTATTCGCGGCGGCTCGACGGGATGATCCTGAAGCCGCTGGTCCCGCTCGTCGTCGTCGGGATATTCCTGGCCGGCGCCGGTGCGCTTTTCGCGACCCTTCGATCGGAGCTGGTGCCCGCCGAGGATGTCGGAATCCTCTCCGCCAACATCAATGCCCCCGAAGGCACCGGCTACGACCAGATGGATCGCTACATGATCGATGCGCAGGGCAAGCTCCTGCCGCTCGTCGACAAGGGCTCCGTCCGCGCCATCATCACCCGGACCCCGGGCGGCTTCGGCGCGAGCGACGATTTCAACAGCGGCAATTTCGTCATCTTCCTGAAGCCCTGGGAGGAGCGCGAGGAGACCACCCAGGACGTCGTCCAGGAGGTCAACAAACGGCTCGGCCAGCTTCCCGCCGTCCGCGGCAACGCGCAGGTCCGTTCCTCGATCGGAGGACGCGGCCGGGGCCAGCCGGTCAGCTTCGTCATCGCCGGCTCGACCTATGCCGAGCTCGCCCGGGCCCGCGACCGGATCCTCGGCGCCGCCGCCGCCAATCCCGGAATCGTCAATCTCGATTCCGACTATAAGGAGACCAAGCCGCAGCTTCGGATCGCCGTCGACACCGCCCGCGCCGGCGATCTCGGGGTCTCGGTCGAGGACGTGTCCAACGCCCTCCAGTCGCTGCTCGGCTCGCGCCGGGTCTCGACCTATGTCGATCGCGGCGAGGAATATCAGGTCGTCGTTCAGGCCGAGGCCGGCGCTCGAGCCACCCAGGCCGACCTCCAGACCATCTACGTCCGCAACCGCTCCGGCGGAGTGGTGCCGCTCGCCAGCCTGGTCACGGTCTCCGATACCGCCGGCGCCCGCGACCTCGGCCGCTACAACAAGATGCGGGCCATCACCCTCTCCGGCGGCCTCGCCCCCGGTTACTCGCTCGGCGAGGCGCTGGAGTTCCTCGAGGCTCAGGCCAGCCAGTCGCCCGAAGTGATCGCGGTCGGCTATCGCGGCGAGAGCCAGGCCTTCAAGGAAGCCGGCGGCTCGATCTGGCTGGTCTTCGGGCTCACCATCCTGATCATCTATCTGCTGCTCGCCGCCCAGTTCGAAAGCTTCGTCCACCCGGCCGTCATCATCAGCACGGTGCCGCTGGCGGTGGGGGGCGGAGCCATCGGCCTCGCGATCATGGGGCAGACCCTCAACCTCTACAGCCAGGTCGGGCTCGTCATGCTGGTCGGCCTCGCCGCCAAGAACGGGATCCTGATCGTCGAGTTCGCCAACCAGCTTCGCGACCAGGGCCGGGACATCGGCCAGGCGATTCGCGAAGCCTCGGCCCGGCGCCTCCGCCCGATCCTGATGACGTCGATCGCCACCGTGGCGGGCGCGGTCCCGCTCATGCTGGCCGGCGGCGCCGGAGCCGCCGCCCGAACCGCCATCGGCGTGGTCATCGTGTGGGGCGTGTCGATCTCCACCCTGATCACCCTCTTCCTGATCCCGCTCCTCTATTCGCGGCTGGCGCGCTACACGGGCTCGCCGCTGGCGGTGACGAGGAAGCTCGAGGAGCAGCTGAAGCATCCCTCCGGTGCCCAGCCCATGCCGGCGGAATGAGGCGGAAAATGGTGCAGAAAATGGTGACAGTTACGAATTTCATCCGGGAGCGCCGAGGCGCCGGGCCGCTCGCCGATGAAATTCGTAACTGTCACCATTTTCTGGAGGGCGGGCGATGACCGGACTCGCTTCCAAGTCGCAGCTCAGGATGTCCTTCCTTCGCTTTGCACTGTTCACCGTGCCGCTGGTGCTCCTGCTCGGCACCGTTTCCGGCCGGATCGCCAATTCTGGCTACGGCAACGCCTGGTTCGACGCCCTCCAGAAGCCGGCGATCATGCCTCCGGGCTGGATGTTCGGAGTGGCCTGGACGATCCTCTATATCCTCCTCGGCCTCGCTTCGGCCCTGATCCTCCACGCCCGCGGCGCGCGCGGGCGCGGCCTGGCGCTGACCCTGTTCGTCGCCCAGCTCCTCCTCAACTATGCCTGGTCGCCCCTCTTCTTCGCCTATCACCAGGTCGGGGCGGCGTTCTGGACGATCCTCGCGATGATCGTCCTCTCGGCGGTGACGGCCTTTCTGTTCTGGCGGATCCGGCGCTCCGCCGGCCTGCTGATGGTGCCCTATCTCGCCTGGCTCTGCTTCGCCTGCGCGCTCACCTGGCAGATCGGACTCCTGAACCCCGGCGCCGCCGAGCTTGCGCCGGGCGGCTCGACTACCGATATCGCCCTCTAGACATTTTTGAGAGGAGGGCTCGATGCAGTCCGAAAACCGTCTGTTCGACGATTTCGTCAAGGTCATGAACGGCGCCGCCGGCACCATCGCCGGCGTCGGCCGCGAGGCCGAGAACGCCTTTCGCGACCGGATGCGCGACTGGGTCGGCGGCCTCGACATGGTCTCGCGCGAGGAGTTCGAAGCGATGAAGGCGATCGCGATCGCGGCTCGCGAGGAGAGCGCGGCGCTGAAGAGCCGGATCGAGGCGCTCGAGGCGGCGGCGGTCGCCAAGCCGAAGCGCAAGCCGGCCGGCGACGTCGGAGCAGGGGCCGGTACGGGCTCCGGGAGCCAGTAATCCACAACATATTGTGGTCGTCCGATCCGCGTCCCTTGCGCCAGCGCTCGCGCGGGGGCATTTTCGCGGAAACTGGGGCGGCCGGAAAGCTGAGAGATGAACGTGGACGAATTGGAGCTGGAGCGCGAGCCGGGCGGCCCGATCGACATGCTCGAACATTATTTCAGCGCCCACGGCTGGGTCTGCGAGCGCGGCGAGGACGAGATCGTCGCCAACTTCCAGGGCAGCTGGGCGCAATATGAGCTTCGCGCCGTCTGGCGCGACGAGGACCATGTCCTTCAGTTCCTCGCCCTTCCCGACATCCGGGTGGCCCAGGACAAGCGCGCCGCCGTCTACGAGACGATCGGCCTGATCAACGAGCAATTGTGGATCGGCCATTTCGAGCTTTGGGCCTCGTCGGGCCTCGTCCTCTTCCGCCACGCCACCCTGCTCGAGGGCGAGGAAGGCGGAGTGCTCACGCTCCAGCACGCCGAGACCCTGGTCGAGGCGGCGATCGAGGAATGCGAGCGCTTCTACCCCGTCTTCCAATTCGTCCTCTGGGCCGGCAAGACCCCGCAGGAGGCGATCGCCGCGGCTTTGATCGAGACCCAGGGCGAGGCGTAAGGCGCTGGGGCAGCCCTCGTCGTCCCAGCGAAGGCTGGGACCCCAGGGAGAATTCACGCTGACGCTGGAGCCGCGCCTCGCGAAGCTGTAAGCGCCCTTCACCCCCTGGGGCCCCAGCCTTCGCCGGGGCGACGAGGCAAGCATGATCCAGCTCCAACTGCCCGGTCCCCTGTTCCTCATCGGCTGCGGCAACATGGCCGGGGCGATGCTCGAAGGCTGGCTCGCGGCCGGCGCCGATCCGCGGATGATCACCGTGGTCCGCCCGAGCGGCCGTCCCCCGGCGCCCAATATTCGCACGCTCACCGCGCTCCCGGAAGACGAGGTCCCGGCGCTGGTTCAGCTCGGCGTCAAGCCGCAGAAGCTGGCCGAGGTCGCCCCGGCCGTCGCTCCCGCCCTGGAAGCGGCGACCGTCCTCGTGTCGATCCTGGCCGGAACCCCGCTGGCCGCGCTTCGCGGCTTCTTTCCCGTCCCGCGGACGATCGTCAAAGCGATGCCGAACCTCCCCGTCAGCCTGGGCAGGGGCGTCACCGAGCTTCACACCGACGGCCACAGCGACGCGGCGGCGACGGCCGAGGTCGAACGCCTGATGCGGGCCCTGGGGCATTGCGAATGGTTCGACGACGAAAAGCTCTTTTCCGTCGCAAGCAACCTTACGGCGGCGGCCCCGGCCTTTCTCTATCGCTTCCTCGACGCGCTCGCGGCGGCGGCCGAGGAGCTTGGCCTTCCGGCCGAGCAGGCGGCCCGGCTCGCCACGGCCATGGCCGACGGGTCGAGCGCCCTCGCCGCGGGCTCGGGCGCCACTCCGGCACAGCTCGCCCGCCGGGTCGCGAGCCCGGGCGGAACGACCGAGGCGGGGCTTGCCGTCCTGGATTCGGAGGATGGCTTGAAGGCGCTGATCCTCAGGACGCTCGAGGCTTCGCGGCGGCGCGGACGGGAGATGGCAGCCGGGCTCGGCTAAACGCCCGATGAACGCCCCGTAGTTTCCGGTTCATGCAACACGGATTAGGCTCCGCTCGTTTCCGCGGCGTCCGCATCCCGGCGGGCGCTCCATTCGAGGAGAGACGAGTATGCGTATGTATGTTCTGGGTGCGGTTCTTGCCGCAGTGGTCGCGATCCCGGCGACCGCCGCTTCCGCGCAGCGCTACGGCGGCTACGGATATGGCTACGGCAACCGCGGCGGCGAAGTCCGCCAGGAGATGCGCGAATGCCGCCGCGAGCTCCGGCGGGCCGACAGCCGGCGCGAATATCGCCGTGAGCTGCGCGAATGCCGGCGCGAGGTGGCCGAAGCCCGGCGCGACGGCCGCTATCATCGCAACGATCGCGGCTATCGCGGCTATCGCGGCTATCGCTACTGAACGGACCCGAGGCTTCAGCCGGGCGGCGCGCTCGCCGCCCGGCGAAGCTGCCGCCGAGGCTATAGTTTCCCCGGAGCTTTCCCGGCGGGAGCGGGAGGGGCGGCGGCCGCCTTGCATTGGGGTAGCCCGAGCTCCCGGGCGTCGGCGCACGGGCTTACTTGCACGTCGCCGTTCGGAGCGATGTAGACCGCCCAATTTCCGCTGTCGCTGCATTGCGCGGTCCACAGGGCCATCGTCTTGTACTGCTGCTGGTAGCCGGACCGCTCGACCCGCTTGCAGCGCCGTCCATTGTCCCGGATCGCGCGATAGAGGCCCAGGTGGCGAGTCGGCTCGCTCAGCGCCTTGAGCTGGTCGCTCATCGGATTGGCGATGACGACCTGGGTCACGTTCCGCTCCGGAGCGCCGTCCTCGCAGGCCGCGAGAAGCAATCCGCACACGGCTATCGTCGCCCAGCTCTTCATGTCTTACTCCCTTGCTTTCGCGCCTAATACGCTCGGGCGAAGCGCTCGTTGCCGGTGAAGCCGAGATGCCTCACTCCGGCCCGCTTCACGTCGGCGAGGACCCGGTCGAAATCCTCATAGCGGGTTTCCGCCTCCGCGCGAAAGTGGAGGGTCGATTCCTGAGGCGCGGCCCGGAACGCGGCGAGACGGGCGGGAAGGTCGGCCTCCGTGATGGGAACGCCGTCCCAGCTCAGCCGGCTCGAATCGTCCAGCGCGAGATAATGTGTCTCCGGTTCGAGGGGGCCGGGTTTATCGATGGGCAGGTCGATCTTCACGCTGTGGGTCGTGACCGGGAGGCTGATGATGAACATGATGAGAAGGACAAGCATGACGTCGATCATGGGCGTGGTGTTGATCTCGCTAAACGGCTGCTCGCCGACCGAGGCGTAAGCAATGGGACGACGGCGATGGGTCATATCGGCCTCCTCTATGTTATGTAACATCATAACACAGAGAAGATCTGAGGGGCAAGCGGTTCCACTCGCGACGGGCTAGCGACTCTCGCCCGTGTAGATCCGCCAGCCGCCGCCGGAGTCGCGGCCGGAGGTCGCCTTGCGGACGGTGACGCTGCCCGCGCTGCTGAAGGATTTGCCGCCGCGGAAGGTGCCTCGGATCATCACCGGAACCTCGACATAGGCCCAGCCCTGCGCCTGGACCGGTTCGCTGGGCGTACCGACGTCGGCCTGGTAGGAGGCATAAGCCTTGAAATTGTCCGCGAAGCGCCGCTTCGCCCCATCGCCCTCACCGTCGCCCGCCCCGCCGGTGCGCATCGCCCAGGCGGATTCGTAATCCCCGGCCTGGATCCGCTCGTAATAGAGCTTGAGGACAGCCGCCGCGTCGCCTCGGTCCTCGCGATCCTCGGCGGTCTCTACCGGGGGATCGAGCTCGGGCATGGGCGGCTGCGCGGCCTTCTCGCGCTTCTGCGCCTGCTGCGGCGTCTCCCGCTCGTCGCCGCAGGCGGCGAGAAGGAGCAGTGGGAGGAGGGCAAGGGCTCGCATGGGCGCGCCATAGCGGCTCGGGCCGCAAATATCCTCCCCCTTTCCGGCGACGGGGAAGGAGATTAGGCGCTCAGCCGGCTCTGGGTGCCGTGGATGAGGTCGGTGGCGCGCTCGAAGCTCATCGGCCGGCCGAACAGATAGCCCTGGATCTGGTGGCAGCCCAAATCGCGCATCCGGGTGAAGTCGTCGGCCGTCTCGACCCCTTCCGCGGTCACCGTCATCCGGAAGCTCTTGGCGAGCTGGACGATCGACTGGATGATCGCCACCGTCTCGCGGTTGTTGGCGGCGTCGCGGACGAAGCTGCCGTCGATCTTCAGCTTATGGAAGACGGCCTTGTTGAGGTAGCCGAGCGAGGAATAGCCGGTTCCGAAATCGTCGAGCGCGATCCCGACCCCGAGCGCGCGGAGCCGCTTCAGGACGTCGAGCGAGCCTTCGCTGTCTCCAAGGAACACCGATTCGGTCACTTCGAGCTCGAGCCGGTTGGCCTTCAGCCGGTATTTGGCGAGCGCTTCGGAGACGGTGTTGGGAAGCGCCGGAAGGATCAGCTGGCGAGCCGAGAGGTTCAGCGCGACGCTGATATAATCGGGCCAGATCGACGCGGCGCGACAGGCTTCATCGATCACCCAGTCGCCCAATTGCATGATCAGGCCGGTTTCCTCGGCCAGCGGGATGAACTCGATCGGCGAGACCATTCCGCGGGTCGGGTGGTGCCAGCGGATCAGCGCCTCGAAGCCGATCAGGCTCTGGTCGGCGGCGTTGACCAGCGGCTGATAGTCGAGCCGGAACTGCTTCAGGGTCAGCGCCTGCCTCAGATCCTGCTCGAGCCGGAGACGGTCCTCGGCCTCGTTCTGCATGTCGGCGGAGAAATAGCAGCAGGTGCCGCGGCCCTGGCCCTTCGCCTGGTAGAGCGCCAGATCCGCTTTCTGGATGAGGTCGTCGACGCTCTGGCCGTCGATCGGGCCGAACGCGCAGCCGATCGAGACTCCGATCCGGATCTCGGCTTTGTCGATATGGTAAGGCTCGGCGACCGCGGCGATGATCCGGCGGGCGAGGTCGTCTACCTTCTTGCGGCTCTGGGCGTCGCGGATGACGATTGCGAACTCGTCGCCGCCCATCCGCCCGACATGGCCCGATTCGCCGGCTTCCTTGACGAGCCGCTGCGAGACGCTCTTCAGCACCGCGTCGCCCTTGGGATGGCCGAACGTGTCGTTGACCGGCTTGAAGCCGTCGAGGTCGAGGAACATGATGCCGCAGGGCACCATGCTCGACTGCGAGGTCGAGAGGGCCTCGCCGAGCAATTGGCGGACCCTGCCGCGGTTGGGAAGACCCGAAAGCACGTCCATGTTGGCGAGATTGGTCAGGCGCTCCTGGGTGCGGCGGACCTCGGTGATGTCGGAGCCGACCCCGCGGAAGCCCTGGAACTGGCCCGCCATGTCGATGATCGGATCGCCGGCAAGGCTGATCCAGCGAGTCCCGCGCCGGGTCTTCAGCTCCATCTCGAGGCTCGCGAACGGGGCTCGGGAGAGAAGGGTGCGGCCGAGCGCGCTGTTGCCGCCCAATGTGGCGGGAAGCGAATGGCCGATCAGCTGGCTGGCCGAGCGGCCGAGCAGCGACGTCATTCGCGAGGAGATGTAGACGACCCGGTTCTCGGCATCGACCTGCCAGAGCCAGCCCACTCCGCGATGCTCATATTCCTTGAGCAGGAGGCGGACCGATTCGGCCTGGGTGCGGACGTTGGCGATGGTCTGGAGCTGGCCGAAGGTCCAGCGGGTGAGCCGGGCCACGCCGAAGATGGCGACCGCGGCGACTCCGACGATCGAGACTCCGAAAGTCGGGTCGAGCGCTTCGCTTCCAAGATAATAAGCGCAGCACAAGGCGAAGGTCATGGTCGCGATCCACGCGAACGCGGCCGCGGGCACCGAGGCCAGGCCGATCGCGGCCATGATCATCGCGCCCATCGCGCCGCCGATCACCACCTGCACCTGGTGGGGCTGGGTCGCGAAGGCGTAGGTGGGGAAAGCGGACCAGATCGCGGCCAGCCCAACCGCCTCGCCCATCGCCCGGAACAGCGGACGGCCTTCGGCGGAACGGCTCTCGGCCGCCGCGCCCTCGGTTCTGGCGGAGGTATAATAGGTCCAGTTGGCGAAGCCGACGAGGGCGAGCCAGCCGATGATGAACTCGATCCGGGTCGTCCCGAGCATCGCCCAGGCGACGAGCAGGGCGGCGCCGGCGCCGGTGAGGGCGAAAAAGGGTGCGAAGAGAAGCCGGGTCTGCGCCTGGCCGTTGTGGAGATGGGCGTCGCGGAGCCTCTGGCTGCTGGCGTCGGCGCCGACGCTTTCATCCGCCAGCTCAGCCGGTTCCAATTCCTGCGGGTCGACATCCAATGGAACGGGCGCGTGGTACATGGGAATCCTGCGTTCTGCCGGGTTGAACAGTCCCTACGCGCAAGAGTTTTGATGGAGTGTTAAGGACCGGAAGGAATGCGGCGAACCGTCGGTCTTCCCCGTCATCCCGGCTTTCGCTGCAATGACGCGAGTCTCAGCAATTCTCATACTTCCAGTTCCGCCGCTTCCCCTCGGCCATCCATTCGACCGCCTGGGCGATGCGCCGGTCGCGGGTCTCGGGCTTCTTCGCCTGGACGACCCATTCGACATATTCGCGCCTGCAGCTCGGCGGGAAGCCGTCGAACGTGGCCTGGGCGGCGGGGTTGGCCGAGAGCGCGGTCTCGAACTCCGGCGGAGCCTCGGCTTCGGCTTTCGGTTCGGCTTTCGAGCGCGCCGGGCGCGCTCCGGCGTCGGTGAGGGCCATGGCCTTGCGGATCAGCGCGTGGAGGACGTCGTCCGGCGGCAGGTCGGCGACCGAGGCCAGCCGCCCGAACTGGCCCATGGCGTCGCGCTCCGCTCCGGTCTCGCCGAGCACCTCCTTGGCGCGCCAGAAGCCGAAGGTCGAGTGCGCCTTGAAAGCGGCCATGCCGACGAGCAGCTGCCCTTTGTAGAGGAAATGCGGCATTCCCCATTTCAACGTCTCCTCCGCCTCCGGACAGGCGGCGTGGACCGAGGAACGCAGATGCTCGAGGATCGGCCGGGCGAAATCCGCCTGCCGGGCGATATAGGCGTCGATGCGCGGGTCCGTGGACATGGCGCGATCATAACGTCGTTCCGGGCCGGAATCGACTCGCCGGATCCCCTCGGCCTCAATTCGGAACGCGCATCCTGCCGATCAGGCGCTCGCCCGCTCTGTCCCCTGGAAGAACCTCGAGGTCGACCACCTCTTCCCGTTCGTTGGCGCGGCCGAAATCGCGGATGAGATGCGCGGTGATTCGCGAGCCGCCATTGGGGTTTAGCCGGTCCGAGGCGTAGACGTTCGCCTTGACCGTGAAAATACCCCGGGGCGCCCGTCGGAGCAGATATTCCTCGGGCCCGTAGCCTTGGGTCATGTCGTTGGAGAGGTGGCCGCCGACGATCGTGAGCGGGTTGCTGTAGATGGCGCGCTCGCCGTTGGCCTCGTCTACCCACAGATCGAGGTCGGTCGCCTCGGTATTCCACTCGATGACGACCCGAAGGTCGACGTCGAGCAAAGCGACCAGGCGCGGATCGAGCGGCACGTCGCCGCCGCCGAGACGCCGGTAGCGCGGGATCAGGCGATTGACCTCCATCAGCGAGATCAGCTCGATCCCGTCATAAGCGTCGTCCCAGGGCTTCATCGCCACCTGGGTGAGAAGCGCGATGGCGCGCGCAAGGTCGGCACGGGCCTGCTCGCCGGCGCCGCTCTCGGCGCGCTTCGCCAGCGCCAGCGCGAGGCTGCGCAGGGGCTGGGGCCGGTCCGCTTCGCTCGCCGCCAGGCGCTCGTAGAGCTGGATCGCCCGGTCGAGATCGCCCCAGCGGACGAGCCGGCCGGCGACGATGGCCGATGTCTCGCTGTCGCGGGTCGGAAGGTCCAAGGCGGAAAGGAGGAGGCGCAGGGCCTCGGGACGGCGGCCCGCGCGGAAATAGTAATCGGAGACGTCCAGCCAGAAAGCGGGGAGGGCTCCGTGCTCGGCCTGCTGGGCCGCGAGCACGCGGTCCCGATCCGCCGGTCTCGCCGCGTCGAGCGCCTTGAGGTACGGCCGGTCGGCCGCCCATTTCGCTACCTCGATCCCGCGCGCCTTCGCTGAATTCGCCTGGGTGGATCTGAGCTGGGGCAGGTCGTTGAGCACGTCTCCGGCGATCATCCTTGCGGGGTTGGGCGCTTCCAGGTTGGGCCGTCTCGTTCGCGAACCGGTGACGGTGATCGCTTCCTGTGAAGGCTCGTAAGCGACATCCGCGGCGTTCGCGACCTCCGCAGGCGGCGGAGGCAACGTCTCGACCATCGGTGAGGGCGGTGGGACGATGTCCGGCGCGGACGCGCCGGCGCGGCCCTGCGTCCGTGGCTTCGGCCGCGCATTGGGGTCGAAGCGCCGGCTCCACCACGCTTTCTGCTTTTCCCACGAAGCGAGGACGGTGTCGAAGCGCGCGGCCTGCCGGCGCTGCTCTTCGGTGCGCTTTTCAGCGACCAGGCGATCATATTCCTTTCGCTTCTCCTGAGGGAAGCCGGCCGGGGGCTCGATTTCCCCGCGGGCGTAATCCGCCGCGAGCTCGAGGACCAGGAACGAGATTTCCGGACCGGCGACGCTGTAGCGGCGGGCGAAGGCGACCAGGGATCCGCGGTCGGTCTCGTCGCTCGCGGCCCGCAGGGCGAGCCGTTCCGAAGCCCACAGGGCGCCGGCGCCGGAGAGCTCGGGCACGTCGCCGGCCGGGAGCGCGTAGACCCGGTCCGTGGCGCCTCCGGGGCCTGCCAGCCGGACCACGATCCCGCCCTCCGCCGGCGCAGGGGCGACCAGGCGCCAGCCATTCTCCGGAGCGTCGAGCAAGGTGAAGTCGAGAGCGGCGCCGGCCGCCGTTCGAACGTCGAGCACCCGCGGCGCGGCGCCGAGCAGCCGCTCCAGGACCTGGGCTCCGTTGGCCTCGTCGAGATGGAGGGCCTCGCCGCCGGACTTGGCCGCGACCGCCCCGAGCCAGGCGCGGTCGGCGTCGGCGGCCGTCGAGACCGGGAAGACGGGGCAGTCGGGGCGAAAGTAATCGCGGCGGTCCACGGTCACCAGTCCGTCGGTGAAAAGCAGGCAGGCGTCCGCCTCGATACGCTCCCCGGCCAGCACCGCCAGGCTCGATCCGCCGAGATAGCGGACGTCGAGAAGCGCGCGCGCGACGTCGTCGGGCCCGTCGAGCCTCACCCGCTCGGCGCCGCCGCTGTCGAAAAAGACGATCTCGGTGCGTTCCGGCCGGACCCGCTCCAGATAGGCGCGAAGAAGCGCTGCCTCCGCCTTCAGGGCGTCGTCGCCGCGCGAAAGCGAGCGGTCCCACAGCACGGCGACGCTTCGCGGCCGCCGCGCTTCCGCCGGCCCGGGCGCAGGCGCGGAATCCGACAGCTCGATGAACTTTTCGCCGTTCGGGTGGCGGGAGACCGACACCGGCGCCGAGCGCTCGATCCCGGCGACGACGAGCGCCCGTTCCAGCCGGGCGCCCTGGCGGGAGTAGGAATAACGATAGAGGCCGGGGCCTCCCGACCGCTGGGCGGCTCCCCCATCGGGCAAGGCGACGGCCGGCTCCCCGGAGACGCCCGAAACCTCCACCGAAATGTCGAGCTTGCCTATCTCCGTCTGCCCGGAAAGCGGAAGGACGTAGCCGCCCTTCGGATCGAGCGGCGTGCTGAAGCTGACCTGGATCGTCCGGAAGCGGCCCGGAAGGACGGGGCTGACCCGGTTGCGGAACTGGAAGCCGCGGAGCACTTCGGCGAGGCCGGGATCCACTCCCCGGCGGACCACCGCCTCATAGGCCTGCCGCGCCTGGCGCTGGTCGAGGAGGACTCCGGCAAGCATCTTTCCCTCTATGTCGAGGGAATAGCCGGTGACGGTGGATCCGGCCGGAAGGGCCAGGCCGAAATCGGCTTCCAAAGTCTCGGTACCGGAGTTGAGGAGGCGGGCGGTGACGATCGTATCGGCGATCCCCCCATGGACCCGAACGGCGACGTCCAGCTCAGCGATCCGCATCGAATCGCGTCGGTTCGCCTTGTCCTTGACGCCCCCGACCAGCGCGGTGAGGCTCGGGTTGGCAGGCTCGGCGGCCGGTGCCCGGCCGCCGAAAGCGATGGCGAAGAGGAGGACGAATGCGGCTCGCAAGACGAATGCGGCGTCCAACGGATGATTCATGTCTCTGCCCCCTGTGCCGCGGCAGGTTAGGCCAAGCCCGTCTCCCCGCCAAGGGGACGGGCGCGATCGCTCGGGACCGAAGCGCGTTGCTCCCCGCCGCCGTTTATGGGAATGCGTTGGCGGGGAGATAAGCCTTGCGCCTGAAGACCTTGACCTACACGAGCCGCGCCAGGCTCGACCTCCGCGACGAGGAGGTGAGCGCGATCCACCAGACGGCTCGGCACCTGAACGCGCTCGACGGCATTTCCGGGCTGCTCCTCTTCGACGGCTCCCGTTTCCTCCAGATCGTCGAGGGATCGGAGGATGCGGTCGACAATCTGGTCGGCCGGCTGCGCATGGACCCTCGCCATTCCGCCTTCGAAATACGCGACGAGCGCTATGTCGAGCGGCGCTCCTTTGCGGACTGGTCGATGGAGCTGGTCCGGGTGAGCGCCGGCTATCGCAACGCGAAGGACGAGGTCGCCGCGGCGTTGCCCGCCTCCGTCTCCGCGCCGGTCCGGGACCTGGTGATCAGGATGACCGGCGAGCTCGCCGAGGCTTAGCCCCGGCTCCACCCCGCCTTCGGCGGCTGGTGCAGGTTCGCTTCCGGGATCAGCCTCCTGAGCTTCCTTGCGAAGCTGCGCAGGCACACCTCGCTCTCTCCGAGCGGCCCGGGCACGTAGCTTCGCGATGCCATGCCCTGCTGCACTCCTTCGATGAGCGCCCTGTCCTCTTCGTTGACCCGGCGGTTGATCCGCCAGTTGAGGTAGCGGGCCGCCTTCATCTCGCGGCGGGAATCCGGGATCGCGTAGCTGATCTCCCGGATCACGGTCTCGGTGGCCGACACCGGCAGGAATTGCATGAAGTCGACCTGGTCCGGATAGATGTCGAAGGCGACGTTCGGCCAGAGCTTGAAATAGAGCCAGCGCCGCTGGAGCTCGGCCGGGAGGTGCGGAACGGCCGGGAGATGCTTCTGATAGGCGCGTTCGGACGGGTTGGAGGAAGGACGCTCGATCAGGTCGCCGGCCATCCGGTCGACATGCTCGCCGGCCGAGATCTCATAGCCTCGGCCGAACAGGCGGGTGAGGCCGGGATGGGCGACGGCGATGTGGAGCCCGTCCGAATAATTGTCGGCGACATTCTTCCAATTGACGCCGCGCGGCCGGAGCGTGACCCGGCCGAGCGCCTCCAGGTCCTCGAACCGATAGGGTGCGATCTCCGCCTCGTTCGGCGCCATCATTGCCGCGACGGAGGGTCCGCCGGGCTCGAGTCGGACGAAGAGGAAGCCGTGCCACGCCTCCAGCTCGATCGGGACGAGCCCGAGCTTCGAGGCGTCGAGCCCGGGATAGCCGCTCTTGTTCGGCACCCCGATCAGCCGTCCGTCGAGCGCGTAGGTCCAGGCGTGATAGGGGCAGGTCAGCCGCCTCGCGCAGCCCGCGCCGCCGCTCACCAGCCGCGAGCCGCGGTGGCGGCAGACGTTGGAAAAGGCGCGGACGGCCGAATCGTCGCCTCGAACGACGACGATGCTCTCGCCGAGATAATCGAGGGTCCGCCAGTCTCCCGGCCTCGGGACGTCGCTCATGTGGCAGACCACCTGCCATGACGGGCGGATGACCCGTTCCATCTCGATCTCGAAGAACTCCGGGTCGCGATAGATCCAGCCGGGCAGGCTGAGCTCCGGTTCGGGCGCGGCGGCTAGGTGCGGGCTGGGCATGGGCGATAGTGGCAAAATGGCCGGCGTTTGTCACTTCCCGTCATCCCGGCGAAGGCTGGGATACCAGGGGGTGAAAGGCGTCGGCGTTCTTCACTCCCTGCGGCCCCAGCCTTCGCTGGGGCGACGGTAGCGGCTTGCGCAACCGCCCCGCTTGCCGGACAATCGCCCCATGACCACCGAACTCACTGTCCTCGCCTGGGGCTGCATCCTCGCCCTCGTCCACATCTTCGTCGCGGTGCGCTTCAAGACTCGGCAATATGGGACGAAATGGAACGTCGGCGCCCGCGACGAGGACTTGCCGCCGCCTTCGCCCATCGTCGGCCGGCTCGCCCGGGCGCAGGCCAATTTCCTCGAGACCTTCCCGATCTTCGCGGCGGCGGCCTTGGTCGTCGGCGTCGCCGGGCTGGACGATCGCTGGACGGCGATCGGCGCCTGGCTGTGGCTGGGCGCCCGGATCGTCTACCTGCCGCTTTACGCCTGGGCGTGCCGGTGGTCCGGACGATCGCCTTCCTGGTCAGCGTCGTCGGCATACTGCTCGTGCTCAGGCCGGCCCTCGCCGCGGCCTTCGGCTGACCGTCAGAACCGCCAGGGATTCTCGCGCTTCTGGCGGGGGGGAGCCGGGACGTCGCGGATTTCGGCGATGATTCCGTCGCCGCAGCGAATCGCGACTCCGCCGTAGCGCTTGATCGCCGGCACGACGACTCGGACGTCGTGCACGACCGGGGCTCCGCCGGGCTCCGCCGAGCCTTCCGTGCGCACCCGCACCTGCTGGATCGGCTCGTCGAGGCGGGCGACCGGGCCTTCGGCGAGGCTTACGAAATAGCCGCTTGCCGTCGTCACCTTGCCGGTCACGACCAGCTTGCGGGTCAGGAAGGGGATGGGGCTCGAGGTCGAAGTGATCTCGACCTCGGCCTTCCAGTCCGACGAGCCCAGCACGTGGCAGGCCGAATAGCTGACGTCGCGGACCGGCCCGTCGAGCGCGCAGGCCGCCGGGAACGCCAAGAGAAGTGCGCAAGCGGCGCAGCGCCTGAAGAGCGGGTTTTCCATCGGGACGTGCCTTAGCCGGTCGCCGCGCGACGGGCTAGGCCACCAATCCGGCCCCGCCCCCGTTCGCACTGAGCCTGTCGAAGGGGTCTCCTTCCCCTCGCTCCGGGCAGGAAGATCTTCAAGCTCAATCGCGTACGGATCCTAAACCGCCGCTTCGGCCGCCGCTGCGGCGCGGGCGGCGCGGCCGGCGCGAAGGCCTTCGACGACGAAGACGGCGAGCGCGACCCAGATCGCGGCGAAGCAGACGACATGGGCCTTGGTCAGCGGCTCGCCGAAGACGAGCACGGCGAGCAGGAACTGGATGGAGGGCGCGACATATTGGAGGAAGCCCAAGGTCGAGTAAGGCAGCCTCTTCGCCGCCGCGGTGAAGAGGAGGAGCGGGATGGCGGTCAAGGCTCCGCCCAGGATGAGCAAAATGTCGGTGGCCCGGCTGTGGAGGAAATCGCCGTCGCCGGACTGGCCCAGCCAGAGCACCCAGCCCAGAGCGAGCGGCGCCAGGAACAGGGTCTCGATCCACAGCCCCTCGAGCGAATCGACCGGAGCGACCTTCCTGAGGAAGCCGTAGATTGCGAAGCTGGCGGCGAGGGTGAGGCTGATCCAGATCGCCCCGCCCGAGCCGAAAGCCAGGATGGCGACCCCGGAGCCGGCGAGGACCACCGCCGCTTTCTGCATCGGGCTGAGCTTTTCCTTGAGCAGGAAAACCCCGAGCAGAACGTTGACGAGCGGGTTCAGATAATAGCCGAGGCTTCCCTCCAGCACGTGCCCGCTGACGACGGCGTAGATGTAGACCAGCCAGTTGATTCCGATCAGCACCGCCGTGAGAAGGAGGGTGAGGGCGACCTTGGGGTTGGCCAGGGCGGCGCGGATCGGCGGCCACTTCCGCCACATTGTGGCCAAAGCGCCGAGAAAGAGGAGCGACCACAAGATCCGATGGGCGACGATCTCGGTGGCGCCGACGTGGACCAGCGCCTTGAAATAGAGGGGCAGGACCCCCCACAGGGCATAGGCGCCCAGCCCCATGAGGAGCCCGGATCGGGTGCGGGCGGCGTCGGTCACCGCCGCGCGGGTAGCCGAGGGCAGGGGCCGCGACAAGCGTTTGGCTGGGGCCTCCGGACGGGCTAGGATCGGTTCCGACCTGGGGACACGGAATGAGTCGTCCGAGCCTGTGCACCACCTTCGCCGCCGCCGCTTTGCTGTGCGCGTGCGACGCAGAGGTCCACCCCGAGGAACCGGACAATCCGGTGGTCGACAGCCCCGTTTCGGCGGAGGGCAAGTCCGAGGAGGGCAAGATCTCGCTCAAGACGCCGGGCCTGGACATGACCCTAAGCCTTCCCAAAGGCGTCGCCGACGAGGCCCGGGCCGAGCGCGGCAGCAAGCTTCTCTACCCCGGCGCGATCCTGCGCGGAATGGCGATCGCCGCCGGCCCGGACAGCGACAAGAGCGGCGACAGCGAGGTCGAGATCCGCTTTTCGACTCCGGACCCGGTCGACAAGGTCGCGGCCTGGTATCGCGATCCCGCCCGCTCCGAAGGCTTCCAGCTGCAGCGGGCGATACGGGAGGGCGAGGCCTGGCTGGTGACCGGCGTCCAGAAGCGCGACGAGCATCGCTTCCGGCTTCGCCTGAGCGCGCGCGGTGGCGAGGGCACGAACGGCCAGCTCACGGTCCGCCACGGCGAATGAGCGTGCGGGTCAAGTTTCCTCGCAAAGGCGGTCATCGGGAAGACGCTGACGTCTGGAAGGAGGGGCAAATGGCCGCGCTCGCCGATCCGGAGGAAGTTCGGCTTCACCTCGTCGCCGCGGCCGGGGCCGGGACGGCGCTCAGCTACGGCGAGCTTCTCGGACGGCTGGGCTATTCCTTCTCGAGGCCCAAGATGCGCGCGTTGTGCAAGATTCTCGGCGCCGTCGACGAAGCCGCGGCGCTCCGGGGCGAGCCGGAGCTGGCGGTGCTCGTCGTCCGCCAGAGCGATCGCCTTCCCGGCCAGGGCTGGTGGATCGCCGGCGGCGCCCGTTCGCGGGCCTATGAAGGCCCCTGGGAAGGGCCCGAGGCCCGGCGCTTCATCGACCATGTCCAGGCGGAAAGCTTCGCCTTCTGGCAGTCCCGAAGCGGGACACAGGGCGCGGCCTCCCCCGGTTAACCATCTCTCGTCACCCATTTTGCGTCGGAATGCGGCATAGCGGCGGCTCCAAGGAGTGTCCTCGATGACCGACCGCGCCATTTCGCTGCTTCGCCTGACCGCTCTGGGAGCGGCGCTCGCGCTCGCCGCCTGCAACCGCGGCGGGGGCGAGGACAATCTCGCCGACCTGGCCAACGACGCCGATCCGGCGGTGACCAGCGCTCTCAACGACCAGATACTCGTCGACGAAAATCTGGCGACCCAATCCAACAAGAACGCCGCCCGTCCCTCGCCGACCCCGGCCGGAGCCCCTTATCCGGCGCCCGGCAAGGCCTCGAGCCCTCCCGCCGCGCTCGCCGGTCCCAAGGGCTGCTCCGACGCCGCGCGCTTCGATTACAACATGGCCTGGGCGAACCGGCTTTCGCCCAATTTCCCGCTCTATCCGGGCGGGAAGGTGACCGAGGCGGCCGCCAACAATTCGGGGGGCTGCAGCACCCGGGTCGTCACCTTCGCGACGGCGGACGATTGGCAGCGCGTGCTCGACTATTACCATACCAAAGCGGTGGGCGCGGGCTATTCGTCGGAGCATCAGGTTCGCGCGGGCGACCATATCCTCGCCGGAAGCAACGAGGGCGACAAGGGCGCCTTCTACCTGATCGTCACGCCCAAGCCGAAAGGCTCGGAAGTCGCCCTGATCGCCAATAACGGGCGCTGATATCCGTCGCCCCAGCGAAGGCTGGGGCCCCAGCGGGTGAAGCGCGCGGCGCCTTTCACTCGCTGGGATGCCAGCCTGCGCTGGCACGACGGAGCGTAAGCGCTTCCTTCCTCCCTTCCGTCCCGCTACATCGCCGCCATGCCCAGCCTCTTCCTCGTCATGATCGGCGGCGCCGCCGGCGCCGGGCTGCGCTGGGAGTTCGGACGGCTGGCGCTGGGCCGGCTCGGCCCCGGCTTTCCCTGGGGGACCCTCGGCGTCAACCTGATCGGCGGCCTGCTGATGGGGATATTGGCCGGGGCGATGATGGGCCAGGGCTCGGACGAGCGTCCGCTCTGGCTGCTTCTGGCCGTCGGCCTGCTCGGCGGCTTCACCACTTTTTCCGCGTTCAGTCTTGATCTTTTCGCGATGCTCGAGCGCGGTCGCCTGGGCGCAGCCGGGCTCTATATGGCCGCGTCCGTGCTCGGCTCCCTGGTCCTCCTCGCCGCCGGCTGGTGGACCGTCCGGGTGGCGGCATGAGCGACGTCCGCCAGTTCACCGTAGCGCCCGACGACGACGGCATTCGCCTCGACCGCTGGTTCAAGCGCCATCTGCCCGAGGCGAGCTTCAACATGGTGTCGCGCTGGGCTCGGACCGGCCAGCTTCGGGTCGACGGCAAGCGCGCGGCGCCCGGCGACCGGATCGAGGCCGGCCAGTCGATCCGGGTCCCGCCGGCCGAGCCGGCCGCCGCCGCCGCGACCCCGGCCCGCGCCAGGCCGGAACGCACGCCCTTGAGCGACGACGAGATCGCCTTCGTCAACGAGATCGTCATCCACCGCGATCCCCAGGCGATCATCGTCAACAAGCCGCCGGGCCTGGCCACCCAGGGCGGAACCAAGACCTTCACCCATCTCGACGGATTGCTCGACGGGCTCGCCAATGAGAAGGGCGACCGCCCGAAGCTCGTTCACCGGCTCGACAAGGACACGTCGGGACTTCTTCTCCTCGCCCGGACGACCCGCGCCGCGGGTTTCTTCTCCAAGGCCTTTTCCGGCCGAACCGCGCGCAAGGTCTATTGGGCGATCGTCACCGGCGTTCCCGACATCGCCGACGGCTTCATCGACCTTCCGCTCGCCAAGCAGCCGGGCACCGGCGGCGAGAAGATGCACGTCGAAGAGGGCGAGGGCGGCCTGCCGGCGCGGACCCGCTACCGGATGATCGAGCGGGCCGGCAACCGAGCCGCCTGGCTCGAGCTCCAGCCTCTCACCGGCCGCACCCACCAGCTTCGGGTCCACATGGCGGCGATCGGCCACCCCATCCTCGGCGACGGCAAATATGGCGGCCCCGACGCCTTTTTGACCGGAGCGATCAGCCGCAAGCTGCACCTTCACGCCCGCCGCCTGCGCATCGACCATCCCGACGGCGGCACGCTCGACATGGTTGCGGAGCTGCCCTCTCATTTCGCCGAGACGATCGCCAATCTCGGCTTCGACCCGGAGCTGAGCGACCTTCCGCTCGACGAGGTGAAATTTTCCGAGACCGCCGAAGGCAAGCAGCGCGCCGCCTCCGCCGCCGCCAAGTCCCGCCGCAAGGAGCGCAAGGGCGAACGGCGCGGACGGGGGCAGAGGTGAGAAGCGAGAGGGCTTGATGCATCCCAACCGCAAATTCCACATCCAGGATCGCGAGGCGATGGCGGCTCTGGTTCGCGATCTCGGCTTCGGGGTGCTGTTCGTCCCGACGGCTGGCGGGCTTCGGGCGGTGCATGTGCCGGTGCTGCTCGAAGGCGACCGCCTCCGTTTCCACGTGTCGCGCGGTAACGCCGTCCACTCGACCCTGGCGGACGGCGCCGACGCCCTGTTCGTCGCGAGCGGTCCGCACGCCTATGTCAGCCCCGAATATTACGGGTTGGAGGACAGGGTGCCGACCTGGAATTATGTCGCGGTCGAGCTGGAAGGGCCGGTGCGGCCGCTCGAGCCCGAGGCGCTGGTCCGGCTGCTCGACGACATGTCCGCCGATCAGGAGGCCCGCCTGGCGCCCAAGCCGCCCTGGACCCGGGCCGAGATGAGCGAGGGGCGCTTCGATGGATTGCTCAAGTCGATCACCGGCTTCGAGATGGCAGTCGCCGACTGGCGCGGTACCGCCAAGGTGGACCAGGACAAGCCGCAGGAAGTGCGCGACCGGATCGCCGACGCGCTCGCCGGGCAGGGCGAACGGGACATGGCGGCAATGATGAGGATGAAGGCATGACCCCGCAGGAAGACGAGACTTTGTGGCGCAACCGCTTCATCGCGATCAATCTGGTTCGGATCGGCGGGACGGTCGTCGTCATGATCGGGCTCGCCATCTGGTACACGGATTTTCTCGTCGAGGGCGGAACGCTCGCCGTCGGGCTGCCGCTGGCTCTCGCCGGTCTCGCCGCCAGCTTCTGGGGGCCGAAATGGCTCGTTTCCCGCTGGAGGACCCCGCCCGGGCCATGAAGCGATTCTACAAGCAGGCGGCCGTCTCCCCGGAGACGGGCGGAGTCGCCATCCTGCTCGACGGGCGTCCGGTACGAACCCCGGCCCGAGCCCCGCTTCGAGTTCCGACCGAGGAGCTGGCGGCGGCGATCGCGGCCGAGTGGAATGCCCAGGGGGAAAAGATCGAGCCGCACCTCATGCCGCTCACCGGCCTCGCCAACGCCGCCATCGACCGGGTCGCTCCGGACCCGGCCGCCTTCGCCCGAACCTTGGCCCGATATGGGGAGAGCGACCTCCTGTGCTATCGCGCGGAGGGGCCGAAGCCGCTGGTCGAACGCCAGAGCCGGACCTGGGACCCGTTGCTCGGCTGGGCTCGGACCCGGTTCGAAGTCGAGCTCGAGACCGTAACCGGGATCATGCACCGGGCGCAGCCCGTGCTTACCGTCGAGCAGCTCGGCCGGGCCGTGGCGGCGCGCGGCGTCTTCCAGCTCGCCGGGCTCGCGCCTTTGGTCACCATCGCCGGCTCGCTGATCATCGCCCTGGCCCTTGCCGAAGGGGCGATCGGCCTCGAAGCGGCCTGGGACGCGGCGATGCTCGACGAGGCCTGGCAGGCCGAGCAATGGGGCGCGGACCCGCTCGCCGCCGCCTCGCTGGAGAACCGGAGGCGCGAGTTCGAGGGCGCGTATCTGTTCCTGACGCTTCTGTAGCTCCCGTCGCCCCAGCGAAGGCTGGGGCCCCGGGCGGTGAAAGGCAAGGCGCTCTTCACCCCCTGGGGTCCCAGCCTTCGCTGGGACGACGATCCTATTCCGTGTGAGCCGGCGCCGCCGCATGAGCCTCATGGTGAGGCGCGAACCAGCGGGCGACGACCAGGCCGGCGACGATCAGCGCTATCGATTCCGCGATGAAGGCGTAGATCCAATAGCCCCAGCCATAATGGTTGAAGATGGGCGCGCCGAGATATTTCCAGACGGTGAAGCCGAGGGTGAAGCAGACGACGAGTCGCGCCAGGTCGCCGAAGCTTCGGCCGCCCACCGAGGCGATTCCGAAGGCGATGAGAAGACCTGCCACCACCGCGACGATGAAGCCCGGAAGGAGGGCCGACATGTCGTCCGGCGAATAACCGCTCGTGTTGAAATGGACGGTGGCGATGGGGCCGCGCCCGTAGAGCACCGCTCCGGCGGCGCTGTTGTGGGCGGGGATGATGTAGGTGCCGGTGCCGCTCGGGCTCAAATTCTGGGCCAGCGACGCCTGCACCGCGGCATTCTGCGCCTCGTCCGCCTTCGAATAGGCCAGCTCGCCCAGCGGGGTCGCCCAGAAGATGAAGCCCATCACGAAGAGGATGATGCCCGCGACGAGGCCGCCGATCACGGTCCGGATCATGTTCATCCCCTTTTCCTGCGGGTTCGTCCTACGCTCAATCGCGGCTGGGGCAAAGCCTAGGGTCCGGTCAGCTCCCGGACGAAATCGTGGAGGAAGACCCGCCGGGTCGCCTTCAATCGCTCGGCCTTGAGGATGTTGTGCACGAGCTCCCGGCATTTCCCGGCGTCGTTGTTGATCAGCACATAATCATATTCGGCCCAATGGCTGATCTCGGCCGCGGCCCGCTCCATCCGGCGGCGGATGACGTCGTCGCTGTCGGTGCCTCGGGTGCGCAGGCGGCGCTCGAGCTCCTTCATCGACGGCGGCAGGATGAACACCCTGACGATGTCGGGATCGACCTGCTTCAACTGCTGGGTACCCTGCCAGTCGATGTCGAGCAGAACGTCGCGGCCGCCTTCGATGGTCTTGAGCACCTCGCTCTTCAAAGTGCCGTAGCGGTGGCCGAAGACGTGCGCCCATTCGAGGAAATGGCCGGCGGCGACCAGAGAATCGAACCCGCTGTCCTCGACGAAATGATAATCGCGCCCGTCGACCTCGCCCGGGCGAATCGGCCGGGTCGTCGCCGAAACCGACATTGCGACCCCGTCGTCGGCCTCGAGCAGCATTCGGGCGATGGTCGACTTGCCGGCGCCGCTGGGGCTGGACAGGACGAAGAGGAGGCCCCGCCGCTGGAAGGCGCTTGCGATTTCCATGCGCGCTACTGGCTTGCCGAGCCGCCATGCGTCAAGCAGGTAGGGACATGGCCCGCCTCATCGCCCTTCTCCGAGCCGTCAACGTCGGCGGCCGCAAGCTTGCGATGGCGGAGCTTCGCGCCTTGTGCGGCGAGCTCGGCTGGAAGGATGTGGAGACCTACATCCAGAGCGGCAACGTCGTCTTCGCGGCGCCGGGCAAAGCAGTGGAAATCGAGGGGAAGCTGGAGGCGGCGATCAAGGAGCGGTTCGGGATGGACGTGCCGGTGATGGTACGGACCGCCGCGATATGGTCGGAATACGCCTCGGCGAACCCGTTTCCGGATGCGGCCCGGGACGAGCCGAACCGGCTTCAGCTGCTCGTCTCGAAACGGCCCCCCGACGAAGGCGCGGCCGACAAGCTGATGGAGCGCGCACAAGCGGGCGAGGCCGTGAAGGCCGCCGGCGGAGCGCTCTGGTTCCATTTCCCCGAGGGCGTCGGTACCTCGAAGCTGACTCCCGCACTGATCGACAAAGCGGCAGGCTCCCCGTCGACTAGCCGCAACTGGCGGACGGTCCTCAAGCTTCAGGAGATGGCATGCTGACACTCGTCACCCCGGCGAAAGCCGGGGCCCCAGGGGGTGAAGACCGCCGGTGCCTTTCACCCCCCGGGGTCCCAGCCTGCGCTGGGACGACGAGATGAAAGCCCCACCCGTCCCCCGCATCTATTGGTATGCCGCGCTGGGCCTCGTCGTCGTCATGGCCGCCATCCTGCTGTGGATGGGCCGTCCCCCCATCTGCACCTGCGGCGACGTCAAATTGTGGGTCGGGACGGTCAACGGTCCCGACAACAGCCAGCATCTCGCCGACTGGTATACGCCGAGCCACATCATCCACGGCTTCCTCTTCTACGCTCTGGGCTGGCTCTGCCTTCGCCGGAATCCGCCCGGTGACCGGCTGATCGGCGCCGTCCTGATCGAGGCGGGATGGGAGCTGCTCGAGAACAGCCGCTGGATCATCGAGCGCTACCGCGAGGCGACGATGGCATTGGGCTACAATGGCGACTCGGTCATCAACTCGGCCGCCGACGTCGGCTGGATGGTGGTCGGATTCGCGCTTGCGCGGCGGCTGCCCGTCTGGGCGACCTTGGTCCTGGCGGTCGCGTTCGAGCTGCTGACCCTGGCGATCATCCGAGACAATCTGACTCTCAACGTGATCATGCTGGTCGCTCCGAGCGATGCGATCAGGGCCTGGCAGGCGGGAGCGTAAAGCTGACCGTCGTCCCAGCGCAGGCTGGGACCCCAGCGGGTGAGAAGCTCGGCGCCCATCACCCGCCGGGGCCCAGCCTGCGCTGGGGCGACGTGTCCGTTACCGAAGCGCTCGCGCCTGCTCGAGATGCTGGCGGACGATCGGGACAGCCGCCGAGGCGACCGCCATCAGGCTGGGCGTGTCGCCGGCGCTTGCGTAGTTGCTGTGAAGAGCCAGCGCCATTTCGTGCGCGGGCACCTGCTGGCGCACATACATCCGATCGAAGGCGGCGCCGTTCGCACCCTGGAGCTGGGCGATCATCTCGGCCTGCATCGGCATCAGCATGGGGCTCGGCGGAGATCCGGCGGCGGTCGCGGCGGCCGTCAGTTGCTGGGTCGTCATCATATGATGCTCGACGAGCATCTGCGCGAACCGGCGCACCTCGGGGCTTTGCGCCCGCGAGGCGGCGAGCTGCGACGACTGGATCTCGTAAAGATCGCTGGCGGCGGCCATCCGGACGTAGGCGTCGCGCTGCTCGGGGGTCATGTCGCCGGCGGCGGCGGAGGCGGCGGCGCCGCCCGCCATGTCACCGTCCGAAGCGCAGGCGGCGAGTGCGAGGGAGGCGGCGGAGGCGATGAGAAAGGGGCGAATCATCTGGATTTCCTGTCGGGCAGTGGAGATGGCCGACAAAAGGATGCGGAAGCCGTCAGTTCCGAGAAAAACCTAATCCGTAACGTGTGTTAGGAAGATTTTCGGCAACGCGTCGGCTCAGCCGCCGCCGATGCCCTCGATCACCTTGCCGGTCCCGTCGCAGACCGGGCAGGGCACTCCGTCATGCTCGCCTCTGCCGTTGCAATGAGGGCAGATATTCTCTCCGGTGCCGGGGGTTCCGGGGACGGCTTCGTCGCCGGGCGCGGTGTCGTCGTTGCTCATGGCCGTTCAACCCATGTCCGAACGCCCCGGTTCCTCAAGGGGCCGAGATCGGCGCGTCGCTGAACGCAGGGCCGCCCTAGGCGAGAAAATCCAGCACCTGGCGATAATGCCTTCGAAGCTCGTCTCTCGGCGCGCCCGCGCGGGCCTCTATCGAAAGCGCGATATGGGTGCCGAAAAGGATTTCGGTCATCCCGTCCAGGTACGCAAAAGCCGCGAGTTCGCCGTCGGCGACGGCTTGATCGAGACGGGCGCGAATCAGTCGGCGCAGGCTCGCGAACACGGTCGCCACTCGCGAGCGGATTTCGGGAGCTTCGGCGGCCGCCTGGATGGCGGTTCCGACGAGGAAGCAGCCACTTCTGTCTTCCGCCGAGCAGAACACATCGAGGTCGGCTTCGAAAAACGCTTCGAGCGCGGCGGGCAGCGAAGCTTGGGCGAAAGCGCCCTGAACGTCGGGCGCGCCGCGTTCGATGTAAGCGTCGAGCGCCGCCGCATACAGGCCCGCCTTGCCCCCGAAAGCCGCGTAGAGGCTTGGCTTGTGAAGGCCGGTGGCGCCGCTGAGCGCGTCGAGCGACACTCCGGCCGAGCCTTCCCTCCAGAAGAGCCGCTGCGCCTTCTCGATCACCTCGTCCCGATCGTAGGCGGGAGGCCTGCCGGGCCGGCGCGGGGCTTTCTGTTCCATTCGGTACAAAACCTCTTGACCGGGCAATTCTGTTCTATCTAGTATAAAACGAGTTCGTCACAAGGTGGACCCTATATGCCCAGGCTCGAAGTTGAAATCGCCCGACGGCGGCCGATGCGCCGGCGCTGCTTCGGTCGGTTCTCGTTTCCGGCGCTGATGAGCCTGTGCCTGGCGGCCCCCATGGCTTCGGCCCAGCCCGCGCCGGCCGCCTCCGAGTCGAGGCGCGACGGAGCCCACGATTTCGACTTCGAAATCGGCCGCTGGAAAACGGAGCTTCGGCGGCTCAAGCGGCCGTTGAGCGGCTCTTCGGAATGGATTCGCTATTCCGGGACGACGATCGTCACCAAGGTTTGGGGCGGCAAGGCCAATCTGGTCGAGCTCGAGGTCGAAGGCGCCGCAGGACGGCTTCAAGCCTTGTCGCTGAGACTCTACAATCCAGAGACGCGCGAGTGGAGCTTGAACTTCGCCAACAGCGCCGGCGGGGCACTGGGACTGCCCTCGGTCGGGTCCTTCCGGGACGGTCGCGGCGAATTTTACAATCAGGAAGTTTTCGGGGGGCGAACCGTGCTCGTGCGTTTCGTGATCTCCGACATCAGGGCCGATTCCGTCCGCTTCGAGCAGGCATTCTCCGCGGACGGCGGCCGCAATTGGGAAGTGAACTGGATCGCCGTCGACACGCGCCTGCCCGGGCCGGCAACTTAATTCCTCCCCGGCGAATGCCGGGGAGGATTTCTCGTCAGCGCCCAAGCATGCCCTCGGGCTTCACCAGGCGGTCGAACGTCTCGGCGTCGACCAGGCCCAGCTCGAGCCCGGCCTCCTTGAGCGTCTGCCCATTCTTATGGGCGTGCTTGGCGATGGCGGCGGCATTGTCGTAGCCGATCTCGGGCGCGAGCGCGGTCACCAGCATCAGCGACCGGTTCATCAGCTCGGCGATCCGGCCCTCGTCCGGCTCCATCCCGTCCAGCGTGCGTTCGGTGAAGCTTTCCATGCCCGTGGCGAGCAGGTCGATGGAGCGAAGCACGTTCGCGGCGATGACCGGCTTGAAGACGTTGAGCTCGAGATGCCCCTGGAGGCCGCCGACGGTGACGGCGACATGGTTGCCCATCACCTGGGCGGCGACCATGGTCAGCATCTCGGCCTGCGTGGGATTGACCTTGCCCGGCATGATCGAGCTTCCCGGCTCGTTCTCGGGCAGCTTCAATTCGCCGAGCCCGCAGCGCGGCCCGGAGCCCATCAGCCTGATGTCGTTGGCGATCTTGGTCAGCGAGACGGCGATGACGTTGAGAACGCCCGACAGCTCGACGAGCGTGTCGTGCGCGGCGAGCGCTTCGAACTTGTTGGTCGCGCTCGTGAACCCGAGTCGGGTGAGCTTCGCGACCTCCGCCGCGAAGGCATCGGCAAAGCCTTCCGGAGCGTTGAGGCCGGTGCCGACGGCGGTTCCGCCCTGGGCGAGCTGGAGAACGCGCGGCTGGACCCCTCTAAGCCGCTCGATCCCGGAGTCGACCTGGGCGGCATAGCCCGAAAATTCCTGGCCCAGGGTGAGGGGGGTCGCGTCCTGGAGGTGGGTCCGGCCGATCTTGACGATTCCGTCCCACGCCGCCGCCTGTGCCGACAGTCGCCGGTGCATGGCCTGGAGCGCCGGGATCAGCCGGGCCTCGACCGCCCGGGCCGCGGCGATGTGCATCGCGGTCGGGAAGCTGTCGTTGGACGATTGGCCCTTGTTGACATGATCGTTGGGATGGACCGGGCTCTTGCCGCCGCGGGTTCCGGTCAGGATCTCGTTGGCTCGGCCGGCGATGACCTCGTTGGCGTTCATGTTGGACTGGGTGCCCGAGCCCGTCTGCCAGATGACCAAAGGGAACTGGTCGTCGTGCATCCCGCTCGCGACCTCGCCCGCCGCCTGCTGGATCGCCTCGGCGAGCTCCGCGTCGAGGCCTCCGATCCGGGCGTTCACCCGAGCCGCCGACTGCTTCACGAAGCCCAAGGCATGGACGATCTCGACCGGCATCGTCTCGCGCGGCCCGAACGGGAAGTTCTGGATCGAGCGCTGGGTCTGGGCGCCCCAATAAGCGTCGCCGGGAACGTCGATGGGGCCGAAGCTGTCGGTCTCGGTGCGGGCGATGGTGGTGGAGATCATTCCCGAGCCCTTAGCGTGGCGAATCCGGCGCGTCACCCCGGCGAAGCCCCGTCATCCCGGCGAAAGCCGGGACCCCGGGACAAGAAGTCTCGGCGGGTCTCCCCGAGGTCCCGGCTTTCGCCGGGATGACGGTCGCGATGCCAGAGGTTGCGGACCGAGGCCCACCGAACCAAGGTGCCGCATGGACTTCATGAAATGGCTCAACTCGCTCGACGAGCTCCTCTACGAGGTGATGAGCTGGCTCCTGTTCTTTCCAATCACGCTCTGGCGAGCGACCGTCCGCCCGCTGCGCACGATGGCCGATATCGAGCTGCAGGCGACCTTGCCCGACGACCGGCAATATGCAGCCGTGCTGAGCCCGCCGCTGTTCCTCGCCCTGGCGCTTCTGCTCGCCCATGCCGTGTCGCAGGCCTTGGGGCAGACCGACGCCATCATCGCGAATCGCCACGGGCTTGCGGCCCTGGTCGACGACAATGCCACCGCGCTGGTTCTCCGAATGGTGGTGTTCGCGAGCTACCCCCTCTTCCTCGCGGCACGTCTGGTGCGCGGCGGGGGCGGCAAATTGGACCGGCTCTCGCTTCGCCAGCCGTTCTACGAGCAATGCTATCCCGCCGCGATATTCGCGCTCGGGCTGAGCTTGGGGACGAGCCTCGCCCTGGTCCCGGACGCGATCACCCGTGGCCTTGGACAGGCGCTGATCGTGGGAAGCATCGTCAATTTCTGCGTGGTCGAGACGCGCTGGTTCGCCAGGGCCCGGTCGATCGGCCATGCCCGCGCCTTCGCCAGCGTCGCGGTCGGGATGCTTCAGGGGACGGCGCTGATGCTGTTCATCGGCTATCTGTTCACGCGCTGAGCGGTCCGGGCCGAGCGTCATCCCGGCGGAAGCCGGGACCTCGGGGAGACCCGCCGATCGCATTCGCCCTGATGACGAACTGTCCTCAAGTCACGGCATGTGCCGGAACGACGAGCCTATTTCTTCCGGCTGAAATCCACCGAGACGACGTTGGAGCCGTCCTCGACCGGCTCGACGGCCGGCGGGTCGTTCTCGGCGGCTTCGTGCGCCTGCGGCCCGCCTTCCTCGGCGGTGGCCTGGAACTGGAGGGCGAAGTTGACCGCAGGATCGACGAAGCCGGTGATCGCCGAGAAGGGGATGACCAGCCGCGCCGGCGCCTGGTTGAAGCTGAGCCCGACCTCGAAGCCCTCCTCGCTCACCTTCAGGTCCCAGAAACGGTTCTGGATCACGATCGTCATCTCGTCGGGAAAGCGCTCGGACAGGTGGCGCGGAATGTCGACGCCGGCCGCGGCGGTCTTGAAGGTGATGTAGAAATGATGCTCGCCGGGCAGCCGCCCGGTCGTCTCGACCTCGCCCAGCACCCGTCCGACCACGGCTCGAAGCGCTTCCTGGACGATCTCGTCGTAGGGAATCAGGCTGTCGGGAGTCTCACCTTGCATCCCTCATGTGGTAGCGAGGCGCGGGCTCGGGTCAAGCGAGAGCTTGCCTTTGCCGCCCGGGCGATGTTGAGGCGGCAGCGGAGACCCGCCATGCCGATCGACGCCACCCGACCCTATGACGACAGCAACATCTTCGCCCGGATCCTTCGCGGCGAGATCCCGTCGAAGCCCGTCTACGAGGACGAGCATGCGCTCGCCTTCCACGACATCGCCCCGGCCGCGCCGGTCCATATCCTCGTCATCCCCAAGGGGGCCTACGTTTCCTGGGACGATTTCTCGGAGCGCGGCTCGGCCGATGAGATCGCCGGCTTCGTCCGGGCCGTCGGCAAGGTGGCGCGCGACCAGGGCCTGGTCGAGCCGGGCTACCGGCTGCTCGCCAACGCCGGAATGCACTCGGGGCAGGAAGTGCCGCACCTCCACGTCCACATCTTCGGCGGCAAGCCGCTCGGGCCGATGCTGGTGCGATAAGGGCCGGGCTTTGCTCTACTAATCGGTTGCGCGAGCGGCAGGAAAAGCTAGGTTCCGCAACGAGAAAAACAACGAGCCGCCTTTCATGGCGGTCGGCAAAGGGGAGAGTTTATGGCCAGCGTCACGCCAGGAGGCCCGAAAAAGGGTCTGCTCGGACAGATGTTCGCGCGAAAGTCGATCGCGCAGGTCCAGCGGGAGACCCAGACGAGCGAGCTCAAGCGAACGCTCGGCAAGTGGAACCTCCTGCTGCTGGGCGTCGGCTGCATCATCGGCGCGGGCATCTTCGTCCGCACCGGAAGCGCCGCGGCGCTTCATGCCGGCCCCGCCGTGCTCCTGTCGTTCGTCGTCGCGGGCATCGTCTGCGCCTTCGCCGGCCTCTGCTACGCTGAGCTTTCCTCGACCCTTCCCGTCTCCGGGTCGGCCTACACCTACAGCTACACGACTCTGGGTGAGTTCGTCGCCTGGATCATGGGCACCCTGCTCCTGCTCGAATACGGCCTCGCCGCCTCGGTGGTGGCGGTCGGCTGGAGCGGCTATGTGGTAAGTCTGCTGGCCGATTTCGGCTTGGTCATACCGCCGCAATTGACGGGCCCGGCGGGTTACACTCTGATGAAGGACGGCGCCCCGGTGCTGGTCGACGGCCAGACCGTCACCACCCTCTTCAACCTCCCGGCCTTCCTGATCTGCGCCGCCCTCGCCGGACTGCTCTGCATCGGGGTGTCAGAAAGCGCTAAGGTCAACAACGTCATCGTCGCGATCAAGGTCAGCGTTCTGGTCGCCTTCATCGTCGTCGGCGGGCTGATCGTGCTTTCGAACCTCGGCGAGCTCGCCGCGGCCAACTGGACCCCGTTCATCCCGCCGAACGAGGGCGAGGGCAAGTTCGGAGTCGACGGGATCATGCGCGCCGCCTCCATCGTCTTCTTCGCCTATATCGGCTTCGAGGCGGTTTCGACCGCCGGCCAGGAAGCCAAGAACCCCGCCAGGGACATGCCGTTCGGCATCATCGGCTCGCTCGTCGTGTGCACCGTGATCTACATGCTGGTGGCCGCGATCATGACCTTGCTGGTGCCCTACGGTCAGCTCAACGTCCCCGATCCGGTCGCCGTGGTCGTCGACAATTTCGGGCCGACCTGGGCCTGGCTCGCCAAGATCATCAAGATCGGCGCAATCATCGGCCTCACCTCGGTCGTCCTCGTGCTGATGTACGCGCAGACCCGAATCTTCTACACGATGGCGCGCGACGGACTGCTGCCCAAGGTCTTCTCGCGGGTCCATCCCACCCTGAAGACGCCCTACGTCAACACCATCCTGGTCGGACTGATCACGGCCGTGGCGGCAGGCTTCTTCGACATCAACATACTCGGCGACATGACCTCGGTCGGCACGCTGGCGGCGTTCGCCATCGTCTGCCTGTCGGTCATCTACCTGCGCCGCAAGGCACCGGAACTGCCGCGCGGCTTCAAGGTGCCGCTCTATCCGGTCCTGCCGGTGCTCGGCATCCTCTCGTGCCTCTACCTCATCTCCACCGTCCCCTGGAACGTCCTGAAGTTCTTCCTGTGGTACATGCTTGGCGGTGTCGTTCTCTACTTCCTCTACGGCATGCGCAATTCGAACCTGCAGCATGGCGAGGATCAGGACGACGTTCCCGATCTGCCCGTCTATCCCGAGGATGCGGAGCATCAGGGCGGCGATCCGGTGATCAAGCCGTAGGCCGGGCGCTCAAGACCAGAAAAAGGGAGGCCGCGGCCTCCCTTTTTTTGTCCGGCGGCAGCCTCGGGTCCTACCCCATCCGCTGCGCGACCAGCGCCTTCAGATCCGCTTCCGGCCGGGCGCCGTAATGGGAAATGACCTCCGCCGCCGCGATCGCGCCCATGCGCAGGCACTCCGCGTTCGAGCGGCCCTGGGCCCGGCCGGCCAGGAAGCCCGCCGCGAAGAGATCGCCCGCGCCGGTCGTGTCGACGATCCGCTCGACCGGCTCCGCCGGCACCTCGACCTGCTCGCCGCCCTCGACGGCGACCGCGCCCTTCTCGCCGCGAGTCACTACCAGCACCTTCACCCTCGCCGCCGCCGCCGCCACCGCCGCGTCGAAATCCGACTGGCCGGTCAGCGAGACGATCTCCGCCTCGTTGGCGAAGAGGATGTCGAGCCGGCCGCTGTCGATAAGGGCGTTGAAGCTGTCGCGGTGGCGCTCGATGCAGAAACTGTCCGAAAGCGTGAAGGCGATCGCTCCGCCGGCGGCCCGGACGATCTCGATTCCCCGCTCCATCGCGGCCCGCGGCACCTCCGGATCCCACAGATAGCCCTCCAGATAGAGGATTTTCGCGCTCTCGAGCTGGGCCTCGTCGAGCGCCTGGCTGCTGAGGTTCTGGGCGGCGCCGAGAAACGTGTTCATCGTCCGCTGCGCGTCGGGGGTGACGAGGACGAGCGAGCGCGCCGTCGGCGCCTCGGCCTGAGGCCGGGCCGGGGTGGTGAACTCGACCCCGATCGAGCTGACGTCGTGGCGGTAGACCTCGCCCAATTGGTCGTCGGCGACCTGACCGATGAAGCCGGCGCGCCCGCCCAGCATCGCCACTCCGGCCGCCGTGTTCCCGGCCGAGCCGCCGCTGATCTCACGGCCGGGGCCCATCCGCCCGTAGAGGCGGGTCGCCTCCTCGGCGTCGATCAGGCGCATCGAGCCCTTGTCCAGGCCCTCCTGCTTCAGGAAATCGTCGTCGGTGGCGGCGATGACGTCGACGATGGCGTTGCCTATGCAAAGGACGTCGAGGCTCTTGTCTGTCACTTCGTTCTCATCTGTTGCGGGAGGAGCGGCGGCCCTAGAGCGTTTTCGAGCTGGCTGGAACAGCCCGCGGCTCGGAAAAACGCGGCTTAGCAGATCACGGGGCAGTTCGACCTCGGCCGAACGGCCCTGGCCGCGCCTCGCGGCGCGTGTCAATTGCGCCGAGCCGAGGCAAGGGCGGGCCGGGCGGGCGGATATCCGCGTGGCCCTCGAGGCGGCGCTGCTCCACTCTGCCGCGGCGAATGCAGGGAGGGGTGAATTGCCGACGCAAGGAAGATTATGGCTGGGCGCCGTCCTCATCCTGGGCGGCTGCGCCACCGCCAGGACCGGCGGGACCGCGCCCGCCGTGGAGCGGCCGCCGCCGCTACGCGCCGTCCCCTACACTTCGACCGGCCTCGAGACCGTCCTCGGGCGAACCGCCCGGATGCTCGAGGCGCAGTTCGGCAAGCCCGGCCTCGACGTTCGCGAGGGCCCGGCGCGCAAGCTCCAGTTCGGGGGCGCCGCCTGCGTCCTCGACGCCTATCTCTACCCGCCCAAGGGCGGCGGCGAGCCGATCGTCACCCATATCGACGCGCGGCTTCGCGACGGGCGGGACATGGACCGCGCCAGCTGCGTCGCGGCGCTCGCCATCCGTCGTTGACGGCATTTACTTAGCAGGCGCGGCTTTCCCGCTGTGCAACGGCGCACAATCGGCGGCGGTCATCGTACAATCAAGTTGTCTATGGGCGACGATATAGTAAAATGCCGCCCGCAACACGAGTCGGGGGGCTCTCATGTTACGTTTCGGACTTCACTTTTCGCGAATCTCCTTTGCACTGATTGCAATGGGGGCATTGGCCGCCTGCACGCCACAGAACACTGCTAATACAGGCTTTCTCACTTACGAGCCTGAGGCCGGCTACGAATGGGCGGAGCCGACGGGGTGGTCCTATGCGGTGGTCTGGAAGGCGGGCAAGGCGCATCCGCGATTCGCGCACGTCTTTGCTTCCGAAACCCCCGGTACATGGGTGCCGGGCCTCGGTTACGATTGGGTCGCCCCTCAGGCCGGCGATCTTCGGGCGGTCTGGAAGCCGGGCCTGCGCTATGAATCGCTTCCCCACATCGCCGCCGGCGCGAAGGAAGATACCTGGGCCGCGGATCCGGGCTACACCTTCAAGAGCAAGGACAGCCTCCAGGTGGCCTGGCAGCCGGGCCAGGCGCATTCCTCGAAGTCGCATTTCATCGCCGCGGCGGCCGAGGGCGTCTGGGATGTCGAGCCCGGATATGCAAAGTCCGTCCCCCTCATCGCCGGTACCGAATATGCCTATTGGTCGCCCGGTTCGGCCCACCCGACCTATGCCAACATATATGCCGCCGCCGAGGAAGGATATTGGAGCGCCGCGCCGGGGTACAGGTTCGCGTCCGCCGACAGCCTCTACGCGGAGCCAATTCCGTTCGACACCCCGGCCCCTGTCGACGGATCGACCCGCTTCGCAAACTTCTTGGGAGGCCTCGTCAAGGCGGCGATCGGAGCCCGATTTTCCGAGGCCCAGCCCGACGACGGACTGGTCGCGACGGGGCTTGGCCGCCCGGTGGCCCGAGCGATTCGCGACGACGGCATCAGCGACATGGCCGACGCCCTGAGCGGCCGCTAGAGCATGATCATTTTAGACTGAAGCGCTGTCTCATCCCGTCATGCTGAACTTGTTTCAGCATCCAGCTTTCCGCTTCCCGGGCGAGCGACCAGCTGGACCCTGAAACAAGTTCAGGGT
>Ga0190275_10000311_pt1 | contig 46172 bp, 51 predicted proteins | sample Popmic550T_FD_133745 | JGI IMG/M metagenome (GOLD analysis project Ga0190275, IMG submission 133745) | Populus adjacent soil microbial communities from riparian zone of Yellowstone River, Montana, USA - 550 T | ecosystem: Environmental > Terrestrial > Soil > Riparian zone > Trees stand | place... | reverse complement strand
TTGGCGGCGAGCGCGCGGGCGATCTCGCAGCGGCGCCGCTCGCCGCCCGACAGCGCCATCGCCGGCGCGTCGCGGAGCGGCGCGATATGGAATTCGGCGAGCAATTGCTCGAGGCGTTCCGCCCGCGCTTTCCTGTCCGGCTCGGCGACCTCGAGCACGGCCATGATGTTCTGGCTGACGGTGAGGCCGCGGAAGATCGAGGTCTCCTGCGGAAGGTAGCCGAGCCCGAGGATGGCGCGGCGGTACATGGGCAGGCCGGTAATGTCCTCGCCGTCGAGCAGGATGCGGCCGCTGTCGGGCCTAACCAGGCCCATGATCGAATAGAAGCAGGTGGTCTTGCCGGCGCCGTTGGGGCCCAGCAGGCCGAGCACCTCGCCGCGGTCGACGCCAAGCGAGACATCGGTCAGCACAGCTTTCTTGTCGTAGGATTTGGCGATCGAGACGACGGAAAGGCCGTGGTTCAGCTCGCCGGTTGCGGCCTCCGCTTGCACGCGATCAATGGCGACGCTTTCGTTCATCGGCTTCCCGCTAATCTCTAGCCCACTTAGGCGAGCCGCGGCAAAGCCTCAACCGGCAAGACTCTTGCATGGCGAATCGGGACGCTCAATTGCCCTGGCGCTGGGGCACCGTGAAGCGGCCCGTGACCCGGCCGCCGCCGCCGTCCATCACCGCGCGATGGCTGTCGAGATCGAGGACGAGGCGGCCGCCCTGGACGTGGTTGGCGCCCTGATCGAGGTTGACCCCCCCGATCATGGTGACGATCCGGCGCGGCACGTCGTAAATGGCGAACTGGCTGCGCGCGGTCTCGGTGGGCGTGCGCAAGATGACTCCGCCGCTCGCTTCCAGCCGCTGGATCTGGACGTTCTGGCCGCCCGCATAAACGACGGTGAGCCGGGCGGCGTTCATCCGCATATTGCCCTGGCGCGCTTCGACATTGCCCGAGAAGACGGCGCGGTTGGCGCGGTCCTGGACCTCGATCCGGTCCGCCCCGACGTCGACCGGCGCATTGCTGTCGAAGCCGCCGCGGCCCTGCTGCCCCGAAGCGGGCGCGACCGCGAGCAGCGGCAGCAAGGCGAGCGGGAGATAGCGCGTCACGCCGCTCATCTGAGGCCGCCCTGGACAATGTGCAAGCGGGCGCGGCCGTTGAGGACGACGGTGCGATCGGGCAGATTCACCTGGAGCTGATCGGCGCTGAAATTGCCGAGCGGCATCTGCCCCTCGACCGGCCCCCGGCTGGTGAGCCTCTGGCCGCGCAGGTCGACGTTCACGTCGCGCGTGCCCATCCTGTAGCCGTCGGCGGCGGTGAACTGGATCGGGCCGACCACCTCCACTTGGTCGGTTTCCATATTGTAACGGGCGCGCCCGGCGCTCAGGCGCGCCGGGCCGCTGTCGAGCAGGATCTGGGCGTTCATGTCGCTGATCTCGACCACCGGGTTGGCTGAGGTTTCCTGCAGCGCCGAGCGGGCGCTGAGCAGGAACGGCCGGCCCTGATTGTCCTGGCCGCGATACTGGGCCGAGGCGACCCTGAGCCGCTCGGACGCCTTTTCGACCTTGTCCTTCTCGAGCAGGAAGCTGACCTCCTGCTTGTCCTCGAGCGGCGCGAAGAAGAGGAAGGCGAGGATCACGCCGATCAGCGCCGGGAGCGCCAGCTTGAGCGTCCTGACGACGCGATCGTGGCTGCCGCCGGGGATCGCCCAGCCGCGCTTGACCCGTCGTTCCGCCTCGGCAAGCTCAGACATGGGCGAAGATGTCCTGCTCGGCCCAGCCGGCGAGATCGAGCAGGGCGCGGTGGGGCAGGAAATCGAAGCAGGCTTGGGCGAGCTGGGTCCGGCCCTCGCGCGCCAGCCGCTCGTCGAGCTTTTCCTTGAGCGCGTGGAGGTAGCGCACGTCGGCGGCGGCATAATCCTTCTGCGCGTCGCTCAGCTCGGCCGCGCCCCAGTCCGAGCTTTGCTGCTGCTTGGAGATGTCCTGGCCGAGCACTTCCTTGACCAGATCCTTGAGGCCGTGCCGGTCGGTATAGGTGCGGATCAGGCGCGAGGCGGTCTTGGTGCAATAGACCGGCGCGGCAACGATGCCGAGATAGGCATGGATCGAGGCGAGATCGAAGCGCGCGAAATGGTAGAGCTTGAGCCGGCCGGGGTCGCCGAGCACCGCCTTGAGCACGGGCGCGTCGTAGCGGCTGCCCTGGGCGAAGCGGACCAGATGCTCGTCGCCGCTTCCGTCAGCGATCTGAACCAGGCAGAGCCGGTCGCGGCCGACCTGCAGCCCCATCGTCTCGGTGTCGACGGCGACGGCGCCCGGGCCGAGCGCGCCCTCGGGCAGATCCTCTTCGTGCAGATATACGCTCATGGCCTTCGCATAGGCGCTGATGCCTTAACGCTCAATGGCCGGAGCCGGCGGCCGCCGCGGCCGCCTTGCGCTCCCGCCGCCGCCGCGCCGTGATGTTGAGCGTCTCGACCGCGCCCGAAAAGGCCATTGCGGCATAGATATAGCCCTTGGGGACATGGACCCCGAAGCCGTCGGCGATCAGCACGACGCCGATCATCATCAGGAAGGCGAGCGCCAGCATCACCACCGTGGGGTTGTTGTCGACGAACCGCGAGAGTGGCTCGGCGGCGAGCAGCATCGCCCCGACCGATATGATGACCGCGGCCGCCATCACCGGCACGTCGTCGCTCATCCCGACCGCGGTCAGGATCGAATCGATCGAAAAGACGATGTTGAGGAGGCCGATCTGGGCGATCGCGGCCGCCACGGTGAGCGCCCGCTTGCTCTTCTTGTCGAGCAGCTCGTCGGTGGGATGGGAGTCGATCGAATGGTGGATTTCCTTGGTCGCGTTCCAGACCAGGAACAGGCCCCCGACGATCATAATCATGTCGCGCCACGAAAATGCGGTTTCGAACACCGGCTCGCCATGCGGGCCGGCGGGTCCGACGAGGCCGAGGTCGAACACCGGGATAGTGAGGTTCACGATCCAGGCGAGGCCGAGCAGCAGCACCAGCCGCAGCAGCAGGGCGACGGCGATGCCGATCTTCCGCGCTTTTTGCTGCTGCTCCTTGGGCAGGCGACTCGAGAGGATCGAGATGAAGACGAGATTGTCGATGCCGAGCACGATCTCCAGCACGACCAGGGTTGCCAGCGCGACCCAGGCTTCGGGTTGCGCGAAGATGCTGAGTGCCTCGATCATGTCCGCCCCTTCTGCCGCCGTTCGGCGACGCCCATGCCTCAAGCTGGGCGCGGGAGCAATGCGCAGGCGCCGCCCGCAAAACAATCCACAGCCAAAAGCTCTCGCGGGATTGGATTTTTTCGTCTATGTGAGTCGCCGCTGCGCCGACTTCCGGCGCCAAGGCCGTTGCGCGCTCTGCCCGGCGCGGTGGTTTGACAGGGGTATGGGCGCACGAAAGTAATATAACGAGATGGGTTTCGACAAGGGGCGCCGCGGAGAGCGCGGCGGGCGCGGCAGAGACAAGCGCGACGGTTTCGGTGAAGAGAGCAGCAGCTTCAGCGGCGGCGGATTCGGAGAACGGAGCGGCGGCGATCGCTTCGGCGGCGGCGGTGGTGGCGGCGGTTATGCCGGCGGCGGCGATCGATTCGGCGGCGGCGGCGGCGGCGGCGGTTATCGCGGCGGCGGCGGAGGAAGCGGCGGCGGCGGAGGCGGCGGCTTCGGCGGCCCGCGCGGCGGCGGCATGCCCCCCCAGGTCGTCGGCGAGGCCAAGGGCATCGTCAAATTCTTCAACGGCCAGAAGGGATTCGGCTTCATCGTCCGCGACGATGGCGGCGAGGATGTGTTCGTCCACATAAGCGCCGTCGAGCAGGCGGGGCTCACCGGCCTTGCCGAAGGCCAGCCGCTCGATTTCACCCTCGTCGACCGGGGCGGCCGGGTTTCGGCCACCGACCTCAAGATCGAGGGCGATCCGCTCCCGGTCGAGGATCGCGGCCCGCCGCGCGACCGCGCGGGTCCGGGCGGCGGCGGCCCGCAGCGGGAGCTGACCGGCGAGAAAGCCAGCGGCACGGTCAAGTTCTTCAACGCGACCAAGGGCTTCGGCTTCATCACCCGCGACGACGGCCAGCCCGACGCGTTCGTTCACATTTCGGCCGTGGAGCGGGCCGGCATGATCTCCTTGAACGAGGGCGACCGGATCGAGTTCGAGCTCGAGGTCGACCGGCGCGGCAAGACCGCCGCGGTCAACCTCGTCCCGATCCAGTAAGCTTGATATCCCGCTAACCAGAGAGCGGCGGCCCGCGCGGCCGCCGTTTTTCGTGCTTACTTTTCCGTCAACCATTCTGAGCGACTCCGCGTGAACCTTTGCCGTTTACCAAGGCGGCCATGGAAAGCGTGCTCATCGCGGCCTTTCTCGCGGCCGCCTCGAACCCCGCACCCGTCGCAGACGCCTCAACGGCGCTGGACCAAAGGTGCTTCAGCCTCATGGCGCAGCTCGCCGAGGAAGAGGATCCTCGAATCCGCTCCCTCGGCCGGGTCGCCGCCCAATATTTCCTCGGGAGAATCGACGCGGCCTCGCCCGGCTTCGACCCCGAGGAGGTCGCGGCCCCGCAGAGCGGCGAGCGCGCCGACCTGCTGCGCCGCTGCGGCGACGCGATGCAGGCCGGCGGCCGCGACTTCCGCTCGATCGGCGAAGCGCTCGCGCCCGCCGCGCACCCCAACATCTAGGTTACCATCCGCTTCAGCGCTTCGATCGTGTCCGCCTCGTCGGCGGGCTTGTCGATTCGGATCCGCGAGATGCGCGGGAAGCGCATGGCGAGGCCGGATTTGTGGCGCTTCGAGAGGTGGATCGAATCGAAGGCGACTTCGAGCACCAGCGTCTTTTGCACCTCGCGGACCGGGCCGAATCGCTCGATCGTGTGGTTGCGGACGAACCGGTCGAGCCATTTCAGTTCCTCGTCGGTGAAGCCGAAATAGGCCTTGCCGACCGGCAGCAACTCGCCCTCGCCGCTCCAGCAGCCGAACGTGTAATCGGAATAATAGGATGAGCGCTTGCCGCTGCCGCGGGCCGCGTACATCAAGACGCAATCGGCGATGAGCGGGTCGCGCTTCCATTTATACCACAGGCCGGTCTTGCGGCCGGGCACGTAAGGGCTGTCGCGGCGCTTGAGCATGACGCCCTCGATCGAAGCGTCGCGGGCGCCGGAGCGGATTACCTCGAGCGCCTCGAACGTATCGGCCTCGATCAAGGCGGAGAGATCGAACCGCTCGGGATCGAGACGGCCCATGAACGCTTCGAGCCGGGTGCGGCGCTGGACCAACGGCAAGGCGCGGACATCCTCGCCGCCGTCGAACAATATGTCGTAGAGCCGGACGAAAGCGGGATAGTCGCCCAGCATCCCGGCCGACACTTTCTTGCGCCCGAGCCTTTGCTGGAGCGCGTTGAAGCTCGCCGCTTCGCCGCCCTGGAACGCGCCTTTGACGAGCAATTCGCCGTCGAGCACCCCTTGCGATGCAAAGGCCTGGGCGACGTCCGGGAAGCTCCCGGTAATGTCGTCGCCGGCGCGGCTGTAGAGCCGCGTCTCGCCGCCGGCATATACGAGCTGGACCCTGATCCCGTCCCATTTCCATTCGGCGAGATAGTCGGCCATCGACACCCGCAAATCCTCGAGCGGATGCGCGAGCATGAACGGGCGGAAGACCGGCAAATTTTTGGCGACCGGCTGTGCGCCGCGGCCTTCGGCCCAGTCGAAGATGGCGAGATAGGGCGGGCCGATGCCGTGCCAGACCTCCTCGAGCGCGTCGACGTCGAGCCCGAAGGCTTCGGCCAATGCGACCTTGGCGAGCCGAGCCGAAATGCCGATCCGCAATGCGCCGGTGGCCAGCTTCAGGAGGGCGAAGCGGCCGCTCGCGTCGAGATGATCGAGCATCGCCGCCAGCGCGCCCGGCGCCTCGGCGCGGCCCAGGCTTGCCAGCCGCTCGACGACGTTCGAGAGCCGCAACGTGCCGTCGTCCAGATCTGGGGGGCCGCCCTCCGGCGCCGGCCAGAGCAGCGAGACCGTCTCGGCCATGTCGCCGACATAGTCGCGGCTCATGTAGAGCAGCACCGGATCGACCCGTTCCTCGGCGATCGCCCTTATCGCCGCCGGCTTGACCGCGGGCAGGCTCAATTCGCCGGTCAGAGCCGCCAGCGCATAGCCCCGGTCGGGATCGGGCGTGCGCTTCAGGTAATCGCCGATCAGCTTCAGCTTGGCGTTGCGCGACCCGGTGTAAACGAGCGCATCGAGCAGCTGCGAGAAATCGCGCATGGCCGCTTCTCTTTCGCTAATTTAGGGGCCAGGCAAGCGTCATGAATGCACGACGCCTCCTGGCGCTGGTTGTTGCATTGGGGCTCGCCGTGCTCGGCTGGGCCTATTGGACCGCGATCGCCGATCCGGTCGTCCGCGAGGCGGAGCTTGCGCTGCCCGGCTGGCCGGCGGGGCAGCCGCCGATCAGTGCGCTGCTCATCGCCGATATCCACGTCGCCGGACCCGACATGCCGCCCGAGCGGCTCGCCCGGATCGTCGATCAGGCCAACGCGCTGGCTCCGGACATTGTCCTCCTCGCCGGCGACTTCGTCAGCGACAAGCGCATCTCGACCCGCGCCTACAGCCTCGCCGAGGCGCTCGCGCCGCTGGCGCGGCTGCGCGCCCGGCTCGGCATTGTGGCCGTGCTCGGTAATCACGATCGTTGGCGCGATGCGGCCGAGGCTCGGCAGGCGCTGGCTCGGATCGGCATCCGAGTGCTCGACAACGACGCCGTCCAAGCGGGACCACTAGCGATCGGCGGACTCGACGACGCCTTCACCGACCATGCCGATCCCGGCGCCGCGGTGACGGCGATGCGCGGCCTCACCGGTGCGCGGATCATGCTGAGCCACAGCCCCGACCCGTTTCCCAATCTGCCGGCGGATGTCGCTCTCATGCTCGCCGGCCACACCCATTGCGGCCAGGTCCGGCTGCCCTTTATCGGCGCGATTTCGACCATGTCCGACCATGGCGACCGCTACGCCTGCGGCCTGATCCGGGAGAACGGCCGGATATTGGTCGTGACCGCCGGCCTCGGGACCTCGATCCTGCCGCTGCGGCTTGGCGCCGTGCCGGACATGTGGCTGCTGCGGCTAGGGCCCGGGCCCCGGTGACAAGAAATGTAAACGCAATCCGCACAGCTTCATCTCAGGCGAGTTGTAGCGCCTTTACGGCCGTGATGAAGCCCGCGATCAGGAACAAGGCCGCGACCGCCCAGCGGATGCCGCGGACCGGCACCGCGCTCGTCAGCCGCTCGCCCAGAATCGCCGCCGGGATGCAAGCCGCCACGATCCCCATGGTCGCTCCCGCCGCCGCGAGCGGGGCGCTGTCGAAGCGGCCGGCAAGCGCGAAGGTCAGGAATTGGGTGCGGTCGCCCATTTCGGCGGCGAGGCACAGGATGAAGGCGGTGAGGAGGAGCGGCAGGCGCTGCGAGCCCGGCGCGCCCGGCTTCCTGGGTATGAGGCCGGAGACGGCGGCGAAGAGGAGCGCCAGGGCGACCATCAGGGTCATCGCGCGGATCGGAATCGTGGCGGCGATCCAGACGCCCGCAATGGCGGCGACGATGCTGCTGGCGAGCGCGGCGAGGATCAGGCCGGCCATCACCGTCAGCGGCCGCCGCGTGCCGGCGGCGAGCATGGCGACGATCAATTGGGTCTTGTCGCCCCATTCGCCGAGGAAGGCGGCGACGAAGGTGGTGACGAGCGCTTCCATCAGGCCCTCACCCTACCCTCTCCCGCGAGTGGGAGAGGGAAAAAGGGACTTTTGCCATTTTTCAAGCGCGGAGGCGGATCGAGATCGAGGCGAGCAAAGCCTCGCTCGCCTGCTCGTCTTGGGCGTTGCAGCCGATCGCGTCGCGGAGGCGATCGAAATAGAGGCCGGCCGGGCAGCCGCGCGGCTCGGCGCGGACGGCGCGGTCGAGCGCGTCGGCGAGGCAGACGACGGGGATCAGGCCGTAAGCCGCGGCCATCGTCCGGATTGTCGCCAGGCGCTGCGAGAAATCGCGCACGTCGATCCCGGCGGCGGCGCGCTGCAGGCTGTCGAGCCGGTCGCAAAGTTCGGCCCTGACCACCAGCATTCCATCCATTTCGGCCCGCATGCGCGTCGCTCCTTCTGCCCTCGAGGGAGAGGATGCGCGCTTATGGTTACCGGATCGTTAACCATGAATGGGGACAGTCACTTTTCCCCTCGCCGCATCCCGTCTGGCGCCGCCGTGCGGAAAAGTGAGTGTCCCCTGTGCACCTTGACATCCTGGCCCTCAGGCGGCAGAGGCGGCGGGGAACAGGGCGGCGCGAGCGCCGCTTTATTTTTTCGCACGAAGTGATTGGAAAGAGGCCCGCCATGGCCAAGAAGAATTTCGTCAAGATCAAGCTCGTCAGCTCCGCCGACACCGGCTTCTTCTACGTGACCAAGAAGAATCCGCGGAACATCACCGAGAAAATGAGCTTCCGCAAATACGATCCCGTCGCGCGCAAGCACGTCGAGTTCAAGGAAGCCAAAATTAAGTGACGCAAGACCTTAGGGCGTTTCGCCCTTAGGTCCTGCGTCATCCCGGCGAAGGCCGGGATCCAGCTTTCCCTCTTCCTTCCCTTCATCGACGCCGTCTGGGCCCCGGCCTACGCCGGGGAGCAGCGAGGTGACGGCGTCGATCGTCTTCTCCTCGGCCTTCACGACCTCTTCCTCAGGCTTTTCCTCAGCCGCGGCGCGCTCGGCCGCCGCTTCGAGCAACGCGCGCACCGCCTCGACGAACTTCAGCACCGAGATCGGCTTGGAGACATAGCCCTCCGCGCCGGCGTCGCGGATTCGCTCCTCGTCGCCTTTGGCGGCATAAGCGGTGACGGCCATGATCGGGGTGCGCCTGAGCTCGTCGTCGGCCTTCATCCGCTCGATCAATTCGAGGCCGGAAATGTGCGGCATCTGGATGTCCATGACGACCAGATCGGGCGCGAAGGCGCGGGCGCGCTCCAGCGCCTCGCGGCCGTCGCGCACCGGCTCCGTTTCGTAGCCATGGGCGCGCAGCAGGTCGCAGAACAGCTTCAGATTGAGTTCGTTGTCCTCGACAACCAGGATTTTTTGTCCCACCGGGCCGGTGTAAGCGATGAAGCCTGACGAGACAAATGACGATGAGGCGCTGGCATTGGGCGCGCTCGGCTGGACGCTGAGCGAGGATGTGCGCGCGACGCGTCTGATCGCGCTGACCGGCCTCACCCCCGCCGGGATGCGCGAGCGGCTCGAGGACCGCGACTTTCTCGCCGCCGTGCTGCGCTTCCTCGAAGGCCATGAGCCGGACCTGATCGGATGCGCGGACGAATTGGGCGTGTCGGCGGCGCGGCTGGTCGCGGCGCGCGAAGGGCTGGAGCGATGAGCCGTCCGCTGCTGATCAGCGACTGCGACGACGTGCTGCTCCATTTCGCGCCGCATTTCGCCGAATGGGTGGCCGAGGCGCATGGCTACAGCTTCGAGCTCGACGCGCCGGCTTTTTCGAGCGCGCTCAAGAACCGCGAGGGCGCGCCGGTGCCGCGCGAGCAGGTCTGGCCGTTGCTCGACCATTTCTTCGATCGCGAGATGCACCGGCAGCGGCTCGTCGCGGGCGCACTGGAGGCGCTGGGCGAGATCGGCAAAAAAGCCGACATCGTCATCCTCACCAATATCGGCGACCAATATCATTCCAACCGGGTCGCCCAGCTCGAGCGGTTCGAGATCCGCCACCGAATCCTGTGCAACCAGGGCGGCAAGGGCCGGCCGGTGATCGAGCTGATCGAGGAGATGCGCCCAAGCGCGGCGGTCTTCGTCGACGACCTCGCCGTTCACCACGAATCGGTCGCCAAGCACGCGCCCGGCGTGTGGCGGCTGCAGATGATCGCCGAGCCGCGCATGGCGCGAACGACGCCGCCGGCGCCCCACGCCCATGCCCGGATCGACAGCTGGGGCGAAGCGCTGCCCTGGATCGCGGCCCGCCTCGAGGGAGGGACGAAAGCATGACCGGCACGATCTTCATCACCGGCGCCACAGCCGGCATCGGCCGCGAGGCGGCGCGGCTGTTCGCGCGCGACGGCTGGTCGCGTGATCGCATCAACACGATCGAGCTGATGCCCGTCAGCCAGAGCTTCGCCGGATTCCAGATCGGCCGAAATACTTGATCACTCTTGCTTTTTTCTCTATCCGGAGGGGCGTGACCGCCGCGCCATGCCTGGCTGCGGCCGCTCGGGGGTTCCCATGACAGAGACGAAGATGATTTTGCGCCGTCCCTTGTTCGCGCTCGCCGCCGGGCTTGCGCTCGCCGCCGGCTGCCCCGCTTTTTCGCAGAGCCCGGCGGCTGCGGCCCAGGCGCCGGCCGCAATAGCCTGGCCGCAGCAGGCGAGCGACGTCGCCGCCGACCCCGACGTGCGCTTCGGCACGTTGCCTAACGGCATGCGCTACGCGCTCCGACGCAACGCGACGCCGCCCAACCAGACCTCGCTGCGCCTGCGAATCGACGCCGGATCGATGCAGGAAGAGGACGATCAGCGCGGCCTTGCCCATTTCCTCGAACATATGGCCTTCAACGGCACCACCAACGTGCCCGAAGGCGAGTTCGTGCGGCGGCTCGAGCGGCTCGGCCTGAGGTTCGGACCCGACACCAACGCCTCGACCAGCTTCACCGAGACCGTCTATAAGCTCGACCTTCCCGAGACCAATGCCGAGACGGTCGATACCGGCCTGCTGCTGCTGCGCGAAGTGGCCGACGAAGCGACCCTGGCCGCCGACGCGATCGAGCGCGAGCGCGGCATCATCCAGTCCGAGGAACGGACCCGCTTTTCGCCCGCCTACCGCATCTTCCTCGACGAGATCGCCTATCTCCTGCCCGGCCAGCGCCTGCCCAACCGCATCCCGATCGGCATTCCCGAGGTGATCGCCAACGCCGGGCGCGACCGCTTCCTGGCCTATTACAACGCTTATTACCGCCCCGAGCGCGCCACCCTGATCGCGGTCGGCGACTTCAACGTCGATGAGATGGAGGCCAAGATCCGCGCCCGCTTCGCCAGCTGGCAAGGCGAGGGCGCGGCCGGGCGCGATCCCGAGATCGGCGCCATCCCGGCGCGGCCGACCCAGGCGCGCCTGTTCGTCGAGCCGGGCGGGCCGGCGCGGGTCGAGCTCGCCTGGGTGCGCGCGCCCGACCTTCGGCCCGACACAAAAGCGCGGCGCGCCGAGCGGCTGATCGATCAGCTCGTCTTCCAGATACTCAACCGCCGGCTGGAGCGGATCGCCGCGACCCAGACCCCCGCTCCCTATGTCAGCGCCGGCAGCGCCCGCGGCGAAATCGCCGATGCCGTCGCGATCACCCAGGTGGCCGCGGTCGTCCAGCCCGGCGAATGGCGGCGCGGCCTCAATGTGATCGAGACCGAGCAGCGCAGGCTGGTCGAACATGGCGTCACCGCTTCCGAGATCGAGCGCGAGACCGCCCAGATCCGCACGGGATTGACCCAGGCCGTGGCCGGCGCGGCGACGCGCCAGACGGCCGCGCTGGCCGAAGGCCTGGTCGCCGCCGTCGACAACGACAATGTGTTCACCGCCCCGGCCGAGACGCTGCGGCTGTTCGAGGCGGCGGTCGCCGGCCTGACGCCCGAGCGCGTGAACCTGGCCGCCCGCAATTTGTTCGCGGGCGAGCCGCTCCTCTACATGACCTCGCCGACGACGGTCGAAGGGGCGGACGGCGCCCTGATGGCCGCCTATCGCGAATCGCGCGCCGCGCCGGTCGCGGCGGGAGCGGTCCAGCAGGCGCGGGCCTGGCCCTACACTGAGTTCGGAACCCCGGGCACGATCGCCGAGCGCCGCGAGCTCGCCGCCCCGGTGGGCGCGACCGCGGTGCGCTTCGCCAACGGCGTGCGGCTGACCGTCAAGCGGACCGATTTCGCCGCCAGCCAGGTGATGGTCCAGGTGCGGTTCGGCGACGGCCTGCTCGCTTTGCCCGCCGACCGGCCGAACCCCAATTGGGGGCTCGCCTCGAGCTTCGGCGCGGGCGGCCTTGGCCGGATGACGTTCGAGGAGATGCAGGAGGCGCTGAACCAGCGCGTCTACGGCGCCCAGCTCGGCATCGACGAGGACGATTTCACGCTCAGCGGGTCGACCCGGCCCGCCGATCTGGGCGTCCAGATGCAGGTGCTCGCCGCTTATTTGACCGATCCCGCCTGGCGCCCGACCGGGTGGGACAGGATCCGCGCGATCAGCGGCACCATCCACGACCAGCTCGCCTCCACCCCGGGCGGCGTGTTCGCCCGCGACTCCGGCCCCTTGCTCCACAATGGCGACCGCCGCTGGGCGCTGCCGACGCGCGAGCAGATGGCGGCGAGCAGCATCGCCGACGCCCGGGCGGTGCTCGACGGCCCGCTTGCCCGCGCGCCGATCGAAATACTGATCGTCGGCGACGTCGACGTCGAAGAGGCGATCCGGCAGACCGCCGCGACCTTCGGCGCGCTGCCGCCGCGTCCCGAGCCGGCGGCGCGGACCGACCGGATCCGCTTCCCGGCGGGCACGGCCGAGCCGATCCGCCTGACCCATCGCGGCCGCGACGACCAGGGGCTCGCTTATGTCGCCTGGCCGACCCAGGGCTTTTTCGACGATCCAAGGCAGGCGCGGACATTGAGCCTCCTGTCGGCGGTGTTCCAGCTGCGCCTGATCCAGAAGATCCGCGAGGAGCAGGGCACGACCTACAGCCCGCAGGCGTCGCACAACGCTTCCGAATCCTATCCCGGCTACGGCGTGTTCGCCGGACGGATCGAGGCGCGGCCCGAGGCGCTCGCCGGCTTCCTGCGCGACGCCGAGGCGATCGCCGCCGATCTGCGCGACCGCCCGATCGACGCCGACGAGCTGCAGCGCGCCCGCCAGCCGCTGATCGAGGGCATAATGCGCGCGCGCAACGGCAATGTTTGGTGGCTCGGCAATCTGCCCGGCGTCCAGACCGACCCGCGCGTCACCGCGATGATCGAGAGCCAGCTCGCCGATTATGCGGCGATGAATCCGGCCGAATTGCAGCGCGCCGCCCGGGCCTTCCTGCTGCCGGGCCGGGCCTGGAAGGCGATCGTCGTGCCGGAGGCTTCAGCGACACCCGCGCCGGCACCGGCGCCCGCGTCTTGACGCGCGAGCGGCGGCGGTGCTTAGCGGCGGCATGACCGACAGCATCGCCGCGCGCCTCTCCGAACTCGGGATCAAGCTGCCGGAGCCGGCCGCGCCGGTTGCCGCTTATGTGCCGGCAATCGAGGCCGGCGGACTCCTCTACATCTCTGGGCAGCTGCCGTTTCGCGCCGACGGGTCGCTGATGACGGGGCGCCTGGGCGACGATGTGAATCTCGCTCACGGCCAGGAGGCGGCCGAGCGCTGCGCGATCATGCTTATCGCGCAGATGAAGAAGGCCCTGGGCTCGCTCGAACGAGTGGAGCGGATCGTCAAGCTCGGCGCTTTCGTCGCTTCCGACCCCCATTTCACCGATCAGCCCCAGGTCGCCAACGGCGCCTCCGAGCTGATGGAGCGCGTGTTCGGCGAGCCCGGCCGCCACGCCAGGAGCGCGGTCGGCGTCCCGGTCCTGCCTCTGGGCGCCGCGGTCGAGATCGATGCCATCGTCGCCATCAAGACAGGCTGAACTTGCCAGCCTGATCGCGAGGCCCTTCGCGCATCGCGGCCTGCACGGGGAAGGCCGCCCCGAAAACAGCCGCGCCGCCTTCGAGGCGGCGATCGCCGCCGGGGTCGGGATCGAACTCGACGTCCAGGCGAGCGCGGACTGCGAGGCGATCGTCATCCACGATTACGAGCTGGAGCGGCTGACCGAAGGCTATGGCGCGATCCGGACGCTTGGCGCGGCCGAGCTCGGGCGGATCCGCCTCAAGGGCTCGGACGAGACGATCCCGACCCTCGCTGAAATCCTGGCCCTGATCGCCGGCCGCGCGCCGCTGCTGATCGAGGTCAAATCGCCGGGCCGCCGGGTCGCCGGGCTGAACCGCGCCGTGTTGCGCGCGCTGGAGAAGTATCAGGGCCCCATGGCGGTGATGTCGTTCAACCCGGGGGTCGGCCGCCGCTTGGCGCGGCAGGCACCGCACATATTGCGCGGGCTGGTGGTGACCGAAAAGGGAGCGCCGTGGCGCCGGTGGATTCGCCGGCGGCTTGCGCTCTGGTGGGCGCGCCCTGATTTTCTCGCTTATGACATTCGCGACCTGCCCTCGCGCTTTGCCGCCGCTTCGGGCTTGCCGGTTCTGACCTGGACCTGCCGCAGCGAGGACGACCGGGCGCGCGCCGCGCAGCACGCCGACCAGATCATCTACGAGACGCTCCCCGCATGAGCGGCGAACCCGTCGTCGCGCGGCTGTCGGCCGGCGTCGCCGCCTTCGCGGAAGAGGATTGGGACCGCTGCGCCGGAACGGGTGACCCCTTCCTGACTCACGCTTTCCTGTCGATCCTCGAACTGTCGGGCAGCGCGACGGCGGCGAACGGCTGGCAGCCGCTGCCGATCGCGATCGACGGCACCGACGCTCGCCCGGCGGCGGTGATGCCCGCTTATGTGAAGAGTCACAGCCTTGGCGAATATGTGTTCGATCATGGCTGGGCCGACGCTTATGAGCGCGCCGGCGGGCATTATTATCCCAAGCTCCAGATCGCGGTGCCGTTCACGCCTGTCCCGGGGCGGCGCTTGCTGGCGCGCGAGGCGGCGCTGGCGCCGGCCCTGATCGCGGCCGCCGAGCAGGTGGTCGACCAGAACCGCCTCTCCTCCGCCCACGCCACCTTCATCCTCCCCGACGAGGCGGCCCTGTTCGAGAGCGCGGGCTGGCTGATCCGCACCGACAGCCAGTTCCACTGGCTGAACCGGGGCTATGGCAGCTTCGAGGACTTCCTCGCCACGCTCGCCTCGCGCAAGCGCAAGGCGATCCGAAGGGAGCGGGCGCTGGCGGCCGAAGGGGTCGAGATCGTCCACCTGACCGGCGCCGCGATCGGCGAGGCGCATTGGGACGCCTTTTGGGCATTCTATCAGGATACCGGCGCGCGCAAATGGGGGCAGCCCTACCTCACCCGCGCCTTCTTCTCGCTGCTCGGCGAACGGCTGAGCGAGCGGGTGCTGCTGATCCTCGCAATGCAGGACGGGGTCCCGATCGCCGGCGCGCTCAACCTGATCGGGGCCGAGGCGCTTTACGGGCGCTATTGGGGCTGCGCGCGCGACGTTCCACACCTCCATTTCGAGCTTTGCTATTACCAGGCGATCGAGGCGGCGATCGCGCGCGGCCTCCAGCGCGTCGAAGCCGGGGCGCAGGGCGCGCACAAATTGGCACGCGGCTATCGCCCGGTGCCGACCTTTTCGGCCCATTACATAAGCGACCCGCGCCTGCGCGATGCGGTCGCCGACTATCTGGCGGCCGAGCGCCGCGCGGTGACGCGCGAGATCGCGGCGCTCGGCGAAATGACCCCCTTCCGCAAAGGCTGAGAGCGAATATGATCGCAGCTCCTGGATGGAGCGAGACGGTCATGCGGAAATTGCTTTGGGCATTCTTGTTGCTGGTTCCGGCGGGCGCAATTGCCGTGCCGCCGACGGGCCCGGAGCGCAATTTCACCGCGCGCGACCTGTTCGACCTCGAGGCTGCCGCCGATCCCGAGATCAGCCCGGACGGCCGCTGGATCGCATACACAAGGCGCTCGGGCGACATCATGACCGACCGCTTCCGCCCTTCCATCTGGCTGATCGATACCCAGACCGGGCGTCAGATGCCTGTGGCGAGCGGCGCCAGCCAGCCTCGGTGGTCGCCCGGCGGCGACCGCCTCGCCTATATCGCCTCAGCCGAAGGCGGACGGAGCCAATTGTTCGTGCGCTGGATGGCCAGCGGCCAGGCGGTGCCGATCACCGGTCTTGCCGACGCACCCTCGGCGATCGCCTGGTCTCCCGACGGGCGCCAGATCGCTTATTCGATGTTCGTGCCCGACGAGGGCGCGCGGCTGGGGCCGCCGCCGCAGCGGCCCGAAGGCGCGGTCTGGGCCGAGCCGCTGCAGGTGATCACCGCGGTCACCTACCGCTTTGACGGCCGGGGCTATTTGCGCGCGGGCTACGACCAATTGTTCCTGGTTTCGTCGGAAGGCGGGGCGCCGCGGCAGCTGAGCTACGGCCCCTATAATAATGGCGGGCCGATTTCCTGGACGCCGGACGGACGCACTATATTGTTCAGCGGCAACCGCTCGGAAAATTGGGAGCGCGAGGCGGTCAACACCGAGATTTACGCGCTCGAAATCGCCTCCAACCGGGTCAGCGTGCTCACCAGTCGCGAGGGGCCCGACAATGAGCCCGCAATGGCGCCCGACGGCCGCCTGATCGCCTATACCGGCTATGACGACCGGCGCCGGAGCTACGAGAATTCGATCCTCTACGTGATGGAAGCGGACGGCTCGAACCCGCGCGCCTTGACCGCTTCGCTCGACCGCGCCGTCAGCGACCCGGTATGGGCGGCGGACTCGCGCTCGGTCTACGTCCAATATGACGATCGCGGCCAAACGAAGGTGGCGCGGGTCGGCCTCGACGGCTCGGTGCGAACGGTCGCGCAAGGGCTGAGCGGCGATTCGCTTGACCGGCCCTATACCGGCGGCAGCTTCAGCGTCGCGCGCGACGGCGCGCTCGCGCTCAGCGCCGGCAGCGCGACGCGGCCGCCCGACGTCGTCCTGGTGCGCGGCGGGACGCGCCGGCAATTGACGCGATTGAACGCCGAGACGCTCGACAATAAGCGGCTCGGCGAGGTCCGGCACGTCGCGCTCACCTCATCGGCCGACCAGCGGCCGATCGATGCATGGATCACTCTGCCGCCAGGCTACGCCGAGGGACAGCGCGTACCTTTGATCCTCGAAATCCACGGCGGGCCGTTCGCCGCTTATGGGCCGCATTTCTCGACCGACTACCAGCTTTACGCCGCCGCCGGCTATGCGGTGCTCTCGGTCAATCCGCGCGGCTCGACTTCCTACGGCGCCGAATTCGCCAATCTGATCCACCACGCCTATCCGGGCCAGGATTATGACGATCTGATGAGCGCGGTCGACGCCGCGATCGCGCAGGGCATCGCCGATCCCGAGCTGCTGTTCGTCACCGGCGGCTCGGGCGGCGGCGTGCTCACCGCCTGGATCGTCGGCAAGACCAACCGCTTCCGCGCGGCGGCGACGCAAAAGCCGGTGATCGATTGGTCGAGCTTCGTGCTGACCGCGGATTCGCCGGCCTTCTTCTCGCGCTACTGGTTCGGAAATTATCCGTGGGAGGACCCGCAGGGCTTCTGGGCGCGTTCGCCTCTGTCGCTGGTCGGCAATGTCGAGACGCCGACCCTGGTCGTGGTCGGAAGCGACGATTACCGCACGCCGGTCAGCGAGGCCGAGCAATATTATACGGCGCTTCAGCTCAGGGGGGTGCCGACGGCTCTGGTCAAGGTTCCGGGCGCGAGCCATGGCGGCCTCGCCTCGCGGCCGTCGCAGAGCGGGGCCAAAGCGGGCGCGATCCTCGCCTGGTTCGAACGCTATAGGAACGGCGCCCCGCGGCGGGCGGCGGCGCCCTAGGAATTAAGCTGCGCGGCGCTGGCCGGCCAGATCGGCGAGCCAGGCGCGGGCCTGGCGCTGGGCCTCGGCGATTTCGCGCGCGGTCATGTCCTCGGAAATATCGGCGCGGCATTCCTGGGCGACGGCGCTGCCATTGAGGGCGGCGAGGTTGAACCATTTATGCGCCTCGACCAGGTCGACCTCGACCCCGCCGATGCCGGTCGAATAAGCGACGCCCAGTTCGTAAAGCGATTCGACATCCCCCATCGCCGCCTTGGTCATCCGGCTCTCGGCCAGGAAGGCGGCGGATTTCAGGCTGTGACCCATCTTGCATTGCCCCTCGATCAAATCTCAGGGCTTCCGTTTCGACCCCAGATGCGAACAAATGGTTAACGCGGCGGTCAGGATGTTGCGGGCGGGTTAATCGGCAGGTTGTCGATCAGGCGGGTCCTGCCGATCCGCGCCGCCGCGAGGATGCGCGCGGGACGGTCGAGGATCGCGAGCGGGGCCAGCGTTTTGGCATCGCGCAATGCGACATAGTCTACGGAATCGAAGCCCGCGTCGGCGAGGCGGGCGCGGGCGCGTTCGAGCGCCTCTTCGACCGGCGCCCCGCTTTCGATCGCCTGGACCGCCTCGCCGAGCGCCCGGGGCAAAGTGCGGGCGGCGAGGCGCTCTTCCTCGGAAAGATAGGCGTTGCGCGAGGACAGGGCGAGGCCGTCGGCGTCGCGCTGGGTCGGCACGCCGATGATCTCGACCGCAAGGCCCAGATCGCGAACCATCCGGCGGATCACCAGGAGCTGCTGGTAATCCTTCTCGCCGAACAAGGCGAAATCGGGCCGGACCTGATCGAACAGGCGGGCGACGATCGTGGCGACGCCGTCGAAATGGCCGGGCCGCGCGGCGCCATCCAAATCCTCGCCGAGCCCCGGGACGTGTACGCTCGCGGCGAGGCCGTCGGGATACATGGTCGCCGCGTCGGGCGCCCACAGGATCGCGCAGCATTCCTGCTCGAGCATGGCGGCGTCGGCGGCCTCGCGGCGGGGATAGGCCGCAAGGTCCTCATCGGGGCCGAACTGGGTCGGGTTGACGAAGATCGAAGCGACGACATGATCGGCGCGCGTCCGCGCTTCGGCGATCAGGGCTATGTGGCCGGCGTGGAGCGCGCCCATGGTCGGCACGAAGGCGATCGTGCGGCCGCCCTCGCGCAGGGCATCGAGAGCCTGGTTCAGCGCTTCGGGCTCACGGATGATTTGCACCGCCATTGGGGCTCCGATAGAGGATGAGAGGCGGGCCGTAGCGGCTCGCGCCCGACTAGATCAAGTATTCGAAGGTTCCCGCGTCGTGCCGCATTTCATCACCTTCGCCAACGAGAAAGGCGGCACCGGCAAATCCACCACCGCGGTCCATACCGCCGTCGCGCTGGCGGTGCAGGGGCGCAAGGTGGCCGCGATCGATCTCGACACGCGCCAGCGCACCTTGGGCCGCTACCTCGACAACAGGGCGGAGACCAACAGGCGGCTCGGCCTCGAATTGCGATCGCCGGCTTATGCCACCTTCGATCCGGGCAAGGATGCCAGCATCGACGACGTGATCGAGAGGATCGGGCGCGACGCCGAGATCGTCGTCATCGACACACCGGGCCGCGACGATCCGCACAGCCGGGCGGCGATGGTCCGCGCCGACACTTTGGTCACGCCGATCAACGACAGCTTCGTCGACCTCGATCTGATCGGCGAGGTCGACGCCGAAACCTATCGCGTGCGCCGGCCGAGCTTTTATGCCGAACTGGTCTGGAACAGCCGCACCGAGCGCGCCAAATCGCGCGGCGCTAGCGTCGATTGGGTCGTGCTGAGGAACCGGATGCAGCATATCGAGGCGCGCAACATGCGCCGCGTCGGCGACGCGCTGGCCGAATTGTCGCGCCGGGTCGGCTTTCGCATCATTCCGGGTCTTGGCGAGCGTGTCATCTACCGCGAGCTCTTCCCCAAGGGCCTGACCCTGCTCGACCTCAACGAGATCGAAGACGTCGCCATTTCGCACATCGCCGCGCGCCAGGAATTGCGCGAGATGATCGCCGGCTTCGCGCTTCCCGAGCCCGGCGGCGCGGATGCCCCACGCCAGGCGGCGATGGCGACATGATCGGCAAGATCCTGATCGGGCTCGCTTTGGCGTGCCTGCTCTATTTCTGGTGGCGGCGGCGCAAGGTGGCGGGCGCGGCGATGGGCCCCAATGAGGCGCGCGCTCTGCTCGGCATCGGCGAAGGAGCGAGCGTCGAGGAGATCCGCGCCGCGCACCGGCGGCTGATCGCCAAGGTCCACCCCGATACGGGCGGATCGGCGGGGCTGGCGACGCGGGTCAATGCCGCGCGCGATGCGTTGATCGCCGAGCGCAAGCGCAATAGCTGACGGAGCAGGCCGATGAGCCAGCCACTGCCGCTTGAGGCTCGGCTCAGGGCCCGCATCGCCGCCGAGGGCCCGATCCCGATCGCCGATTACATGGCCGAGGCGAACGCGCATTATTACGCGACCCGCGACCCGTTCGGAGTCGAGGGTGACTTCACCACCGCGCCCGAGATCAGCCAGATGTTCGGCGAATTGATCGGCGTGTGGTTCGCCGATCTGTGGCAGCGCGCGGGGGAGCCCAAGGCGGCGCGCTACGTCGAGTTCGGCCCGGGCCGCGGGACGCTCGCAGAGGATGCGCTGAGGGCGATGCGCGGCGCCGGCCTTTCCCCGCCGGTCGAGCTCATTGAAACCAGCCCGGCCTTGCGCCTGGCGCAGGCCGAGCGGGTGCCCGCGCGCTGGCACGATTCGCTGGCGACGGTGCCGGAAGGCGGACCATTGCTCGTCGTCGCCAACGAATTTTTCGACGCGCTGCCGATCCGGCAGTTCGAAGGGGATCGCGAGCTGCTCGTCGGCTATGACGGCCGCTTCGCCCGCGACGGCACGGTCGAGACCGAGACCTCGCCCGCTTCGCTCGCGATCGTCGGCGACCTCGCCCGCCGCCTACTCGCCCAGGGCGGCGCCGCCCTGATCGTCGATTACGGCCACGACCGGCCCGGCACCGGCGACACGCTCCAGGCGGTGTCGGACCATGCCTATGCCGACCCGTTCCAGGCGCCGGGCGAGCAAGACCTCAGCGCCCATGTCGATTTCCATGCGCTCGGCCTGGCGGCGCGCGCCGCGGGTCTGCGCGTCTTCGGCCCCGCCGCCCAGGGCGTCTGGCTGAACGCGATGGGGATCAAGCTGCGCGCCGCCTCGCTCGCCAAGGCCGCTCCCGAGCGCGCCGCCGACATCCTCGCCGCGCGCGTCCGCCTGACCGCGCCCGACCAGATGGGCCGCCTGTTCAAGGCGATGGCCTTGGTCGCGCCCGGCTGGCCCGAGCCGGCGGGGTTTTAGGGCTTATGATCGCCTGTCGCGACGCCGGCCCCGCCGACGCGGCGCTGATGGCGCGGCTCGGCCCGGAGACGTTCACCGAGACGTTCGGACATCTCTACACGCCCGAAAATCTCGCCGCCTTTCTCACCGTCCACAGCGAGGCGAACTGGCTGGACGAACTCTCCGATCCGCGCTTTTCGGTCCGCCTGGCCGAGCAGGACGGCGCCGCGATCGGCTTTGCCAAGCTTGGCCCGCCTTCGCTCCCGTTCGAAGTGGAAGGCCCGACGGCGGAGCTTCGCCAGCTCTACGTGCTCAGCTCCTGGCAGGGCGCGGGCGTGGCGGGGGAATTGATGGCATGGGTGCTCGCGCAAGCCCGCAAGCGGGGCGCGGAGCAGCTCTATCTCTCGGTCTTCGTCGACAATCGGCGCGCCCGGCGCTTCTACGCGCGCTACGGCTTCGAACCGGTCGGGCGCTACGATTTCATGGTAGGGACCCACGCCGACGAGGACATCATCATGCGGCTCAAGCTGTGAAGGTCGAAATCGTCCGCGCGGGGATGCTGGACGGCATCGCGCACGGTTTCCTGGGCCGCAGAGGCGGGGTGTCGCGGGGCGTCTGCGCCGGTCTCAACGTCGGCCTGGGCTCGGATGACGCGCGCGCCTCGGTTCACGAGAATCGCCGCCGGGCGGTCGAAGCCGTGGCCGCGGGGACCAGGCTGGTGACGGTTCACCAGGTCCATTCGCCCGACGCGGTCTACGCCGCCGCGCCCTGGCCCGACGATTCGCGCCCCCATGCCGATGCGCTCGTCACCGATCGGCCGGGCCTGGCTCTGGGCATCCTCACCGCGGATTGCGCGCCCGTGCTGCTCGCCGACCGGCAGGCGGGCGTGATCGCCGCCGCACATGCGGGCTGGAAGGGGGCGTTCGGCGGCGTGCTCGAATCCGCTTTGGGGCTGATGGAGAAATATGGCGCCGACCGCGCCCGAATCGCCGCCGCGGTGGGCCCGGCCATCGCCCGCAAATCCTACGAGGTGGACGAGGCCTTCGCGCGCCGCTTCGCAGAGGGCGACCCCGACAATGACCGCTTCTTCACGCCGGGCCGCGAGGGCCATCACCAGTTCGATCTCGAAGCCTATGTCCTCGCCCGCCTCGCGCAGGCGGGCGTGACCCGCGCCGAAGCGCTCGGCCTCGACACCTATTCCGACTCCAAAAGCTTCTTCAGCTACCGCCGCGCCACCCACAAGGGCGAGCCGACCTACGGCCGCCAGCTTTCCTTGATCGCCCTGCCGGTCTAGAGCGCGTCGCGCATCAGGAGATTCCCCAATGCCCGACGAATCCGACCTCACCGGCGCCACCCCGCGCCGCCGTCCCAAGCCGGCCGTGCTCGAGATCGGCGGGCGCAGGCTCAAGCCGTCGACGCTGATGATGGGCCATGGCTACGACCCGGCTTTGTCGGAAGGGTCGCTCAAGCCGCCGATCTTCCTGACCTCGACCTTCGTGTTCGAGAATGCGGCGGCGGGGAAGCGGCATTTCGAAGGCATTACCGGCAAGCGGCCGGGCGGCGCCGATGGCCTCGTTTATTCGCGCTTCAACGGGCCCAATCAGGAGATCCTCGAAGACCGGCTCGGCCTGTGGGAAGATGCCGAGGACGCGCTCTCCTTTTCCAGCGGCATGTCGGCGATCGCGACCCTGCTGCTCGCCTTCGTCCAGCCCGGCGACGTCGTCGTCCATTCCGGCCCCCTCTACGCCGCGACCGAGACATTGATCGGCCGAATCCTCGGCCGCTTCGGCGTCAAATGGCTCGATTTCACCGCGGGCGCGACCGAGGACGAAATCGCCGACGTGATCGATCGGGCCAAGGCCATGGGCCGCGTTCCGCTCATCTATCTCGAAAGCCCGGCGAACCCGACCAACGCCCTGGTCGACGTCCAGGCCGTGCGCAAGGCCGCCGACGCGGCCTTCGCAGCCGGCGAGCGCCCGCCGATCGCGATCGACAACACCTTCCTCGGGCCGCTCTGGCACCACCCGCTGCGCCACGGCGCCGACCTTTCGGTCTATTCGCTCACCAAATATGCGGGCGGCCATTCGGATCTGGTCGCCGGAGGCATCACCGGCTCGAAGGATCTCATCAACACGATCCGCATGCTCAGGAACACGATCGGCACGATCACCGATCCCAACACCGCCTGGATGCTCCTGAGAAGCCTCGAGACGCTCGAGCTCAGGATGATCCGGGCCGGCGAGAATGCCGACAAGATCTGCCGGGTCCTGCGCGATCATCCAAAGGTCGAGAGCGTCGGCTATCTGGGCTTCCTCGCCGAAGGCGGCGACGCGCGCCAGGCCGACATTTACCGGCGCCACTGCACCGGGGCGGGATCAACCTTCTCGCTCTATTTGAAGGGCGGCGAGAAGGAGGCCTTTGCCTTCCTCGACGCGCTCAGGATCGCGCACCTCGCGGTCAGCCTCGGCGGCACCGAGACGCTGGCCAGCGCGCCCGCGGCGATGACCCACCTCTCGGTCCCGGCCGAGCGCAAGCAGGCGCTCGGCATCACCGACAATCTCGTCCGCGTCTCGATCGGAGTCGAGGATGCCGACGATCTGATCGCCGATTTCGACCAGGCGCTGAGCGCGGTATAAGTGATCCAATCCTCCCTGTGCGCGAAGCGCATCCGCTTCGCGGACAGGGAGGATTAGGGATTCTCACGCCCGCCGCCGGTCGCGCCAGTCGAGCACTTCCCAGCCTTCGACCTCCGCCACCTTGATCAGCCTCGCATGGGCGTTGGTAGCGAAGGCTTCGTCGGACCAATGGTGGACCGGCGCGTCCGAAATATGGTCGGAATAGAAGCGGATGTGGACCGCCTCGCGCTCCAGCCCCTGCTTCTGGAGCCAGGCCTCGATCATGTCCAATTTGCCAAGGCCGTAGCAATTGACCCCGTCGATCCGCGCCAATGTCCGGCCTGCCCCGTCATATTCGACTTCGGTGGCGATGACGTCGTCGAAGCCGAGTCGCTGCGCGATCGCGGCGGCGTAGAGCCGGTAGGAGGCGGTGGCGAGCACCAGCCGGCGCCCGGCCGCCTTGTCCTGCGCGATCCGGGCGCGGGCGCCCGCCATGATGTTGGTCCTGATCTGGCGCGCGGCGAAGGACTGGACCGCGCGTTCGAGCCGCTCGGGCGCGACCCGGCCGATCAGGATCGCATAATTGAGCTCCTTCAGCCGCCCGCGGTCGATGACCCGCGCGAAATAGGCCAGGGTGGTGAGAATGAGAAGCGGCGCCAGCAGCGCGCGCCAGGGCGCCAGCCGCCAGACCGCGTGCGCCATGAAGGCGCCATAGGTCGGCCGGCGGGTGATCGTCCGGTCCATGTCGTAGATGGCGAGCGTGGTCGTCATGGAACTTCCCGAACCATAGAAACGTAGCGATTGTCTATCCGGCTCCTTGCCGCCCGGCAGGATTTGACGCATTCCGCATTTCATGAGCGCAAATACCGACTTCAGCTCCGATTTAGAGGAGGGCCGCTGCGTGCTGCGCCTCAGCGGCGCGCTGACCCTCTTGCGGGTGCGCAAGTTGAGCGAGCAGCTGGGCGAGATCGAGGCCGAGAATCTGACGGTCGATCTCAGCGAGGTCGAGCGGATGGACACGGTCGGCGCCTGGCTGGTCCACAAGCTCGAGCGCGACCGCGGCGCGACCATCGTCAATGCGAGCGAGGATCAGAAGCTGCTGATCGATCATGTCGCCCGCGCCGACATGCCGGTGAAGATCAAACGCGACTACGAATCGCCCCTCCTCGTCATCCTTGCCCAGGCGGGCATGTCGACGCTGGAAGCGGGGCGGACGATGTTCGGCATGCTCGGCTTCTTCGGCGCCTTGCTCATCTCGACCTGGAACATCATTCGCCACCCGCGCCGCTTCCGCTTCAACGCGGTAACCCAGCAATTCGAGGTGGTCGGCGTGCACGCGCTCGCGATCATCGGCCTGATGAGCTTCCTGGTCGGCATCGTCATCGCCCAGCAGGGCGCGGTCCAGCTGCGCCAGTTCGGCGCCGAGGTGTTCACGGTCAATCTGATCGGCCGCTCCGCGGTCAAGGAACTGGGCGTGCTGATGACGGCGATCATGGTCGCCGGCCGGTCGGGCTCCGCCTTCGCCGCGCAGCTCGGCTCGATGAAGCTGTCGGAGGAGGTCGACGCGATGCGCACGATCGGCGTCTCGCCGATGGAGGCCCTGGTCTTCCCGCGCGTCCTCGCCACCGTCCTCTTGATGCCCCTGCTCGGCTTCTACGCCGCGATCTGCGCGGTCATCGGCGGTGGCATCTTCTGCTGGGTCGAACTCGGCATCCCGCCGGTCACCTTCGTCCAGCGGATTCGCGAGGTCGTGCCGGACACCGACTTGTGGCAGGCGATGATCAAGGCGCCGGTCTTCGGCCTGATCATCGCCATGGCCGGCTGCTACCAGGGCCTGCAGGTCCAGGGCAATGCCGAGGAGGTCGGCCTCAGGACGACCACCGCGGTCGTCCAGGGCATTTTCCTGGTGATCGTGCTCGACGCCTTCTTCGCCGTCTTCTTCACAAGCGTCGGTTGGCTATGAACAGGCAGCGCGACACCGTCATCGAGGTCAAGGGCCTTCGCAACAGCTTCGGCGAGCAGCTCGTCCACGAGGATCTGAGCCTCGATGTCAGGCGCGGCGAGATTTTCGGCGTGGTCGGCGGCTCGGGCACCGGCAAGTCGGTGCTGATGCGCTCGATCATCGGCCTCCAGGTTCCCGACGAAGGCGAGGTCACCGTGTTCGGCGAATCGATGATCGGCCGCGACGAGGAGGAGGCCAAGCATGTCCGCCGGCGCTGGGGCGTGCTGTTTCAGGGCGGCGCTTTGTTCTCGACGCTGACCGTCGCCGAGAACATCCAGGTGCCGATCAAGGAATTCTATCCCGGCCTCGATCCGGAGCTGCTTGACGAGATCGCCGCCTACAAGACGGCGATGAGCGGTCTCTCCGGAGACGCCGGCGCCAAATATCCGTCCGAGCTTTCGGGCGGCATGCGCAAACGCGCCGGAATCGCCCGCGCTCTGGCGCTCGATCCGGAGCTCCTTTTCCTCGACGAGCCGACCGCGGGGCTCGACCCGATCGGCGCCGCCGCCTTCGATCATTTGATCCTCGAGCTGCGCGACGCGCTCGGCCTTACCGTCTTTTTGATCACGCACGATCTCGACACGCTCTACGCGATCTGCGACCGCATCGCGGTGCTCGCCGACAAGAAGGTGGTGGCGGTCGGAACGATTCCGGAATTATTGGCTTTGGACCACGAGTGGATTCAGGAATATTTCAAGGGACCGCGCGGACGCGCCGCCGCGGCCCATAAGCAGGTTGAAGGGGCTAGCGCCTGATGGAGACCAGATCGAACCAGATCCTCGTCGGCAGCATCACGCTGGGCCTGCTCGCCGCGCTCGTCCTGTTCATCGTCTGGCTGAGCCAGATTTCGGGCGGCGCCGAGAAGACCTACGATATTTTCTTCCAGCAGTCGGTCGAGGGCCTGGCCAAGGGGTCGGCGGTGACCTTCTCGGGCGTCCCCGTCGGCCAGATCGATTCGATAAACCTCGAGCCGCAAAGCCCGCAATTCATCCGCGTGCGGATCACCGTCAACGACGAAACCCCGGTGCTCGAAGGCTCGACCGCGACGATCCGCGGCGTCGGCTTCACCGGGGTCTCACAGATTCAGCTCGACCCGCCGGAAACCCCGGCGCCGGGCCAACCGCGCCGGGCGCGGCGCGAGCTTCGGTGCCCCGAGGCCAACCCGCAGTCCGAATGCCCCTATGGCGTGCCGGTGATCGCGGTCCGGCCCGGCGCGCTCGGCCAATTGCTCAACACCGCGCCGGAATTGCTCGAACGGGTCTCGACCCTGACCGAGCGGCTGACCGAATTGCTCTCCGACCGCAACCAGGAATCGATCGCCGGCATTCTCGACCATCTCGAGGAGGTGAGCCGCTCGCTCGCCGAGCGTTCGCCCGAAATCGCCGCGACGCTGGCCGAGGCGCGGGTCGCGATCCGCCAGGCAGGCGATGCCGCCGACCGGATCGGCGCGCTCGCCGGCACGACCGAGCAATTGCTCGACCGCGACGGCCGGCCGCTGATCAACGACCTGCGCACGACCCTGCGCGCGGCGGATGCGAGCATGACCCAGCTCCAGGCGGCGATCGGCGACGCACGGCCCGGCATCCAGGCGTTCACCAACCAGACCCTGCCCGAGGTCGGCCAGCTGATCCGCGACCTGCGCGCCTCCTCGGAATCGCTGCGCGAAGTCACCGACCGGCTGAACCAGCGCGGGGTCGGCGGGATCATCGGCGGCCAGACACTGCCCGATTATCGCGGCGGCGGAAGAAGGAATTGACCATGCGGGTGAAGCTCCTGGCGGCCTCGGCGGCCCTGTTCTCGCTCTCGGCCTGCTTCGGCGGCGGCGCGCCCGATCAGCTCCTAACCCTGACTCCGTCGCAGACGCGGCCAGCCGCCCAGCCGCGCGCCGCCGGCCCGAACGAGGCGGTCACCGTGGTCGAACCCGGCGTGCCTCAGGCGCTGCGCACGACCCGCGTCCCCGTTTATGTCAGCGACACTGTGGTCCAATATCTCAAGGATGCGGTGTGGGTGGAGAATCCCGGGCCGTTGTTCGGCCGGCTGCTCGGCGAGACGATCGCGGCGCGGACCGGCCGGGTGGTGCTCGACCCCGACCAATATAGCCACGATCCGGGCATCCGGCTTACCGGCCAGCTGCTGCGCTTCGGCCTCGATCCCAATGCGATGGAGGTGGTCGTGGTCTTTGAGGCGGTGATGGCGCGCGGCGCGTCGGGAGGCGTTACCAACAACCGCTTCGAAGCGCGCCTGCCGGTCGCCGCCGCCACCCCCGAGGCGGTCGCCCCGGCGCTCAACCAGGCCGCCAACCAGGTCGCCGACCAGATCGCCGCCTGGCTCGGCCAATGATTGCGAGAACGCCCTCCCCTTGATGGGGAGGGTTGATCAGGCCAGACTCTTGCTGACCTGCTCGAACACGTCCTTGGAAAGGCCCGGCGCGGCGAGGATGCGGGTGAGCTCGGCGCGCATCAGGGCGGCGCGGTCCTCGGCGAAGCGGCGCCAGCGCCCGAGCGGAGGCACCAGCCGGGCCGCGTTTTGCGGATTAAGCCTGTCCACTTCGAGGATCGAATCGGCGAGGAAGCGATAGCCCTGGCCGCTCTTGGCGTGGAGCGCGCGCTGGTTGGCGCCGAACGCCCCGATCAGCGCGCGCAGCCGGTTCGGGTTGACCAGGCTGAATTCGGGGTGGGCGGACAGGCGCTGAACCGCCTCGAGCGTGTCGTCGCGGCTCGACAGCGCCTGGGCGGTGAACCATTTGTCGATCACCAGCGCGTCGCCCTTGTAGCGCTCGTAAAAGGCGGCCAGCGCGGTCTCGCGCTCGCTCGCCCCGCTGTTGGCGAGCAGGCCGAGCGCGCCCTGGCGGTCGGTCATATTGTCGGCGCCCGCGAACTGGGCGAGCGCCAGCGCCGGCGCGTCGGCCGCGCCCGAGGCCATCAAGAAGCCCAGAGCCACGGTGCGCAGCCGCCGCGCCCCCTTGGCCGCGGGCGTCAATTCGAAGCCGCCGGCGGCGGTGGCGGCATAAGCGGCGCGCCAATTTGCTTCCAGTTCGCGGCCCATGCGCTCGCGAAGCCGCTCGCGGCCCGCGTGAATCGCGTCCGGGTCGACGACCGTCATCTGGTCACCGATGAAGCTTTCGGTCGGGACAAGAACCGCCTCGGCGACATAGGCATGGTCGAGCGCTGGGTCGGTCACGATGTTGCGGACCGCGTCCACCACCGCCGCGTGATCCTCGTCGCCCGTGATGATCGCGGCGATCAGCGTGTCGAGCATCAATTGCTGCATCGCTTCGTAGCGGGCGAAGGGATCGTCGTCGCGCGCCGAGAGGAAAGCGAGGTCGGCGGGAGTGCGGTCGGTCTCGACGATCACCGGCGCCGAAAAGCCGCGATTGATCGAGAGGATCGGCCGCTCGCCGACGCCCTCGACGACCAATTCACGGCTTGGGCGGTCGAGCAGCACCAGCCGATCTTCATGCTTGGCGCCGGTTTCGGCGCCGAACAGAGCGAGCCTGACCGGGATCGGCACCGGCTGCTTGACCCTCTGGCCGGGCGTAGGCGCGATGCTCTGCTCGAGGCGGATCCGCGCCGCGCCGCCCTTTTGGGTCACCGCCGCCTTGATGCGCGGCGTCCCCGCCTGGCTGTACCAGAGGCGGAAAGCGCTAAGGTCGGCGCCGCTCGCATCCTCCATCGCGCGCACGAAATCCTCGCAGGTCACCGCCTGGCCGTCGTGGCGCTCGAAATAGAGGTCGGCGCCGGCGCGGAACTTCCCGGGGCCGAGAAGGGTGTGCATCATCCGGATCAGCTCGGCGCCCTTGCTGTAGACGGTCGCGGTGTAGAAATTGGCGATCTCGATATAGGAATCGGGCCGCACCGGATGGGCGAGCGGCCCGGCATCTTCGGGGAATTGGGCGGCGCGAAGGGCGCGCACGTCCTCGATCCTCTTGACCGGCGGCGAGCCCATATCCGCCGAGAAGCTTTGGTCCCGGAAGACGGTGAAGCCCTCCTTTAGGCTGAGCTGGAACCAGTCGCGGCAGGTGACCCGATTGCCCGACCAATTGTGGAAATATTCGTGCGCGACGACGCCCGCCACCGCGTCGAAATCGGCGTCGGTCGCGGTGTCCGCATCGACCAGGATGTAGCGCGAGTTGAAGATGTTGAGGCCCTTATTCTCCATCGCGCCGAAGTTGAAATCGGCGACGGCGACGATGTTGAACGTGTCGAGATCATATTCGCGGCCGTAAACCTCCTCGTCCCATTTCATCGCGGCCCTGAGGCTCGCCATCGCATGGCCGGTGCGCTCCAGATCCGGCGCGCGGACCCAGATGCCGAGCGCGACTTCCCGGCCCGAGCGGGTGACGAAAATGTCGCGATTGGCGGCAAGATCGCCCGCGACCAAAGCGAACAGATAGGAGGGTTTGGGGAAGGGGTCGTTCCATTCCGCCCAGTGGCGGCCGTCCGGCAGGTCTCCGCCGTCCTCATGATTGCCGTTCGACAGAAGGACCGGGTAACGCGCCTTGTCGGCCGTCATCCTGACCTTGTAGCGCGACAGCACGTCGGGGCGGTCGGGGAAGAAGGTGATCCGCCGGAAGCCTTCGGATTCGCACTGGGTGCAGAGCATGCCGCCCGATTCATAGAGGCCCATCAATCTCGTATTGGCCGCCGGATTGAGCTCGGTGACAATTTCCACCGTCGCCTCATCGCCTGCGGCGGGGAGGACGAGATCGCCCTCGTCGAGCCTCCATTCGGCCGCGGCACCGTCTATCGTCACCGATAACGGCGCCAGGCCGTCGCCGTTGAGCCGAAGCGACACGTCATTCGCGCCGTTGCGTTGGACCATGAGCGTCGCACGCACCATCGTCCGCTCAGCGCCAAGCTCGAAATCGAGCGCAATCTCCGGAACCAGCCATTCGGGCGGCTTATAGTCTTCGCGGCGAACGGCGGCCGGCGGCGCCGCGAGCGCATGTTGGGCGTCTAGCATGGCGGGGCTTTAAGCTTGGCGGCGATCACTCGTCCACCCTCGTCACGATCACGCGCTGCGCGTTCATCACGCCCGTGCCGAAGATCGTCATGAAGGCGATGTCGGTGGCGTCGCGGCCGACGGCGATGCGGGCGAGGGCTTGGGTGGGGGCGAGGCAGGTGGCGTCGACCAGGTGCCAGCCGCCGTCGAGCCAGACTTCGACCACGGCGTGGAAATCGGGCGGCTTCAATCCCCAGGCATAAGCCGAGACGAGCCGCGCCGGCACGCCCGCGGCGCGCGCGAAGCTCGCCATCAGATGGGCGAAATCGCGGCACACGCCGCGGCGCGAGACGAAGGCGTCGACCGCGGTCGTGGTCGCGTCGCTCGACCCCAGGGCATAGTCCATCTCGCGCTTGATCCAATCGGCCATGGCGAGGATCTTGGCGCCGCCCGCCAGCGTTCCGAAGGTCTTGTCGATGAACGCCTCGAACCGGTCCGATTCGCAATAGCGGCTCGGCCAGAGATAGGGGACGACCCCGGCCGGCAGGTCCCGCAACGGCGTGAAGGCCAGCGCCTCGATCGCGAGCGCAGGCCGCTCGACCTCGACGCTCGCCCGGTAGGCGACCCGGCACGGCCCGTGCGCCCGCATCCAGGTCCTTCGGCCGATCCCGTCCTCGCCGGCGACGGTGACGAGCGGGCCGGAGCCGTCGACCGTCAGCAAATCGTCGATCAGCTTCTGGTCGGCGAGCTGGGCGACCTCGACCGCGAGCAGCACGTCCACTGCTTCCGGGAAATAATAATCGAGATCGGCCTCGATGGTCAGCCGCACGCGCTTTCGCCCTCCTTGTCGTCGGGCGGGCAACGCACGAAGGTTCAAGCGGTGCCGAACGCCACTCTTATTGACTGTGCAGCTCGGAAATGTGGAGTTGGGCCGGCTGCAGGCTGGCATTGGCGTAGGTGCCGACCCAGATCTCGTAGCGGCCGGATTTGGGCGCGTTGAAGCGGACCATCGGATTGAGGCCGTTCACGCCGGCATCGTCGTCGCAATACCAGCTGCCGTCGGGGCCGTTGACCACCAAAGTCGTGTCGGCGCTCGCGGCGACCGAGATGATCAAAGGCAGCGAGCCGGCGTCGAAAGTGAGGCGCACGTCGGGCGCCTCGGAGATGAAGCCCCGGCAGGACGGGCTCAGGCTCTGCGCGTTGAGCGAGCCGCCCGAGCGGACCGCGATGACCTGCGGGTCGGGGGTGAAGCCGCTGGCGAGGTTGATCGCGCCGAAATTGGGAGCGGCGTTGAAATCCTGCGCGGCGGCAGGCGCGACGGCGGCGATGGAAGCGGCGATGATCAGGCTGCGTGCGATCGACATGAACGATTTCCCCGGTTGTGGTGGCGCTTGGTTCCGAAGGCATAACGGTTTCGCTTTGCCTGTCCAGCGGCTCAATCGGTGATCGGCCGCACCATCGCGCTCCGACGCGATGCGAGCGCGATGACCAGCCCGGACAGGGCGAGCAGGGCGCCGGCGATCGCGAGCGCCGACCAGCGATAGTCCTCGGCGAAGGTCGAGATCGCCATCGCTGCGACCGGGATCAGCACGCTCGAATAAGCCGCCTTGGCCGGACCGATCGCGCGGATGATCCGGTAATAGAGCCAGAAAGCGAGCGCCGAGGCGACGATGCTGAGATAGAGGAGGCCGAGCCAATAGCCGATCCGGGGCTCGGCGACCGGCGGCCCGAACGCGGCCCAGGCGAGCATGGCGTCGGCGATTCCGCCGTAGAGCATCGCCCAGCCGAGCATCGCGGCGATCGAGCGCGCCTTGACGCTCTCCATCAGCTGCATGACGTTGCCGGCCGAAGCGGCGAGCACGGCGATCAGGGTGAAACCGAGCCCGGCCAGCACGGCGTTCGGCGCCGCCTGGGCCGCGCGCAGCTCTTGGGCGAACAGCAAGGCGACACCGGCCAAGGCGACCGCCGAGCCGAGGATGAAGCGGCGATCGACGCGGGCGCCGAACAGGATCCGGGCAAGAGCGGCGTTGGGCACGATCAGCAGTGCGAACACGACCGCGACCAGGCCCGAAGTGACGTAGACTTCGGCCGCGTAGACGAGGTTGTAATTGGCGACGAACTGGAAAAGGCCGAGCAAGGCCGCGAGCCCATGGCCGCGCCGGTCGAGGCGGACGCGCGTGCCGCCGATCCGTGCGATCGCGAACATGGCGGCGCCGGCGATCAGGAAGCGGTAGGAAACCGACCAGATTGGCGGCACCGATTGCGCGGAATCCGGCCCCAATTGGTCCTTGATCACGATCCAGGTCGAGCTCCAGATCAGGGTGATTAGGAGGAAGGGGAGGAGGATTCGGGGATCGCGCAGCGAGCCGGTGCCCTCGTTCACAACCCGGCGATCGCTGCCGCGAAGGCGTCGACATGCGCGGGATCGCTGTCCCAGGCCGTCACCAGCCGCGCCTCGCCCGGGCCCCAATCGTAGAAATCGAAGCCCAAGGCGCGCAGCGCCGCCGCTTCGCTCCGTGTCACCCGGATGAACACCTCATTGGCCTCGGCCGGCAGGACCAGCCGCTCCCCGCCCGCCGCCCCGGCCAGCCGCGCGGCGGCCTCGTTGGCGGCGCGCGCATTGCGCAGCCAGACCTCGCCTTCGAGCATCGCCAGGATCTGGGCGGCGAGGTAGCGCCCCTTGGAAAGGAGATGGCCGGCGCGCTTGCGGCGGTAGTGGGTCTCTTGCACGAGCGCCGGATCGAACAGGACCAGCGCCTCGGCCGAGAGCGCGCCATTCTTGGTGAAGCCGAAGGAGAGCGCATCGACTCCGGCCCGCCAGGTCAGGTCGGCGGGCGCGCAGCCAAGCCGCGCCACCGCGTTGGCGAAACGGGCCCCGTCGAGGTGGAAGCGCAGGCCGCGCGCTTTGGCGAGCTCGCCCAGAGCGGCGGTCTCCTGCGCCGTGTAGAGGCAGCCATATTCGGTCGCGTTGGTGATCGACAGAGCCGCCGGCTGGACCTGGTGGACGTCGTCGCGGACGCCGGCGATCAGGCTCTCCACGATGTCGGGCGTCAGCTTCGCGCCTTTTCCCTCGCCGAGCAGCAGCTTGGCGCCGCCGCTATAGAATTCGGGGGCGCCGCATTCGTCATTCTGGATATGGGCGTCGCGGTGGCAGACGATCGAACCATAAGGTGGGCAGAGCGCCGCGAGCGCGAGCGCGTTCGCCGCCGTGCCGGTCGAAACCCAGAGCGCCTCGACATCGCGCTCGAACAGTTCCGAAAAGGCCTGGTTGAGGCGCTGGCTCCAGCGATCGCAGTCATAAGCGGTATCGAGCCGGTTCGCTTCGGCGAGCGCCGCCAGCGCCTCTGGGCAGGCCGCGGCGGCATTGTCGGAGAAGAAACGCATCCCTCAGGCCATGAAAGGCGGTTTGGACGGCGTCAACGCCCTTATGGCAAGCCGTTCAACTACGACAGATTTTCGTTGCGGATGTTTACCACAATTTAGCGCCCTTTGGATATGCGATTGGGGGAGACCGACTGGAACGAGGATATGGGCGTAGAGAATTTCCGGAACACCTCCGCCGGCAGCAAGCGCTCGGCGAAGCGGGCGCGCGTGCTGCTCGCGGCAAAGTTGAAGACGCCGTACGGCGAGATCGAAGCGCGCCTGCGCGATCTGTCGCGCAAGGGCGCGCTGATCGAATGCGCGCAGGTGCCGCCGGTCGGCAGCGAAGTCGTGTTCATCCGGGGATCGATGATCGTGCCGGCGCGCGTGGCCTGGGCCGGCGAGGGCCGGGTCGGGCTCGAATTCCAATATATGATCGACGAGCAGGAGGTGCTGGTCCACATCACCAAGCGGCCGCCGCCCAAGCCCGAGAGCTTCCGCAGGCCAGGTCTCAAGGAAGCGATGAACGAAGACGAGCGCAAGGCCGCGTTGGCGTGGGGCGTCGCGGTCGGGCTCAATCTGCCCGAAGGTAAGAATTAGGGGCCGGTGATGGACGCCTGGAGCACCAGCGGTTCCGCCTCCGAGCCCTTTACGGGTCCATTCCTCGCGGGCGAATTGTCGGTCAGGGAGGATGCGCCCGCGCCCAATGGCCGCGCTGCGGAGCGGGTGCCGCTCGAGCTCGGCGCGGGACTGCGCCAGCGCGGCGCCTCCGGCGTCTCGGTTCAGGTCATGGATCTTTCGACCCATGGTTTTCGCGCCGCCACCCATCTCGAGCTGCCGGTCGGCGCCGACGTCTGGCTGCGCCTGCCCGGGCTCGAACCCTATCATGCGACGGTCGCCTGGTCGAAGGGCCATTTTATCGGCTGCGCGTTCGAACGACCGCTCCACCCCGCCGTGGTCGAGATGATCGCCCGCAAGTCCAGGTCGCGCTAGACGAGCTTATCCTCCTGCGGGCCGCTTTCGCGGCCCCCCTTTACATCCGATTCGGATTCTCTTTTCGCCTGTGTTAAGCCGTCCGAGTCGGATGGGGAGGCTACGGCATGGAATCGGATTTCCGATATTTCTCTCGGCGTGCCGCGGAGGAGCGGCGAAGGGCCGAATTCGCGATCACGCCGGAGGCCCGGCAACGCCACAAGGAGCTCGCCAATCTTTTCGCGTCGAAGGCCGCGGACCGCGTCCCCCTCGACGTCATGGCGCAGCTCGGGGCGGAGTGACGCTCCGGCCCGCCGGGGCGATGGTGCTGCCGGTGAGGATTGAACTCACGACCTCAGCCTTACCAAGGATGCGCTCTACCACTGAGCTACGGCAGCCTATCGCTTCGCGGGAAGGCGGGCCTATGGCCGCACGCCCGAGAGGATGTCAAGGCGGACCATGACGAAGCGGGACATTGAACGCGAGCAGCGCCTCGCCGCCGCGCTCCGCGAGAATCTGAAGCGCCGCAAGGCACAGGCGCGCCAGGGGCTGGCTTCTCGATCCGTGGGGAAGGCCGAACCCAACGACGTCCCGCCGGACGGGCTTACCTATTCGCAGATCGTCCCCGAAATGCGCAGGCGAGGCTGTCCGGAGTAACTCAGCAGGGCGGCGACGTCGTCAGAGCGGCGCGCAGACGGCTTCGAGCCAAGCTTTCGCCTCGCCGTCGAGCTGCGGGCCGACGATCCTCAGCACGTCGGCATGATAGGAATCGACCCAGCCGCGTTCGTCCGGCGACAACATGGAAGTCTCGATGAGGTTGCGGTCGATCGGGGCGAAAGTGAGCGTCTCGAAGCCGAGCAGCTTCTTCTCCGCGCCTGCGACTTCGCGCGGCACGACCAGCACGAGATTCTCGATGCGGATGCCATATTCGCCGGTCTTGTAATAGCCGGGCTCGTTGGAAAGGATCATTCCGGCCTTGAGCGGCTCGTCGCCGCCGGGCTGGGCGCTGCCGACCGGCGAGATGCGCTGCGGTCCTTCGTGGACCGAGAGGAAGCTGCCGACGCCATGGCCGGTGCCGTGGGCGTAATCGACCCCGGCCGACCACAGGAACTGGCGGGCGAAGCTGTCGAGCTGCGAACCGCGCGTCCCTTCCGGGAAAAGCGCGCGGCCGATCGCGATATGGCCCTGGAGGACTCGGGTGAAGCGGTCCTTCATTTCCGCGGTCGGGGTGCCGATTACGACGGTGCGGGTGACGTCGGTGGTTCCGTCCGGATATTGGCCGCCCGAATCGACCAGATAGATCGAATCCCTCTCGAGCGGCCGGTTGGTCGCCTCGCTGACCCGGTAATGGACGATCGCGCCGTTGGGGCCGGCGCCCGAGATTGTGTCGAAGCTCAAATCGCGCAGGTCGCCGCCCGCCTGGCGCAAGGCCTGCAGCTTCGCCGCCGCCGAAAGCTCGTCGACCCCGCCCTTGGGCGCCTCGACCGAGAGCCAGTGGAGGAAGCGCGACAAGGCCGCGCCGTCGCGCGCCTGGGCCGAGCGGTGGCCCGATATCTCGACCTCGTTCTTGATCGCCTTGGGCAGGATCGAAGGGTCGCGCTTCGAGATCACACGGGCGCCCGCCTTCTCCAGCGCCTCGAAGATCGCCGCGACCGAGCGCTCGGGATCGACCGCCACCGTCTTGCCGGCCAAAGAGGCGAGCGCCGGCTCGAACGCGCCGCGCTCGTGGACCCGCACGCCGTTGCCCAAATGCTGGCGCACGTCGTCGCCGATCTTCTCGGAGGCGACGAACAGGTCGGCGGTGCCGTCGTCATTGACCAGGGCGAAGGAGAGGGCGACCGGGGTGTGATCCACGTCCTGGCCGCGGACGTTGAACGTCCAGGCGATCGAATCGAGCGCGGCGAGCACCGCCGCGTCGGCCTTCTGCTCCTTGAGCCAATCCGCCATTTCCTGGCGCTTGGCGGCCGAGGATTTCCCCGCATAGGCGTCGGAATGGACGATCAGCCGCGCCCGCGACGGCTCGGGCTGGTCGTTCCAGACCGTGTCGATCGGATTCTTGCGGACCGCGACCAATTCGGCGCCCCTCTCGGCGAGCGCCTCGCGCGCCTTGGTCACCCAGTCCTTGGTATGCAGCCAGGGATCGTAGCCGATCCGTCCGCCCTGCGGCGCATGACCCTTGAGCCAGTCGGCGATGCTGGTTTCGGGGACCGACTGGTAGCTCCAGTGCGCGCCGTCGACCTGGTCCCTGACCTGGAGCGTGTAGCGGCCGTCGATGAAGATCGCCGCTTCCTGCGGCAACACCACCGCCGAGCCGGCCGAGCCCTGGAATCCGGTCAGCCAGGCGAGGCGCTGGGCGTAGCTGCCGACATACTCGCTCATATGCTCGTCGGTCAGCGGCACGACGAAGCCGTCGAGCCGATCGGCCTTCAATTGCTCGCGGAGCGCACTCAGGCGGGCTTCATAGGTGGACATAGGTCATTCCCGATGCGGCTATCGCCCGCTAGATAAGCCCGTTCACGGTCACGCGCCAGCCCGGCGCCCCTATCAGGACCCGCCGATGCGCCCTTTGATCGCAGCACTTATCCTTATCGGCACGCCCGCCGCAGCCCAGGCCCAAAGTGAGACCATGACCGCCCAGACCCCGCTTCCTCCGCCGCCTGTCGCCGAGCAGCGCCCCCATAGTTACGAGCGCCACGGCATCCGCATCGAGGATCCCTGGTTCTGGCTCAAGGACCAGAGCTACCCGGTTGTCGACGATCCGGACGTGCTCGCCTATCTGCGCGCCGAAAACGCCTATTACGAAGCGGCGATGGCGCCGCACCGGCCGTTGATCGAGACACTGGTCGCGGAGATGCGGGGGCGGATCCCGGAGGACGACAGTTCGGTCCCGGTCCGCGACGGGGAATTCCTCTATTGGTGGGCGTTCCACCCCGGCGCCCAATATCGGACATGGTATCGCAGCCCGCCGGTCCTTGGCGGCCATCCGCAGACGATTTTCGACGAGGCCGCCGAAGCCGCGGGCAAGGAATATTTCCGGCTGGGCGCGCTGGCGGTCAGCCCCGACGGCCGCTACGCCGCGACCCTGGTCGACGACACGGGCTCGGAGCGCTTCGAGCTGCGCATCCGCGAGATCGCGACCGGGCGCGACATCGAGACGGTCACGCAGGTCGGCATCGGCCAGCCGGTCTGGACCGCCGACAGCCGCGCCATCGTCTTCACCGAGGTCAACGCGCAATGGCGTGCCTATCGCGCCCGGCTGCATCGGCTCGGCGAGCCCGTGGCGAACGACCGCACGCTCTACGAGGAGACCGAGAATATCGCATTCACGGTCGATGTCGGCCGCACCCAGGACCGGCGCTACATCCTGATTTCGACCGGGGAGAATTCGTCGAACGAAATCCGCTTCCTCCCCGCCGACAATCCGCAAGCGCCCGCGGTCCTGATCGCGCGCCGGCGGCCGCTGATCCAATATTCGGTGGATGCGAGCCACGGCAGCTTGTGGATCCTGACCAATGACGGCCACGTCAACTTCCGAGTCGCGCAGGCCTCGCCGGAGAATCCGGGCGAGTGGCGCACCGTGATCGCGGGGTCCGATGAAGTCTATCTGCGCGGGATCACGGCCTTTCGCGACCATCTCGCCGTCACCGAGCGGGTGAACGGCCTGGACCAGATCCGGTTGCGCGCCTATGACGGCGCCGAGCGCCGCATTCCCTTCGCCGAGGCGGCCTACACCGTCAGCCTCGGCAACAACCCCGAATATGCGCCCCAGGCTTATCGCCTGAGCTACAGCTCGATGGTCACGCCGCCGACCGTCTACGATTATTCCCCGGCCGCGAACCGGCTGGAGACGCGCAAGGTCCAGCGCATCCCCTCGGGCTACGATCAGAGCCGCTACGTCACCGAGCGGATCATGGTTCCCGCGCGCGACGGGCGGCAAATCCCGGTCTCGATCGTCTACCGCCGCGGCTTCGAGAGGAATGGACGGGGCCGGCTCTTCCTCTACGCCTACGGCGCCTATGGCTACGCCACGCCGCCTTCATTCAGCACCAACCGCCTGTCGCTGCTCGACCGCGGCTACGCCTACGCCATCGCCCATGTCCGCGGCGGCGACGAACTCGGTTACGATTGGTATCTTCAGGGCAAGCTCGACCGGCGCACCAACACGTTCAACGATTTCGTCGATGCCGCCCGGGGCCTGATCGCGCAAAATTACACGCGCGCCGGCAATATCGCGATCCAGGGCCGCTCGGCCGGCGGCGAGCTAATGGGCGCGGTGGTCAATTCGGATCCCGAGCTGTGGGGCGCGGTGGTCGCCGACGTGCCGTTCGTCGACGTGCTCAACACGATGCAGGACGAAAGCCTGCCGCTGACGCCCGGCGAATGGAACGAATGGGGCAATCCGATCACCGACGCGAACGTGTTTCGCTACATGCAGAGCTACAGCCCTTACGACAATGTGCGGCCCCAGGCCTATCCGCCGATGCTGATTTCGGGCGGGCTCAACGATCCGCGGGTCACTTATTGGGAGCCGGCCAAATGGGCGGCGCGCCTGAGAGCGACGCGGACCGACGACAATCTCCAATTGCTCAAGATCAACATGGGCGCCGGCCATGGCGGCCGCTCGGGCCGCTGGACCGCGCTCGAGGAAACGGCCGAGGAATATGCCTTCATCCTGAGCCAGATGGGCATGGAGGATTCGGCGCGGTGAGGCTCGTCGGGGGGTTCGTGATCGCCTGCTCGCTCGCGCTTGCCGGTTGTGTGTCGGCCCCGGCGCCGCGCGCCGCCGCGCCGGCGCCGCCCACGGTCTCGGCCGAGGTGGTCCGGGACGGCGACAACTGGACGGTGGAGTTCCGCTTCGGCCTGCGCTCGCCCGCGTGGCTGTTCCACCATGGCTCGGTGGCCCGCGAGGGCGGCCGGCCCTGGCGGCCCGGGAGCTGGGCGGTGGAGACGCCTGGCGTGCGGATCGAGCGTCGCGGCCGGCATGACGTGCTCCTAGCCGAGAGCGGCGACGTCCCGGAGACGGTTCGAATCCGCTTCACGCCCGTGTCCGTCGATCTCATCGCGGAATATGACCCGGCCCTGATCTTCAGCGACGGCTCGGTGGCGCTGTGGAGCGGCCATTTCCACATGATGCCGATCGCCTCGGCGGAGGCGGCAGAGGCGCTGCCGATGGATCTCAACGGCATCAGGTTCAACGGCAGCGGCTCGCAAGCGACCTTCCGCGACCGGGCCGGCCGGGTTTTGCACATCGGCCAGCGCTTCGATTCGGCGACGCTGATCGGCGGCAAGGTCTATGTCCTGTTCGGCCCGCTGCAGCCGGTGACGAGCGAGGATATCGCCGCCGTGATCGATCCGGCGCTGCCGGACTGGCTGAAACGTGAGCTTGCCGCCTCCACCCCGGCGATCCTGCGCCGCCTGACCGAGGAGCTTGGACCGCACGGCGGGCCGCCGCCGATGCTATTGGTCAGTTGGCGCGGCCCGACCCCGGGCCTGACAAGCATGGGCGGCAGCACCTTGCCGGGACAGATCGGCATGACCTTCCAAGGCGCCGGCGTGCTCACCGAGGACAAGGACGTCCGCGACAGCGCCCGGTGGTTCATCGCCCATGAGGCCGCGCATTTCTGGCTGGGCAATGCGGTGCGTTACGAAGTGGCGGGCGATTCCTGGATCATGGAGGGCGGCTCCGATCTCCTCGCGACGCGCGCGATCGCCGCCATGGACCCGGCCTACGATCCGAAGCCCCGGCTTCAGGAGGCGCTGAATCAATGCGCGACACTGGCCGTGCGGCCGGTGGCGGGTGCCGGCGAGCGGGGCGAGAACCTCGCCTTCTACGCGTGCGGCGCGGTCTTCGCGCTCGTCGCAGAAGCGGTGTCGCGCAGACCCTATGGCGCCTTCGTTCGCGCGCTCATCGAGGCCAATCGCGCCGACGGCGTGCTCACCCGCGCCGAATGGCTGGCGGCGCTCGACGGCGCGGGCGCCGATCCGAGCGTCGGACAGGACATCGACCGGATGCTGCGCAGCGGCGTCCCCGATCCCAAGGCGATGATCGCTTCGCTCTTCACCCGCTCAGGGATCGCCTTCACGCTTGGCCCCGACGGTACGCCGAGGCTTTCGTGACGCCGTTCGAAAAGCGGATCACCGCCGCGCCCGGGGACATTGACGAGCTCGGCCACGTCAACAATGCCGCCTTCGTGCGCTGGATCCAGGACATGGCGACCGCCCATTGGCACGCCGTGGCCCCAAGCGAACATGTCGATGCCTATGTCTGGGTCGTGATCCGGCACGAGATCGATTATCTGCGCGCGGTCGGCCCCGGGGAGACGGTGACCGGACGGACCTGGGTCGACGAGGCGCCCAAGGGCGCGCGCTTCGATCGTCATGTCGAGTTCACCGGGGACGACGGCAAGGTGCGGGTGCGGGCGCGCACGACCTGGGCGATCCTCGACAAGGCGACCGGCCGCCCCTTGCGCGTCCCGCCGGAGGTGGCGGCGCCCTTCCTCGCCTAGAAGCTGCGGATCGCGGCGACGATGTCCGGATAGGCGCGGCCGCTGACCGCGAAGCCCATGTGGCTGCAGGCGAGCTCGATTTGCCGGTCGCTTTCGCCCGGCGCGCCGCGGGCGCAGGCGACCGAGACGATGCCGTCGCGCCGCGACCACAAAGCCAGCGTCGGAACCGGCGGCTTTTGCGCGAGGTCGGTCTCGATCGGCGGCTTGTCCACCGGATGGCCGGCGATCCATTCGTAGAGCCGCCAGACATTGTTGCCGCGCGGATCGCCGGAGAAAGGCGCGCCCATCGTGATCACCTTCTCGACCAGATCGGGGCGCCGCTTGGCGAGCTCGCGGGCGAAGACGCCGCCAAGGCTCCAGCCGACCAGGACGATTTTTCCGCCCCCGCCGAACGCCTCGACCTGCTCGGCCAGCCTCTCGAGCGTGTCCGCCTTGACCCCCTTGTTGAGGCCCATGCCCCAGCCGGTGACGCGATAGCCGGCGTCGGCGAGCGCGCGCTGCAGGCCCAAAGTGGTGCGGTCGTTGGCGACGAAGCCCGGGACGACCATCACCCTGGTGCCGTCGGCGGGGCCGCGCTCGACCAGCCTGCCGAAGCTCTTGTAGAAGCGCGCCCACAAAGCGGGCCCCTCCATCAGGAACAGGCGCAGGCGCGGCCGGGCGGTATCAGAGATAGTCGCCACCCATAAGCTCCCTGAGCGGCGCCGGCAGCTTCACGCGCCCTTCGGCATCCTGGTGGTTCTCGAGCAGGGGCACGAGAATGCGCGGGGAAGCGAGCGCCGTATTGTTGAGCGTGTGGACGAAGCGGACCTTGCGCTCGGCGTCGCGCCAGCGAAGGTTCGCGCGGCGCGCCTGCCAATCGTGCAAGGTCGAGCAGCTGTGGGTCTCGCGATACTTGCCCAAGGACGGCACCCAGGATTCGATGTCGTTCATCCGAAACTTGCCGAGCCCCATGTCGCCGGTCGAGGTTTCGACCACCTGATAGGGGATTTCGAGCGCCCGCAACATCGCCTCGGCGTTGGCGAGGAGGCGCGCATGCCAGCGGGCGCTCTCCTCCTCGTCGTCGCGGCAGATCACATATTGTTCGAGCTTGTAGAATTGGTGGACGCGCAGCAGCCCGCGGACGTCGCGCCCGGCGCTGCCCGCCTCGCGGCGGAAGCAGGGCGAATAGCCGGCATAGAGGATCGGCAGCGCATCGGCGTCGATGACCTCACCCGAATGCAGACTGGTCAGCGCGATCTCGCCGGTGCCGGCGAGATAGAGATCGTCGGCGGGGATATGATAGGCTTCTTCCTCGTGGCCCGGGAAATGGCCGGTGGCGACGAACGCCTGCGGCCGGGCCAAAGCCGGCACGGTCATCAGGGTGAAGCCGTCCGCTGCGAGCCTTTGCTGGGCCCAGAACATCAAGGCCTGTTCGAGCAAGGCGAGCCGCCCCTTCAGGCAATATTGCCGCGAGCCCGCGACCTGCGCGATCCGCGCCAGGTCCGCCCAGTCGTTCTTCTCGACCAAAGCGACATGGTCGAGCGGCTCGAAATCGAATTGGGGGAGGATCCCCTCGGTGCGGACGATCGTGTTGAAGCTCTCGTCGGGTCCGACCGGGGCGCCCTCCCAGGGGATGTTCGGCACGCGCAGGAGGAAATCGTCGAGCGCCGCCTGGACCTTGCCGAGCTCGGCCTCCGTCGCCGCGATCTCGGCGCCGATCGCCTTGGCTTTGGCGCCCAGCGCGGGCCGCTCCTCGGGCGCAGCGTTCTTGAAATCGTCGCTGATCGCGTTGCGCCCGCTCCGCAGCGCATCGACCTGGGTCTTGAGCGAGCGCACTTCGCCATCCAGCGCGAGCAGCGCATCGAAGTCGAGCGTCACATTCTTGTCGGCGATCGCCCTGCGGACAAGGTCTGGATTGTCGCGGAGGAGGGGCAGGCTCAGCATGGTGCGTCCCTGCGGGCCGCGCGCCGAAAAATCAAGGAAGCGAGCAGCAGCGCCAAAGCGAGGAGGCTGACCAGCGCGCCGATCTTCTCCGGGCCGGTCCAGACCAGCGTCCGCGTGCAGCCGGCGCCGTCATGAGCGAGCAGGCCGGTGGCGGGATCGGCGAAGGTCGCGGCCTCGCCGCCGGCGCAGGTCACCCGCCAGGCCGGGAAATAGAAGACCGGCTCGATCGTGACATTGCCCCGCCGGACCGGCGCGCGGTGGCGCTGGGCCAGGTCGAGCGCCCAGCGCGACGGCCAGCTATAGGGTCGCTCGCCTGGGGGGAGGTTCTCCGGCACGTCGGGATGGCGCTGCACGAGCAAATCGAGCGTGACCGGTGCGCCTTCCGGCGCCGGCGCGAGCAGGAAGGTCGCCGACAATGCCAAAGCGGGCGCGACCAGCAGGGCCGCGATCCGCTCCCCTTTGGGCAGCAAAGCGAGCGCCGTCGCCAGGCCGAATTCGGCGAAGGGAAGGGCGCGGAACGGGAATTGGACCGACTGGATCAACGGCAGGCTCCAGAAGAAGGGGAGGGCGCCCGCCACCACCAGGCAGCAGGCGACGGCGTAGCCGGCCCAGATCGATCGCCGGCGCACGGCGATGAACAAGGCGGGCAGCGCGATCACGGCGATCACCTTGAGCGTGATCAGCCGCATGCCCTCGAGCGGCGGCGCCCAATTGGTCAGCAGCCAGTGTTCGGGGCGCAAGATATCGTGCCGCCAGAGCGCGGCCGCGTCGCGCCAGGGATCGAGCAGCAACGCGGGCAGCAAATAGATCGCCGACAAAAAGATGCCGAGCGCCAGCGGCGGCGCGAAGGCGAGTAGCGGCCTGACCCGGCCTTTGGCGAGAAGCAGAGCGTAGGGGGCGGCGAGAAACAGGCCGGCGAGCAAGGCGAGCGGCAAATGGGTCGCGATCATCGCGCCGTAGGCGATCGCGGCGAGCGTCATGCCCTTGCCTTGCGCGACCCGCTTGAGCCCGAGCGCGAGCAGGGGAATGAGCGCGATGGCGCAGCTCTCGGCGAGCGCGCCGCGCCCGTAGAAATCGGCGAGATGGTAAGGCGCGGCCATGTAGAACAGGGCCGCGAGGAGCGGGTGGTTGGTCCAGCCCAGCGCCCAGCGGTACATCGCCGCGCCCGCGCCGGCGAAGGCGAGGCCGAAGGTCGCGACGATCGCGGCATAGGGGGTCAGCCCGAGCGCCGCGAGCAGCCCGGCGGGATAGAAAGCGAGCGGTGGATAATAATAAAAGACGGGCGCCCCGAGCCCGTCATGCGAGGCCGGCATCCAGCGCGGGTAGAGCATTCCCTGGCGCAGCTGGCCGGCGAACTGATCGGTCCACACCCAGTCGATCCAGAAGCTGTCGTGCAGCTTGATCGGGGCGAGGATCGCCGGCAGCACCAGCAAGAAAGCGAAGGCGGCGATCGCCAGATAGGGCCGCCAACGCTTGCTCGTTTGCCCATCCCCCAACGCATCGTCTCCCAGCCGAAGCCGAATCTCAGCGGTGCATGACAAGGCGGGGATTGGCAAGACGGCCGGGCGCGGCCACGGGTCCGGTTGAACGATCGGGTTGCGGCTTATATAGGCCATGCCTCGGGCCGTCCCGGAGACGTGGGTGAGTGGCTGAAACCAGCGGTTTGCTAAACCGCCGTAGGGGGATTACCCCTACCGAGGGTTCGAATCCCTCCGTCTCCGCCACAACCCAAACCAATCCAGCCTAAATCGATCCAATTAACCTTGTCGTTCTAGCAGTCCGGGAGGTCGTCCAAGTTATTGCGCGTGGTCGCGTCGCGATCCGTGCGCAGGTATTTGCCGTTCGGCCCGGTGACGACTCGGATTCTGGTTTCGGCGCTGCTGGTCCAGTTGACCCAATATTCGTGCAAGCCCGCCTCGATGTCGCTGATGGCATCCGCTTTCTGCCGGGGGGACCAGACCGCGCTGGGCAGGCATAGGTTGGTGATGTCACCGTCGCGATCCTTGCCCGTCTCGGCCACGTAACGTTTTGCCATTTTATCCAATCCTTCCCGATTGGTGCCTGCCTTTCAAATTGCGCAACGCGGGCATCGCCTCTCGTAGCCCGAGAATCGCGCTGCTGAATGTCTTCGCCCACAGGAGGGTGTCATAAGCTGACGCTCCCGGTGGAGTGGACCCCGTGCGCAGCTTCGTTCAAAATCTTGATGGGCATGAGCCGCGAGAGGGCGCACTTTGGATCATACCTTTCGTTGATGCCGGCCGAGGTCATTCCTGGTGGCAAGATTCCTTCGCACTTCGGAATAGTTAGGAGCCGTCATCGGGTAAGTGGGAGGGAGGGTATAATCGGAGCGATACTGCTCCGGAGTCGTTCCATGCGCTCTTGCGAGGTGAGCCTTTAGCAGTTTCAGCCTAGCCCCGCATTGCATGCAGACAATGTAATCCCGCTTAACCGAGGCGCGCGCTGAGACCATGGGCGTCTTTGGCTGCGGCGTCGCGGGTCGTTGCGGCTCGGATAGGGCTGCGTGCACGGATTGGATGACGTCAGGCACATCTCGATTGCCCACCTTATTGTTGGCGAGATACGACACGACCACGTCAGCGGTTAGGGCGATAAGTCCGGATCGATCCATCTGGATTGGTCCCTCTAGAAGGTTGTCGGCGCCAATCGCACGAATCCTGATCCTCAGATCACCTGGAAGTCGCTCGACACGATCGGCAGGGCATATTGGAGCGTCGCGAACTGGACCGCGGCGCCCGCGCCATTGCCGTCGGCGTCGAAGTAGAGAGCGCCGGTCGACGCATTGTAGATGATCCGGTCGTCTGCATCGCCGGCCTGGGTGCCGATGACGAAGGCGTTGGCCGAAAGCGCGCCGAGCCCGAGGCCGGTGAAGATCGCATCGTCGAGCGCGATCCGGTCCACGCCGCTCGCGAAATCGAGGACCATGTCGATATTGCCG
>Ga0190275_10000310_pt1 | contig 46416 bp, 53 predicted proteins | sample Popmic550T_FD_133745 | JGI IMG/M metagenome (GOLD analysis project Ga0190275, IMG submission 133745) | Populus adjacent soil microbial communities from riparian zone of Yellowstone River, Montana, USA - 550 T | ecosystem: Environmental > Terrestrial > Soil > Riparian zone > Trees stand | place... | reverse complement strand
GGACGAGGACGATCCCGGCCCGGACGACCCAGGGGAAGGCCGACTCCCCCCCGACGTGCCGTCAGCTTCGTCAACTTCCGAGCCCAACCGCCGCGCCCGCCGCGCCGCCGCCAGCCGGAAGCGCAAGCGATGAGCGGCGCGATTTCAGCCGGCGAGGGCGGCGGCCAGCCAGTCGGGCACGATCGCGCCTTCGAGATCGTCGGTGCGGCGATGCTCGACGGCAAGGCCCAGCGACTCGTAATGAGCGCGGGTTCGCGGCCCCGGCGCGTCGGCGGGGACGACGACGAGGCGCCGGTTGACCTTGTTGCGCCAGTTCATCCGCGCCGTATTCTCCTGGCCGACATAGCAGCCCTTGCCGAAGCTCACTCCCTTCAGCTCGGCGGCATTGCATTCGAGCCACAAGGTCTTGTCGGAGCCCAGTTCGGCGATCCCCTCGGTCACGCCGAGGCGGAGGCGATGCTCGAGCCAGCCCGCGCCGCCGTCGCCGTCGCCCGGGGCGAGCCAGCGCCGGCCGAGCGCGGCCAGGCGCGGATCAAGCGAGCCCTCGCTCCCCTGCGGGGACCAATGGACGCAAAGTGCCTCTTCGCGCGCGATCGCGATCGGCCGGCGCAGCCGATAGAGGGTGAGCCGCCGCGCGAGGTCCGCGGCCGCTTCGAGCTCGCAGTCGACGAGGACATCCTCGCCGTCCGCCCAGAGGATGAAGTCGAACAAGGCCTTGCCCTGCGCGCTCAGAAGCCCGGCCCAGAGCGGCCGGCCGGGCGCCAGCGCATCGACGTCGTTGGTGACCAGCCCCTGGAGGAAGCCGCGCGCGTCCTCGCCCGAAATGCGAATGAGCGCGCGATCGACGAGGGTGGTCCCGGCCATATTGAGCGATTAGGGATGCACCGAGCCCGTGGGAACCCTTCGTGCGGAGAAACGATGACCAGTCCAACCCGTCTCGTCATGCGCCGGCCCGACGACTGGCACGTGCACCTGCGCGACGGCGAGATGCTGAAGGCGGTCGCGCCCTGCACAGCGCGGCAGTTCGCGCGCGCGATCGTGATGCCGAACCTCGATCCGCCGGTGACCGGCGCTGCCGCGGCGGAAGCCTATCGGCGGCGCATCCTCGCGGCTCTGCCGGAGGCGAGCGGCTTCACCCCGTTGATGACCTGCTACCTCACCGATCGTGCCGACGCGGCGGAGATCGCCCAAGGCTTCGAAAGCGGCGCGTTCACCGCCTGCAAGCTCTATCCGGCTCATGCGACGACCAATTCCGCATTGGGCGTGACAGACATAGCCGCCATCCGTCCCGCGCTCGAGGCGATGCAGCGGATCGGCATGCCCTTGCTCGTCCATGGCGAGGTCACCGACCCGCGGGTCGACATTTTCGACCGCGAGGCGGTGTTCATCGAGCGCGTGCTGGCCGGGCTCATCCGCGACTTTCCGGCGCTGAAGATCGTGTTCGAGCATATCACCACCGCCGAGGCGGTGGCCTTCGTCGAGGAAGCGGGCCCGAACCTCGCCGCCACGATCACGCCGCACCATCTCGTCCTCAACCGCAACGCGATCTTCGAGGGCGGCCTGCGCCCGCACTTTTATTGCCTGCCGGTGGCGAAGCGCGAGCGGCACCGGCAGGCGGTCCGCCGCGCCGCCACTTCGGGCTCGGCCAAATATTTCCTCGGCACCGACAGCGCCCCGCACGAGGTGGGGCGCAAGGAGGCGGCCTGCGGCTGCGCGGGCATCTTCAACGCCGCTCACGCGCTCGAAGCCTATGCGACGGTGTTCGAGGAGGAGGGAGCGCTCGACCGGCTCGAAGCCTTCGCGTCCGAAAACGGACCGCGATTCTACGGCCTGCCGCTGAACGAGGGGCAGGTGGTGCTGGAGCGCGCGCCGGTCACGGTGCCGCAGACGCTACAAGCGGCCGGCACCCATATCGTGCCCTTCCAGGCAGGGGAGACGCTGCCCTGGCGGTTCGTCGGCTCCTAAAAAGGCAGCCAGCGGTTGCGTTGGGAGAAGCGCATATAGCCGACATTGGCGCCGAGCCTCAGCCCGCCGCCCAGCCGGATCGGGATCAGCACCACGTCGCGGTCGCGCAAATAGGTCGCGCTGAACCCGCCGACGAAATAGGCGCGGCCCTCAGCGCCCGGGTAGCGGCGGAACAGGCGCTGGCTGTCGTGCAGATTGTAGACGAGCACGAACACTTTGTTGATGTCGCCTCCGACGTCGAAGCCGATCGAGGGCCCCGTCCAGTAGACCGCGCGGTCGCCTTCGATCGAATGGTGCATCGTGCCCGAGCCGTAGCGGACTCCGACCATGAAGGCCGCGCCCGCTTCCTGGCCGGCGATATAGGCGATCGGCTCGCCCTGTTCGCGCAATATGTCCTCGAGGATGCCCGCGAGGCCGCGGGCGCCGCGCCCGAACAGGCCCTCGGCGGCGGAGAATACATCGTCGCGCGGGACGGTGGCGCTTTCGGGCGCCGGCGCCGCGGCCGGCGGCGCCGCATAGATGTCGGTGGATTGCTCTTCGGCGGGCTGCGCCTCGACCGGCGTATAATCCTCGGTGGCGAGGGGGGCTTCAGCTTCCGCTTCCCCTTCGGGCGCGGGTTCCGGCGCCGCCTGCCATGCCTCGGCCTGGTTCGGATCGACATTCTGGATCTGCGCGGCCGCGGGCGCGGCGCTCAGAAGGATCGCCGCCGCGGCGAGTTTCACGAACGATTTCAGCATTGCCATTCCCCCACACGCTCCTTGGGACAGGCTAGCGCGCGCAAAGCTGTCCCGTCCATGAATCGGCGGCGAGCCGAGTCGATCCCGCGCCCAAACGAGTCCGGCAGGGCCGTTCTAGCCGCGGGGGGCCGCGCTCAAAGCCCGCAATTCTACGTGCGGCGGCCGATCGGCGCGGCGCGGCCGCGATGGCGGGGACTGGCGGAGACGGAGGGATTCGAACCCTCGGTAGGAGTAATCCCCCTACGGCGGTTTAGCAAACCGCTGGTTTCAGCCACTCACCCACGTCTCCGGAAGATGGCCAGGGCAACGGCCTATATAAGCGGGAATGGGATCGTTCAACCGGCCCCCATCATGTTGGCTTTGGCCGCATTGCCCGCTAGGCGACGCTGATGCTGAGCCTTCCCTTCATTCGCGAGAATTCCGATGCGGTCCGCAAGGCGATCGCCGACAAGGGCGTATCGATCGATCTCGACGCTTTGCTCGCGCTCGACGCGGAGGTGCGCGACCTGAAGACGCGGGTCGAGGGGCTGAGGGCGCAGCGCAACGCGATCAGCGACGGCTTCAAGAGCGCGCCGCCCGAAGAGAGACCGGCGCTCGGGGCGAAGGCCAAGGCGATCGGCGCCGAGATCGCCCAGGTCGAGGCGGCGCTCGGCGAGAGGCAGGCCGCGCTCGACGCGCTGCTGCTCTGCGTGCCCAACATCCCATGGCAGGGCGCGCCGGTCGGACCGGACGACAGCGCGAACGTCGTGCTGCGGCGGGAGGGGACAGTCCCCGCCTTCGATTTCGAGCCGCTCGACCATGTCGCCCTGGTCGAGAAGAACGACTGGGCGGATCTCGCCCGGATCACCCAGGTGGCGGGATCGCGCACCTATTGCCTGAAGGGGCGCCTGGCGCTGCTCGAGCAGGCGCTGATGCTGTGGGCGCAGCAACGGCTTGCCGCGGACGGCTTCACCTGCATGACCGTGCCGGCGCTGGCCCGGCCCCAGGCCTTCGTCGCCACCGGCCACTTTCCGGGCCACGAAGAAGACGCCTATCATATCCCCGCCGACGAGCTCTATCTGGCCGGCACCGGAGAGATCGCGCTGACTTCCCTGCACGCGGGCGAGATTCTCGAGGCCGACACGCTGCCGATCCTCTACGCCGGTTTTTCGCCCTGCTTCCGCCGCGAGGCGGGGAGCGCGGGCCGCGACGTGCGCGGCCTGCTTCGCGTCCACCAATTCTACAAGCTCGAACAATATGTGATCTGCCGCGACGACGAGGAGGAATCGGCGAAATGGCACCAGCGCCTCCTCGCCAATGCGGAGGGCATGCTGCAGGCGCTCGAAATTCCCTACCAGGTGATCGAGACCTCGACCGGCGACATGGGGGCGGGCAAGTTCAGGATGAACGACATCGAGAGCTGGGTGCCGTCTTTGGGCAAATATCGCGAGACCCACAGCTGTTCGACTCTGCACGACTGGCAGGCGCGGCGGGCGAACCTCAGATGGCGCGACGAGGAGCGCAAGGTCCGCTTCTGCCACACGCTCAACAATACGGCGCTCGCCTCGCCGCGCATTCTCGTCCCCCTGCTCGAGAACCACCAGATTGCGGACGGCCGCGTGAAACTCCCGGAGCCGATCCGGGCGCTGATGGGCGGCGACTATCTCTGACGAGGCCAAGCCGCCGCTGCGCCTCTTCCTTCGCGAGGGGCCGGCGCTGCTCTCGCGCTTCTGGCGCGGCTTCGGCAGCCTCGCCCCTCGCGGCCCGGCGGGCGGGGAGAGGCTCATGGTCGTGCCCGGGTTCCTCGCCAACGACCGCACCACGCTCGGCCTGCGGCGCGCGCTCGCGGCTTCGGGCTACCGGGTCGCCGGCTGGGGCCTCGGCCTCAACACCGGCGTGCAGGAAGACACGCTCGACAGGCTCGCCGACCGGGCCGAAGCCTTTGGCGGCGGCCGGCCCTTGATCCTGGTCGGCTGGAGCCTGGGCGGGATCTACGCCCGCGAGCTCGCCAAGGCGCGGCCCGAGCTCGCGTCCAAGGTGATCACGCTGGGCTCCCCCTTCTCCGGCGACCGGCGCAGCAACAATGTCTGGCGCTTGTACGAATGGATCGCCGGCCACCCCGTCGATGATCCGCCGATCGAAACCATCCTCGAGGAGAAGCCGCCGGTGCCGACGCTCGCCATCTGGTCGCGCCGGGACGGTATCGTTTCGGTCGCCAGCGCCCGCGGCGCGCCCGGCGAGAGCGACCGTCAGATCGAGCTCGACTGCAGCCACATGGGCTATGCGGTGAGCGGGCGCGCCTTCCCGAAGATCGTCGATGCGATCCGCTCCTTCTAGGCGAGAAACGGCGCCGCCACTTCGGGCGGGACACGGAGCGGACGTCCGCTCACCTTGTCCAGGATCGCCCAGGTCGTCCGGGCGCGGACCCTGGGCTTGCCGTCCTCGCCGACGAACTCGACATGGCGGTCGAAGCGCGCGCCCCGCGGCGGTTCGCCGACCCAGGTGCGCCCCGTCACCGTCTCGCCGGGACCGACGCTGCGCAGATAGTCGATCTCGTGCCGGATCACGACCCAGATATAGGCCTCGACATGGCTTGGCGGCGCCACCGCGAGCCAGTGCGCGGTCGCCAGGTCCTGGATCCAGCGCACCCAGGCGGCATTGTTGACATGGCCGAGCTCGTCAATGTCCTCGTCCCGCGCGGTGATGCGTTTCTCGAACGGCGTCATCGCGCGTCGGCGGCCCCCATCTGGGTCAGGATGAAGGCGTAGGCCTCGGCGACCTCGCGCAGCCTGGTCCAGCGGCCCGATTGGCCGCCATGGCCCGCGCCCATGTTGATCTTGAGGAGCTGCAGGTTCGAATCGGTCCGCATCGCGCGCAGCCGGGCATTCCACTTGGCCGGCTCCCAATAGGTGACGCGCGGATCGTTGAGCCCGCCGGTGATCAGCATCGGCGGATAGGCTCGGCGGGTGACGTTGTCGTACGGGCTGTAGCTCCTGAGATATTCGAACACCGTCCGGTCGGCGATCGGATTGCCCCATTCGTTCCATTCGCCGGGCGTCAGCGGAAGCGATTCGTCGAGCATTGTGTTGAGCACGTCGACGAACGGCACGTCGGCGACCACCGCGCCCCACAGTTCGGGCGCCTGGTTCACCACCGCCCCCATCAGCTCGCCGCCGGCCGAGCCGCCCTGGATGGCGATACTGCCCGCGCGGGTATAATTCTGCGCGATCAGGCCGCGCGCGGCGTCGACGAAATCGTTGAACGTGTTGGTGCGCCGGTCGAGCTTGCCGTCGAGATACCATTGGTAGCCCATGTCGTCGCCGCCGCGGATATGGGCGATGGCGAAGGCGTAGCCGCGGTCGAGCAAGGAGAAGCGGTTGGTGTTGAAGCCCGGCGGCGTGGCGATGCCGTAGGCGCCATAGGCGTAGAGGAAGAGCCGGCCCCGCCCGTTCCGCTCGAAGCCGCGGCGGTAGACGATCGAGACCGGCAGCGGGCGCCCGTCGCGGGTCGGGACCGTGATCCGCTCGGTGACGTACTGGCTGGGATCGTAGCCCGAGGGGATGCGCTGGACCTTCAGCGTTTCCAGCCGCTGCCCCGCGGGATGGTAATCGTAGACCGTCGGCGGCGTCACCATCGAGCTGTAGCTCAGCCGATAGGCGGCCGGAGCATATTCGGGATTGGAGCCCAGCGACACCGTGTAGCTCGCCTCGGCAAAGGGGATGCGCCGCTCGCCGCCGTCATAGGCGCGCAGCCGGATCTGATCGAGGCCATTGACCCGCTCGGTGATGGCGAGATGGTCGCGAAAAGCGGTGATCCCGCGCAGATAGACCTGGTCCGAGCCTTCGATGACCGTGCGCCAGTCACCCGGCCGCCCGGGCGAGGCCTCGGCGAGCCGGAAATTGACGTGGCGGTCATTGGTGAGGATCCATAGCTTCCCGTGGCTCGCGTCGACCGAATAGAGGATGGTCGGACGCCGGCGCGCGATCAGGGTCGGGGCCGCCTCGGGAGTATCGGCCGGGACGAAGCGGACCTCGTTGGAATTGTTCTCACCGGTCGAGATCAGGATGAAGCGCCGGTCCTGGGTCAGGCTCACGCTGACCGTGAAGGCGACGTTCTCGGTCTCCTCGTAGAGCGTCCGGGCGGCGGCGGGCGGTGCCCCAAGCCGGTGCAGGCGGGCGCGGTAGCTGCGCCAATTGTCGTTCACCTCGGTGAAGACGATGCCGCGGCTGTCGGCCGTCCAGACCGGCTCGCCGATGCCGACCTCGGTGACGGTCTCGACGTCTCGTCCGGTGGCGATCTCGCGGATGCGAAGCTGGAACCGCTCCGTCCCGTCGTCGTCGACCAGGGTCGCGGCGTAGCGGCCGTCTGGGCTCACCGCCATCGCGCCGAGGCGGAAATATTGCTTGCCCTGGGCCTCGGCGACTTCGTCGAAGACCAGTTGCTGGTCGCCGCCGGAAACGGGGCGGCGGTACCACGTCCGGTATTGCGCGCCGGGCTGGAACGCCCACCAGTACAAGAAGGCGCCGTCGCGAACCGGGACCGAGCTGTCGTCCTCCGGAATGCGCCCGCGCATCTCCTGGAACAAAGTCTCGATCAGTGGCCGGTGCGGCGCCATCGCCGCCTCGAAATAGGCATTCTCGGCCCGGAGGTAGGAAAGCACGTCGGCGTCGTCGACGACCGGGTAGGATTGGTCCTTCAGCCAGTGATAGGGATCTTCGACGGTGATGCCGTGGCGCTCGAAGGAATAGGGCCGCTGCTCGGCGACGGGCGGCGGCGGAAGCTGGCTCGTAGGGGTCATCGGTTCACTCTGGGGCTGGGCTACGGCGGGAGCGGCGGCGAGCAGAAGGGCGGCAATCAGGAGGCGCATGTTCGGGCATCCATGAATGGGCGCCGGACTGGCGCGAGCTGGGCAACGGGCTTATCTAGCGGGGGACTGGCCATTCGGGAAAGACTTATGTCCACTTACGAAGCGCGCCTCGCGGCGCTGCGCGAGCAGTTGAAGGCCGATCGCCTCGACGGTTTCGTCGTGCCGCTGACCGACGAGCATATGAGCGAATATGTCGGCAGCTACGCCCAGCGGCTCGCCTGGCTGACCGGTTTCCAGGGCTCGGCGGGGGCGGCGGCAGTGCTTCCGGAGGAAGCGGCGATCTTCGTCGACGGGCGCTACACGCTGCAGGTCCGGGACCAGGTGGACGGCAAGCACTGGAGCTACCAGTCCGTGCCCGAAACCAGCATTGCCGACTGGCTGAAGATCCATGCCCCGGGCGGCGGGCGGATCGGCTACGATCCCTGGCTTCACACCGGTGGCTGGGTGGAGAAAGCGCGCGAGGCGCTGGCCGACAAAAGCGCCGAGCTGGTCGCCGTCGGCAGCAACCCGATCGACAAGGTCTGGGCCGACCGGCCCGAGCCCTCCCGGGCGCGGCTGATCGTACATCCGGATCGCTATGCGGGAAAATCCTCGGCCGCCAAGCGCCAGGAGATGGCCGATTGGCTCAAGGAGCGGAAGGCCGACGCGGCGGTGCTGGCGGCGTTGGATTCGATCGCCTGGACCTTCAACGTGCGGGGCCAGGACGTCGATCATACTCCGGTCGCTTTGTCCTTCGCCTTGGTCCACGCCGACGGCACGGCGGACCTCTTCGTCGCCTCGGAGAAGATCGGTGACGACGTCCGCCAGCATCTCGGCAACGGCGTCCGCGTCCACGAACGTCACGCTTTCGAGAGCGCGCTGGGCGAGCTTTCCGGCAAAACCGTGGCGGTGGATCCCGAGCGTTCGGTGGCGGCGATCTTCGAGGCGCTGGGCCAAGCCGGCGCCAGGGTGATCGAGAAGCGTGACCCCTCGATCCTGCCCAAGGCGATCAAGAACGAGGTCGAGATCGCCGGCCACCGGGCCGCGCAGGCGCGGGACGGCGCGGCTTTGTCGCGCTTCCTCCACTGGCTGTCTCTCGAAGCGCCGAAAGGGGGCGTGGACGAGCTCTCCGCCGCGGCGAAGCTTCAGGACTTCCGCCAGCAGAGCGGCGATCTCAGGGACCTCAGCTTCGACACGATCTCGGGCGCGGGGCCCAATGGCGCGATCGTCCACTACCGGGTCAGCGAAGCCACCAACCGGCCGCTCGAGAGGAATTCGCTCTATCTGGTCGATTCCGGCGGCCAATATCCGGACGGCACAACCGACGTGACCCGCACCGTCGCGATCGGCACGCCGACGGCGGAAATGAAGGACCGCTTCACCCGCGTGCTCCAGGGCCATATCGCCGTCGCCCGCGCGCGGTTTCCGGACGGAACGCGCGGTTCCCAGCTCGACAGCTTCGCGCGCCAGTATCTGTGGGCGGCGGGGCTCGATTACGCCCATGGCACCGGCCACGGCGTCGGCAGCTTCCTGTCGGTGCACGAAGGGCCGCAGCGCATCTCGCCCGTCGGCAGCGCGCAGCCCGGCGGCGACGAGCCGCTGAAGGCCGGCATGATCCTCTCGAACGAGCCCGGCTATTACAAGACCGGCGAATATGGGATCCGCGTCGAGAATCTGGTGCTGGTCGTTCCGCAGGAGATCGAGGGCGCGGAGAAAACCCTGCTCGGTTTCGAAACGCTGACCTTCGCGCCGATCGACCGCAATTTGATCGACGCGTCGATGCTTTCGGCAGTCGAGCGGCGCTGGGTGGATGAATATCACGGCGACGTGCTGAGGATCGTTGGAGCGCAGATGGAAGGCGAAGGGCTGGCCTGGCTGGAGGCGGCTTGCGCCCCGCTCGACTAGGATTGGACGGGCTGCTCGGCCTTTTCGCCCTCGCGCGCCTGGGCCTTGCGGCGCTTCAGATTCTCGCGAAGCGCGGCGGCGAGCCGCTTCGTCCGCTCCTCGTCGGTCTTGCTCATGGTCCGCCTTGACTTTGACTTGCGCGAGCGGCCATAGCGCCGCCTTCCTGAAAAGCGAAATGCTGCCGTAGCTCAGTGGTAGAGCGCATCCTTGGTAAGGCTGAGGTCGTGAGTTCAATCCTCACCGGCAGCACCACCGCTTTTCCCCGGCCATGGCCGCGACCTGGCGCTCAGCTGCGGACCAGGTGCGGCTCGCTCGCTCTACCGGGCACGGCGGCCTTGGACGCGAACAATGCGGCGAGCTCCATGTGACGCTCTTTGGCCTCCGGGGTCAGCGCGTGGATGGCGCGTCGGCGCTCCTCGTCGGCACGCCGCGAATAATAGCGATGATCCGATTCCATGGCGTCGCCTCCCCTCGACTCGGGAAGCGTAACACAGGGCCGGAAAGAATCCGAATCGGAGGGATCGGGTTCCGACCGGTCGCCGTTCAGCGCTGCCGCGCACGGCGGACGATCATCTCCAGCACGGCCGGATGGAGCGGCCGATCGAAGCAGCAGCCGACATATTGGCCCTTCGCCCAGGCGACCTTCGCCTGATAGGGTTCGAGCCCCGGCAGCCGCAGCCAGACGTCGGTGCCGGGCTCCAGATTGAGGTGGGTCGAGGCCCGAAAGCCGTCAACCGAAAGGTCTACGATCTGAATCGACACGCCGCTTCCGCCGCGCTGGCGAAGGCCCGCGCCGAGCTCGAGCGTGACCCGTTCCGACTTGCGCCCCTTTTGCTGCGGCTCGGGCCGGGAGTCGGTCGTCAGTTCTCCGGTGAGGAATGGGGTCCCGATCTCGGAGGGAAAGGACCAGGACCCGCCCAAAGTCTCCATGGCGCGTCCCTAGCCGTCGCTTTCGGGCAGGTTGAGTCCGACCGCGACGCTCCACGCCTGGGCGACCTTGCGGGCCTCGACCGACATGCCTCTGCCGAGGGCCGGACGCCGGTATTGCGCATAAGCGGGCGACGGTGCTTTCGACGGCTTGCCGATGTGGACCAGTAGCTCGTTCTCGTCGATCATATGATCGAATTCGAGGCCGACGCGGTTGCCCGCGGCCCAGGCGACGCGGGCCGGAACGACGGTCGCGCCGCGGACGAATACCACTTCGCTGCCGACCGCGGGAGGCTCGAGGCACTCGACCAGCGCGCCCTTGCGCGACAGGTCGCGCAGGCGCGCCTCGACCTCGCCGCAGGACGTCTGCAGCCTCGCCGAGAGCAGCACCCTGGCCCGCTTGGCCGAACGCTTGCTGTCGGCAGACGAGTTCACGAAATTCTCAGCGCCCATGCCTGTTCCCTAAATCTCCAGCCAATCCCTTATCGCGAGGGGCCTAAATTGTGGTAAACGACAGAGAGGAAAATCCACCGGGGCCGGAAGCGGCGCGAGATCGCGATTGACGGCACGGCGGCGCCCTTTCATGCCGGCTTCGACATGCGCTTTTTCTCGGACAATGCGGCGGCGGCGTGCCCCGAAGTGCTGGCAGCGATCGGCGCGGCCAACCGCGTCGATACCGCCTATGACGGCGACGCCCTGAGCACGCGGCTCGATGGCGCGCTTTCCGACCTGTTCGAGCGCGAGGTCGCGGCGCTCTGGGTCTCCACCGGCACCGCGGCCAACGGTCTCGCGCTCGCCGCGCTCTGCCCGCCTTATGGCGGCATAATCTGCCACCGCACCGCCCATATCCAGGTCGACGAGTGCGGCGCGCCCGAATTCTATACGGGCGGCGCCCGGCTGCTGCTCGGCGAAGGCGAAGGCGCCAAGCTGACGCCCGAGACCGTGGCGGGCCTGATGGCCGGCATCAGGGGCGACGTCCACCAGGTCCAGGCGCGCGCGCTCTCGATCACCAACGCGACCGAATATGGCTGCGTTTACACGCCCCCCGAGACGGCTGCGCTGGGCGATCTTTGCAAGGCGCGCGGGCTCGGCTTCCACCTCGACGGCGCGCGCTTCGCCAATGCGGTGGCGAGCCAGAGCTGCGCGCCGGCCGATCTCACCTGGCGCGCCGGCGTCGACGCGCTCTCCTTCGGGTTCACCAAGAATGGCGGCCTTTCCGCCGAATGCCTGGTCTTCTTCCGTCCCGAGCTCGCCGAGGCGGCGCGCTACCGGCGCAAGCGCGCCGGCCAGCTCCTCTCCAAGGGACGCTACCTCGCCGCTCAGATCCTGGCGCTGCTCGACGACGATCTGTGGCTGGACAATGCGCGCGCCGCGAATCGGGCAGCGGCGCGGCTCGCCGAGGCGGCCGGCGCCGACCGGCTGGTCTATCCGGTCGAGGCCAATGAGATGTTCGTCCGGGTGACTCCCGCCGAGGCGGCGGCTCTCCGCGCGCAGGGGTTCGACTTTTACGACTGGGGCCCCAATGAAGCGCGGCTCGTCACCAGCTGGGACAGCGACCCCGCTCATGTCGATGCCCTCGCCGCCGCGATCCGGGCGCTGTGAGCGACGCCGAGGCCCCGGTCTCCGCCGGGGCGACGGATAGGGGAGACTTCCGCGATCCCAGGGTCTTTTTCCCCTTCCTCCTCATAACCCTGATCTGGGGCTCGACCTGGATCGTGATCAAGGACCAGCTCGGGCCGGACCCGGCGATCGCGGTGCCACCGGTCTGGTCGGTCAGCTACCGCTTCTTCATCGCCGGCGCGGCGATGATGGCGATCGCCCGGATGAAAAGCGAGAGCCTGAGGCTCGGCCGCGGCGGCTATGTGCTCGCGGCGATGCTCGGCACCTTCCAGTTCGTGGTCAATTACAGCTTCGTCTATGTCGCCGAGCTCTACATCACCTCGGGCCTCGCCGCGGTCGTGTTCGCTCTGCTGGTCGTGCCCAACGCAATTTTCGCCTACGCCTTCTTCGGCAATCGCGTCAGCGGCCGCTTCGTCCTGGGCTCGGCGGTCGCAATGGCCGGCGTCGCCTTGCTGTTCGTCCAGGAAATGCGCCATTCCCCGGGCCCGACCGGCGCCGTGCTGACTGGCCTTGGCCTCGTCATCATCGCCGTGCTCGCCGCGTCCATCTCCAACGTCATGCAGATCATGCCGGCGATCAGGAACCGGCCGGTCGCGCCGATGCTCGGCTGGGCGATGCTTTACGGCGCATCGATCAACGCCGTGTTCGGCTGGGCCTATGCCGGGCCACCGGTGTTCGAGACCCGCTTTGGCTATTGGCTCGGCCTCCTCTATCTGGGCGTGGTCGCCTCGGCACTCGCTTTCTGGCTCTATTACGAGATCATCCGCAAGATCGGGCCGGCGAAAGCGGCCTATTCGAGCGTGCTCATTCCGATCATCGCCATGGCGTTCTCGACCGCGCTCGAAGGCTATCGCTGGTCCGCGCTCGCTTTGGCCGGCGGCGCCCTGGCGATCGCCGGGCTGGTCATCGCTCTGAAGGCGGGCCGCGCCCCGCCCATGCCGCCCTGCGAATGAGCCTTGGGCTCCTCCGGCCCGATCGAGCGTTGGGCGCTGCACGAAGGGATTGAAGATTTGCGGCTGAACATCGAGGTCGAGCTCGACTATCATTTCCCCGCGGCGGCGGACGTGCTGCTGTGTCTCGAGGCCGCGCAGCTGCCCGATCAGCTGCTGCTCGAGGATTTGCTCACCGTCGACGGCGCCGGGCCGCTGAGCCCGATCGCGGGCGAAGACGGGATCGGGCGGCGCACCTGGCTCAACGCCGAGGGGCCGTTCGCCGCCCGTTACCACGCCATCGTCGATGTGGCCCGCCCCGCCGCGTCGATCGACGGGCTCGCGGCCGTCCCCCTGCGCGAGCTGCCAGCCGAGGTCGTGCCCTATCTCTGGCCGAGCCGCTATTGCCAGGCGGACCGGTTCGAGGCGTTCGTCGAGCGCCGCTTCGGCGCGCTCCAGGGCGGCGCCAAGGTTCTCGAAATGGCCGAGTGGATCCGCGCCGAGATCGACTATGTCGCCGGATCGAGCGACTCCAGCACGACGGCGGTGGACAGCTTCGTCTCCCGCCAGGGCGTGTGCCGCGACTATGCCCACCTCCTCGCCAGCTTCGCACGCGCGGCCGGCATCCCGGCGCGCCTCGTCTCCGCTTACGCATGGCAGCTCGACCCGCCCGATTTCCACGCGCTGGTCGAGGTCTGGCTCGACGGCGACTGGCGCCTCGCCGACGCCACCTGCCTCGCGCCCCTCGAAGGCATGGTCCGCATCGCCGTCGGCCGCGACGCCACCGACATCGCCTTCATGACCATCTTCGGCGAAGCGCGGATGAACGCGCAGAGCGTGCGGGTGACGCGGGTGCGGGAATGAGGGCGACGAAGGCGACGCGTGCCCTTCGTTTCCGGGCGAGGGCGGCGAAAGGTTCAAAGGTTCGGCTTCCATAGGGAGGAAAAGTCTTCGGCGAACCTTCGGCCTGAATCCGCGCGGAAGTTGATGAAGTTGACGACACGTCAGGGAGGAGTCGCCCCCTCCCGCCGCGCCGGCGCGGGTACGAAGCCGCCATCCGGGCAGAGGTCTGGACGCGCCATGGAGAGCCATCCGTGAGCATAGATCAGACGAAATCCTATTTTTCAACCGAATAGGATTTCGCTGCTCTCCGGCAAAAAGGGGACTGTCCCTATTTTCTTCCGGTCAGGATCAGTTCTCGCATCGAATCTCGCGAGGCGAGACGACTACGAAGCAAATATTGGAGACGAGCGCTCCCTGTTCACGTAGAAACAGGTTGCGATTCTCGCGCAGCCGGCGGGGCACCTGATCGGCATCTATTCCGGAGCTGTAGCTGCTCAAGACAGTGAAACGCGCGACGTTTCTTGGCAGGCCGAGTTCCTCGCAATTCACCAGGACGCGTCCGGGCGGAATCACGCTGAAAGGTGATTCGTCCTCCTCGTCCCTCGGCGGAGGGCGTGAGACCAACGACGAATGCGGCGGCCATCTCCGTTCGACCAGAATCGTCCCCCGCTCGCCAAAATAGAAGCTGTGAAACTGGCCGTAGCTCCTTCCGGCCGGCGGGATCGCCATGACTACCACCTCGCGCGGGGATATGTTGCGCAGGCTGCGGCAGATCCGAAGCTTGGCACCGACAAAATCCACGCGGTGGGTTAGCGCGAGGTCACCATGGGCGCGCACGTCCCCAGGAAGCCAGGAACCCAGTGTAGGGCGCGCCAACGATTGCTGGGGCGGGGAGGCGCAAGACATGAGGAGAAAAGCGGCCCACAGCGTCCCGACGTTCCCCTTCGCCATCGAACTCTCCCCGTGCGGCTCTAGCACCGTGTGCAGCCCCCCGACCATCGGCGGCCTGTGCATTGCGCCGCTTTGCCACCGCTAGTAGAGCGTCCCGATGCCCGACGCCCTGAACGCCCCTGCCGCCCCGCCGGTCTCCATCCGCCGCGAGGATTATCGGCCGCCCGAATGGCTGGTGCCGGAGATTTCCCTCGAATTCGATCTCGGGCCGGAGCGGACGATCGTGCGCTCGCGGCTCGAAGTGGTGCGCAACGGCGACCACAAGGCGCCGCTGAAGCTCGACGCGGCGGGGCTGGCCCTCGTCAAGGTCATCCTCGACGGCAATCCCGTCAATTACTGGTATGAGAAGGACGTGCTCCGAATCCCCATCGAGGGCGATGGCGGAATCGTCGAGACCGAGGTCGCGATCGCCCCGCGCGCCAATACCCAGCTCATGGGCCTGTACGAATCGAACGCCATGCTGTGCACCCAGTGCGAGTCGGAAGGTTTCCGGCGGATCACGCCCTTCCCCGACCGCCCGGACGTGCTCAGCCGCTACCGGGTGAAGATGATCGCCGATAAAGCGGCCTTCCCGATTCTTCTCTCCAACGGTGATCCGGTCGGCGCCGGTGCGCTCGACGGCGGCCGGCACTGGGCGGAATGGCACGATCCCTTCCCCAAGCCCTGCTATCTGTTCGCGATGGTGGCGGGCGACCTGGTCGCCAATCGCGACAGCTTCGTCACCCGCTCGGGGCGCAAGGTCGAGCTCGGCATCTGGGTGCGCGAAGGCGATCTCGCGCGGACCGAGCATGCCATGGCCTCATTGAAGGCCGCGATGAAGTGGGACGAGGAGGTCTACGGCCGCGAATACGACCTTGCCGCGTTCAACATCGTCGCCGTCGCCGATTTCAACTTCGGCGCGATGGAGAACAGAGGCCTCAACATCTTCAACTCGCGCTACGTGCTCGCCGATCCCGACACCGCGACCGACGCCGATTATGACGGCATCGCCGGCGTCGTCGGCCACGAATATTTCCACAATTGGTCCGGCAACCGCGTCACCTGCCGCGACTGGTTTCAGTTGAGCCTGAAAGAGGGCTTCACCGTCTTTCGCGACCAGAGCTTCTCGGCCGACATGGGATCGAGCGCGGTGAAAAGGATCGAGGACGTGCGCGTGCTGCGCGCCGGGCAGTTCCCGGAGGATGCGGGGCCGCTCGCCCATCCGGTTCGCCCTGATTCCTATATCGAAATCTCAAATTTCTACACCGCGACCGTCTACAGCAAGGGCGCCGAGGTGATCCGCATGCTGCACACCCTCCTGGGGCCGGAACGGTTCCGGGTGGGCTCCGACCTCTATTTCGCGCGCCACGACGGCGCGGCGGTGACCTGCGAGGATTTCGTCCGCGCCATGGAGGATGCGAGCGGCGAGGATCTGACGCAATTTCGCCTGTGGTACAGCCAGGCGGGCACGCCCAGGGTCACGGCGCGGCTGGCCCGCGAGGGCAAGGCCGCGCGGGTGACGCTCGAGCAGGAAGTGCCGCCGACGCCAGGCCAGGCGATCAAACAGCCGATGGCGATCCCGGTGAAGCTCGCCTTGTTCGGGGCCGAAACCGGGACCAAGCATGCCGAGGAACTGGTGCTGCTCGACGCGGCCAGCCGCGAGCTGGTGATCGACGGCGTCGACGAGCCGGCTCTGCTCTCGCTCAATCGCGGCTTTTCGGCGCCGGTGATCGTGAAGAGCGACCGCGGGCCGGCCGACCTCGCCTTCCTTTCCGCCCATGACGACGACCCGTTCGCGCGCTACGAGGCGATGCAGCAGCTGATGCTCGACACGCTGATCCAGGCGGTCCCGGCGGGCGAGGCGGACCACCGGCCCGTGATCGAGGCGGTCCGCGAGACGCTGACCAACGCGGATCTCGATCCGGCCTTCATCGCCGAGGCGGTGCTGCTGCCGAGCGAGGCCTTCATCGGCGACCAGATGAGCCAGGTCGATCCCGAGGCGATCCATGCGGCGCGCGAGGCGCTCCGGGGCGCTCTCGGCCGGGCGCTCGAAAGCCTGTGGCGCGCCGCTTATGCGGCGAGCCCCGCCGGGCGCTACGAATACAGCCCGGCGGCCAAGGGCGCGCGGCGCCTGCGCGCGATCGCCCTGGGCTATGTCATGGCGTCCGGGGCGGCGGACGCGGCGGGGCTCGCCAAGCGCCAATATGACGAGGCCGACAACATGACCGACCGGCAGGGTGCCCTCGGCGTTCTCGTCAACACAAGCGCGCCCGAGCGCGACGAGGCCTTCGCGGCCTTCTACGCGCGCTACCGGGACAACGCCCTGGTGCTCGACAAATGGTTCACGACGCAGGCCCTCTCAACGCGCGCCGATACCGCGCAAGCGGTCGAGTCGCTGGCCGCCCATCCGGATTTCACCATGGCGAACCCGAACCGGCTGCGGTCGCTCGTCGGCGCCTTTTCGGTCAATCAGCGCGCCTTCCACGACGCGGACGGGCGCGGCTACCGCTTCCTTGGCGGGATGATCCTCGCCGCCGACAAGCTCAATCCGCAGACCGCGGCCAAGCTGGTCCCGCCTTTGGGCCGCTGGCGCCGCTTCGGCGAGGATCGCGCCGCGCTGATGCGCGCCGAGCTCGAGCGCATCGTCGCCGCACCCGGCCTCAGCAACGACGTCTTCGAGCAGGCGTCGAAAAGCCTCGCATGAAGCGCGGGATCGCGGCCGCGGCGGGGGTAGCGGCGCTCGCGCTCCTCCTGTTTCTGTTTTGGCCGGGGGACACCGGCCCGCCGCGCGCATTGGCCGCGCCGGGCGCCGGGATCGACGCGGAGCCGGTGGCGCGCTTCGTCCACCACCAGGGCGAAGCGCGCGCGGTGGCCTTCGCGCCGGACGGGCGCTGGCTCGCGGCGACGGGGACCGACGGCCGCATCGCGCTGATCCGCGATCCCCGGGGCATGATCTGGCGGACGATCACGCATACCGGCGGCGCGCCGGCGCTCGCGGCCTCGCCCGACGGGACGATGCTGGTCAGCGGCGGCTATGATCGCGCCGCGCGGATCTGGCGGGTCGCGGACCAGCGGCAGGTCCGCGCGCTCGAAGGCCATGGCGGGACAATATGGAGCATCGCCTGGTCGCCCGACGGACGTTGGATCGCGACCGCGGGCGAGGACCGGCTGATCCGGATATGGCGCGCGGCGGACGGCGCGCTCGTCCACACCCTGGCCGGGCACGCGCTCAACATCTGGTCGGTGCACTTCAGCCCCGATTCCCGGCTGCTCGCGAGCGGCAGCTTCGACCGCTCGATCAGGCTCTGGGACGTCGAGCGCGGGCGGTTGGTCCGCCGCCTCTCCGGCCATGACCAAGCGGTGGTCGGCGTCGCCTTTTCGCCCGACGGCCGGCTGCTGGCCAGCGGCGGCGACGATTCGACGGTCAGGATCTGGCGGGTCGCCGACGGCGCCCGGCTCCGGACTCTGACCGGCGGATCGGACCATGTCTATGCGGTCGCCTTCAGCCCCGACGGGCGCTGGCTGGCGAGCGGCGGCCGCGCCCGGAGCGCGCTCGGCACCTTCCGGCACCAATTGACCGGCACCGGCGGCAACGGCCCCGCGGTCCGCCTGTGGCGGGTGGCCGACGGCAGGCTGCAGCTGACCCTGACGCATACGGACGACGTTACGGCCCTCGCCTTTTCAGGCAGCGGCCGCCTCCTCGCGACCGCCTCGAGCGACGGCTCGAATTCGATCTGGACGCTGGCCGCGCGGGCGCCCTAGGGTCCGCCGACCCAGGCGGCGACCTGCAAAGCGAGCTGGTTGGCGGCCTGGTTGAGCGCCGGGGCGACTGCTGCGGGCGTGGCCGCCGTAACCGCGACGCGGGCCTCGAAGCGGTTGGCGGTGACGCCCCCGGCGCCGCCGCGGGCCATGGCGGCGTCGTAGACGATCACCACCTCCATCGCGCCGGGGTCGAGCCCGAACCGGACCAGGGTGCCGGTCAGCCGGATGCCCGGATCGTGGCTGTACTGGGCGGGGTCGAGGACGACGCGCCCGGTCCGCGCCGCGATCGTCTCGCCGAGCAGGCGCGCGAGCAGACCGCCGGGCTTCTCCACCCAGTTCGCGTCCTTCAGATATTGGATCGTCGTGTCGTTGACGTAGACCGGGACGCGGGTCGTCCTCAGCGCGTCGGGGACGCTCGGCACGGCGACTGTGATCGCCTCGCCGGGGCCGGCGCTGCGCGGCGCCGCGGCAGGGCGCGTTTCGGCCGCTGTGAGCGTGAGCAGATGGCTCGGCGCCCCGCCGCCGAAGCAGGCGGCGAGCGACAAAGCCAAAACGGCCGCGGCGAGAGATTTCATGCGCATCGTCATTCCCTTCCTCGCCGCCCGTCATAATCGGGCAGGCGCTGACCGCCGATGACGCCGCCGATGCCCTGCTGGTTGAGGCGATCGGTGATATCGCGCAGCGATTCCGACGTGGCGCGCAGTTCGCGCATCAGCTGGCCGACCTCGGGCAGAGTCTGGTTGGTGAACGCCTGGATGCCGGGCCGGGCCTCGCCGACCGCTGCCTCGAGCTGCTGCATGCTGCGGTCGGCGGAACGCAGCGTCTGCCTCAAATCGTTCATCAGCGGGCGGCCGTCGCGGTCGAGCAAGGTGTTGGTGGTGGACGCGAGCTGGCCGATCCGGTCGGCGGCGTCGCCGGCCTGGCGGATCGCCACCCGCGCCTCGGCGAGCGTCGCCGCGATCTCGGGCGAGCGCTCGGCGAGCGAGCGGCTGACCTCCTCGAGATTGTCGAGGATGCCCGCGATCGATTCCTGGTTGCGGTCGGCGAGCAATTCGGTGAGCCGCTCGGTCAGCGTCGAGACCCGTTCCAGAAGCTCGGGCGCCGTGTTGAGCAGCTGGCCCAGAGCGCCCGGCCGGGTCGGGATGACCGGCACGCCATAGGGACATTCGGCCTGGGCGTTCTGCTCGGGGCAGCGCAGCTCGCGGCGCGCGCGGCGGGGCTGGCCCGGTTCGGGCGGCGGCGGCGGATCGAGCTGGATCTGGGAAACGCCGGTGAAGCCGACGCCGCGGATGGTCGCGGTCGAGCCTTCCAGCACCGGCGTATCCTCGCGCACCGTAATGCGCACGCGGATGAATTGCGGGCTTTGCGGCTCGAGGTTGATCGATTCGATCTGCCCGACGGGCACGCCCGAGAAGGTCACCGACGATCCGTTGGCGAGCCCCTCGACCGACTGGGTGAAGAAGATGTCGTATCTCTTCTCGCCGCCGTCGGACACCTGGCTCAGCCAGACGACGAAGAGGACCAGAGCAGCGATCAGCCCGAGCGTGATGCTGCCGACGAGGACCTGGTTCGATCTGGTTTCCATCAGGCGTCGGCCTCTTCCCGTTCAGCGATCGTAGCGGCGGCGCGGCCCCGCGGGCCCTTGAAATATGCCTGTATCCATTCGTGATCCAAAGCCAATAATTCCGGAATCGTTCCGACCGCCACCACCTTCTTGTCGGCAAGCACGGCGACCCGGTCGCAGATCGCATAGAGCGTGTCGAGATCGTGGGTGATGAGGAAGACGGTGAGTCCGAGCGCGTCGCGCAGCTCGCCGATCAGCTGATCGAAGGCGGCGGCGCCGATCGGGTCGAGGCCCGCGGTCGGCTCGTCGAGGAACAGGAGCTCGGGATCGAGCGCCAGAGCGCGAGCGATCCCGGCCCGCTTCCTCATCCCTCCTGACAGCTCGGACGGATATTTGGCTCCCGCGTCGGAATCGAGGCCGCTCATCGAAATCTTGTAGGCGGCGATCTCGTCCTGAAGGTCCTGGTCGATGCCGGGATAGAATTCGCGGATCGGGACCTGGATGTTCTCGGCGACGGTCAGCGTCGAAAAGAGGGCGCCGCCCTGGAAGAGCACGCCCCAGCGGCGGCGGACATGCTTCGCCTCCTCCTCGTCGCGGCCGATCATGGATTCGCCGAACACGGTGATCTCGCCCTCGTCGGGCTTCTGAAGGCCGATGATCGAGCGCATCAGAACCGATTTTCCGGTGCCCGAGCCGCCGACCACGCCGAAAATCTCGCCGCGCTTGACCTCGAGGTCGAGGCCGTCATGGACGAGCTGCTCGCCAAAGCTGTTCCTGAGGCCCCCGACCTGGATGACCGGTTCGGTTTTCTTCGCCATCAGGTCCACCCGATCATGGTGAAGAAGACCGCGAAGAAGGCGTCGAGCACGATGACGAGGAAGATTCCCTGCACGACCGCGGTGGTGGTCCTGAGGCCGACATCCTCGGCATTGCCCTGAACCTGCATGCCCTGGTAGCAGCCCGCCATCGCGATGATCAGCCCGAACACCGGGGCCTTGATCAGCGTTTGCCAGAGGTCGGTCATCGGCACGACCTCGCGGATGCGCTGGACGTAGGTGACCGGCGGGATGTCGAGCGAGAGCCAGCAGAAGATGCCGCCGCCGATGACCACCATGATCGCCGCATAGAAGCCGAGCAGGGGCATGAGCAGGACGGTCGCCAGGACGCGCGGGAAGACGAGCGCCTCCATCGGCGACACGCCGATCGTGCGCATCGCGTCCACCTCTTCGGAGAGTTTCATCGAGCCCAGCTGCGCCGCGAAGGCGGAGCCCGAGCGCCCGGCCACCATGATCGCGGTCATCAGCACGCCGAGCTCCTTCATCGCGGAGCGGCCGATCAGGTTGATCGTGTAGATTTCGGCGCCGAACTGGCGCAGCTGCACCGCGCCCTGCTGAGCGATGACGATGCCGACGAGGAAGGTCATCAGGCCGATGATGAAGAGCGCGTGCACGCCCACCACCTCGAATTGCTGGGCGATGGCGTTGATGCGCAGCCGGCGTGGATGGCGGATGATGCTTCCGGTGGAGAGGAGCAGCGACCCGAAGAAGCCGAGCAGGCCGTACAGGGTCCCGATCGCGACCTTGGTCGCGGCGCCGACCTGGCCGAGGACGCGGGTAAGGGCCGGCTCGATCTCGCGCTTCACCTTCATCGGCTGGTCGGCCTGGGTGACGTGCTCGATCAGCAGCCGCTGCTCCTCGGTGGCGCCGACGATGCTGGCGCCGCGGTCGCGCTCGAGCTTGTGGACCAGCCAGGCGCCGACCGTGTCCATCCGCTCGACCTCGGACAGGTCGACCACCAAATTGTCGGCGTCGATCTCGGCGAGCTGTTCGGCCACCTTGCGGACGCGCAATATGGTGAGGTTGCCGCTCAGCTTGAGGACGCAGCGGCCTTCCTCGACGTTTCGGCTGATATCCGGGGTTACGGCCATGCGGGGAAAACGCATGCGTCAATTCATTCCCGGCGGCAAGAAGTTAGGATGGACAGGCGCGCCATTTCCATGAATGCGCAGGCGCCATGAAGGCGACGCTGGCTATTTACGACATGGACCGGACGGTGACCCGCGCGCCGACCTTCGGGCCGTTCCTGTGGCACGCAATGTGGCGGCTCGCGCCCTGGCGGGTCTTGCTCGCGCCGCTCGCTCTGCTGGCCACCCTTGCCTATGGCGTGAAGCTGATCGACCGGGCACGGCTGAAGGAGCTGAACTACCGGCTGCTGGTCGGCGCCGCTTCCCCGGACCGGCTGGAGCGCGTCGTCCACAGCTTCGCCGACAGGCAGGTCGAGACCAACATCCTGCCCGGCGCGCGGGCCCGGCTCGCCCAGGACAAGGCGGCCGGGCGTCGGCTGGTGATGGCGACCGCCTCCTATCGCCTATACGCTGCGGCCATCGCCCAGCGGCTCGGCTTCGACGACGTCATCGCCACAGACACTTTGATCGACTCGCGCGGGCGCACGATCGCCACGATCGACGGCGCCAATTGCTACGGTCTTGGAAAGCTCGACATGATCGAAGCCTGGCTGCAGGGCGAGGGGCTCACGCGCGACGCGGTCCACATCCGCTTCTATTCCGATCACGTCTCCGACGCGCCGGTTCACCATTGGTCCGACGAAGCCTTCGCCACCAACGCCCACGCCCGCCTGGTCAGGGTCGCACAAGACCAAGGCTGGGAAGTGCTCGACTGGCGGGACCGTCGGCGGGCGTGAAGGGGCCCGTCACACCGCCGCCAGCGCCTGGTCGAAATCGGCGATGAGATCGTCGGGATCCTCGACCCCGATCGAGACGCGGACCAGATTGTCGGTGATGCCCAATGCCGCCTTGCGCTCGGGCGGGACAGAGAGGTGGGTCATGGCGGCCGGCGCGCTCGCCAGCGTCTCGGTGCCGCCGAGGCTAACCGCGAGATGGGCGATCCTGAGCGCGTCGAGGAAGGCGAAGGCCTCCTTCTCGCCGCCCTTCAGATAGAGCGAGAAGGTCGAGCCCGCGCCGGTGCAGTGGCGGCGGTAGATGTCGGCCTGGCGGGCCCCATATTCAGAACTTGGGCCGCCTTCCTCGAGGAAGCCGAGATAGCCGACGCTCTCGACCTTGGGATGATCGCGCAGGACGCGGCAGATCTTGTCGGCATTCTCGCCGGCGCGGACCATCCTCAGTTCGAGAGTCTCGAGGCTTCGAAGGAGCATCCAGGCGGTGTTGGGATCGGTGATCGTGCCGATCGTGTTGCGAAGCATCCGGATGGTGTTGATGTGGTCCTTCGAGCCGGTGATGCCGCCGGCGACCAGGTCCGAATGGCCGCCCGCATATTTGGTCAGCGAATAGACGGAGAGGTCGGCGCCGTGGCGCAGGGGGTGGTGCCAGAGCGGACCCAGGAAGGTGTTGTCGATCGCGATCGGCGGGCGCTCGCCGGCCGCGAAGGCGGCGTCGGCGACCTTGCGCACCGCCTGCACGTCGACCAGCGCGTTGGTCGGGTTGGCCGGGCTTTCGAGGTAGATGAGCGGGACTCGGCCCATGGCCTTGGCCCGTTCCATCACGTCGGCTATCTCGTCTTCGGTCGCGCCGGCGGTGAAATCGAGCCATTTCACGCCGAAGCGGCCGAGGATTCGGCCGATCAGGGTCTCGGTCGCCGCGTAGAGCGGACCCGAATGGACGACGACGTCGCCGGGCTGGACGAAGGCGAGCAGCAGGGTCGCGATCGCCGACATGCCGCTCGAAAAGGAGAGCGCGTCCTCGGCATCTTCCCACAGGCCGAGCCGGTCTTCGAGAATCTCCTGATTGGGACCGTTGAAGCGCGAATAGACCAGGCCCTCGGCGCCGCCCGGCCGCTTGCCGGTGATGCCCTCGAAATGGCGCTTCCCCGCCGCCGCATTCTCGAACACGAAGGTCGAGGTCAGAAAGATGGGCGGTTTCAGCGAGCCTTCCGACAAGGCCGGATCGAAGCCGTGGCCCATCATGAGCGTCGAGGGCTTCAGCTTGCGCCCGCCGATTTCGAGCACGTCGGGCTTGGGACGGCGGCGAGGGGTCGCCCCGGTGAGGTCGGATTCGTCGGCCATTACAAAGTCTCCTTGCACCCATTCGCTCATCGCTGCGCGGGGACCGAGCCTGCCTTCGCGGCGGGTTCACCGGCCGCGCTGGACGCGCGGCCCGGGGGTGAGGTCTGTTGCCCACGCGCTTCCTAGCCGATTCCGCGGGCGCGCATCCAGCCGGTTTCGAACGGCTGCTGCCCAGGCTATGAAGCGGCATGGCCGCGAAAAGGGACATTTCGAGTGTCAGGGACAGCCTCATCACCATCCTTGCCGTCTGGCTGATGCTTAGCATTGCCGGCGCGATCGGCGCCCTCGCGCCGTCGCGCGACGCCATCTCCTGGGTTGCCAGCGCCGCATTCGTCATTCTGCTCGCTGGTTATGCGCTTTGGCCGGGACCCGGACGGCGGAGCGGGGCGCCGATCTATATGGCCAGCGGCATCACCCTGCTTCCGCTCTCATTCGCGCTGCTCTTCTTCATTCTCGCCACCGAACGATACCAGCTGGAGTGGCTGATCGTCGGCGGCAATGTCGGCTATAATCCTGGCGGAATGGATTCCGGCGCGCTTTTCGGCGGGTTCATTTGGTGGCTCAGCGTCATGCTGCTTCTCGCCGTTTCACTCGCCCCGCGCGCCCTCTTCAGTGTGGCGGCGCGCGACAATTAGGCCTCAGCTGACAGCGCGATTAGCGAGATTTGCCGGCCGTAGGTGGGCTCGCCGTCGTGGGTGGCGCGGCGGTAGCTGAAGAAGCGCGCGGGATCGGCGTAGGTGTCGAGGCCGAGCGCTTCGGCGAAGCGCACGCCGGCTTCGGCCAGGCGGGCGAGGACATAGGCTTCGAGGTCGAACTGGTGGTGGCCCTCGCGGCCCGGCGTGAAAAAGCGCTCGTTCGCCGGATCGGCCTCGGCGAATCGGCGCGCGAACGCCTCGTCCACTTCGTAGGATTTGCGGGCGATGACCGGCCCCACCGCGGCGGCGACGCGGGCGCGGTCGGCGCCGCGCGCTTCCATCGCGGCGAGCGTCGCTTCGAGGAAGCCGCCGAAGGCGCCCTTCCAGCCGGCATGGGCGGCGGCGATCACGCCCGCCTGCCGGTCGGCGAGCAGCACCGGCGCGCAGTCCGCGGTCAGGATGGCCAAGGCGAGGCCGGGCCGGTCGGTGACGATGGCGTCGGCATGGGGCCGCTCGTCGTCGGGCCAGGGCGCGGCCGCGTAGAGCGCGTCGGGCGAATGGACCTGGTGGACGGTGACCAGCCGGGCTCCGGGCGCGACCGCCTCGACCGCGCGGCGGCGATTCTCGGCGACCCTGTCACGGCTGTCGTCCGAGCCCCAGCCGACATTGAGGCCGGCGCAAACGCCCGTCGAAACGCCGCCCCGGCGCCCGAGGAAGCCGTGCGGGACGCCGTCGAGCGCGGCGGCGCGGATGACTTCGACACTCACAGGTCGAGCCGCATCACCGGATCGCGATAGGTCCGGCTGCCGAGCAGGAAGGGCGCATGGCCGACGGTGGTAAAGCCGCGGCGGCGATAGAAAGCGATCGCTCGCGCGCCTTCCGACCAGACGCTGAGGAAGAGGGCGGGAGCGCCCGCCGCCCGCCCCTCCTCGAGTGCCCAGTCCATCAGCGCCGGGGCGACCCCCGTCCCCTGCCAGGGCCGGAGCACGTAAAGCTGCTTGATCTCGAGCGCGCCGGGAGGATGGTCGATGGGAAGGGTCATCGGCACCAGCTTGAGATAGCCGGCGATCGCACCGTCCTCCTCGGCCATCGTCAGGCGAACCGATCCGTCGGCGAGCTCGGCGGGGAGGCCGCCGGGGCCGAACATGCGTTCGAGATGTGCGCTCAAATCGTCCGGCGGGAAGTGCGCGCCGAAGGTCTCGATGAAGCAGCGCCGGCCCATGGCGGCAAGCGCGGGGCCGTCGGCTTGCGTCCCGGGGCGGCAGGCGACGCTCACAGCATCAGCCGCATGACGATGTCTTCGTCGGCATGGGTCCCGACCATGAAGTCGTAGCGCCCGACCTCCTCGAAGCCGTAGCGCGCGTAGAAGCGCCGGGCGCGGTGATTGTCGACGAACACCGACAGGAAAAGCGCCTCGGCCCCGCGCGCCCGGGCCGCGGCGATCACCCAGTCGATCAGCGCCGGCGCGATCCCGGCGCCCTGCCAGGGCTTCAGCACATAGAGCTGCCTGAGCTCTGCGGCCGGCCCCCTGAACTCGAAAGGCAGCGAGGGCGGCGCGAGCTTGGCGAAGCCGGCCGCCGCGCCGTCGCTTTCCGCGATTCGGACGGCGACGCGCGGGTCGCCGAGCTCGCCGCGCCAGCTCTCCGCCGAATGGTTGACGAGGAATGCGGCGAGATTTTCGGGCGTGTAGAGATGGCCGAACGTTTCGGTGAAGGTCTCACGCCCGATCCGCGCCATCAAGGCCGCGTCGGCCATGGTCGCGTCGCGATAGACGATCTCATTCATCGGTATCGAAGCTTCCATCAACGTTCGGGCCGAGCCTGTCGAACCCCCTGCTTGCCGGCGTCCCTAAAAGGAAATCACGCCCTTCGACAAGCGCGCCGAGACCGGCGTTCGTCAGAACCCCGCCGGCTCGGGCCAGCCGGGCGCGGCGAGCGCCAGCACCTTGAACAGCCGGCCCATCCGCTCCGGGGCGGCGAGCCGCGCGCGCGCCTCGGCGATCTCGCCGGCGCGCTCAGGCGCCGCCTTGGCGAGCGCGGCGGCGCGCAGGGCGATGCCCATCGCGTCCAGCCAGTCGCCCTGCGCCACCGGCCCGAAGACGCGCGCCCCCTCGCCGCGGGCGGCCCGGGCCAGAGCGGCGAAATCGACGTGGGCGGAAAGGTCGCGGTCGCCCGGCGCCTCGAACGGGTCGGCGAAAGCGTGGCGCGAGACCGCCTGCAGCGTGTCGCCGGTGCCGGGCCGGTCGTATCCATAGTCGACGATCAGCGCGCCGCCGCCTTGGCGCACGAGGCGGCGGGCCAAGGCCCGGACGACGTCCACCGCGGCGGGCGAAGTCTCGGTCGACACGGCTCCCCCGCGCACGAAGCGGTCCCCCTCCAGCGCGATCGTGAGCTCGAGTCCGGCCGAGTCGAACTGGCGGACCGGAAGCGCATCGAAGAATTCGTTGGCGACGACGAGCAAAGGCCCGTCCCAGGGCAGGGTCGCGAGATCGTCGTGCCAGCACGCCGCGAGCCGCCCGGCCTGGGCCTGGCGCAGAATCGGGCTGGTCTCGACCAGCTCGACCTTAGGGTCGAGTCCCGCCCCGCGCATGGCGCGCAGCGCGTCTTCGGCCAAGGTGCCGCGGCCCGGGCCGAGCTCGACATAAAAAGCGCCTTCGGGCCGGCCGGCGCGCCGCCACAGATCGGCGAGCCAGATCCCGATGAGCTCGCCGAACATCTGGCTTATCTCGGGCGCGGTGACGAAGTCGCCCGCCGCTCCGAGCGGGTCGCGGGTCGCATAATAATGCGCGTTCGCCTCGGCCATGTAATCGGCGACGCTGATCGGCCCCTGCTCCGCGATGCGGCGCTTCAGTCCTGCCTCAAGCGGGCTTGGCTTCATCGTCCGGCACGGGCTTCACCCGGTCCGCGCGCTTCTTCGCGGTCAGGACGAGGTAGAGCCCGCCCAGGATCATCGGCAGCGACAGCCACTGGCCCATGTGGAGATGGGTCGCGGCGGCGAAGGCGGTCAGATGCGCGTCGGGCTCGCGGACGAACTCGACCAGGAAGCGGCTGGCGCCGTAGACCAGGAGGAAGGCGCCGACGAGCTTGCCGGGCTGGTAGCGGGCGTTGGTCTTCCAGAACATGAACCAGAGGACTAGGAAGAGAAGCGCGCCTTCGAGCAGCGCCTCGTAGAGCTGGCTCGGATGGCGCGGCGGCCCGAGCAGCGCCACGCCGTTGGCATAGCCTTCGTGGAAGCGAACCGCCCAGGGCAGGCTCGACTCGCCGCCCCAGAGCTCCCCATTCACGAAATTGGCGAGCCGGCCCAGGAACAGGCCGGGCGGGATGCAGCAGGCGACGTAATCGTGGATCCTCAGCCAGTCGAGCTTCTGCCGCCAGGCCATGTAGAATATGCCGAGGCTGACCCCGACTACGCCCCCGTGGAACGACATGCCGCCGTCCCACAGCTGGAAGATCTCCAGCGGATCGGCGAGATAGTCCATCGGCTTGTAGAAGATCACATAGCCGAGCCGGCCGCCCAGGATCACGCCCAGGGTCGCGTAGAAGACCATGTCGTCGGCATGGCGCCGGGCCATCGGAGCGCCGGGCTGGCGGATCAGCCGCAGCAGATACCACCAGCCGAGCACGATACCGGCGAGATAGGCGAGGCTGTACCATCTGAGCTGGAAGAAGCCGAGATCGAGCGCGACCGGATCGAGGCCGAGATCGTCATAGCTGATCGCGCCGGCGGCGGCCGCTGCGCTCGTCAATAAGGCGTCGATCAAGGCTTCCCCCTTCAGGCTCGCGCCTTCATAAAGGGGACAGGATAAAAGGCAAAGCAGGAGAGTGAATGCCGAGCGAGCTCGATCGCAAGTTCGACGCGGTGCTGGCGGCGGTGACGGGCGAAGGCGGACGCTTCGCGATCGGCCGGGACGATGAGGGCCGGGCAATCGTCACCAATCTGCCGCCGACCCTGCCATTGCTGTTCGACGCCTTTTGCATGCTGCACGGCGCCGTCGAGGCCGTGGTTGCGGACGGCGAGCGGTTCACCTTCGCCGAACTGGGCGAGCGCGCGACCGCGCTGGCGCGGCGCCTCGCCGGCGGCTGGGGCGTCAGGAAGGGCGACCGGGTCGCGATCGCGATGCGCAACTGCCCGGCCTGGATCGTCTCCTACATGGCGGTGCTGAAGGCGGGCGGCATCGCCACTTTGCTCAACGGCTGGTGGCAGGCGGACGAGATGCGCCACGCCCTCGCGCTTGCCGAGCCCGAGCTGATCATCGCCGACGAGACCCGGGCGCGGCTGCTGAAAGAGGGCGGCTGCACGATCCCGACCGTCGCCCTGCCAGTCGCCGGCAGGCTCGATGAGGCGCTGGCGCCCCTGTTCGAGCGCTCCGACGACGCGGACCTGCCCGAGGTCGCCCCGGAGGACGACGCCACCATCCTGTTCACCTCGGGCTCGACGGGCGCCGCCAAGGGCGCGGTCTCGAGCCACCGCGCGGTCACCACCGGCGTCTATTCCTACACGATCGGCCTCGCCACTCTGCTCGGCATCAAGGAAATGGACGGCGATCCCCCGGTCAATCCGCCCAAGACCCTGGTCAACGTACCCCTGTTCCACGTCACAGGCGAAGTGCCGGTGCTGCTCAACAGCTTCGTCATCGGGCGGACCATGGTGCTGATGCGCAAATGGGACCCGGGCGAGGCGCTCAAACTCATCGAGGAGGAGAAGATCACCTACTTCGTCGGCGTCCCGACGATGAGCCTCGAGCTGATGCAGCATCCGGACCGCGGCAAATTCGATCTCTCCTCGCTGACTGACATCGCCGCCGGCGGGGCTCCGCGCCCGGTCGCGCACGTGGCGCGGCTCGAGGACAGCTTCAGGGGCGCCCAGCCGGCTCTGGGCTACGGGCTCACCGAAACCAACGCCGCGGGCTGCGGCAATTTCTGGTCCAATTATCACGACAAGCCGGCCTCGACCGGCCGCCCGCAAAAGCCGATCGTGGAGCTCGCCATATTGGGCGAAGGCGATCGCCATTTGCCCGTGGGCGAACGCGGCGAGATCGGCATCCGCTCGGCCGCCAACATCCGCGGCTACTGGCGCGACGACGCGGCGACCCAGGCGGCCTTCACCGCGGATGCTTATCTCAAGACCGGCGACATCGGCTATCTCGACGAGGATTCCTACCTTTTCATCGTCGACCGGAAGAAGGACATCATCATTCGCGGCGGCGAAAATATCAGCGCCCAGGAGGTGGAGGCGGCGATCTACGCCCACCCGGCGGCGTCCGAGGTCGCGGTGTTCGGCGTCGCCGACGAGAGGCTCGGCGAGGTGCCGGCGGCGGTGGTCTGGTGCGAGAAAGGCGGGCTCGACGCGGATACGCTGGCCGCTTTCCTGGGCGGGCGGCTCGCCCGGTTCAAGCTGCCCGAATATGTCTGGTTCGTCGACGCGCCCTTGCCCAAGCTCGGCACCGGCAAGATCGACAAGGTCAGCCTGCGCGCCGCCTATCGCGAGAAGGCGGCGCGGCCGGCCTGAGGGAGGCGAAAATAGCTGATCGCGCGTTGCACCGCCGTCGCAGGCAAGGAGGATATAGATGAAGAGGCTCGCAACCTGCGCCGCGCTGGCACTGGCCCTGGCCGGGTGCGGCGACACCAGCGCGCCCTCCAGCGAGGATGCCCAGATCCGGATCGAGAATCCGGGCAGCGACCGGCTGAAGACGCTTTCGCCGCTCAACCAGCGGATCGGGCTGATGCGCGCGATCCGCGACAGCGGCAAGCGCTGCCGCAACGTCGAGGCGCTGGCCTATCAGCAGGAATATCAGGGCATGGCGATGTGGGTGGCCTTGTGCGCCGACGGCCGCCACTGGGCGGTGTACATCGCGCCCAACGAAGACGTCCAGGTCCGCAATTGCAGCGAGGCCGCCCAGCTCGATCTGCCGCACTGCCGCCCGGTCGCGCCGCGGCCGCCCTCTCCCGACGCGCCCGCGGGCAGCGCGGTGCCGGGCAATGTGGTGGAAGACGGGAACCGGAATTGACGAACGCGATGTGAGCGGCTTCGCCCGGCTGCAGATCAGGGCCTGGCCGCTGTCGCGGCCGCCGCCGTAGGCTCAACGAAACGTGGAAAGATGTTCCGTGAGCTTTCCACTATCGGGAACTTTACAACCACGCGCCCGCTGCGGCCCTCGTCTCCCGTCCGGAACTGGACCATGACGCCCCGCGCATCGGCCACCTCGCGACCATTGACCAAGACCACCATGTGAACCAGGCACGGCAATACCGAAATCATCAATTCGCCATTCTGGCGCAAATAAGCGGGTACGACGAACAGGCGCGGGAACTCTCCTGCGAAATCAGCTGCCACATCGTCCGGAGTCGCGGCGGCGGCGGCGGCGACGACCCCCGGTTCGAAGCCGCTCACGACCAGCTCAATCGCCACGCCTTCCCAATTCTCCGGTCGTTCGAAACCCAGCCACCAGCGGGAATTGAACGGGCCAAAGCGGCTGATCTGGATGAGCTCGCCCCATTCGGCGGCCACAGCGCGATTGACCGTCACTTGCTGGTCGAGGCTTTCGAGTTGCGCCACGCCGTCGCCGCCGAGAATCGGCACGGTGCTGAATTGATTTCGAGGCTCACGGAGCCCGTTGGCGACAGCCATCGGCCCCACCCGCAAATGAGCGCGGGCGTTTTGCGCGAGCAGCCGCGGGAAATCGCGCCCCAGCTGCGGGCCACATATATAGCTAACGGTCACTGAAATCGAACTGCCGGTCACCCTGCTCGATTCGTCCCAGAGGCTTCGAAGCACCCGCCCAGTATTCTCCCTCTCCTGGACGCCGAGGCGTGCGGTGAGCAGCATGCCGCGCTGGGCGTTTGTCAGCAGGACGCCTTGGGCGGTGAGCGAGCGGGTCATGTCGTGAAGCAATCGCTGGTTTGCGCGGCTGACGTCCTCCATTCGGCCGTTGAGGCGGGTGAGATGCCCAAGCTGGGTATCGAACTGCGCCTTCTGCAGCGCGCGCTGGTCGCGCGCGGCCCGTTCGCCCGCGGCCGCCTCGTCGGCGGCGATCCGCTTCTGCAGGACCGCTGAGGTCATCGCGAAGACTGCCGACAATGCGATGCCGCCGGCGTAAAGACGGCCCCACCGTGTGATCTTGCCGTCTTTCTTATAGTCGGTGAACAGAGCGAGAAGCCCGAAGATCGCGGCACTGGCGATCGAAGCGTAGCCGATCAGGTTGACCCAGAATTCCCTGTCGCCGAGCCATGTCATGGCCGTCTCCCCGGGCCGAGACTGAACCTGCAGCGCGCCTTATTCAAGCGGGATTGGGCGGCTGAGCGACTTGGTCAGCAATTCTCGTATTTCCAGTTGCGGCGCTTGCCTTCGGCCAGCCACTCGACCGCCTGGGCGACGCGCTTGATCCGAGTCTCCTCGCGCTTCGATTCGGTGATCCATTCGACATAGTCGCGCTGGCTGCTCGGCGGAAAGGATTCGAAGGTCGCGGCGGCCGCCTTGTTGGCGGCCATCGCCGCGCGCAGATCGTCGGGGACGGCGAAGGGCGCCTTGGGATGCTTGTTGCGGACCGTCTTCACGCCCTCTTCGGTGAGCTTCATCGCCTTTTTGATCAGCGCCTCGAGCACCTCCCGGCGCGGCAGATCCTCAAGCGAGGTCAGCCGGCCGAACTGGCCCATCGCGCTCAGCTGCTCGGCGCCCTCGCCGACGACGAGGCCGCCCTTCCAGAAGCCGAAGGCGGCGTGCGCCTTGAACGCCGCCATGCCGGCCAGCATCTCGCCCCGGTACATGAAGGTGGGCGAGCTCCACTTCATCGTCTCCTCGCACTCCGGGCAGGCGGCGTGGACGACGCTGCGCAGATGTTCGAGGATCGGCCGGGCGAAGTCCGCCTTGCGCGCGATATAGGCGTCGATTCTCGGATCCGTCTTCATCGCGGGCCTCCCTCGTTGCGCGGCGAAGATGCCTTTGTTTTGGGCCGGGCTCAAGCCGCCGGGGCGGCGCCGGCCCGGGCGGCCCTCACGCCCTCGACTCCGAAGATGGCGAGCGCAGCCCAGATCGCGCCGAAGCAGATTGCGTGGGCGCGGGTGAACGGTTCGCCGAACACCAGGACGGCGAGCAGGAACTGGAGCGAGGGCGCGACATATTGGAGGAAGCCCAGCGTCGAATATGGCAGCCTGCGCGCGGCCGCGGTGAAGAGGAGGAGCGGCGTCGCCGTCACCGCGCCGCCCAGCACGAGGTAGAGGTCGGTTTCGAGGCCGAGCCGGCCGAACTGGCCCGCGCTGCTCTGCTGGAGCCACAGGACATAGGCCAAAGCGACCGGCGCCAGGATCGCCGTCTCCACCCACAGGCCCTCGAGAGCGTCGACCGAGACCACCTTCCTCAGGAATCCGTAGGACGCGAAGCTGATCGCGAGCGTGAGGCTGATCCACAGCCCCGAGCCCGCTCCGGCCGCCAGCACCGCGACGCCGGCGCCGGCGAGGAGGCAGGCGAAGGCCTGGGCGCGGGTCAGCTTCTCCTTGAGGAGGACGACTCCCAGAAGGACGTTGACCAGGGGATTGAGATAATAGCCGAGGCTGCCTTCGAGGACGTGGCCGCTCACCACCGCATAGATGTAGACCAGCCAGTTGACCGCGATCAGGAGGGCGGTGACGATGAGGGTGATCAGCACCTTTCCCGTCGCCGCTGCTGCGCGGATCGCGGCCCAGCGCCGCCACAATGCGACCAGCACGCCCAGAAAGACGAGCGACCACAGGATGCGGTGGGCGACGATCTCGGGCGCCGGGACTCGGGCGAGCAGCTTGAAGTAGAGCGGCATCACGCCCCAGATCAGATAGGCGGAAAGGCCGAGCCAGAGCCCGGCGCGCGTTCGGCTGTGGTCATCCGCCATGGCGGCGCGTTAATGGGATGCTGTGGCCGCTTCAAGACCGTGTTGTATTAGCGGACTAATACAGCCCGGTTCGCGCCGTGGATTGGAGGCCTGCGATGACTCTGAGACTGCTCCCGGTTGCAGCTGCGGCGGCCTTGGCGCTGGCGGCCTGCGAGGCCCGGTTCGGCAACGACGCCGCGACCGGCAATGAAAGCGCCGATGCAGGCGCCGAGGGCAAGGCCGAGAAGGGCCGGCTCTCGGTCCACGCGCCCGGCTTCGACCTCAAGATCAACATCCCCGAAGGCATTCGCCGCGAGGCGGACATGGAGGGCGACAACGACATCATCTATCCCAATTCGACGTTCAGCGGGATGCACGTCGAGGGCGGCCGCGACGACAGCCGCTCGGACGGCCAGGTCGAGCTCGCCTTCACCAGCGTCGATCCGCCCGATCTGGTCGCGCGCTGGTATCGGGACGCGGCCCGGGCCCCCGATTTCCGGGTGGCGACCGCGACCCGCGAAGGCGCCGCCTTCGTCATCGCCGGCGCCACCGGCGGCAATGACGGCCAGTTCCGAGTCCGTCTCATCCCCCGCCAGGGCGGCGGCACCGAAGGGCGGGTGGTGCTCTTCGACGGGCAATGAAGATCCTCCCCTCGATTTCGAGGGGAGGGGGACCATGCGCAGCATGGTGGAGGGGCCCTACAGCCGCAAGAAGCCCCTCCACCAGCCTCCGGCTGGTCCCCCTCCCCTGCAAATGCAGGGGAGGATAGTGGCGGAGCCGCTCGCCGATGCCGCCGAGGTGCGCGCGCATCTCGTCGCCGCCGCCCGCGCCGGGGTGGCGCTGAGCTATGGCGCGCTGCTCGAGCATCTCGGCTATTCCTTCTCGCGGCCCAGGATGCGGCAGCTCTGCGCGATGCTCGGCGAGATCGACCGCGACGCCGAGGCGAGCGGCGAGCCCGAGCTCGCGGTGCTGGTGGTCCGCGCCAGCGACGGCCTTCCGGGCCAGGGCTGGTGGGTGGCCGGCGGCGGCTCCTCGCGCGGCTATAGCGGGCCTTGGGAAGGGCCGGAGGCGGCGCGCTTCACCGCCTCGGTGCAGGCGGAAAGCTTCGCCTTCTGGCAGTCCAGTTCTGGGACAGAGGCCCCCGGGGCGCCGCGTTAACCATATAAGCACACCCATTGACCTGCCGGATCGGGCATAAGGGGTCCAAGGAGAGGACCTGTCCATGCCCCGACGCGCCGCTTACTTCCGCAATATTGCCCTCGCCGGCCTGACGCTGCTCGCCGCCTGCGGCGGCAGCGCCGACAACAATCTCGCCGCGATCGACAACGAGCTGGTCGCCAACGGCGCCGATCCGGCGCTGACCAGCGCGCTCGAAGACCAGCTCATGGTCGACAACAACCTCAACCAGCAGGCCCATCCGAACAGCGTCCGCCCGCCCGAGACGCCGATGCAGGCGCAATATCCGGCCGATGCCGGCTCCGGCCAGAGCGGCGCCCGCGTCCGGCGCACCGCCGCGTCCGGCGGCGGCGGCGGCGCTGCCCCGCCTTCGGCAAGCGAGTGCGGAGCCCCGTTCGACCACGGCCCGCAATGGGCGGGACGGATGCCGCGCGAATTCCCTGCCTATCCGGGCGGCCGCGTGACCGAGGCGGCGGGCAACGACAATGGCGATTGTCGGATGCGCGTCGTCACCTTCACCACGTCTGATCCCCACAGCCGCGTTCTCGAACATTATCGCAGCCTCGCCGCCCGCGCCGGCTATACCGCCGAGCACCAGGTGCGCGGCGGCGACCAGGTGCTGGGCGGGACAAGGGACGAGAGCGCCTTCTACCTGATCGTGACCCCGGCCCGCGCCGGCTCCCAGGTCGCGCTGATCGTCAATAACGGGCGGTAGGAAGAGCCCTCCCGCTTGGTGGGGAGGGGCATACGGCTGGCATCTCCGTATTCCCGCCGCTACATCGCGCCGATGAGCGCCGACCAGGTCCGCACCTTCGCCGTCGCCGAAGAGGATGACGGCATCCGCCTCGACCGCTGGTTCCGGCGCAACCTGCCGGAGGTTAGCTTCGGCCAGGTGTCGCGCTGGGCGCGGACCGGGCAATTGAGGCTCGACGGGAAGCGCTCGAGCCCCGGCGACCGGATCCTCGCCGGCCAGAGCATCCGAGTGCCGCCGCAAGGCGAGGACGCCCCGGCCCAGAAGAAGGCGAAGCCCAGGCGCGACGCGCTCACCGAAGACGAGGTCGAGTTCGTCCGCTCGCTGGTCATCCACCAGGACGCGGCCGCCATCGTCGTCAACAAGCCGCCCGGCCTCGCCACCCAGGGCGGCACCAAGACCAGGGACCATCTCGACCGGCTGCTCGACGGCCTCGCCGAGGAGGGCGCGGCGCGGCCCAAGCTGGTCCACCGGCTCGACAAGGACACGTCGGGCGCGCTGCTCGTCGCGCGCACGCCGCGCGCCGCCGCTTTCTTCTCGAAGAGCTTCTCCGGGCGCACCGCGCGCAAGGTCTATTGGGCCCTGGTCATCGGCGTGCCCTCGATCGCGGACGGAATGATCGATCTGCCGCTGGCCAAGCAGCCGGGCACGGGCGGCGAGAAGATGCATGTCGACGAAGGCGAGGGCGGCCTGCCGGCGCGGACCCGCTACCGGGTGATCGAGCGCGCGGGCAACCGAGTCGCGTGGGTCGAGCTTCAGCCGCTGACCGGACGAACCCACCAGCTGAGGGCGCATCTGCTCGCCATCGGCCACCCGATCCTGGGCGACGGCAAATATGGCGGCCAGGACGCCTTCCTGACCGGAGCGATCAGCCGCAAGCTCCACCTCCACGCCCGCCGGCTGCGCATCGACCATCCCGACGGCGGCGCGATCGACGTCACCGCCGATCTGCCCGGCCATTTCGCCGCCAGCATCGCCGCTTTGGGCTTCGACCTCGCTCTGGGCGACCTTCCGCTCGACGAGGTAAAATTCTCCGAGACGCCCGAAGGCAAGCGCAAGGCCCTGTCCGCCGCCGCCAAGACCCGCCGCAAGGACCGCAAAGGCGAGCGGCGCAGCCGGGGCAGAGGCTGATGCATCCGAACCGGGCCTTCGCCTGGGAAGATCGGGACGCCATGCTGGCCTTCGTCGCCGACATCGCCTTCTGCACGATCTGCGTCGACGGGCCGGCTTTGGTCCACGCGCCGGTGATCGTCGCAGGGCCGGATCGGCTGCGCTTCCACGTTGCGCGCGGCAACCGGGCGGAGGGGGCGCTGGACGGCAAGCGGGCGATCGTCTCCTGCCTCGGCCCGGACGCCTATATCAGTCCCGACTGGTACGGCACTCCCGATCAGGTGCCGACCTGGAACTATCTGACGGTCGAGGCGGAGGGGCCGCTCCGGCGCCTCGAGGAGGCGGAGCTCGAAGCCTTGCTCGACGAGCTCAGCGCCGCCCACGAGGCCCGGCTCGCGCCCAAGCCGCCATGGACCCGCGCCAAGATGACCCCCGGCCGCTTCGAGGCGATGCTGAAGGCGATCGCCGGCTACGAGATGGGAATCGAGGATCTGCGCGGCACCCGCAAGCTCGGCCAGCACAAGCCCGATCAGGCCGGAGCGGCGGCGGACGGCCTCGCGCCGTTCAACCCGGCTCTGGCGGCGCTGATGCGCGAGGCGCGAAAGTGAACCGCCTCGCCCTTTTCGACTGCGACGGGACCCTGGTCGACAGCCAGCACAGCATCTGCGCGGCGATGGAGGCCTGCTTCGCGCAGGCCGAGCTCGAGCCGCCCGCGCGGGAGCGGACCCGGGCGGTGGTCGGGCTCAGCCTCGTCGAGGCGATGCGCGCGATGCTGCCCGGCGCCGAGGCCGGCACCCACGTTGCGCTGGCCGAATCCTACAAGCGCGCCTTCCAGGATTTGCGCGGGCTGGGCGCGGTCGAGGAGCCCTTGTTCGACGGCGTCGCCGCGCTCATCGACACGCTGGCGGCCGAGGGCTGGCTGCTCGGCATCGCCACCGGCAAGTCCGCGCGCGGCCTCTCGCTTTGCCTCGAAGCGCACGGCCTCGCGGACCGCTTCGTCACCTTGCAGACCGCCGACCTCCACCCCTCCAAGCCCCATCCCTCGATGATCGAGCGGGCGATGGCGGAGGCGGGGGCGGCGCCCGAGACGACGCTGATGATCGGCGACACCAGCTACGACATGGCGATGGCGCGCGCCGCCGGCGCGACCGCGATCGGCGTCGCCTGGGGCTATCACGGCGCCGGCGAGCTGCTCCGCGCCGGCGCCCACCATATCGCCGCGACCCCGGCGGACATCATCGCCCTGACAAGGATCTTCGCATGACCGCACCCGACCAGGAGGCGCTTTGGCGCAACCGATTCATCCTGATGAACCTGATCCGGATCGGGGGTACGATCCTCGTTTTGCTCTCCCTCCTGCTCTGGCAGACCGACACCTTCGTCGAGGGCGGCACGATCATCGGCTTCCCGCTCGCGATCGCGGCGCTGGTCGTCAGCTTCTTCGGCCCCAAATGGATCGCCGGGCGCTGGCGGACGCCGCCCGAGCCGTGAACCGCTTCTACGAGGAAGCGGCGGTCGTCCCCCTGAACGGCGCGTTCGGGATCGCGCTCGACGGCCGGCCGGTCAGGACGCCGTCGGGCCGCGACCTGGCCCTGCCGGGCGCTCTGCTCGCCGAGGCGGTCGCCGACGAATGGAACGCGCAAGCCGAGCGGGTGAACCCGCGCTCCATGCCCCTGACCGGCCTCGCCAACGCCGCGATCGACCGGATCGCGCCCGGCACGCAGGCGTTCGCGCAGGGTCTCGCCGCTTTCGGCGAGAGCGACCTTCTTTATTACCGGGCCGAGGGGCCGGCGCCGCTGGTCGCGCGGCAGGCGGGCCTGTGGGACCCGATCCTCGCCTGGGCGCAGCAAAGCTACGACGTCGTGTTCGAGATCGCGGTCGGCGTCATCCACATGCCTCAGCCGCCCGAGACCATCGCCCGCCTCAATGCGGCGGTCGCGGCGCGCGATCCGTTCGCCCTGGCCGGCCTGTCGCCTTTGGTCACGATCTCCGGCTCGCTGCTGGTCGCGCTGGCGCTCGCGGAAGGGGCGATCGGCCTCGATCAGGGCTGGGCGGCCGCCTCACTCGAAGAGCAATGGCAGGCCGAGCAATGGGGCGAGGACGCCGAGGCCGCTGCGGCGCTCGCCAACCGCCGCGCCGATTTCGCCGCCGCCGCGCGCTTCCTCAGCCTTCTGTAGCGGGGGCCTCCCTTGCCGGCTCCTCCCTTGCCGGCTCAGCCTCGCGCGCTCCGGGCAGGAACCAGCGGGCGATGACCAGCCCGGCGAGGATCAGCGACGCCGATTCGGCGACGAACGCATAGATCCAATAGCCCCAGCCGAAATGGTTGAAGATGGGCTGGGCGAGGATCGTCCAGGTCGTAATCCCCAGCGAGAACAGGATCACGAGCTGCGCGACGCTGGCGAAGCGCCGGCCGCCGCCGCCGACCGCGGCCAGGCCGAAGGCCATGAGCAGGCCGGAGATCACGGCCATGATGAAGCCGGGCAGAAGCATGCTCATGTCGTCGGGGGAATAGCCGTGCGTATTGAAGTGGACGGTGGCGATCGGCCCCTGCGCGTAGAGCACCGCGCCGGCCGCGCTGGTATGCGCCGGCACGATGTAGGCGCCGGTGCCGCTCGGCGTGAGGTTTTGCGACAGAGCGAGCTGGATGGCCGCGTTCTGCGCGTCGCCGGCTTTGTGGAAGGGTATCTCGCCCAGAGGCGTCGCCCAGAAGATGAAGCCCATGACGAACAGGATGACGCCGCCGACGAGCCCGCCGATTACCGTCCGGATCATCTCTTCTCTCCCCTTTTTGTGCGGGGGCGAGCCTAGACCTTATGCCGGTCCGCGCAAAGGGCCGTCAGCCGATCAGCTGGCGGACGAAATCGTGGAGGAAGACGCGGCGGGTGGCCTTGAGCCGCTCGGCCTTCAATATGTTGTGGACGAGCTCGCAACATTTCTCGGCGTCGTTGTTGATCAGCACATAATCATATTCCGCCCAGTGGCTGATCTCGCCGGCGGCGCGCTCCATGCGCCGAGCGATCACTGAGTCCGAATCGGTGCGGCGGTTGCGCAGCCGCCGCTCAAGCTCGCGCATCGACGGCGGCAGGACGAACACCCTCACGATGTCGGGATCGACCTGCTTGAGCTGCTGAGTGCCCTGCCAGTCGATGTCGAGCAGCACGTCTCGGCCGCCCTCGATCACCTTCATGACCTCGGATTTCAAAGTGCCGTAGCGATGGCCGAAGACGTGCGCCCATTCGAGGAACTGGTCGCCGGCGACCATCGCGTCGAAATCGGCGTCGGCGACGAAATGATAGTCGCGCCCCTCGACCTCGCCCGGGCGGATCGGACGGGTCGTCGCGGACACCGACATGGCGACGCCGTCGTCCGACTCCATCAGCATCCGCGCGATCGTGGACTTGCCCGCGCCCGAGGGGCTCGAAAGGACGTAGAGCAGTCCCCGCCGCTGAAAGGCGCTTTCGATTTCCATGGGGGCTAGTGGCGGAGGGCAGCGGTGCGCGTCAAGGGCAGACGCAAGCCATTTCTTTGCTACAGTGGGAGCATGGGGCGAATGGTCGCGTTGCTTCGGGCGGTCAATGTGGGCGGGCGCAAGCTGCCCATGGCCGAGTTGCGCGCGCTCTGCGCCGAGCTCGGCTGGAAAGATGCCGTGACCTACATCCAGAGCGGCAATGTCGTCTTCTCGGCCGCCGGCCAGGCCGGAGCGATCGAGAAAGTCCTCGAAGAGGCCATTGCCGGGCGCTTCGGCCTCGACGTCCCCGTGATCGTCCGCAGCACCGCCCAATGGGCGCGTTACCCCGCTGGCAATCCCTTTCCGCACGCGGCGAAGGACGAGCCCAACCGGCTGATGTTGCTCCTTTCCAAGCGGCCCCCGGCGCCGGGCGCCGAGGCGGTCATCCAGGCCCGCGCTTTGGCCGGCGAACAGGTCCGCCGCGCCGGCGACGCGCTCTGGTTCCATTATCCCGAAGGCGCCGGCATCTCGAAGCTGACCCCGTCCCTGATCGACCGCGCCATCGGCTCGCCCGGCACCGCGCGAAACTACAACACCGTCCTCAAATTGAAGGAGATGCTGGAGGCATGACGACGGCCCCGCTCATTCCCCGCAAATATTGGCTCATCGCCTTCGCGCTCGTCGCGGTCATGGCCGCGATCCTGCTGTGGATGGGCCGCAACCCGATCTGCGCCTGCGGCACGGTCAAGCTCTGGGTCGGCGTCGTCCACGGGCCCGACAACAGCCAGCACCTGGCCGACTGGTACACGCCGAGCCACATCATCCACGGCTTCCTCTTCTACCTTCTGGGCTGGCTGTTCCTGAGGAAGAATCCACCCGGCGACCGCCTCATCGGCGCGGTGGTGATCGAGGCGGCGTGGGAGATACTGGAGAACAGCCCGATCATCATCGACCGCTACCGCGAGGCGACGATCGCCCTGGGCTATACCGGCGACAGCGTGATCAACTCGACCGCCGACGTCGTCTGGATGATCCTTGGCTTCGGCATCGCGCGGCGCATCCCGGTCTGGGCTACGGTCGCGCTTGCGCTCGCCTTCGAGCTCCTCACCCTTGCCGTCATCCGCGACAATCTGACGCTGAACGTGGTGATGCTGGTGGCGCCGATCGACGCCATCCGAATCTGGCAAGGCGGGGCCTGATGCGCCGGCTGCTCGCGCTGCCGTTGCTCACTTGCGCCGCGCCGGCCGGCGCGCAGGAGCTGTTTACGGGGCTGTTGGCCCACGACGTCGAGAGCCCGCTCACCAAGGGCGGCCTCGAGGACGGCGCCGATATCGAGATCGGCTGGCGCGGCGGGCGGCTCCGCGCCCTGGGCTTCATCGGCGCGCCCTCGCCTTACGTCTTCGGCTCGGTCGCGACCGGCGGCGAGACCCATTTCGCCGCGGCGGGGCTCAGCTGGCGGCTCGGCGGGCGGCTGTTCGCGCGGCCCGGGCTCGGCGTCGCCGTCCATACGCGCTCGAGCCGCGGCATCGCGGGCGGCCTCCGCACCGACCTCGGCTCGCGCATCCTGTTCGAGCCGGAGCTTGGGCTTGGCTATCAGCTGAGCGACCACCTCGCCGTCGAAGCGACCTGGGTCCATATCAGCCAGGGCCAGGTGCTGAGCCGCCAGAATCCCGGCATGGACAGCATCGGCATCCGTTTGAGCTGGCGAATGCCCTAGCGCCCGAGCATATTCTCCGGCTTGACCACGCGGTCGAAGGTTTCCTCGTCGACCAGGCCGAGCGCGAGGCCCGCTTCCTTCAGAGTCAGCCCCTTCTCATGGGCGTGCTTGGCGATCTTGGCGGCATTGTCGTAGCCGATCTCGGGCGCGAGCGCGGTGACCAGCATCAGCGAGCGGTTCATCAGCGCGGCGATGCGCGCCTCGTCGGGGGCCATCTCGTCGAGGCAGCGGGCGGTGAAGCTCTCCATGCCGGTGGCGAGGAGGTCGATCGAGCGCAGCACCGCGGCGCCGATCAGGGGCTTGAACACGTTCAGCTCGAGATGGCCCTGGAGGCCGCCGACGGTGACGGCGACATGGTTTCCCATCACCTGCGCGGCGACCATGGTGAGGCTCTCGCACTGGGTCGGGTTGACCTTGCCCGGCATGATCGAGCTGCCCGGCTCGTTCTCGGGCAGGCGGAGCTCGCCAAGGCCGCAGCGCGGGCCCGAGCCCAGCAGCCTGACGTCGTTGGCGATCTTGGTCAGCGACACGGCGAGCACGTTGAGGACGCCCGACAGCTCGACCAAAGTGTCGTGCGCGGCCAGCGCCTCGAACTTGTTGGGCGCGGTCTCGAACGGGAGCCGCGTCAATTTGGCGATCTCGGCCGCGAACTTGTCCGCGAAGCCCTTGGGCGCGTTGAGGCCGGTTCCCACCGCGGTCCCGCCCTGGGCGAGCTCGTGGAGGCGCGGCTGCACGGCCTCGACCCGCGCGATACCCGATTCGATCTGGAAGGCGTAGCCCGAAAATTCCTGGCCCAGAGTGAGCGGCGTCGCGTCCTGGAGATGGGTGCGGCCGATCTTGACGATCGCCTCCCAGTCGCGCGCCTGCGCGGCCAGCCGCCGGTGGATGGTGTGGAGCGCCGGTATCAGCCGCTGGCTGACCGCGCGCGCGGCGGCGACGTGCATCGCGGTCGGGAAGCTGTCGTTGGAGGACTGGCCCTTGTTGACATGGTCGTTGGGGTGGACCGGCTCCTTGCCGCCGCGCTTGCCGGTCAGGATCTCGTTGGCCCGGCCCGCGATCACCTCGTTGGCGTTCATATTGGATTGGGTTCCCGAGCCGGTCTGCCAGATGACGAGCGGGAACTGGTCGTCGAACTGGCCCGCGGCCACCTCGCCCGCCGCCTGCTGGATCGCCTCCGCAAGGCTGGCGTCGAGCCCGCCGTCCCGCGCATTGACCCGCGCCGCCGCCTGCTTGACGAAGCCCAGAGCGTGGGCGATCTCGACCGGCATCCGCTCGCGCGGGCCGAACGGGAAATTCTCGATCGATCGCTGGGTCTGCGCGCCCCAATAGGCATCGCCCGGGACCTCGATCGGCCCGAAGCTGTCGGTCTCGATGCGGGTGCTGCCGTTCATGTTCGTCCCCAGGAAGCTGCGTCTTAACCCCTAGAACGATTGGGCGCGGCGGTGAAGCGCCTAGCGCCCGGATATCGTCGCGGCGATCCAGCTCGAATAGGCCGACACGAGCGTATAGACCGTCACCGGCGCCTCGACCGCGCAGCCGGTGCCGAAGCTGGCGACGCCGATCAGCCAGTCGCGGCCGCCGCCCCGGTCGGCGAGCAGGGGACCGCCCGAATCGCCGACGCAGGTTTCGCCCCGGCCGGCGCCGAAGCAAAGCCGGCTGGCGTCGATCGCTGGCGCGGCGGCGCCGAGACGCGTTTCGCAGTCCGCCGTCGCGACCGGCTCGACAATGGCCTGGCGCAGCCTGTCCGAGACCTGCGCGGCCGGCGCGCCCGATCCCAAAGTGGCCGTGGCGGCAAGCCTCCCCTCGTAGAAGCTGCCGAAACCGAGCACGGTCGCCCGGAGCGGGCCCACGATCGGCCGCGCCTCCACCGGGTTGGCGACGTCGACGATAAGGGGGCCGGCGATCCGTTCGAGCCGGACCAGCGCGATGTCGTTGGCCTGGCTTTCCGGAACGTAGCCGGGGTGGACGAATATTCTCTCGATCCGGACCTGCGCCGCCTCGGGCGCATCGCTGAGCCGGCTCGCGCCGACCTCGGCCCACAGGCTCTCTTCGGTGATCCGCTCGCCGCGCGGATTGTGGAAGCAGTGCGCCGCGGTCAGGATCCATTGCGGGGCGACCAGAGCTCCGGCGCAGAAATAGACGCGATTGTCGTCGCTGCTGCGCGACAAGGCGGCCACATAGGGGTAGCGAAGCGTGTCCGCCGGGCTTCCGAAATCCTGCGCAGCCGCGCCCGCCGCGGCGGACAAAGCGGCTGCGGCGGCGAGCGCCCGCGCTCTATTTCTTCCGCTTGAAATCGACCGAGACCACGTTGGACCCGTCGCCGACCGCGGCCGGGATCACGTCGCCGGGCGCGGGCGGATCGTTCTCGGCGCGCTCGTGCTCGTCCAGGGCCGCTTCCTCGGCGCGCGCGTGGAACTGGAGCGCGAAATCGACGGCCGGATCGACGAAGCCGGTGATCGCGGAAAAGGGGATGGCGAGCCTCGCCGGGGCCTGGTTGAAGGAAAGGCCGACCTCGAACCCGTCGTCGCGGACCTTGAGGTCCCAGAACCGGTTCTGGATGACGATGGTCATCTCGTCGGGGAATTTCTCGGAAAGATGGCGCGGGATGTCGACGCCCGCGGCGCCGGTCTTGAAGGTGATGTAGAAATGATGGTCGCCGGGCAGCCGGCCGGTCGCCTCGACCTCGCCCAGCACCCGGCCGACGACGGCGCGCAGGGCATCCTGGACGATCTCGTCATAGGGAATCAGGCTGTCGGGCGTCTCGTCGCTCATAAGCAAGTGGTAGCGCTGTGGATAAGTTGGTCAAGCGCGTTGCTTGGGCCCGCTCGTGCGGCCTATCCGGGTCAGAGGAGGACGCCATGCCGATCGACGCGACCCGCCCCTATGACGACGCCAACATCTTCGCCCGCATCCTGAGGGGCGAGCTGCCGTGCAACAAGGTTTTCGAGGACGAGCATGTCCTCGCCTTCCACGACATCAGCCCGCTGGCGCCCACCCACATCCTCGTCATCCCCAAGGGCGCCTACGTCTCCTGGGACGATTTCGCAGCGCGCGGGTCCGACGCCGAGATCGCCGGGTTCGTCCGCGCGGTGGGCAAGGTGGCCCGCGACGAAGGCCTGGTCGCGCCCGGCTACCGGCTACTCGCCAATACCGGCATTGCGGGCGGGCAGGAGGTCCCGCACCTCCACGTCCACATCTTCGGCGGCCGCGCCCTGGGGCCGATGCTGGCGCGTTGAATCGGCGCGCGGCACCGATCATTTGCCAGCCGGGCGGGAGGAGATATACCAGGCCGGTGCTCAGCTGTCCGCGTCTCTTTCTCGTGCTTCTCGCCATGATCGCCCCCGCCGCCACGGCGGCCGGGCAGGCGCCGCCGGGCGGGGTGGAGCCGGCCGGCGGACGCGTCCAGCCGCTCGTCATCGGCGAGATACACACGCTGGCGTCGCGCGTCATGGGCGCGGACCGGCGCATCCTTGTCCGGCTGCCGGGCGGCTATGCGTCCGAGCCGCAGCGCCGGTACGACGTCGTCTACGTGATCGACGGCGGGCCCGAGCAGGACTTCCCCCATCTCGCTGGCCTGGCTCAGAGCGCGGAGGTGAACGGCACCTTCGCGCCGCTGATCCTGGTCGGCATCGAGACGGTTCGGCGCCGGTCCGAGATCACGCCCCCGGCGAGCGACGTCGCGGCCTACGAGGCCGAGCTCGGCGCCACGCCGGGAGGATCGGCGCAGTTCCGCCGATTCATCGCCGAAGAGATCAAGCCCTGGGTCGAAGCCCGCTTTCGCACCAGCGGCAACGATGCCGTGATCGGGGAGTCGCTTGCCGGCCTCTTCGTGATCGAAGCCTTGTTCGAGCAGCCCGATCTGTTCGACGACTATATCGCCGTCACGCCCTCCTTGTGGTGGGAGAATATGAAGTACGGGCGCGAGGCCGGCGCCTATTTGAGGCGGTTGCCGGCCAGGCCGCGCCGCCTCTACCTCACGCTCGCCGATGAGGGGTATCTCCATGAAGAGGGGGTGAACCTGCTCGTGGCGGCGCTCGAGGCCGCCGCGCCGGACCATCTCCAGTGGCTCTATCTCCCGCAAGGCGACAGCGAGACCCACGCCGGCATCTACCATGGCGCGGCGCTGGATGCGTTCCGCGCCTTTTACGGGCTTCCCGCCCGCATCTATCTGCCGGGACCCCTGTTGAGCGGCCGGCCGCTCCGCGCTCGCACGCCCGAGGAACAGGCGCGGCGCGACCGCGCATGCACCCGCGAGAATGCACGCCGGACCACGCCGGCCGCGACGCGGACCGGTCACGATGCCATCGCTTACGAATGCCTGCTCTACGACCTCGGGCCGCGCGCCCCCACCGGCCGTTTCGACCGGTAGCGCGAGCCAGCCGGCCGGCGGGTTCCCACCTCCACGTCCACATCTTCGGCGGCCGCGGCCTCGGCCCGATGCCGGCGCGCTGATTATGCCTTGCCCCTGCGCGGGAACTGGCTAGGTTCCGGCCCACGGCCAAAAGCAAGATAAGGGGAATGTCGATGGCGAGTGCCGCACCACGGAGCTTCCTGGCGCGCATCATGATGCGCAAGACGGTGGCCCAGGTCCAACGGGAAACCCAGACCAGCGAGCTCAAGCGCTCGCTCGGCCCCTGGAACCTCGTCTTCCTCGGCATCGGCTGCATCATCGGCGCCGGCATCTTCGTGCGCACG
>Ga0190275_10000309_pt1 | contig 47243 bp, 47 predicted proteins | sample Popmic550T_FD_133745 | JGI IMG/M metagenome (GOLD analysis project Ga0190275, IMG submission 133745) | Populus adjacent soil microbial communities from riparian zone of Yellowstone River, Montana, USA - 550 T | ecosystem: Environmental > Terrestrial > Soil > Riparian zone > Trees stand | place... | reverse complement strand
GGTCGGCCTCGAGCGCCAGGCAGGCGCCGACGCAGGCGCCGCATTGGATGCAGGCCATCGACTGCGTGATGTCGATCATCGACTCGGCGGGCACGATGTACTCGCGCTCCGGCGGCGCGCCCTCGGGCAGCAGCCACGGAATGACGCGCTGGACCTTCTTCCAGTGGACCGCGTCCATGTCGACGATCAGGTCCTTGATCACCGGCATGTTGTTCATCGGCTCGACGACGATCGGGTTGCCGGGGCCGGCCTTCGCCTGGGCCTCGCCGATCGCGGTGTTGCAGGCGAGCGCGGTCTTGCCGTTGATCCGGATCGCGCAGGAGCCGCAGATCGCGGCCTGGCAGGAGCAGCGGATGCCGATCGAGCCGTCCTGGTCGTCGCGGGCGGTGAGGATGCCCTTGAGCACCGAGCGCTCGGACTCGACCTCGACGTCGTACTCGCTCCAGTAGGCGGGCTCGCCCGACTCGGGATTGAAACGACGGATCTTCAGCTTGTAGTCGGGCATCTGCTCAGTTCCAACCGTAGTCGCTTAGTACTTGCGCTCCTGGGGCTCCCACTGGGTCATGGTGACCTCGGAGTAGGAGATCTCGGGCTCGCCGTCGGCGCCGGCGGTCAAGTTGATGTGCTTGATCCACTCCTCGTCGTTGCGCTCCGGGAAGTCGGTGCGGAACTGCGCCCCGCGACTCTCGGTGCGCTCGATCGCGCCGGTGACGATGCACTCAGCGTTGTCGAGCATGAACTGCAGCTCGAGCGCGCCGAGCACGTCCTGGTTGAAGACGCTGCCCTTGTCGTCGACCGAGACCGTCTTGGCCTCCTCGCGCAGCCGCTTGACGGCCTCGAGCGCGACCCTCAGGCCGGCGTCGTCGCGGAAGACCGCGCAGTGCTTGTCCATCACGGCGCCCATCTCGGCCTTGATCTCCGAGACGCGGCGGCCGGTGCGGTCGCGGGTGACGATGGCGTCGATCGTCTCGCGCTCGCGGTTGAGCTCCTCGCCGGCGGGCGTCGGCATCGACATGCCCTTGGCGACCTTGGCGGCGTGGGCTCCGGAGCGGCGGCCGAAGATCAGCGTGTCGAGCAGCGAGTTGGCGCCGAGCCGGTTGCCGCCGTGGACGGATACGCAGGCGCACTCGCCGGCGGCATAGAGGCCGGGCACGTCGGTCTCGCCGTCGACGTTGGTCTTGATGCCGCCCATGACGTAGTGGTTGCCCGGCTTGATGTGGATCGGCTCGCGCGTGATGTCGACGCCGGCGAAGTCGCGGCCGACCATCACGATCTCGCGCAGCGCCTCATGGATCCGCTGCTTCGGCACGACGGTGATGTCGAGCGCGACGGTGCCGTCGGGGAAGCCGCGGCCCTCGTTGATCTCGGTCTGCTCGGCGCGCGAGACGACGTCGCGCGAGGCGAGCTCCATCTTGTTCGGCGCGTACTTCTCCATGAAGCGCTCGCCGGCGGCGTTGTAGAGATGGGCGCCCTCGCCGCGCGCGCCCTCGGTGATCAGCAGCCCGATCCCGGCGAGCGTCGTCGGGTGGTACTGGATCATCTCCATGTCCATCAGCGTCGCGCCGGCGTTGTACGCCTGGGCGATTCCGTCGCCGGTGCAGATCAGCGCGTTGGTGGAGGGGTCGAAGATCTGGCCGTTGCCGCCGGTCGCGAGGATGACCGTCTTGGCGGTGAACAGCTGCAGCGAGCCGTCGCGGATGTTGCGCGTCACGGCGCCGGCGATGCGTCCGTTGTCGTCCTTGACGAGCGCGGTCGTGAACCACTCCTCGTAGCGGTCGATCTGGTCGCCGAACTTCATCAGCTGCTCGTAGAGCACGTGCAGGATCGCCTGACCGGTGATGTCGGCGACGTAGTAGGTGCGGGCGGCGGAGGCGCCACCGAAGGCGCGCGTGCCGAGCTTGCCCTGCTCGTTGCGGTGGAAGGTCACGCCGAGGTGCTCGAGGTGGAGGATCTCCTCCGGCGCCTCGCGGCACATGATCTCGATCGCGTCCTGGTCGCCGAGGTAGTCCGAGCCCTTGACGGTGTCGAAGGCGTGCGACTCCCAGGAGTCCTCGGGATTCAGCGCCGCGTTGATTCCGCCCTGCGCCGCGTTGGAGCGCGAGCGGACCGGATGGACCTTGGAGATGATCCCGACAGACGCGCCGCCCTCGGCCGCTGCTAGGGCTGCGCGCTGACCGGCGAGGCCGGCTCCGATGACTAGGACGTCGTGTTGGGGCATGGCGGGGAGGGGCGAAGCGGGGCGATCCTATCCCAAGGAAACGGCGCTGCGCCGCGCGGCCGGGGATAGGGCTCCCTAACTGCCGGGGGCCGGCTGGAGCGCTCGCCGCACACGGTCGGCGGTGACGATGCCGCGCAGGCGGCCGTCGCCGTCGACCGCCATCAGCGCACCGAGGCGGACGAGGCCCTCGCGGCCGAGTAGCGCCTCGAGTGGCTCGCTGGCGTCGACGCGCAGCGAGCTGTCGCCGCCGGCGGTGTCGCTCGCCATCACCGAGGCCACGGTCCGTCCGGCTCGGACCGCCTCCGGCAGGCTGGAGATGCTGTGCTCGGTGATGAGCCCGGCCAGGCGGCCGTCGGATTCGACGACCGGGAACCACGGCCAGCCGTAGCGCAGGAAGAACTCGTCGTAGGCGCGATCGAGGTCGAGCTCGGCGGGGATCGCGACCGGCTCCGAGTCCATGACGTCGGCGACCGACAGTCCCTCGATCCGGTCGGTCAGCTCGGTCTGGGCGATCGCGCCGCGCGCGGCTTGGTTGAGGAAGACGCCGATGATCCCGAGCCAGATACCGGTGACGAGCAGGCCCTGGACGGCGAAGAAGATGCCGACGCCGATCATCAGGAAAGCGAAGCCGCGGCCGAGCGTTCCGGCGAAGCGGGTCGCCCGCGTGCGGCTGCCGGTCACCTTCCAGGCGATCGCGCGGGCGATCCGGCCGCCGTCGAGCGGGAAGCCGGGGATCAGGTTGAACAGCAGCAGCAGGACGTTGACGGAACCGAGGTAGCCGACGACCGCGAGCGCCTCGTTGTCGGTCGCGACCGTGAAGCGCAGGGCGTCCCACGACTCGGCGGCGCCGCTCATCACGGCTCCGATCACCCAGCAGACGACCGCGATGCCGAGCGTCACCAGCGGTCCCGCGACGGCCACCCTGAACTCCTCGCCGGCGCTCTTGGAGTCGCGCTCCATCTTCGCGACGCCGCCGAACATCCAGAGGTCGATGCCGATGATCCCGATCCCGGAGCGGCGCGCCTCGAAGGCGTGGCCGAGCTCGTGGAGCAGCACCTAGAGGAAGAACAGCAGGGCGGAGATCGTCGCGAGCACGAATGCGGTGCTCCCCTCCGGGAAGAGCTCGGGCTCGCCGTAGTAGCCCGACAGCGACCAGATGATCAGGAAGAGGACGAAGAACCAGCTGGGGTCGACGCCGATGCGAATCCCGAAGACGCGCGCGAACTGGATCGATCCGCCGCCGAACACGCAACACATGGTGGCAGTAACCTGCGCCCGCCGATCAGCGAAGACGAGCGAAGGGACCCCTGATGGCCAAGATCCAAGTCAAGAACCCGATCGTCGAGCTCGACGGCGACGAGATGACGCGCATCATCTGGGCCTTCATCAAGGACCAGCTGATCCTCCCGTATCTCGACGTCGAGATCGAGTACTTCGACCTTGGCATGGAGAGTCGCGACGCGTCGTCGGATCAGATCACCGTCGACGCGGCCAACGCGATCAAGCGCCACGGTGTCGGCGTCAAGTGCGCCACGATCACGCCTGACGAGGCGCGCGTCGAGGAGTTCGGCCTCAAGGAGATGTACCGCTCGCCGAACGGCACGATCCGCAACATCCTCGGTGGCGTGATCTTCCGCGAGCCGATCGTGATCTCGAACATCCCTCGTCTCGTGCCGGGTTGGACGAAGCCGATCGTGATCGGCCGTCACGCGTTCGGCGACCAGTACCGCGCCACCGATCTGGTCGTGCCCGGCGAGGGCTCGCTGACCCTCACCTACACGCCCAAGGACGGCTCGCAGCCGATCGAGCTCGACGTCTACGACTTCCCGGGCGGCGGCGTCGCGATGGCGATGTACAACCTCGACTCCTCGATCCGCGACTTCGCGCGCGCCTCGATGCGCTACGGCCTCGAGCGGGGCTATCCGGTCTACCTCTCGACCAAGAACACGATCATGAAGCGCTACGACGGCCGCTTCAAGGACCTCTTCGAGGAGGTCTACGAGAGTGAGTTCAAGGCCGACTTCGAGGCCGCCGGCATCACCTACGAGCACCGTCTGATCGACGACATGGTCGCCGCCGCGATGAAGTGGGAGGGCGGCTACGTCTGGGCGTGCAAGAACTACGACGGCGACGTCCAGTCCGACACCGTCGCCCAGGGCTTCGGCTCGCTCGGCCTGATGACGAGCGTGCTGATGACCCCCGACGGCAAGACCGTCGAGGCCGAGGCGGCTCACGGCACCGTTACCCGTCACTACCGCCAGCACCAGCAGGGCAAGCCGACCTCGACCAACCCGATCGCCTCGATCTTCGCGTGGACGCGCGGGCTCGCCGCGCGCGGGCGGATGGACGAGACGCCGGCCGTGACGGAGTTCGCCGAGACGCTCGAGCGCGTCTGTGTGGAGACCGTCGAGAGCGGGCAGATGACGAAGGACCTCGCTTTGCTGGTCGGCCCCGACCAGCCGTTCCAGACCACCCAGGAATTTCTCGCCGCGATCGACGAGCGCCTCCAGCAGGCGATGGCGTAAGCGGCCACCTTCCCCCGACCTAGGAGAGAGATTCACCCGTGAGCACTCCCGTCAAGGTAACCGTGACCGGCGCCGCCGGTCAGATCGGCTACGCGCTGCTCTTCCGGATCGCCAGCGGTCAGCTGCTCGGCCCCGACACGCCGATCGAGCTGCGCCTGCTGGAGATCCCGCAGGCGGTGAAGGCCGCCGAGGGCACAGCGATGGAGCTCGACGACTGCGCGTTCCCGCTGCTCGCCAACATCGACATCAGCGACGACCCGAACCGCGCGTTCGACGGCGTGAACATCGGCTTGCTGGTCGGCGCCCGTCCGCGCGGTCCGGGCATGGAGCGCGGCGACCTGCTCGAGGCCAACGGCGGCATCTTCCGTCCGCAGGGCCAGGCGATCAACGCCCACGCGGCGGATGACGTAAAGGTGCTGGTCGTCGGCAACCCGGCGAACACCAACGCGCTGATCGCGGCGGCGAACGCCCCCGACGTCCCGCGTGAGCGGTTCACCGCGATGATGCGGCTCGACCACAATCGGGCGATCTCCCAGGCCGCCAGCAAGCTCGCGCGCCCGGTGTCGGACTTCACCAATGTGACCGTGTGGGGCAACCACTCGGCGACCCAGTACCCGGACCTGACCAACGCGAAGGTCGGCGGCGAGTCGGTCCTCGGCGCGATCGACGACCAGGCGTGGGTCGAGGAGCAGTTCATCCCGACCGTCGCCAAGCGCGGGGCGGCGATCATCGAGGCGCGCGGCAGCTCGAGCGCGGCATCGGCCGCCAACGCGGCGATCGACCACGTTCGCGATTGGGTCAGCGGGACGCCCGCCGGCGACTGGGTCTCGATGGGTGTGCCCTCCGACGGCAGCTACGGCATCGAGGAGGGGATCATCGCCGGCTTCCCGTGCACCGCTTCGGGTGGCGAGTGGTCGATCGTCCAGGGCCTGGAGATCGACGAGTTCTCACGCCAGCGGATCGACGCCTCCGTCGCCGAGCTGGCCGGCGAGCGCGACGCGGTCAAGGGACTCGGGCTCATATAGCCCGAGTCCCGCCGTCGGTCACGAGGCTGGGTACCAGCCCTTGTCCTTCTTCTTGACCTTGCCGTCCTTCTCGAGGCCGGGCAGTACCCGGTAGAGGTAGTTCGGCTGGATCTTCATCGCCTTGGCGAGCTCGGGGATCGTGATCCCGGGCTGGCCGGCGACCAGGTCGAGCGCCTGCTGCGCGCGCTTGCCCGATCCGCGCGGACGGCCACGACGGCCGGTGCCGGTCGAGCCGGATGAGCGCCGGCGACGCGCCGGACGCGACGGCGTCGCGGCAGCGGCGGCGGGGCGGCTGGCACCACCGCCACCATCGACGCCCTGTAGGGCGGCGGCGGCCTCTTCGAGCTGGCGGTACTCCTCGACGAGCGGCGCTAGCTCGCGACGACGTGCCTCGATGTCCTTGAGCGTCTTCTTCAGGAAGTCGGTCACAGTGGGGGGGAACCTCCTCGTTGTTCATCCGATCCGGTGGGGTGACCGGTCAGACCGTTATCTGAACAGTGTTACAGACGGGCGGTGTGTTAACTGGCTTCGTTAAGCCAGAAGGACTATGTTCTCATCTACTCGACCATCGCTCGCAGGCGGTCGAGCGAACGGTCCAGCTCACTGCCTGTCACACGTTTGACCACCGACCCGGCTACGCGCCCCAAGGGCCCTCCGGGAAGCACGAACTCGTTCGTGTAGGTGAAGCGGGTACCGCCGTCGCCGTTCGGCGTCAGTTCGTAGGTCACGCCGGCATGCGAGTGCATCGGCCCGCTGCCTTCCCACTCGACCCTGCGCGCGGGAAGGTTCTCGGTCACCTTCCAGTGAACTGTGAATCCACGGCCAGCAAGTTGCAGCCTTTGTGTCAGCTCCGATCCGCGCTCGAGCTGGCCGTCGGGTGCGTCCTCGAGCGCCGCGTGGATGGTCACCCACCGTTCTAGGCAGTTGGGATCCATGATCACCGCATAGATCCGCTCCGGCGTCGCCGCAATCTCGACCGATCGCTCGACCTTCACCAGGCAGCCAGTTCCTCGTGCGACTCCCACTCGCCCAGCGCACGATCGACGGCGCGCTCGAACGGCAACATGCGAATGCCGTAGAGCTGAGGTGCGGCGTCGGCATCACGCGGCAGCAGGTCCTGCTCGAGACTCTCCATCAGGGGGCGCACGAGCTCCAGTGGTTGACCCGTCAGGGCCGCCACCACGACGCTGGCTGGAGGAGTGAACGACCTCGAGAGGCCGATCGGTGTCCGGCCGACTCCCATCTGCTCGGCGAGCCTCTCGATCATCTCGCCGTAGCTCAGCACGTCGGGCCCGGCGATGTCGAGCGAACGCCCGACGCTCGCCGGGATCGTCGCGGTGCGTGCCAGGAACTCGATCGCGTCACGCTCGGCGACCGGTCGGGTGACGTTGTCGCGCCACGCCGGTAGCGGTAGCAGCCGCAGCCGCTCGACCAAGCGCACCAGGATGCGAAACGAGGCCGAACGTGCGCCGATCAGGATCGAAGCGCGCAACGCCGTCGCCCCGGGGGCGGCTGCGAGCAGGATCTCCTCGACCTCGACCCGAGAGGCGATGTGCGCCGACGGTATTCCCGTCTGAGGGGCTAGCCCGCCGAGATAGACGACGCGCTCGACACCAGCGGCCGTGGCGGCGTCGGCGAAGCGCTCGGCGGCGCGGCGGTCGCGGCTGGCGAAGTCGTCCGTGCCGTCGGGCGCGGACTCCATCGAGTGGACCAGGTAGTAGGCGACCGAGCAGCCGTCGAGCGCGGCGTCCAGGCCGACGCCATCCAGCAGGTCGCCGCGCGCCACCTCGACCCCCTCGACCGGGTCGAGCCGCTCCGGATCGCGACTGAGGGCCCGCACCCGGCGGCCCTCCGCCCGCAGCCGCGCGACGAGTCGCCCGCCGACGTAGCCAGAGGCTCCTGTGACCAACTCCATGGGGCCATTGAAGCCGGTCGACCACAAGGTCGGTGGTCTGCCCAAGGTTCGCCCCCCGGCAAACATCGCAAAGAGCGGGGGAGAAGCCGAAATCCCTGCATTTTCGGGGAAACGCAAAAAGCCGGGTTTTGCGGGTTCGCCTCCTCCGAGGACGTGAAGGTTTCGTAACGATGCCGGCTCGACCGCAGGCAGCCCGATCCAGGAGAGACGACCGGCAGATGGCAAAGAAGGCGAAGCGCGTGAAGTGTGAGGACTGCTTCTTCCGCCAGAACCAGTTGTGCGCGCTCGAGCTCGAGGAGCCATGCACCACCTTCCGGCCGGCCGAGCGTGGCCTCGCGCCCGAGAAGCAGCTCGCGTTCGCCTTCAGGACCGAACGCACATGGTCGGCTTACGCCTTTCCCCAGCCGAGCTGAGGGGATCGGCGGGGCCCGTTCGTGGGTAGGGTCGGACCATGAAGCTCACGGTGCTTGGGAAGTCGCCGGCTTGGCAGGACGCCGACGGCGCGTGCTCGGGCTACCTGCTGCGCGACGGAGATACCACCGTCCTGTTGGACTGCGGCAACGGAATATTCGGCAAGCTGCGCAAGTTCGTCGACTACGTCGACGTCGATGCGGTCGTGATCTCGCATCTGCATGCCGACCACTTCCTCGACCTGATTCCCTACTCCTACGCGCTGATCCACGCGCCGCGCCAGCAGCCGGTGCCGGTGCCGCCCTGGCCCGGAACCGACTCGCCGGCGCGGCCCCGACTGGTTGCGCCGCCCGGCGCGGCAAAGACGCTGCGCCAGGTCGTCGGCGCTTGGGGCAACGAGGATCTGATCGAGCAGGCCTTCGAGTTGGAGGAGTACGCGGCCGACTCGGTCGTCGAGGCCGGGTCGCTGCGGTTCTCGTTCGCGGTGATGCCGCATTTCATCGACGCTCACGCCGTTTCGGTCAGCTCGGCCGAGGGCGGGGGGCGGCTGGTCTTCAGCGCGGATTCGCGTCCGGCCTCCGAGCTGGTCGAGTTCGCACGCGGAGCGGACCTCTTCCTGGTCGAGGCGACGCTGCCGCGACCCGAGCGGACGGGTCTGCGCGGGCACCTGACGGCGGAGGAGGCCGGCCAGCACGGGCGCGACGCCGGCGTCGCGCGAGTGGTGCTGACGCATATCTCCGACGAGCTCGACCAGGACCGGGCATGCGAGCAGGCAGCCGCGGCATTCGGCGGGCCAGTTGAAGTGGCCCGTGAGGGTGCGGTATACGAGATCTGATGCCTGAGCGCGATCTCTTTGCGAACTTCGAGCGGATGCGGCGTGAGATCGACGAGCTGTTTGGCGACGTGTTCGAGCGGGCGGGCCTACGCGGGCGCGGGTTCTCGCCGCCGGTCGACGTCTACTACGTCGACGATCCACCGCGCGCGGTGGTGAGCGCCGACCTCGCTGGGATCGAGATCGCCGACGTCGCCCTCGAGATCCGCGGCCGCCAGCTGCTGATCGCCGGCGAGCGGCGTGCAGGTCAGGCGGAGGGCCGCCTCTACCAGCAGATCGAGATCGAGCATGGACATTTCCGCCGCGCGGTGGAGCTCGGCGCCGACGTCGTCGCCGAGCAGGCGCGAGCCAGCTACGAGGACGGTGTCCTGACCGTCGAGGTTCCACTTGCCAACGATTGAGATTCCGACACCGGATGGCCGCACCCAAGAGGTACCGGTCGGCAGCAACTTGCCCGACGCCCTGCCCGTCCTGCCGCTGAAGGACAGCGTCCCGTTCCCCGACATGCTGACCCCGCTCGCGGTTGGTCAACCGCGATCGATCGAGCTGGTCAACGATGTGCTCGGCGGCAGCCGGATGCTGGTCATGGCTGCGTCGCGCGACGGCGAGATCGAGAACCCGGGGCCTGAGGACCTCTTCGAGGTCGGCGTCGTCGGGGTGGTCGCACGGATGCTCAAGGTCCCGGACGGAAGCTTGCGGATCCTCGTCCAGGGGGGCCAGCGCGTGGAGCTCGGCGATCCCGTACAGCTCGATCCGTACCTGATCGCACGGATCGCCCCCGCGCCCGACGTGCTCGATCCGTCGCCGGAGCTCGAGGCGCTGTTCCGCAACGTCCAGCAGACCTTCACCCAGATCGTCGAGCAGGTTCCCTACCTGCCGGAGGAGCTGCAGCTCGCGGTCGCCAACGTCGACGATCCCGCCGAGTTGGCGCACATGATCGCCGGGTCGCTGCGGATCAAGACCGAGGAGCGCCAGGAGTTGCTCGAGGAGCGTGACGTAGCCAAGCGGCTGCGCCGACTTTCCGAGCTGCTGGCGCGCGAGGCCGAGCTGATCTCGATCGGAACGAAGATCCAGTCGCAGGTCGAGTCGGAGATCGACAAGGGCCAGCGCGAGTTCTTCCTGCGCCAGCAGATGAAGGCGATCCAGGAGGAGCTCGGCGAGGTCGACGAGGCGGCGGCCGAGGCTGCCGACCTGCGCGAGCGGATCGAGGCCGCCGGTCTGCCCGAGCACGCCGCCAAGCAGGCCGAGCGCGAGCTGTCCCGCTTCGAGCGGCTGCCCCCGCAGTCGGCCGAGCACGGGACGATCCGCAACTACCTCGAGTGGCTGGCGGACCTGCCCTGGTCGAAGTCGACCGACGACACATCGACCTGAAGGCCGCGCGGGCGGTGCTCGACCGCGACCACTACGACATCGAGAAGGTCAAGGACCGCATCCTCGAGTTCCTGGCGGTGCGCAAGCTGAAGCCCGACGCGCCGAGCTCGATCCTCTGCTTCGTCGGGCCGCCCGGGGTCGGCAAGACGTCGCTCGGCCGGTCGATCGCGGCCGCGATGGGGCGGGAGTTCGAGCGGATCTCGGTCGGCGGAGTGCGCGACGAGTCGGAGATCCGCGGCCACCGCCGGACCTATGTCGGCGCCATGCCGGGCACGATCGTCCGCGCGCTGCGCGACGCCGGCTCGAACAATCCGGTGCTGATGATCGACGAGATCGACAAGATGGGCGCCGACTTCCGCGGCGACCCCTCGAGCGCGATGCTCGAGGTGCTGGACCCGGAGCAGAACGGCAGCTTCCGCGACCACTACCTCGACCTGCCGTTCGACCTCTCGCACGTCCTGTTCATCACCACCGCGAACCAGCTCGAGCCGATCCCGGGCCCCTTGCGCGACCGGATGGAGACGATCCAGCTCGCCGGCTACACCGAGGAGGAGAAGCTGGAGATCGCCAAGCGCTACCTCGTGCCGCGCCAGATCGAGCGCAACGGCCTCGTCAAGTCGAAGCTCGAGCTCACCGATCCCGCGCTGCGCGAGTTGATCGACGGCTACACGCGTGAGGCGGGGGTGCGCAACCTGGAGCGCGAGATCGGCTCGATCTGTCGCAAGGTGGCGCGCGAGTTCGCCGAGGGCACGCGGCGCTCGAAGCGCCGGGTCGGTCCGAAGGCGGTTCGCGAGCTGCTCGGCCGGCCCCGCTTCCAGTCCGACGTCGGCCGCCGGACCGACGAGCCCGGCGTTGCCACCGGGCTTGCCTGGACGCCGGTCGGCGGCGACGTGCTGTTCGTCGAGGCGACCGCCTTCCCGGGGGACGGCAAGCTTCAGATCACCGGCCAGCTCGGCGACGTGATGCGCGAGTCGGCGACCGCCGCGCTCTCCTACGTGCGTCGCAACCTTGCCCGGATCGCGCCGGACGCGCCGACCGATTGGTTCGCCAAGAACGACCTTCACGTCCACGTCCCGGCGGGGGCGATCCCCAAGGACGGCCCCAGCGCCGGCATCACGATGGCGACGGCGATCGCGTCGCTGCTCTCCGGTCGTCCCGTCCGATCCGACACCGCGATGACCGGCGAGATCACGCTGACCGGGCTGGTGCTGCCGATCGGCGGCCTCAAGGAGAAGGCGCTCGCCGCCCAGCGCGCGGAGATCGCGCGGGTGATCGCGCCGCGTCGCAACGAGGGCGATCTGGACGAGTTTCCGCCCAACCTGTTGGCGGGTATGGAGTTCGTGTTCGCGGACACCGTCGAGGACGTCCTGGCAACCGCCCTGGACTGACGGCTATCCTCGGACGACGTCAAGCCCAACCGCGAGGAGAGCCATGGCAGCCAAGAAGAAAGCCGCGAAGGGCGCAGCCGGAGCGATCGCTGCCGGGCAGGCGCTGCGCGACAATCCCTACGTCCAGCGACTTGTCGAGGACGACGACCTGCGCGACGAGCTGCGCGCCGCCTTCGACTCCGCGCGCAAGGCGTACGGCCGGATCGACAACAAGGGTCCCGCCAAGGCGTTGGAGGACAAGAAGGTCCAACGCGACCTCAAGCAGGCGGCCGAGTCGTTGAAGAGCGCGGCCGATGCGTTGCGCAAGCCGAAGAAGCGCAAGGGCGGGTTTGGGCGCCTGATCCTGATCGCCCTCGTCGGGGCCGGACTGGCGCTGGCGCTGAGCGAGGATCTGCGCAAGAAGGCACTCGACGCGCTGTTCGGCGCCGAGGAGGAGTACGAGTACACGGCGACCACCACGCCGGCTCCGGCCGCGGCGCCCGACGGCGCCGAGACCGCCAACGCTTCCTAGAAGAGTCTGGCTGGCCGGCCAGCTAGACTGGTCGGCCAATGGAGGCTTCTGTAGCGACACCGCGCAAGCTCGAGGGCGAGAAGGCGCAGCGCATCGTCGAGGCGATGCGCGCCAGCGTCGGCAAGCGCGGCGCGGCAGCTTCGACTTTCGACGTCGTGGCGCGCGAGGCGGGTGTCTCGCGCGGTCTGCTGCACTACTACTTCGGCTCCAAGGAGCGCCTGATGGTCGAGGTGGTGCGCAGCGACTGCGACACCCGCGTGGCTGCCCTGGAGGAGCGCCTCGCCACCGCCACCAGTGCCGACGAGTTCGTCGCCTTCCTGGTCCAAACGCTCGAGGCCTTTCTGTCCGACGAGCCGAGCCAGGCGGTGCTCTACGAGATGCTCAGCGCTTCGCGCCGCAGCGAGGAGATCCGCGCCGAGCTGGCCGAGCTCTACCGCCGTTGGCGGGGCCAGCTCGCGGCAGCGTTGGACGAGAAGCAGCGTGAGGGCGTCGTGAAGCTCGACGCCAAGCCCGAGGACGTCGCCGCGCTGTTGTTCGCGCTCGGCGACGGCATGGGCCTGCAGGTGATCTCGGATCCGGAGTGGGACAGCGCTCCGGCCTTCGAGTTGGGCGTGCGGACGGCGCGCCGCCTGCTTGGCGCCTAAGCACGTCTGTGACCCACGTCACAGTCGGGCAAGAAGCACCATGATCGAATAGCCTCTGAATTTGGCTGGCTGGCCAACTAGGTCACTGAAGCGGGAAAAGGGGCACGGAATGCAGCGGTTCATGGACAGACTCACGTCCTTCCTCGAGCGGAGACGGCGACTCGTACTGGGGGTGTGGGTCGCGTTGCTGCTCGTCTCGCTGCCGTTCGCGATGAAGCAGACGGAGTACCTGACCGCGGGTGGCTTCTCGATTCCCGGCTCTGGCTCGGAGTCCGTCGACCGGGCGATCGCCGACTTCGAGGACGCGCAGCGTCAAACCCTCGCGGTGGTTGTCGCGCGCCGACCCGGCGGCGATGCCGCGGACGTACGACGCGAGCTCGCGCGCATCGACGCGACCGTCGACGACGTGCCGCTGGCGGAGCTGACGCCGCGCGCCCTGGCCGCCGCGGAGCGCGACGCCGACCGCTCGCCGATCGCCATCGCTCAGCTGAAGACCGGCGGCAACATGGACGACACCGCCGACCTCGCCGTCGACCTGCGCAAGCAGCTGGACATCGGCGCCGGACCGCGGGACGGCGTCGAGACCTACCTCGTCGGCGAGCAGGCGCTCTGGGCCGGCATGCAGGACCTCAGCAAGGAGGACCTCGAGCGGGCCGAGGTGGCCGGCTTCCCGATCGTGCTGCTGATCCTGCTGGCCGTCTTCGGGTCGCTGGTCGCCGCGATGCTGCCGGCGTTGCTCGGCTTCGTGAGCGTGATGGTCACCGGCGGCGGCATCTACTTCCTGTCGCAGGCCACCGACATGTCGGTCTTCGTCACCAACGTGGCGTCGATGATCGGCATCGGCGTCGCGGTCGACTACTCGCTGTTCATCCTGTCGCGCTACCGCGAGGAGATCGCCGCCGGCGCCGACCCGGTCGACGCGCGGCGAATAGCGATGCGGACGTCCGGTGTGGCCGTCGCGTTCTCGGGCATCACGGTGATCGTCTCGCTCGCGGGGCTGCTGCTGGTCGACTCGACGACGCTGCGCTCGATGGCCTACGGGGCGATCATGGTCGTGGCGGTCTCGATCGTCGCGGCGATGACCTTCCTGCCGGCGCTGATGGCGGCCTCGGGTCGGCGCGCGTACGAGCCCGGGCGGACCGCCGGCGTTGTGGCGGCGATCGTTCGCTGGCTACGACGGGTGTTCCGCCGTCCCGAGCGCGTCGAGGGCGACGCGGGCTTCTGGCAGAGCTGGACCGATCGCGTCACCCGCCGTCCGGGCGTGACCGCGGCGGCTGCCACGGCGTTCATGCTGGTGCTGGCGATTCCAGCGCTCTCGCTGGAGACGGGGGACGGCGCCCTGCGCCAGTTCCCGGCCGACAACGAGACTCGCGTCGGCGCCGAGCTCGCGGCCAAGCAGGCCGGCCATGGAGCGTCGGCGCCGGTCGAGATCGTCGCGACGTTCGACGACGGTCTCGCCACCGACCCGGAGAACCAGCGCGTCCTGAAGGAGTTCGCGGCGGAGGTGAAGGGCGATCCGCAGGCGGCGGGGGTGACCCCCGCCGTCCCGTCGGGCGATGGCGACGCCGCGCTGATCGCGGTCACGCCACGCAACGACGCCGAGAGCCAGCAGGCACGCGATTTCGTCGACCGGCTGCGCGCCGGCGAGAGCGGCGCGGCGCCGCTGATGGCCGTTGCCCAGGTCGACGTCGGCGGCGCCACGGCATCGGTCGAGGACTTCCGCGACCAGGTGACGGGATCGCTGTGGAAGATCGCCCTGTTCGTGCTCGCGTTCAGCTACATCGTGCTGTTCTTCCTGCTGCGCTCCGTGCTGTTGCCGCTGAAGGCGGTGCTGATGAACCTGCTCTCGGTCGGCGCCGCCTATGGCGTGCTGGTCGCGATCTTCCAGTGGGGCTGGCTCGACGGGTTCCTGGGCTTCCAATCGCTCGGCTACATCAACACGATGACGCCGCCGCTGCTGTTGGCGATCGTCTTCGGCCTCTCGATGGACTACGAGGTCTTCCTGCTGAGCCGGATCAAGGAGCGCTACGCGGCGACCGGCGACTCGAAGCTGGCGGTCGCGCAGGGGCTCGCACGCAGCGCGGCGACGATCTCCAGCGCGGCGCTGATCATGGTCGCCGTCTTCGCCATCTTCGCGGGTGTCGGCGTGCCATCGGTCAAGGAGATCGGCGTCGGCCTCGCGGTGGCGGTAGCGCTCGACGCGACGATCGTCCGGCTGGTGCTCGTCCCCGCGACGATGGAGATCATGGGCGACTGGAACTGGTGGCTGCCGGGACCGCTCGACCGCATCATGCCCGACGCCGACTTCGAGGCATCGGGTACCGGTGACGTCGTTGCGGGGGCAGAGGTGCCGGCACGCGCGTAGGGATGCCGGCGACTTCGGCGTGTCCATAGGATCGCGGCATGCCGAGCGTCGCAGGCTGGCTGGCCCAGCTCCATCCGCGCACGCGGGCGGTGCGCGGCGGCCTGCATCCGCTGTCGGCCGTGAAGATCGCGGCCGGCAGGCACGATGACGTGCGGCTGCGTGGGGTGCGCGTATCCGGCCCTGACCCGCGTGCGGTCGCGAACACGGTGGTCGAGGTTGCCGCCGGCGAGTACGGCGCCCCGGGTTTCGGGATCGCGGCCGGGGAGCGGGTCGTCGACGGTGGCGCGAACGTCGGGGCGTTCGCGATCCTCGCCGCGCGTGCCGGAGCCGAGGTGGTCGCCTACGAGCCCCATCCGCCGACCTTCGACGCGCTCGAGCAAAACACGGCGGGCCTGGCCGTTCGCTGCGTGCGCGCCGCCCTGGTCGGGGAGACCCGCACGGATGGTGTCGTCGCGTTCACGGCCGGTGCGACCGCCGACACCCAGGGGCGGATCGGCGGCAGTGGGCCGAGCTTGGAGGTGCCCGCGGTCTCGCTTTCCGAGGCGATCGGCGACGGCTGCGATCTGCTCAAGCTCGATTGCGAGGGGGCCGAGTTCGAGCTGCTCGCCGCGACGCCCGTCGCGACCCTGCGCCGGGCGCGGCGCATCGCCTGCGAGGTCCACGGCTGGGCCGGCGACCCCGAGCTGCTGGATGAGCGGCTGCGCGCGGCGGGCTTCGCCGTGACCCGTGTCGACAAGCACGACGGCCTCGCGCTGCTGTTCGCGCTGCGTGGCGAGGACGGCTAGGCGCGCGAAAGGGCGGCCGGCGTGCTCACCGGCGCGTCGCGCAGGGGATCCCTGACAGCGAGGAACTCGTCGAGGTGGCGCCAGGTGGTCTGCTCGGCGCCGCGGCCGGTCAGCGTTCCGAGGTGGCTGCCGGGGACCAGCTGGAAGTCGACCGATTCGGCGTTCGGCAGCAGGTCGACCACCGCGCGCACGGCGGCCGCGGGGGCGAGCGCGTCGGAGTCGCCGGCGACGACGAGCACCGGCTGGCGGACGTCGGCCAGCTCGATCTGGTGGTCGCCGAGGTCGACGACGCCGTCGGCGAGGTCGTTGACGCGGAAGAAGCGGTGGTAGAGCTGACCGAAGGTGCGGCCTGGATAGGCGAGCATGTTCGCCATGTAGTCGTCGATCGCCTCGGAGTGGGCGATCGAGTCGCGGTGCTGGAGGTTGCGCATCACCCACAGCGGCTTGGTCAGGTAGCGGTCGATCGACGTCAGCTGGAAGGCACGGCTGACCAGCGGGGCCGGCGCGCCGCCCAGCGCGCGGTAGAGCGCCGTCTCGAGCGCGCCCCCGGTCAGCCGGCCGAGCTGGCGCAGCGGGGCTGCCAGGCGCACCTGGGTGAAGTCGAACGGACTGGCGATCAGCGCGACCGACGCGACCGGAAGCTCTTGGTCGCTGGCGACGGTCAGCAGCGTAAGGATGCCGCCGAGGCACCAGCCGACCGGCTGCACGGGCCGGCCGCCGCTGTCCTCGTGCACCACGCCGATCGCCGTCGGGAGCACGTCCTCGACCCAGTGCTCGAGACCAAGCGCGCGGTCGCCGAAGGAGATCGGCCCGTAGTCCACGACGTAGGTCGGGTAGCCGAGCGACGTCAAGTGCTCGACCAGGCTGCAGCCGCGCTGGAGGTCGAAGCAGCTAGCGGGCGCCGCGAGCGGCGGAATCAGGAGAATCGGCGCGCGGTCGGCCCGTGCGCGCCGGCGCGAGCTGTAGCGGCGGACGGTGCACTGCGGTCCCTCGTGGACGATCGACGACGGTGTCGGGCGGAGGTCGGCGACGCCGGGACCGAGGTAGAGATCCCACGCCGTGGCGGCGGAGTCGACGAGTTGCTCGGGGTCGGGGAGGAGGCGCATGGGTGGCCCCGCGTGGCCGCGCTAGGCGGCTTGGACGAGCGGGGCGGGGAATTCTAGAAGCAGTTCGGCGAGGCGGTCAGCGGCCTCGATCTGCGGGCAGTGCCCGCAATCCTCGATCAGCGTGAGCTGGGAGTCCAGGACGCTGTCGAGCACGCGCTGCGCGCCGCCCTGGAAGACCATCGAGTCGTGGTCGCCCCAGATGAGTTGGACCGGGCAGTGGATCCGCTCGAGGTCGAACGGATCGCGCAGCTCGGGGAGCATCATGCGGCCGGCGCCGAGAATCCGGGCGGTCGTGCGGCGGTCGCGGAAATGCGAGGCGAACGCCCGTCCGACGAACGGCTCGATCGTCTCCGGATGGTGGAAGGCCAGGCGCTTGTAGATCTCGAGGACGATCCGCTGTAGCGCCGCTGCCGGTACCGGCAGCGGCGAGGCAAGCAGCGTTCGCAGCACCGGCTCGCGCTCGATCAGCATGAACCAGCGCGCCATCTCTAGCCCCGCGGGCGCCACCGGCACGACCCCGGCGAGCTTCAGGCCGGAACGTTGGGCGAGCAGCAGCGACAGGCAGCCGCCGAGCGAGTTTCCGCAGACAAGGGCTCCGCCGTCCGGTGCGTAGTGCTGGACGGCCGCCGCGGCGAAGCCGGTCAGCTGGGCGAGGATCGGCTTGTCCGCGCCGAGCTGGTCGGCGGTGCCGAAGCCCGGCAGGTCGAGCGCCACCGCGCGCCGGTCGGCGCGGCCCAGCCGGTCGAGCAGCATGCGCCAGGTGTCGGCGCTGTCGGCGAAGCCGTGCAACAGCAGCAGCGGCGGCCCGGAGCCCTCGAGCTCCAGTGCTCGCGTCTCGAATCCGGCCAACTCCAGCCGGTGCTCGAACAGCGGCTGCATCATGCCTAGAGGGTAGGCGGCAGATCGGCCACTTGGCGCAGGTTCGGCGACCCCCGGGTCAGGCCGAGAGCTTCGGGCTGATCCAGTCGGCGTGCAGCCGGCGCTCGAGCTCGTCGCCGACCTCGGCGATCGGGATGCGGACCTGCTCGAGCGAGTCGCGGTCGCGGAGGGTGACGGTGTCGTCCTCCATCGTCTCGTGGTCGACGGTGACGCCCCACGGGGTGCCGATCTCGTCCTGGCGGCGGTAGCGCTTGCCGATCGAGCCGCCGGTGTCGAACTCGGCCGGCATCCGCTCGCGCAGCTCCTCGTAGATCGCGCGCGCCTTCTCCGGCTGACCGAGCTTGTTGAGCAGCGGCAGCACCGCGACCTTGACCGGCGCGAGGCGGGGATGGAGCCGTAGGACGACTCGCTCGCGGCCCTCGACCTCCTCCTCGTCATAGGCGTCGACCATGAAGGCGAGCGTGCCGCGATCTGCGCCGGCGGACGGCTCGATCACGTGCGGGACGTAGCGCTCGCCCGTGCCCGGGTCGACGTAGTCCATCTTCTCGCGCGAGAACTCGGCGTGCTGCTTGAGATCGAAGTCGCCGCGGTTGGCGATCCCCTCGAGCTCCGACCAGCCCATCGGGAACAGGTACTCGATGTCGCTCGTCGCGGTCGAGTAGTGCGACAGCTCGTCGCCCTCATGCTTGCGCAGCTGAAGGTGGTCGGGGCGGATGCCGAGGTCGGTGTACCAGCGCAGTCGATCGTCCATCCAACGCTCGTGCCAGGCCGGCGCCTCGTCCGGCGGTACGAAGAACTCGATCTCCATCTGCTCGAACTCGCGTGTGCGGAAGATGAAGTTGCCCGGCGTGATCTCGTTGCGGAACGACTTGCCGACCTGGGCGATGCCGAACGGCGGCTTCTTGCGCGCGAACTGCAGGACGTTCTTGAAGTTGACGAAGATCCCCTGCGCGGTCTCCGGGCGCAGGAAGACACGCGAGCCCTCGTCTTGGACCGGGCCCATGTGTGTCTCGAACATCAGGTTGAAGTTGCGCGGCTCCGACAGCTCGCCGCCGCACTGTGGGCAGCGCAGTTCCTGGTTCGGATCGCCGCCCTCCGCCTCGATCGCCTCGCGCAGATGGTCCTCGCGCCAGCGCTTCTTGCACTCGCCGAGGCACTGGACGAGCGGATCGGTGAAGCCCTCGAGGTGGCCCGAGGCCTCCCAGGTGCGCGGGTGCATCAGGATCGCCGCGTCGAGGGCGACCATGTCGTCGCGCTGCTGGAGCACCGTGCGCCACCACTCCGCCTTGACGTTCGACTTCAGCAGCACGCCGTAGTGGCCGTAGTCGTAGGTCGACGCGAGGCCGCCATAGATCTCGGACGACTGGAAGATGAAGCCGCGCCGCTTGCAGAGCGAGACGATCTTCTCCATGGTGACTAGGTCGGTCGGCATCGGCGACACCCTAGAAGAAGTCGGGGCAGTCCTGCGACCAGCGCTATCGCGCTCTTATACTGGCCGGCCCTATGCCGATCTACGAGTACCGCTGCGACAAGGGCCACACCTTCGACGTCATGCAGAGCATGAGCGACGATCCGCTCACCGCCTGCGAGGTCTGCGGCGCCCCCGTGCAGAAGGTCCTGCATGCGCCGGCCGTCCACTTCAAGGGCTCGGGCTTCTACAACACGGACTACGGCAAGGGCGGCAAGAGCAAGAGCAGCGCTCCGTCGAGCGGCGACTCGAAGAAGGACAGCTCGGATTCGAACGGATCGTCGAGCTCGAGCTCGAGTTCCAGCTCGGACAGCGGATCGTCGAGCAAGAAGCCGGAGTCGAAGCCCAGCTCGTCGTCGAAGTCCGACTGAGCTACTTGCCGAGCAGCTGCTCGACTGCGTTCGCGCGCTCGTCCTTGGGCACCTGAAGGCTGCCGTCGGCGCCGCAGCCGAGGCAGGACGGAACCAGCACGCGCGTCTCGCCGGAGCCGCCGGTCGCGACGTCGGCGGCGAGCGCGAGCAGGCCGGGACCGCGCAGGTCGGTGCGAATCGTCTGCGGCGCGCGCCAGCTGACCCACGGCAGCCGGAAGAACGTGCCGGGCGAGAGCAGCGAGCCGCGGATTCCGCTCAGCACCTCCTGCTGGCGGGCCGCGCGGTCGAGGTCGTTCTCGGCCGGCGCGCAGGGGTTCTTGCGCACGCGGGCGAAGCCGAGCGCCTCGCGACCTGTCAGCTGCTGCTCGCCCTGGGGCAGGTTGAAGCCGCGCCAGAAGTTGTCGAACTCCGGCGCGCAGATGCGGCTCTTGTTGTTCACGGTGATCCCGCCGAGCGAGTCGATGAACTTCGGGAAGTCCTCGAAGTCGACCTCGATCAGGTGGTTGATCTCGAGGCCGTTGCCCATGTAGCCCTCGACGGTTTCGATCATCAGCGCCGGACCGCCGATCGCGTATGCGGCATTGATCTTCGTCCGGCTGTGGCCGGGGATGTCGGCCTCGGTGTCGCGCGGGATCGACAGCTTCGCGACGCGACCGAGCGAGGCGTGGACGAGCATGATCGAGTCGGCGCGCCCCGGACCGCTGTCGCCAGCGTCGATCGAGTCGCCCTTGCGCTCGTCGGAGCCGAGCACCAGGACCGTCGCCCCGGTGAGGAAGTTGCCGTTGCCGGACAGGGCGTCCTTGGCGTCGTCGGAGACGCCGCCCTCGAGCTGCGCGCTGACCATGAACAGCACGAACGACAGCGCGAGCCAGGCGGCGATCGCCAGGACGACCCACTTGAGAACCCGCTTCGCGGTGATCGGCTTGCGCGTCCCGGGGACACGCGGCGACCGCGGCGGGCGCGGCTCACGGCGTCGCGGATCGCGCGGGCGCGAGCGATCCTTGAACCCCTCGAGGTCGTCGGAACGGCGGAGCGAGCCCAGGGGGCTCTTGCGCGACCGGTAGACCTTGTAGTCGGGCCGGTCGTCGCCGTGGCCGGAGTCTTTCACCACCCTCTGTATATCGTCCGGCCATGCCGCCACGACGCGTCATCGGGATCGACGCGGGGGGCACCAAGTTGCTCGGAGGGGTCGTCGACGAGCAGCTTGCGGTCCACAACCGCGTCCATCGCACCTGGCGGGGGGCCGACCGCGCCGAGACGCTGGAGATCTTCGTCGCGGCCGTCGAGGAGATCCGCGCGGCTGCCCCGGACGTGACGGCGGTCGGCTTCGGCATTCCGTCGCTGGTCGACGACGAGCGCGGAATATCGGTCTGGTCCAACCACCTGCCGATCGACGACGTGCCGTTCCGCGACCTGATGAGCGAGCGGCTGGGGCTGCCGGTCTTCGTCGACAACGACACCAACGCGGCGATCCTCGCCGAGCATCGCCACGGAGCGGCGGCGGGCGCCGAGCACGCGGTGATGCTCGCGCTCGGGACCGGGATCGGCGGGGGGCTGGTGATCAATGGTCGCGTCCACCACGGCGCGCGCGGCTTCGCGGGCGACCTCGGCCACATCACGATCGATCTGCACGGCGAGGACTGTCCCGGTGACTGCCCGGGCAAGGGCTGCTTCGAGACCGTCGTGTCGGGTCGGGCGATCGGCGTCGCCGCGCGGCGGCTGGCGCAGGCGCAGCCCGATTCGACCTTCGGCAAGCTGGCCGCCGAGGGGCGCGAGATCCGCGGCGGGCTGGTCACCGAGCTGGCGCACGACGGCGACGAGCAGGCCCGCAGTGTCCTGGCGCTCGTCGGCCAGCGGCTCGGGATCGGGATCGCCGGACTGGTCAACGCGCTCGATCCCGGGGTGGTCGTGATCGGCGGTGGAGCGGTCGCCGCCGGCGATCTCCTGCTCGACCCGGCGCGCGAGATGCTCGCGGCGCGCGCATTGCCGCCGGGCGGCGACCCTCCGCCCATCGTCCCGGCCCGCTTCGGCAGCGAGTCCGGCATGCTCGGTGCAGCGCTGTTGGCGTTCGACGGGGAGGGAACATGGGTCTGACCGTCTGTCCGACGCCGATCGGCAACTTCGAGGACGTGACGCTGCGCGTCCTCGCCGCGCTGCGTGACGCCGACGTGGTCGCCTGCGAGGACACCCGCCGGACGCGCACGCTGCTCGATCGCTACGGCGTCAACGCGAAGCTCGTCAGCTACCACGAGCACAACGAGGAGCAGCGCTCCGCCGAGCTGGTCGAGAAGATGCGCGCCGGCACGAACGTGGCGCTGGTCTCCGACGCCGGAATGCCGCTCGTCTCCGACCCCGGCTACGTGCTGGTGCGGGCCTGCGTCGCGGCCGGACTCCCGGTCGAGGTGCTGCCGGGGCCGTCGGCGGCGCTCGCCGCGCTCGTGGCCTCTGCGCTGCCAGCCGACCGCTGGCGCTTCGTCGGGTTCCTGCCGCGCAAGGCCGGGGAGCTGGGCAGGGTGCTCGCCGAGCCGGGCGGGACGCTGATCGCCTTCGAGTCGCCGAAGCGGGTGCCGGCGACGCTGGCCCTGCTCGCGGAGATCGATCCGCAGCGCCAGGCCGCGGTTTGCCGCGAGCTGACCAAGACGCACGAGGAGGTGGTGCGGGGTAGCGCGGCCGAGCTGGCCGCGCGGTATGCCGACGCGCCGCCGCGTGGCGAGGTCGTGCTGGTCTTCGGCCCGCCGAGCAAGGCCGAGGACGACGGGCCGCCGGCGGGACTGGAGCAGGTCCGGCGGTTGGTCGACGCCGGCGCGAAGCCGCGAGTCGCGGCGCAGGTGGTGGCCGAGCTGACCGGTGGCAGCGTCAATCGCCTCTATTCGGCGCTGACCGAGTAACAAGCGGCGCACTGGCCGCAAGCGTTCGCGCACGGTCGAGACAGCGCGGTGACGGCGGTCCCACTGCATAGGCTCGCCGATCTACCGTCGCCGTATGCGTGTAGACCCAACGGTCCGTACCTCCTCCGGGTGTGTCGTATTCCGGAAGCATTTCGTCCGTTTGGCGACTCACCCGGTGGGAGCAGTGGTCGTAGCGACGGCGGCGCTCTGGGCGTGGACCGCGGCTCCGTCGGTGGCAGACACGTGGAGGTGGCCGGTACGTGGTGACGTCCTCACTGACTTCGCCAATTCCGGCGGGCGGTATGCGGCAGGTCAGCATCGTGGGGTGGACATTGGCGCGGCGGTTGGGACGCCGGTGACGGCCGCGGTTGCTGGGCGCGTCCGGTTCGCGGGCCTCGTCGGCTCCTCGGGTCTGACGGTGTCGGTGCGCAGCGCCGACGGCCGCTTCGACACGTCGTACCTGCACCTCGCGACGGTCTCGGTGCGTTCGGGCCAAGCCCTTGGCCCAGGCGACCGAATCGGAGCCGTCGGCACTACCGGCAGTCCTTCGAGCAAGGCCCCGCACCTGCACTTCGGCATCCGCGACGCGGGCACACACCGCTACCGGGACCCGCTCGATTTCCTCCCGCCGGCGCCAGGCGTGCGCGAAGCGCCGCGCCCTGTGCCGATCGCCGTACGTGGACCGGTGCGCGTCGGTCCGGCTCCGCAGCCCGTTCGCGCCCATCGCTTCCCCGTCCACGCCCGCGAGCCGGCGCCGGCAGGCGCGCCATCACGTGTCGGCTGGGCGATTGCCTGCGCCGCGCTGATCTGCGCGGCGGTCCTGCTCGGCCTGCGCAGTAGCATCGGCGCCCGTGCCGTACTACGTCACCACACCGATCTACTACGTCAACGGTGAGCCCCACCTGGGCCACGTCTATACGACCGTTGCCGCCGACGTGCTCGCGCGCCACATGCGCCAGCGCGGCGACGAGGTCTTCTTCCTGACCGGAACCGACGAGCATGGCGAGCCGGTCGCCCAGGCGGCCGAGCGTGAGGGGGTCACGCCGCGTGAGCTGGCCGAGCGCAACGCCGAGCGGTTCAAGGAGGTGGCACGGCGCGTCAACGCGACCAACGACTTCTTCATCCGCACCAGCGACCCGCAGCACGAGGCCGTCGTAGCCGAAATCGCGAGCCGGCTGAAGGACAACGGCCACGTCTACGAGGGCCTCTACGAGGGCTGGTACTGCCCGCGCTGCGCCGACTTCAAGAGCGAGAACGAGGTCCTCGAGGGCAACCGCTGCCCGATCCACCTGATCGAGCTCGACCGCGAGCAGGAGGAGAACTGGTTCTTCCGCCTGTCGGCGTTCCAGGAGCCGCTGGAGAAGCTGTACGCCGAGCGGCCCGACTGGGTGCTGCCGAAGAACCGCTACAACGAGGCGCTGTCGTTCATCCAGGGCGGCCTCAACGACCTCTCGCTCAGCCGCCACGGATTGACCTGGGGCGTCCCGGTGCCGTGGGACCCCGAGCAGACGATCTACGTCTGGATCGACGCGCTGCTCAACTACTACTCGGCGCTGCGCTACGCGCGTCCGGGCGAGGACCTGACCGAGCGCTTCTGGCCGCCGACGGTCCACCTGATCGCCAAGGACATCCTCAAGTTCCACGCGGTCATCTGGCCGGCGCTGCTGATGGCCGCCGAGCTCGAGCAGCCGAAGCAGCTATTCATCCACGGCTACCTGCTGATGGACGACCACAAGATGTCCAAGTCGCTCGGCAACGTGCTCGACCCGTTCGAGGTGATGGACGTCTACGGCACCGACGCGCTGCGCTATTACCTGCTGCGCGAGGTGGGCTTCGGCCGGGACGGCTCGATCTCGCCCGAGGGCTTCGAGACGCGCTACGTCGCCGAGCTCGCCAACGAGTACGGCAACCTCGCCAGCCGCACGCTCGCGATGGTCGCCAAGTACCGCGACGGCGTCGTGCCGAACGCCGACCCGGCGCCGGAGATCGCGATGCAGTTCGACGGGCTCGCCGCCACGGTCCGCCAGCGGATCGACCGCGTCGAGGTCAGTGCGGCGCTCGAGGACGTCTGGGAGCGGGTCCGTGCGCTCAACCGCTACGTGACCGACAGCGAGCCGTGGAAGCTGGCGAAGGACGAGAGCGCGGCGGTCGAGCTCGACGTCGTGCTCTACACGCTCGCCGAGGGGCTGCGCGTCGTGTCGGTGCTGTTGGCCCCGTGGATGCCGGAGACGACCGACCGGCTGCTGACCGCCCTCGGACAGGCCGACGCCGCGCTCGACAGCGCCGAGCTGGGCGCTCGCCCGGGCGGCGCGACGCTCGGCGAGCTCGGCCAGCTCTTCCCGCGCGTCGAGCCGAGGGCCGAGGCTCCCGCGTGAGACGGCCGCGGGCGTGATCGACACCCACTGCCACCTGGACTCCTGCAAGCCGGGGGACGCCGAGCTGGTCGCACATGCGCGCGCGCTCGGGGTGACGAAGATCGCGACCGTCGGCATGGACCCGCAGACCAACCCGCGCGCGATCGCGGCGGCCGCCGAGTTCGACGGCGTGTCGGCGATCGTCGGGCGTCACCCGAACGCCGCGACCGGCTGGCAGGACTCCGACGTCGAGGAGATCGAGCGTGCGGCAGGACAGCCGGGCGTCGTCGCCGTCGGCGAGACCGGGCTCGACTACTTCCGCGACCGCGCCCCGCGCGACGACCAGCGCAGCGCCTTCGTCGCCCAGCTCGACGTCGCCCGCCGCGTCGAGCTGCCGGTCGTGATCCACACCCGTGCCGCCGAGGACGACACGTTCGCCGTGCTCGCCGAGCACGCCGAGGGACTCACGGTGATCCTGCATTGCTTCTCGGCGCCCGACCGCGTCGAGGAGGCGGTCGAGCGCGGCTACTACTGCTCGTTCGCGGGCAACGTGACCTACAAGACCGCGGAGGATCTTCAGCAGGCGGCGTGCGAGGTGCCCGACGAGCTGCTGCTTGTCGAGACCGACGCGCCCTACCTGACCCCGGTCCCGCTGCGCGGCGAGCCGAACGAGCCGGCCAACGTCACCCACACCGCGGAGTTCGTCGCCGGCCTGCGCGGCGTCGAGTACGCCGAGCTCGAGACGATCGTCGAGCGCAACGCGGCACGGGTCTTCGGCTGGTGACGCTGCCGCGTCAGGGCAGCCTCAACCGCCTGCAGCGCTTCGACGTGCGGCCGAACCGCGAGCTCGGCCAGAACTTCCTCGTCGACGACAACATCCTGCGCCTGATCGGCGACGCCGCCGAGCTGGGACCCGAGGACGTGGCGCTCGAGGTCGGCGGCGGCCTCGGCGTGCTGTCCGAGCACCTCGCGCCGCGCGTCGCCCACCTGCACGTCGTCGAGATCGACCGCCGGCTCGAGGCGCCGCTGCGCGACGCGCTCGACCCGCACGACAACGTGACGCTGCACTTCGCCGACGCTGTCGCGCTCGACCTCGACGCGCTCGATCCCCCACCGACGAAGGTCGTCGCCAACCTGCCCTACGGAGTCGCCGCGACCGTTCTGCTGCGCACCGTCGCCGAGCTGCCGGCCGCGCAACTGTGGGTCGCGATGGTCCAGCGCGAGGTCGGCGAGCGGCTCGCCGCCGCGCCCGGCTCGAAGGTCTACGGCGCGACCTCGGTGCTGGCCCAGCTCGCCTGTGAGGTCCGCGTCCTGCGCCGCGTGCCGGCGACGGTCTTCCACCCGCGGCCGAACGTCGAGTCGGCGATCGTGGTCCTGCGCCGGCGCGGCGCGTCGCCCGCCGGCCACGTCGTCGCGCTCGTCCACGCCGCCTTCGCCCACCGCCGCAAGGCGCTGCCGGGTTCGCTCGGCCTCGATCCGGGCGCGCCGGCGGCCCTGCGCGACGCCGCTCGCGCCGCGCTCGGCGAGCTGGACTTGCCACCGGATGCTCGCGCCGAGCGGCTCACACCGGACGAGTTCGCCCGCCTCGCGGAGCTGATCGGGGTGGAGCTGCTCGAGCCGCTGAAGGCGAGGCGGGGGTGAGGCGGTGAGCAGCCGGCGGGAGGTCGCCGGCCGGGCCCACGCGAAGGTCAACCTGGTCCTGCGCGTCGGGCCGCCGCGCGCGGACGGCCTGCATCCCGTCTGCTCGCTGTTCGCCGCGCTGGAGCTTGCGGACGAGATCGCCGTCGGCCTCGGCGCGGCATCGACCGACGAGGTCGTCTGTCCCGGGGTCGAAGGCGACAACCTCGCCGCTCGCGCGGTCGCGGCGTTCCGCACGGCGGCGCCCGACGCGCCGCTGCCGCCGCTGCGGATCGAGATTCGCAAGCGGATACCGGTCGCCGCCGGGCTCGCGGGCGGCAGCGCCGACGCCGCCGCTGCCCTGCGCGCCGCCAACGAGCTGGCCGGTTCACCGCTGACCTCAGACGAGCTGCGCGCGGTCGCCGCCGGGCTAGGCTCCGACGTCCCAAGTCAGGTCGAGCCGGCGCACGCGATCGTGGCGGGTATCGGCGAGCGGGTCGAACGGGTAGACCTACCGCCGATGACGCTCGTGCTCGTTCCCCAGGACGAGGGGCTCTCCACGGCTGCGGTCTACGGCGAGCTCGACCGTCTGCGCGCCGACGCCGACGGCTCGCCGTCGCTCGCCGTCGGTCCTCCGGACGGCGGCCCGACCGACCGGCTCGCGAGCGATCCGCTGCGGCGGTTGGCGTCGAGCTCGCTCGAACAGATCGCGGCCGGGCTTGCCAACGACCTCCAGCCCGCCACGCTCTCGCTGCGGCCCGAGCTGGCCGAGTCGATCGCCGCTCTGCGCGACGCGGGCGCGCTCGCCGCGCAGGTCTCCGGATCCGGCCCGACGACCTTCGGCCTGTTCGCCGATCGCCTCGCGGCCGAGCGTGCCGCGGCGACGCTGGACGGGCAGCGCGCCGCGGTGGCACAGGCGGCGGGAGCGCCCGCCCCCGCGCTGACGATCGTCACGGGACTGCTCGCGTGAGCGTCGTCCGCCAGCACCGTGGGCTGGCCGTCCTCGTCGCCGTCGCCGCCGTCGTGGCGGTGCTCTACGCGACCGGCGCGATGCCCGACTTCCCCGACGTCGAGAAGCTGATCGAGGACGTGGCGCAGGCGCTCGGCGCCTGGACCTACCTGCTCGTCGGCGTCCTCGCCTTCCTCGAGACCGGAGCGTTCGTCGGCCTCGTCGCGCCCGGGGAGAGCGTCGTGATCGTCGGCGGCGTGATCGCGGGTCAGGGCGAGATCAGCCTGATCGTGCTGATCGGGATCGTCTGGGCGGCGGCGATCCTCGGCGACACCACGAGCTTCTTCATCGGCCGCCGCCTCGGCCGCGACTTCATCCTGCGCCACGGGCCGAAGGTGAAGATCGACGAGGGGCGGTTGCAGCAGGTCGAGTCGTACTTCGACCGCCATGGCGGCAAGACGATCCTGGTCGGCCGCTTCATCGGACTGGTGCGCGCGCTCGCCCCCTTCGTCGCCGGCTCGTCGGGACTTCCCTACCGCCGCTTCATCCCGTTCAGCATCATCGGCTGCGGCCTCTGGGCAACCACCTTCTGCGTCCTCGGCTACATCTTCTGGGAGTCGTTCGACCAGGTCGCCAACGTCGCCGGCAAGGCGACCTTCGGCTTCGGCGTGACGGTCGCCGTGATCGTCGGCGGAGTGCTCGCATACCGCCAGCTGCGTCAGGCCGAGCAGCGGCGCAGGGCGGTCGAGTGGATGGAGGGCAAGCCGCTGTTCAAGCCGCTGCTCGCAGTCGCGCGGCCGATCCGGCGGCGCGTGCTGTCGCCCGCCTGGGCTGTCGTCGGTCCCCAGATTCGCTTCCTCTTCGCACGGATCACCCCTGGCGGGCTGGGTCTCGAGCTGACCACGACGCTCGCGGTGACCGGTGTCGGCTTCTACGTCTTCACCGTCTACGCCGTCACGATCTCGGCCGACCCGTCTACCACCCCCGCCGACCGCGAGCTGCTCGACCTCGCCGACCGGCTGAACATCCACGCGACGCTGACCGACGTCGCGAAGATCGTCACCGACCTCGGCTCGTTCCTGACGATCCTGACGTTGATAGTCGTCACGTCGATCCTCCTGGCAGCACGCCGTCACTGGTACGAGCTGGCGGCGCTCGCCTCCGGAGCGATCCTGCTCTTCGTGTCGCTCCAGCTGGCGAAGAACGGGATCGACCGGCCGCGGCCGAGCGCGGGCCTGCTCCGCGTGGACGGATCGAGCTATCCCAGCGGCCACGCCGCCTACTCCACGGCGTGGGTCGCCGTGGCGGTCGTGATCGCCCGCGTCATCCCAGGTCTCGCGAGCCGTGCCGCCCTGGTCGGCGGGGCGCTGGTGCTCGCCGCCGCGATCGGCCTGTCGCGCATCTACCTGCGCGTCCACTACTGGTCCGACGTCGCCGGCGGCTGGGGCCTGGGAGCCGGCGTCTTCGGCCTCTGCGCCGCGATCGCGCTGATCGTCGCCTACCTGCGCCACAATGAGGTCCGGCCGGACGACGCGCAGCCGTCCGTCGAGCCAACGCCATGAGCCTCGACCTCACCACCACCGAGCTGACGATCGCGATCGCCGCCGGCATCGTCGGGGCCGGCTATCTCGCGTTCATCGTCGCCCCCGCCGTCGCCGCCTACGGTCGCCTCTGGGAGCGCATCGCGGCTGGCTTCCTGACGCTGTACATCCTCGCCACGCTGCTGGGCATCGGCGGCGCCATCGGTCTGGCCGTCGTCTGGTCCTACGACCGCTACGCCTGATCCGCGCTGTCCAACTGCCAGACTTCGCCTGTGAACGCGGCGGGGAAGCAGACGCGCAGCTCCTTCCTGGAGGGGCTGGAGGAGGTCTCGGTCGCGGTCGAGGGCGGGGCGGGGCTGCCGGCCGTCGCCCGTGCCGCTTCGCGTGCGCTGGGCGCCAGCGTGGTAGTGCTCGATACCGCGAGCAGCGTGCTCGCCGTCGCCTGCCAGTCGTCGGAGGACGAGCGAGCGGTGATCGCCGGCGAGCAGGGCAGCGGGGCGGTCGACCTGCGCGTCGCCGACCAGCCGGTCGGCCAGCTGCGGCTGCGCGCCTGGGACGACGAGCCCGAGCCGGCGCTGCTGCGGATGGTGACGACGCTGATCGGACTCGAGGTCGATCGCGCGCGGGCGCCGGGCCGGGCAACGGAGGCTGCGGTCGGCGACTTCCTCTCCGACCTGCTCGACCGCACGCTGACCGACCGCGAGAACATCGTCGCGCGTGCGGCCGAGCTGGGCTGCGACCTGCGCGACGGCGCGTCGGTCGTCGTCGTGCGAGCCCGCCCGCAGCAGCCCGAGGAGGGTGACTGGCGTGCCCGGGTGCTGACGCTGGCCGAGCGCGGCGCGCGCGCCGTGGAGCGGACCTCGCTCGCCGCGGCCGTCGCCTACGGCCCGCCCGCGCCGCCCGTCCAAGGCGAGAACCGCAAGCCGCGCGCCGAGCGCGAGCTGGCGATCCTGGTGCCGGGCAAGGGGGGGAGCGCTGGCGATCGCGTCGCACGCGCCGTGCTGGCGGAGCTCGAGGCGGGCCTGACCGGCTACCACCTGACCGTCGCGATCAGCCGCGCGACCGCCGATCCGGTCGACCTTCACCGCGCCGGCGCCGAGGCGCTGCTCGCGGCCAACGTGGCCGGGGCGCGCGGCGAGACCTTCCTGTCGTTCGAGGAGACCGGCTCCTACCGGCTGCTGCTGCCGGCGATGAGCGAGGACCCGGCCGAGCTCGAGCGCTTCCAGGAGGAGACCGTCGCGCCGCTGGTCGAATACGACAACCAGTACGAGACCGAGCTGGTGCGGACGCTCGAGACCTTCCTCGACGCCGACGGCAGCGTCGCCAAGACCGCCGAGCGCCTGTTCACCCACCGCCACACGATCCGCTACCGGCTCGATCGCGTTCGCGAGCTGACCGAGCTCGACGTCGGCTCCACCGACGGCCGCAAGCGTCTCTCGCTCGGCCTGAAGGCGATGCGCGTGCTCGGCATAGCCGCGCCGGGCGGCCCGGCCCAGGAGCTCCGCGTCCGGGACTGACTCGACGGCATTCGGCGCGCCGGCACTGGTACCGTCGGACGCGCGCCTTGGGGAGTGGGGTAGTTGGTAAGCCCGGGACACTTTGAATGTTCAGGCCCAGGTTCGATTCCTGGCTCCCCAGTGAGGGCTCGCGCAGCAAATAGTCTATCCGACGGACATGAGAACATATGTTCGCTGCGCCCGGGGCAATCACCTTCACGAGAGACCAAGCCCAGTTGGCTGTCGCCGAATCGAGGTCCTACAGCGAGGCGCTGCGTCGTCTTCGGTTGCGCGCCGCGGGTGGCAACCACCGAACTCTGAAGAAGTACGTCGAGATCTGGAGCATCTCCACTGCTCACTTTGATTCGAACTGGGCGCTACGCAGCAGGAATCGTGGCCGTAAGCCACTCGAGGAGATCCTGGTTGAAGGCTCCACCTACTCTCGCGGCCACCTGAAGGAGCGCCTCTATGCCGAGGGCGTGAAACGCCGCGAATGCGAGCTTTGCGGCCAGGATGAAGAGTGGCGCGGCGCGCGCATGGCGCTGATCCTCGATCACATCAACGGAGTCGCCGACGACAATCGCATCGAGAACTTGCGGATCGTTTGTCCCAACTGTGCCGCGACCTTTGACACGCACTGCGGGCGCTCCAATCGGCGGGCTCCGGTGGAGCGGGAGTGCGCGAGGTGTGGCGAGGTATTTCGGGTGCGCTACCGAACGCATCGCTACTGCTCGCAGGCTTGCGGGACGCGAGCTCCACGAGAGAGCCAAGTTGGTGTTCCTCAGCCTCAGCGTCGCAAGGTCGACAGACCCCCACTCTCCCTCTTGAAGGCAGACGTGGAAAGGCTGGGTACTTGGCGACTGGCCGCAAGTACGGGGTGTCCGACAACGCTGTCCGGAAGTGGTTGGTCTGGTACGAACGCCAGGAGCGACGGGACCAGGCGGCGTGATCGGTTGGGCACCGGCGCCCGCGGTCTGACCGCTCGAACGATGCGGCGGTACGCTGCGCGGGTCGTGGCCGAGCAGCTCACAGTCCTCGTCATGGCCGCGGGCAAGGGGACGCGCATGCGGTCGGCCCTGCCCAAGGTCCTGCATCCGATCTGCGGTCGGCCGATGGTCGAGTGGGTGATCGGCGCGGCGCGGGCGGCGGGCGCCGCCGAGGTGGTCTGCGTGACGCGGCCGGGCGACGGGGTGGCGGAGGGGTTGCCGGAGGGCGTTGAGGTCGCCGAGCAGACCAGCGGCGAGGGGACGGGCGCCGCGGTGCTGGCGGCCAGGGAGGCGGTCGCGCCGGGCTCGCGCTTGATGATCCTCTCGGGCGATCAGCCGCTGATCTCCGGGCGGCTGCTGAGCGATCTCGTCGCCGCCCACGACGCGGCGTCGGCTGCCGCCACGCTGCTGACCACCGAGGGCCTCGATCCCGCCGGCTACGGCCGGATCGTGCGCGGGGCCGACGGAACGGTCGAGCGGATCGTCGAGACCAAGGACCCGAGCGGCGTGTCGCCGGAGCAGCTGGCGCTGCGCGAGATCAACCTCGGCACCTACGTCTTCGACGCGGACATTCTCTTCGCAGCTCTCGACGCAGTCGGCCTCGAGGGCGGCGAGACCTACCTGACCGGTGTCTTCCCGCTGCTGCGCGACCAGGGGCGGACGGTCGCCGCGCACGTCACCAACGACCTGGCCAGCGCGGTCGGCGTCAACAGCAAGCTCGACCTGATGGACGCCGAGCGGCTCGCCCAGCGCCGGATCTTCGAGCGCCACGCGCTCGCCGGCGTCAGCTTCCTCGCGCCCGACTCGACGCGCATCGAGGCCGACGTCGAGATCGGCGGAGACACGACGATCGGTCCCGGGGTGACGCTGCGCGGCGACACGCGAGTCGGCGCCGGCTGCGAGCTCGGGCCGCAGACCACCATCACCGACTCGTCGCTCGCCGACGGCGTGACCTGCGTCCATTCGTTCGTCACTGGAGCGCGCATCGAGCCGGGCGCGTCCGTCGGCCCGTTCGCCTACCTGCGCCCCGGCGCCCACATCGGCGAGGGGGCGAAGATCGGGACGTTCGTCGAGGTCAAGAACTCCGAGATCGGCGCGGGTGCCAAAGTGCCGCATCTCTCTTATCTCGGCGACGCCGACGTCGGCGACGGGGCCAACGTCGCGGCCGGCAACATCACCGCCAACTACGACGGGTTCCGCAAGCACCGCACGAAGATCGGCGCTGGCGCCAGGACCGGCGTCAACAGCTCGTTCGTCGCGCCTGTGACCGTCGGCGACGGGGCGTATATTGGGGCCGGGTCGGTGATCTCCGAGGACGTTCCGCCCGGGGCGCTCGGAATCTCGCGACCAGAGCAGAAGAACGTCGACGGCTACACGGAGCGAATCGAGAAAGAGCGGGGATGAGCGCCGTTAGCACCGACACAGACCTCACGGCCGGGACCTTCATCCCAGCCAGCTACGACAAGCGGATGATGGTCGCCGCCGGCCGCGCCACGCGGGCGCTCGGCGCGAAGATCGCCGACAACCTCGGCGTCGACATCGCCGACGCCGGTCTCAAGACATTCTCCGACGGCGAGGTCTACTGCCGCTACGCCGACTCGATCCGCGGCGCCGACCTGTTCATCGTCGCGTCGATCGCCGGCAGCGACGAGCACGACATGACCGTCAACGACTCGCTGATGGAGCTGATGGTCATGGTCCACGCGGCCAAGCACGCCTCGGCGCACCGGATCATCGCCGTCACCCCCTGGTACGGCTACTCGCGCCAGGACAAGAAGTCGGCTCCGCGCGAGCCGATCACGGCGCGCCTGGTCGCCGAGGTGCTCGAGACCGCCGGCATCGACCGGCTGGTGACGATGGACCTCCACGCCGGCCAGATGCAGGGGTTCTTCTCGAAGCCGGTCGACCACATGACCGCGATGCCGATCCTCACCCAGTTCGTCAGCGACCAGCTCGCGGGCGAAGACCTCGTGATCATCGCCCCCGACGCCGGCCGCGTGAAGCTGGTGCGCAAGTTCGCCCAGAAGGTCGGCGCCCCCTACGCGCTGCTCGAGAAGGAGCGCCCCAGCCATCAGGTCGCCGAGATCGGCTACGTGATCGGCGACGTCAAGGGCAAGGTTGCGGTGATCGTCGACGACATCATCGACACCGGCGGCACGCTCAGCGCGGCCGCCCAGACCGTGCTCGACGAGGGCGCTTCGAAGGTCTACGCGGTCGCCACCCACGGGGTCTTCTCCGGCAACGCGTTCGCGACGCTCGAGGCCTCGCCGCTCGCCGGGATCGTCGTCACCGACACGATCCCGCTGCGCGACGGCGCGCCGGAGCGGATTCGCGTGCTGACCAGCGCCGACATCCTCACCGACTCGATCCGCCGAATCTTCCTCGACGACTCGGTCTCCGAGATCTTCGAGGGCGAGAACCAGCTCTTCTGAAGGAGGCCACGTGTACGAGTTCCTCTTGACCATCCACGTCCTAGCGGCCATCGTCTGGCTCGGCGGCGGGATCGCGATGCACATCCTCGGCCGGAGGGTCCTGAAGCGCGGCGACAACGAGGAGATCTACGAGTTCTCCAAGGAGATCAACATCATCGGGCTGCGGCTCTACGCCCCGGTGTCGCTGATCCTGCTGGTCGCCGGCATCCTGCTCGTCAACGAGGCCGGCTATGAGTTCTCGCAGACATGGATCACGCTTGGCTTCCTCGGCTGGATCTTCAGCTTCCTCGTCGGGGTCGGCTACTACGGACCGCAGGACAAGAAGCTGCAGGCGCTGGTCGCCGCCGATGGGCCGACCGCCTCCGGCGTCACCGCCAACGTTCGCCAGGCACTGCTCGTCAACTCGATCGAGATCTTGATCCTGGTGCTCGTCGTCGTCGACATGACGGTCAAGCCCGGCCTCTAGCCTCGAAGTACTCCCGCTCCGCCCGGCCCAGGTCGGTGGACGGGGCGTCGCCGAACCACCACTCGCGGCCGATCCGGTACCAGTTGCGGGTCGCCGCGAGCTGGCCGAGGACGGCGAGCACGCCTAGCTCCATCCGCCGGCCCATCAGCTCGTTGGCGGGGACGTTCTCGCGCCGCATCAGGTCGTAGTACTCCGAGCGCGGGTCGGACGCCGCGCTGATCGAGCGCATCACGCGTCGCGAGTCGATCGTCAGCTCGCGATCCTCCATGTACCAGCCGCCGACCGCCTCGACGTGGTCCATCAGCCGCTCGGCGTCGACCTTGCTCGGGTCCTTGAGGAAGCCGAGGTCGTGCAGCGCGACGCGCAGCTGCTCGGGATCGCGCTCCGCCGCGGCGTCGATCGCGGCGATCTCGAGGGCCACCTGCTCGCGGTCGAGCTGCTTGGTCATCCCGAAGTCGAGGAAGGCGACCCGTCCGTCGTCCATCAGCAGATAGTTGCCGGGGTGGACGTCGGCGTTGAAGTGCAGCAGGTGGTGGATCGAGCCGAAGCAGAAGCGGAAGACGATCTCGCCGAAGCGGTCGCGCTCGGCCTGGGGCAGCGCCTTGACGTCGTCGAAGTCGACCCCGTCGACCCACTCGGTCACCAGCACGCGCCCGCGCGACAGCCGCGTGACCACGTCGGGGACGTAGATGAACGGGTGACCGCGGTACCCGCGCGAGAAGGCGCGCTGGTTCTGGGCCTCGTACTCGTAGTCGAGCTCCTCGAGCACGCGCTCCTTCAGCTCGGCGGCGGCGGCCTTGGCGTCGAGGCCCGGCGCGATCGCCTTGGCGAGCCGCATGATCATCCCGGCGTTCTGCATGTCGGCGCGCAGCGCCTCGGCGACGCCGGGGTATTGGATCTTGACCGCGACCCTCCGGCCGTCGGGCAGCGTCGCGCGGTGCACCTGGCCGATCGACGCCGCGGCCGCGGCCTCGTGCTCGAACTCTTCGAACAGCTCGTCGACGGGCTCGTCCCACTCCTCGTCGAGCACCTTCCTGACCTGGCTCCAGGCCATCGGCGGAGCCTCGGAGCGGAGGTTGGCCAGCTTGTCCTGGTAGAGGTCGCGGTACTCCTCGGGCAGGAAGTCGGTGTCGACGAAGGAGGCCAGCTGGCCGATCTTCATCGCGGCGCCCTTCATCGTCCCGAGCGTGTCGACCATCCGCTCGGCCGCCTCCGTGTGGCGCTTGTCGAGCTGGGCTGCGCCCTCCTCCTTGGAACGCGCCAGGTTGGCCGCGCGCGTGCCCGCCCAGCGTGCTCCCTGACTTCCGATCACCGACCCGACCTGCGCCGTCCGACGCACCCTGCCCTTCGGTATCGAACCGTCGTCTCTTGCCATCGCGCTCACCCTAGAGGCCCGGTGGTCTACACTGGCCGGCCGTTATGGCTTCCAAGCGACCCACTCTTTCCGTTGACGTCCGCGAGGAGCGCGGCTCCCGTGCGACCCGCCGCCTCCGCCGCTCCGGCCTCGTGCCCGGCGTGCTGTACGGCGCGACCCACGACGAGACCGTCTCGTTCAAGGTCGGCGACCGCGACCTGCGCCGTGTCCTGATCGACGGGTCCGCGCTGATCGACGTCGAGATCGGCGGCGAGAAGTCGGTGCCGGCGATCCTCAAGGACCGTCAGCTGCATCCGGTGCGCGACGAGGTCATGCACGTCGACTTCCTCGAGGTCAACCTCTCCGAGAAGATCCGCGCCTTCGTTGCGATCGAGCTCGAGGGCGGCGATGAGGCTCCAGGCGTCAAGGAGGGCGGCGTCCTCGACCACGCAACGCGCGAGGTCGAGATCGAGGCGCTGCCGACCGACATCCCCGAGCAGATCGTCGTCGACGTGTCGGCGCTCGAGATCGGCGCCACGTTGTCGCTTGCCGACGTAACCGCGCCAGAGGGCGTCGAGTTCACCCACGAGCCGCTCGACGAGATCACCGTCGCCAGCGTCGTGTTGCCGACGAAGGTCGAGGAGCCCGAGATCGAGGCCGAGACCGAGGTCGTCGGCGAGGACGGCGAGGCTGCCGAGGGCGAGGCCGCCGAGGGTGGCGACTCCGGTTCTTCCGGCGATTCCGGCGGAGGCGAGTAGCACCTAACAATGGGGCTGTTCCGCCGTCGGGAGGAGGGCGACGGAGGCAGGGTCGACTGGCTCGTCGTCGGTCTGGGCAATCCGGGTCGCAAGTACGAGCGCACGCGCCACAACGTTGGCTTCGAGGTCGTGGCGCTGGCCGCGCGGCGCTGGGATTTGCCGAAGGCGAAGCAGAAGTTCGCCGGTCTCTACACCGAGGGCCGCATCGCGCCCGGTGGACCGCGCGTCGGCGTTCTGCTGCCCCAGACCTTCATGAACGAGTCGGGCAACTCGGTCGGCCCGGCGCGTGGCTCGCTGCACGTTCCGCTCGACCGGGTCGTGGCGGTCCATGACGAGATCGACCTGCCATTCGCGCGCATCGAGAGCCGTCTCGGTGGCGGTCTCGCCGGGCACAACGGCCTCAAGTCGCTCGAGCGCGGCCTCGGCGGCCGCGACTTCAACCGCCTGCGCGTCGGGGTCGGCCGGCCCGACTCGACCGATCCCGGAATCGTCGTCCCATACGTCCTTGGTCGTTTCGACGAGCCGAAGGAGGACGTTCAGCGCCTGGTCGAGGACGCGGTCGACGAGCTGGAGCGGCTCGTGACGACGGCGCCGGTCGACGCCTAGAATCGAGCGAGGCCGCGCGGCTGGACCGGGCGGCCGTTTCGCGTGCCATGTCGCTACGCCCACTGCTCACATACGCCCAGGAGGACGAGGCCGTCGCGGCGCTGTCCGACGCTGCTCGCGAGGCTCCGCAGCGGGCGTTCGTCTCGCAGAGCATGCGGCCCTACCTGCTCGCGGCGCTGCTCGACTCCGAGCCGGACCGGCCGGCGCTGGTCGTCGCCGGCGACGATCGCGCGGCGCGCGACCTGGCGGCGGACCTCAAGCAGTTCCTCGCGCCGCGGCCGGTGCGCCTCTACCCGGCGCGCGGCGTCCGCTACGAGTCGCACCTCGCGCCGACGCCGCACCTCGTCGGCCTGCGGATCGCGGCGCTCGACGAGCTGACCGACGAGGACCAGCGCGACTCCGAGCACGGTGCGGCCGTCGTCGTCGCCGGCGCCGTCGCGCTTGCCGAGAAGGTCCCGGACCCGGAGTTGCGGCCGCACGGCTTCGCGATCGAGAAGGGCGGCCTGCTCGATCTCGACGAGACCGCCGCCCAGCTGGTCGCCTGCGGCTACGAGCGGGTCGAGCAGGTCGAGGAGCGCGGCCAGTTCGCGCTCCGCGGCGACATCGTCGACATCTACCCGGCGACCGAGGAGCGCGCGGTGCGCTGCGAGCTTTTCGACATCGAGGTCGAGCGGCTGACCTTCTTCTCGACGTTCACCCAGCGCTCGCTGGAGGAGGTCGAGCGGGTCGAGATCGCGCCGGCCGCCGAGCTGGCGCCCGAGCACCGCGAGCTGGCCGAGATCGCAGCCGCCGACGTGGCCTCCGCCGGCGACGGCGACAAGCGCCCAGACATCGCCGAGCTGCTCCCGGTCGACCGCTTCGGCGAGGTGCTGGACCTGCTGCCCGCCGACGCGCTCGTCGCGATCGCCGCCGAGGAGGAGCTGCCGCCGGCGCTGCGCGACCACTGGGACGATGTCACGACGAGCTTCCACGACACCGACGCGGGCCACCTGTACGTCGACCCCGAGCGGCTGCAGGCGAGCCTCGACGCGCGCGCCTCGCTGCGCCTGTCGAGCATCTCCGGCGACCAGCCGCACAGCTTCCGCGCCCAGGCCGCCGAGACCTCCGCGCGCTCGCTCGAGGCAGCCGAGCCGGAGCTCGAGAAGCTCGTCCGCTCCGGGTACCGCACGGTGATCCCTTGGGCGCGCCGCGGCGAGGCCGAGCGCGCCGCCTACAACCTCGCCCGCGTTCGCTCGCAGTTCGTCGACGAGGGCCCGGGGCCGGTCGCCAGAGCCTATGCGGACGGTGTCGCCCCGGGCGAGCCGGGCGTGTACTTCGCGACCGCCGCGCTGCGCGAGGGCTTTGTCTCGCCGCCGCTGAAGGTCGCGATCGTCCCCGACCACCGCCTGCTGCGCCGCCGCCGCGTCCAGCCGGCGGGCCCGCGCACGGGCGCGGGAGCGCTGACCAGCTTCACCGACCTGCGCGCCGGCACGCCGGTCGTCCACGAGGACCACGGCATCGCGCTGTTCACCGGGTTCGAGACCAAGACGGTCGGCGGCGTGACGCGCGACTACCTGCAGCTCGAGTACAAGGGCGGCGACCGCGTCTTCGTCCCGAGCGACCAGCTGCACAAGATCAGCCGCTACGTCGGCGCCGACGCCGGCGACCCGCCGCTGTCGAAGCTCGGCGGGACCGGCTGGGAGAAGATGAAGCTGCGCGCCCGCCGCGCGGCCGAGGCGCTCGCCGGCGAGCTGATCAACCTCTACGCCGAGCGCAAGCGCCGCGCCGGCTACGCCTTCCCGCCGGACTCCGAGTGGCAGGTCGAGTTCGAGGCCGCCTTCCCGTTCCGCGAGACGCCGGACCAGCTCGACGCGATCGAGGCGGTTCGCGCCGACATGGAGGAGGCGCGCCCGATGGACCGCCTGATCTGCGGCGACGTCGGCTACGGCAAGACCGAGGTCGCGCTGCGCGCCGCCTTCAAGTCCGCCGCCGACTCCAAGCAGGTGATGTTCCTCGTGCCGACGACAGTGCTCGCCCAGCAGCACCACGGCACCTTCGTCGAGCGGCTGCGCGACTACCCGTTCCGGATCGAGCAGGTGTCGCGCTTCCGCTCCGAGAAGGAGGTCCGCGCGGTGCTGAAGGAGTTCGAGGAGGGCAAGGTCGACATCCTGATCGGCACCCACCGCCTGCTCTCGCGCGACGTGCGGCCGAAGGACCTCGGCCTGCTGATCGTCGACGAGGAGCAGCGCTTCGGCGTCAAGCAGAAGGAGCTGATGCGCCAGCTGCGGCTGCGCGTCGATGTGATCTCCCTGTCGGCGACGCCGATCCCGCGCACGCTGCAGATGTCGCTCGCCGGGCTGCGCGACATCTCTGTGATCGAGACCCCGCCGGAGGGCCGCCGGCCGGTCAAGACCTACGTCGGCGAGTACGACGAGGATCTCGTCCAGAAGGCGATCCAGCGTGAGGTCGACCGCAAGGGGCAGGCGTACTTCCTGCACAACCGCGTCGACTCGATCGAGGAGACGGCGGAGCGGGTGCGGGCGATGTGCCCGGACGCGCGCGTGCTGGTCGCCCACGGCCAGATGGAGGAGGGGGCGCTGGAGAGGATCATGCTCGCCTTCCTGCGCGGCGAGGCCGACGTCCTCGTCTGCACGACGATCGTCGAGTCGGGGCTCGACATCTCGAACGCCAACACGCTGATCGTCGAGCGCGCCGACGAGCTCGGCCTGGCCCAGCTCTACCAGATCCGCGGCCGCGTCGGGCGGTCCAAGGAGCGCGCCTATGCCTACCTGCTCTACCCGTCGGCGGCGGCGCTGACCAGCGACGCCGGCGACCGGCTTGCGACGCTGTCCGACTACACCGAGCTGGGCTCCGGCTTCAAGATCGCGATGCGCGACCTCGAGATCCGCGGCGCCGGCAACCTGCTCGGCGACGACCAGTCCGGCCACGTCGCGGCGATCGGCTTCGAGCTCTATGTCGGGATGCTCGACGAGGCGGTCGCGGCGCTCGCCGGCGACTCCGCCGAGGAGGCGCCCGAGCCGGTCCGCGTCGACCTGCCCGTCGACGCCTTCGTGCCCGGCGACTACGTCCCCTACGAGGCGGCGAAGATCGAGATTCACCGCCGCGTCGCGGGCGCCAAGGAGATCGCCGACCTGATCCTGCTGCGCGAGGAGCTCGGGGATCGCTTCGGCCCGATCCCGGAGCCGCTCGACAACCTGATCAAGCTTCAGGACGCGCGCATCAAGCTCGGCCGCACCGGCGTTCGCAGCGTCGACTTCGCCGGCGGCAAGCTCGCCGTCTCCCCGGTCGAGCTCGACTCGTCCCAGGTCTCGGTGCTGCGCGAGCGCGTGCCCGAGGCGATCTACGAGTCGGGCCGCAGCACCGTCCGTGTGCGGGTCCCGGACGACCCCGCGGAGCGCTTCAGCGCGGTCGTGCGCGCCGCCGAGGCGATCCTCGAGGCGGCCAGCGAGCCGTCGCGGGCCTGAGATCTGCAACAGAGCCCAGTTTCCTCCGCTAGAGTCCGCCGCTGCTTTAGGCGCCGTTGAGGAGCGGCGCGTACCTATCGAGGGATGAACTTAGCCTCCATGAACCTTCTTCGTACTTTCGCGGGCGTCTCGCTCGCTGGCATCTGCGCCCTGGCCGCAACCGGCTGTGGCGGTGACGACGTGCCCTCCGACGCGGTCGCGAAGGTCGGTGACACCGTCATCACCAAGCAAGCCTTCGACCACTGGTATGCGAGCGCCGCCCAGAGTCAGGCGCAGCAGGGCGGTCCCGCGGTCCCGCCGGACCCGCCCAACTACACCAAGTGCGTAGCCGCGCTGAAGAAGGCGCAGCCGAAGGGCTCGGCCGCCCCGAAGGACAGCGACCTCAAGAAGCAGTGCAAGCAGAGCTACGACCAGATCAAGCAGCAGGTGATGCAGTTCCTGATCCAGTCGCAGTGGGTCCAGCAGGAAGCTGAGGAGCAGGACGTCAAGGTCAGCAGCAAGGAGGTCCGGACGCTCTTCGAGGACCAGAAGAAGCAGGCGTTCCCGAAGGAGAAGGACTACGAGAAGTTCCTCGAGACCTCTGGCGCGACCGAGCAGGACATCCTCTTCCGGATCAAGCTCGACGCGCTCCAGAACAAGCTGACCGCCAAGATTCAGAAGGAACAGGCGAAGATCACCGACGAGGACATCGAGGAGTACTACGAGAAGAACAAGAAGCGCTTCGCCCAGCCGGAGAAGCGTGACTTGAACGTCGTCCTCACGAAGACCGAGGCCAAGGCCGAGGAGGCCAAGAAGGCGCTCGACAGCGGCGACAGCTTCGCCAGCGTCGCGAAGAAGTACTCGATCGACCAGGCCTCGAAGGCCAACGGCGGCAAGCTGCCGGACGTCGCCGAGGGTCAGCAGGAGAAGGCGCTCGACGAGGCCGTCTTCGCCGCCGAGAAGGGCGAGGTCGAGGGCCCTGTCAAGACGCAGTTCGGCTGGTACGTCTTCGAGGTCACCGGAACGACGCCGGCGACCCAGCAGGAGCTGAAGGAGGCCAAGGAGACGATCCGCGGCCTGCTGAAGTCTGAGCGCGAGCAGAAGTCGCTGCAGACGTTCATCGAGGACTTCCGCGAGGACTTCAAGGGCCAGACCAAGTGCCGCGAGGGCTTCGTCGTGACGGAGTGCAGCAACGCTCCCGAGGAGAAGACCGACACCAACGCTGTCCCGGGCGCTCCGCAGGGGGCTCCGCAAGGTGCGCCACAGGGCGCTCCGCAGCAGGCCCCGCCGCCGCAGCAGGCGCCGCAGCCCGCTCCGTAGCTGGATGACGGAGCGGCGCGCCGCCGATCTCGTCGAGGCGCTTCAGCGTCTCGACGAGATCACGTGGCGCCTGCGCCGCGATTGCCCCTGGGATCGCGAGCAGGACGAGCGCTCGATCGTCCCGCACACGATCGAGGAGGCCTACGAGCTGGCGGACGCCGCCCACTCGGGCGACGACGCGAAGCTGCTCGACGAGCTCGGCGACGTCCTCTTCCAGGTGATGTTCCTGTCGATGCTGCTCGAGGAGCGCGACGCCGGCTCGCTCGCGCGCGTCGCCGACCACTGCCGCGAGAAGCTGATCCGCCGCCACCCGCACGTCTTTGGCGAGGCGGCCGCCGACACGGCCGGCGAGGTGCTCGAGAGCTGGGCCAAGATCAAGCGCGAGACCGAGCGCGGCGGCGAGGTCTTCGGCGACCTGCCGGAGAACCTGCCCGCCACCCTCTACGCCAAGAAGGTCCTGCGCCGCGCCCAGTCGGCCGGCCTCGTCGAGCGTGCCGGCCCCGGCGAGGGCGGCGGCCCCGCCCCCGGCGACGAGGCATTCGACGCCATCGGCCGCCAGCTCTTCGAGGCCGTCGAGGCCGCCGGCGCCGCCGGCGTCGACCCCGAGTCCGCCCTTCGTGAGCACGCTCGGCGGTTCAAGCTCGAGGTCGAGCAGCGGGTCGATCGATCAGGCGACTGAGTGTCGTGACACTCGTCGCGGAGCGCTGCGCAGCGGTGTCCGAGCCGTAACGCTACCAAGCAGATATGCTCTTTCCGGGCGGTCTAGTGCAGGTAGCGTGAGGGAGGTGCAGACGATGGCGTGGACAGACGAGCGGTTGGACGACCTGGCGAACCGAATGGACGCCGGTTTCGTGCGCGGCGATCGCGAGTCCCAATCGCTGCGAGCCGAGATCCTCGCCCTGCGACTCGAGGTCAAGGCGGACATCCGCGACCTACGTACGGAGCTGAAGGGCGACATCGCAGCCTCGCGGACCGAGCTGAAAGGGGAGATCGACCGCCTCCACGCCCTGATCGTCCGCTTTGGCGTCGCGATCCTGATCTGCCTGGTCACGGTGATCGCCGCGCTGATCGGTGTGATCCCGGGCACGCCGGCTGGCGGTTGAGCCCGTAGGATCAGCCGCCTCCGTAGACCCCCGAGGAGGTTGTTCCGCCCCGTGAGCGCAATCGAGAAGGTGCACGCCCGTCAGATCCTGGACAGCCGAGGGAACCCCACGGTCGAGGTGGAGGTGACGCTGGGCTCTGGGGCGTTCGGGCGTGCCGCCGTCCCGTCGGGGGCGTCGACGGGCGAGTTCGAGGCCGTCGAGCTGCGCGATGGTGGAGACGCCTATCTCGGGAAGGGTGTGAGCACCGCGGTCGCGAACGCCAACGGGGATCTGGCGCAGGCGGTGCTTGGTCTCGACGCGACCGACCAGGAGGCTGTCGACCGCGCGATGCTTGCGGCCGACGGGACGCCGAACAAGGCGCGCTACGGCGCGAACGCGATCCTGGGCATCTCCCTGGCCGTCGCCCGTGCCGCCGCCGCAGAGGCCGGACAGCCGCTCTGGCGCCATCTCGGTGGGGCGGACGCGAACACGCTGCCGGTTCCGATGATGAACGTGCTCAACGGCGGCGCGCACGCCGACAACAAGGTCGACTTCCAGGAGTTCATGATCATCCCCTGCGGGGCGCCGACCTTCTCGGACGCGCTGCGGACCGGGGCCGAGGTCTTCCACGCGTTGAAGAAGGCGCTCCACGAGCGCGGGCTCGGCACGGCGGGCGGGGACGAGGGCGGCTTCGCCCCCGACCTCGAGTCCAACGAGGCGGCGCTGCAAATGCTGATCGCCGGCATCGAGGCCGCGGGCTACACGCCGGGCGAGGACGTCGGCATCGCGCTCGACCCCGCCACCAGCGAGATCTACGAGAACGGCAGCTACGACCTGGAGCACGAGGGCCGCAAGCTGTCCTCCGACGAGATGGCGGCCTACTGGGCTGAGATGGCGGGCCGCTACCCGATCCTCTCGATCGAGGACGGCATGGACGAGGAGGACTGGGCCGGCTGGAAGACGCTGACCGAGCGGCTCGGCGACAGGGTCCAGCTGGTCGGCGACGACCTCTTCGTAACCAACACCGAGCGGCTGAAGCGCGGCATCGAGAGCAGCACCGCGAACTCGATCCTGATCAAGGTCAACCAGATCGGAACGCTCACCGAGACCCTCGAGGCGATCGCGATGGCCCATGACGCCGGCTACACCGCCGTCATGTCGCACCGCTCCGGAGAGACCGAGGACACGACGATCGCCGACCTCGCCGTCGCCACCGGCTGCGGCCAGATCAAGACCGGCGCCCCCTCGCGCTCGGACCGCGTCGCCAAGTACAACCAGCTGCTCCGCATCGAGGAGTCCCTCGGCGCCGCCGCCGTCTATCCCGGCCGCAGCGTCTTTCGCAGCTGAAGGAGCGAGCGCCGCGACGTAGAAGGGGGCCTTGATGGCCACCGCTTCAGCACGCGCTCCGCGCCGGCGCGCCTCGTCCAATCTGAAGTTGGGCGGGATTCGCTGGGACCGGTTGAGCCGTGTGGCGCTACTCGTGCTGCTCGGGGCGATCCTGCTGATGTACGTGTCGCCGGCGAAGCACTGGTGGGAGGCGTCGCGGACGGCGTCGGCGCAGAGCGCCGAGCTGCAGCACCTGGAGGCGGAGAACAAGCGGCTGCAGGAGCGCTCGGCGCTGCTTAAGGATCCGGACACGCTCGAGCTCGAGGCCCGCAAGCTGGGCATGACGCGCAGCGACGAGCGCGCGTACGTGATCGAGAACCGTCCCAAGTAGCCCCGCCGCTAACCTCGCCGGCTGTGTCTTATCCAGTCGACCTGGCGCTAGATCAGTGGCGCATGGGGCAGAGCCGAGTCGTCGGCGACCCCGACCTCGCCGACGCGTCCGACGCCGTGCTCGCGGAGCTGCGCAAGCGGCTCGGCGGCGTGTTCCAGATCACCGAGCTCGCCGACCTGTACGGCGAGGGCACGGACTGGGCCTCGGAGGTCGCTCAGCGCTATGCGCAGGGCACCGACTCCAGCTGGGCGATCGATGCCGCGTTCGCGCGCTACGCGCAGCAGGCCGCCGACTTCGCCGGCGGGCGCATGCGGCAGTACGGAGACGAGGAGTAGGACGGAGGAGCTACTCGCCGTTGGGCGAGCTGAGCCGCTCGATGATGATGCGGTCGGCCTCGACGGTCACCTTGACCGGACGGTGACCGGCCCAGTGCTCGGCGTAGAGCGCGTCGTCCTGGATCGCCGGGTCGAGCCAGAGGCCGTAGCCGTCCTGGCCGTGGTCGAAGGTGCCCTCGAGCTGTTTCTTGCCGCCACCGCGCTTGCGACCGCGGCCGCCGCGACGTCCACGCCGGCGGCGTGCCTTGCCCTCGTCGTCGGTCTCGCGGTCCTCGGACGACTCGTCGTCCTCGTCCTCGCGCTCGGCCTCGCGGGAGGCCTCCTCCTCGAGGGCGGCGGCGACGAGCGCCTCGTCCTCGGCACGGAGATCGATCTCCTCCTCGTCGACGCGCGGCCCGAAGAGGTCGGTCTCGACGCCCTCGGTCTCACCCGCCTCGAGGTCGTGCTCCGACTTGAAGTTCGTGACGTCCTTGACGGACACCTCGAGCTGGTGGGCGATCCAGGCATCGGTGCGGCCCTGTCGGACCCACGTGCGGATCTGGTTCAGCTGTGGTTTTAGTGATCGGCGTGCCAAAGCGGCGGGGAGACTAGCGATTTAGCGAAGCAGCCGGCTCTGCCGGATGCGCACGAGGATCTCTCCTAGCCGGCGACCGACGCCAGCACCTGGAACATCACCCAGGTCACGATGGCCGTCGTCACCAGGATCGTCGCGATAAGTCCGACGAAGCGGAGGGTGCCGTGCTTGTGCACCTTGTCGACCCGCCGCACCCGAGAACGCTGTGCCGCCTCGCGGCGCAGACGCTCTCGGCGATGCACGGAATCGGCGGCCTCCTCGCGGAAGGCCGCCTCGAACTGATGCAGGGACTGACGCATGCGCATCGGAGGAACCCTAGACGTGCGCGCCCTGCTCGGCGCCCTCGTAGACCTCGACGAAGCGCAGGTAGTTGGCCGCAACCTGGTCGGAGGCGTCCTCGCGGCTGATGGATCCGTCGAGGAAGCCCTTCAAGGCGTCCCACCAGATCGAGCGCCCGATCGCGAAGCCGACGAAGCCGTCGACCGGAGCGGCCTGACGCAGCCAGTGGTCGACCTTGGCGTCGCTGGCGCCGCGGCCCAGCAGCACGCAGACCACGCCGTCGCGTCCGTCGCGGCGGGTCACCTGGGCGAGCATCTCGCAGTCGGAGCGCTCGTCGACGCCCTCGATCTTCCAGATGTCGACGTCGATGCCGTAGTCCTGGATCGCCTCGATCGCGCCGCGCATCAGCTGGGGGCGCAGCTCGGCGTCGTAGCGGTCGGTGTCGCCGCCGACCGACTCGAGCTGGGCCGGCTCGGCCGGCACGAGCAGCTCGAAGAGGAACTTGCGGTCGTTCTCCTTGAGCCAGTCCGACAGGCGCTTGAGCTTGGCGAGCTGGGTCGCGTTCATCTCGGCGTCGCCGTCCGGGTTGTAACGGACGAGGACCTTCGAGAAGTCGGGATCGAAATTCAGGATGTGATCGCCGAACTGGTCGCCGTACTCGAACTCGAAGTCGTTGCGACCGCTGGCCTCGACCGGCATCGCGAGCTTCAGGCCGCGCGCCTTCGCGTCGCGCGGGATGTCGCCGCCGAACTGCTCGTCGACGAGCGTTCCGCTGGCGGCCGGGTCGGCGCCGCGCTCGGCGGCTTTCGCCATGCCCTCGAAGATCAGGTGCTTCGCGTCCGCGATCGTCGCGGTCTGCTCGGGCGTGGGGTCGCCCTCGATGCCGAACATCTTCGTCTGGAAGGACCCGCGGTGGTCGAACGCGAGGATGTACAGCTTGCCGTCGTAGCCGAGGCTCATTCGGAGTCTTGCCTCCTAAAGGTTTCGTGGACCGCCCAGGATAGCCCCGTCCCAGAGCGTTTGCGGGGCCGGTCCGGGGGATACCCTTGCTGCGTGGAGCATCGGTTCACGGGTCCCTCCTACACGCTCGGTGTCGAGGAGGAGTTGATGATCGTCGACGCCGAGACGCTCGATCTGGCCAATTCGATCGAGGGGTTGCTGGCGGATCTGGAGGGCCACGACGCCGCCGGCGAGGTCAAGCCCGAGCTGATGGAGTCGGTCTGCGAGATCGC
>Ga0190275_10000308_pt1 | contig 47364 bp, 40 predicted proteins | sample Popmic550T_FD_133745 | JGI IMG/M metagenome (GOLD analysis project Ga0190275, IMG submission 133745) | Populus adjacent soil microbial communities from riparian zone of Yellowstone River, Montana, USA - 550 T | ecosystem: Environmental > Terrestrial > Soil > Riparian zone > Trees stand | place... | reverse complement strand
TGATCGAGGCGGCGCGGGTCCTCTCGAAGCACAAATTCCCCTACACCATCGTCTACGCCGCTCTGTCCGGCGAGGAGCAGGGACTGCTCGGCGGCAAGATCATGGCCGATTACGCCAAGGCGCAGGGCTGGGAGGTGATCGCCAACCTCAACAACGACATCATCGGCAACAGCTGCAGCTCGGACGGGATTTGCGACGACGCCCATGTCCGGATCTTCTCGGAAGGGCCGCGCTGGCAGGGCCATGAGGACCTCGCCGCCCGAATCCGAAGCCTGGGCGGCGAGAATGACGCGCCGTCGCGCAACATCTCGCGCTGGATGGACGATCTCGCCGACGATCTCAGCCTCGGCCTCGACGTCCGCCAGATCTGGCGCAACGACCGCTTCGGCCGCGGCGGCGATCATACCGAGATGCTCAATTCGGGCTTCCCGGCGGTCCGGATCACCGTCGCGATCGAGAATTACAACTGGCAGCACCAGGATCTGAGGGTCGAGAACGGGATCCACTATGGCGATACGATCGACAGGATGGACTTCCCCTATCTGACCAAGGTGGTGAAGCTGAACGTGGCGGCGCTGGCGGCCCTGGCCAGCGCGCCGCAGCCGCCCGCGCCGACGGTCGAAGGCGCGGTCTCCACCGACACGACGCTGACGTGGCGGCCGGTGCGGGGGGCGCATGCCTATGTTCTGCGCTGGCGCCGCACCGACTCGGCCAATTGGGAGAAGAGCCTGCGGATCGTTTTTCCGGATCGGAACAGCTGCTTCGCGCCTCCTCCTGGGGATGCGCGCGGATCGTTGACCTGCACGGCGGTCCTCAAGGGCGTGCGTGTCGACGATTTCGTCTTCGGCGTCTCGTCGGTTTCGGCCGATGGTTATGAGAGCCCTGTCGCTTCGGCGGTCCCCGGCGGGATGTTCCGGCCCTACACGCCGCCTCCGGCTCCGCCTCAGCCGTGACCCTGATCGTCATGCCGGACTTGATCCGGCATCCATGAACACCGAAGGGGCTATTCCTCGAAGGCGGTGTTCATGGACCCCGGATCAAGTCCGGGGTGACGGGGTTGAGACGTAAATGGCCAAAAGACCCACCCGCGCCGGCCTTCCCAGCCGCCAGCAGATCCTCGATTTCATCGCCTCGAGCGACGCCCCGGCCGGCAAGCGGGAGATCGCCCGAGCGTTCGGCCTGTCCGGCCATGACAAGATCGCCCTGAAGGCGCTTCTGCACGACATGGCCGACGAGGGGCTGATCGACGCCTCGCCCGGCCGCGCCTTCCACCAGTCGGGCGGGGTGCCCAAGGTGACGGTGCTCAGGATCGTCGACGTCGACGAGAGCGGCACCGCCTGGGCGGTGCCGGAACGGTGGGAAGCCGATTTGCCTGAGCCGCGGCTTCGGGTGCTGGAGCGCAAGGGGAGAGGCTCGGCCCTCGGAGTCGGCGACCGCCTGCTCGCCCGGACCGAGCAGCGCGGCAACGGCTACGCCGCCCACCCGATGAAGAAATTGATGAAGGGCAGCGAGCTCGTCCTCGGGGTCGTCCACCAGGAGGCGCAGGGCTTCTGGCTTCGGCCCGTCGAGAAGAAGGAGCGGCGCGAGCTCGCCATTTCCGACATCGGCGATGCCCGGCCGGGCGACCTCGTCCTCGCCGAGAAGGTCGGGCGGCCGCCGCGCCTGACCGCCCGGGTCTCCGAGATCCTCGGCGATCCGTTCGCGCCTCGAAGCTTCAGCCTGATCGCCATCCACAAGCATGGAATCCCGCACGAATTCCCGCCCTCGGTGATCGACGAAGCGGAGCGGGTGGCGCGGCAGGACATTGGCGCTTCAGCGCCTCCCCGGAACGGGGAGGGGGACCATGCGGAGCATGGTGGAGGGGGCCCGCGCCCGGGCAGCGCCGACGCCGGGCCCCCTCCACCCCGCGGCTCCGCCGCGCGGTCCCCCTCCCCGTCCCGGGGAGGAGCAAGGGAGGATCTCACCGCCATCCCGATCGTCGCCATCGACCCGGCCGACGCCCGCGACCATGACGACGCGGTCTGGGCCGCGCCGGACGACGATCCGGCCAATCCCGGCGGGTGGAAGGCGCTCGTCGCCATCGCCGACGTCAGCTTCTACGTCCGCTCCGGCTCGGCGCTCGACAAGGAGGCGCGCAAGCGCGGCAACAGCGTCTATTTCCCCGACCGGGTGGTACCGATGCTTCCCGAGACGCTCAGCGCCGAAATCTGCTCGCTGAAGGAAGGCGAGGACCGCGCCGCCTTGGTCTGCCACCTGCAGGTATCGAGGGAAGGACAGCTCAAGAGCTGGCGCTTCAGCCGCGCCCGGGTGCGGATCGCCGCCAACATCGCCTATGAGGACGCCCAGGCGGCGATCGACGGGGTCGGGGAGGAAGGCGCCGCAACCGCCGTTCGGCCTGAGCCTGTCGAAGGCTCTTCCTTTTCTCCCCGCGGGAAAAGGGAAGGAGAGGGCTTCGACAAGCTCAGCCCGAACGGGTTGGGGGGCAATGGGCCGGTCGAAGTGTTTTCCTCCCCCTGCTCCATGCCCGAGATCGAGTCCGGACCTCCGCCGGTCGATCCGGCCCTGGTCGAATCGACCCTGAAGCCGCTCTGGGCCTGCTGGCGGGCGCTTTTCGCCGCGCGCGAGAAAAGGGCGCCGCTCGACCTCGATCTGCCCGAGCGCCAGGTCGTCCTCGACGAGAAGGGCCGGATCGTCTCGGTGGCGCCGCGCGAGCGGCTCGACGCCCACAGGCTGATCGAGGATTATATGATCGCCGCCAACGTCGCCGCGGCCAAGGCGCTGGAAGCGAAGAAGGCGCCGGTCATGTATCGCGACCACGAGCCGCCGGGGCGCGAGAAGCTGGTCGCGCTCAAGGATTATCTGAAGACGTTCGAGGTCGAGTTCGCGCTCGGCCAGGTCGTCCGCCCGGCGACCTTCAACCATATCATCGACCGGATCGGCGAGGCCGACTTCCGCCCGCAGGTGATGGAGCAGATCCTTCGCACCCAGACCCAGGCTTATTATTCGCCCGAGAACAAGGGCCATTTCGGCCTGGCCCTCGGCTCCTACGCCCATTTCACGAGCCCGATCCGCCGCTATGCCGATCTGGTCGTCCACCGCGCTTTGGTCCGCGCCTACGGGCTCGGCGAGGGCGGTCTCAGCGACTCCGAGGCCGAGGCGATGGAGGTGACCGGCGAGCTCATCTCCCAGCTCGAGCGGCGGGCGATGGAGGCGGAGCGCGAGACCCTCGACCGCTACGTCGCCGCCTATCTGTCGGAGCGGGTGGGCGATCTCGTCGACTGCCGGATCACCGGCGTTCAGCCCTTCGGCTTCTTCGCGACGGTCGAGGGCCTGGGCGGCGACGGGCTCGTTCCGGTCTCCACCCTCGGCACCGAATATTTCCGCTACGAGGAAGCGAGCCAGAGCCTGGTCGGCGAGGATAGCGGCGAGCGCTTCAGCCCCGGCCAGCGGCTCAAGCTTCGGCTGGTCGAGGCCAATCCGGTCTCGGGGGGGCTGCGGTTCGAGCTTCCGGACGCCGGCTATTCGCCCGCCCAGCCCCGCGCAGGCCCCCGCCGCGACGGTCGGCGCGGCGCGGAGGACCGGCCCCGTCCGCAGGGCCGCCGAGGCCGCCCGTCGAACATCCGTCATCGGGGCCGGTAAGGGCCTCCCGTCATTCCGGCGAAAGCCGGGACCTCGTGGAGAAAAGGGCTCGGCGGTCTCACCGAGGTCCCGGCTTTCGCCGGGATGACGGAGGGGAGGCGGATCGCGCCCCCGAGCCCCTTTTTTCGACAAACCGACTCCCGGCTTCTGCCGACGACCCGCGCGCCTATAGGGTTCGCCGCGGGCACCGCTTACTCTTGGGGAAGGGATGACGACCGAGGAGAAAGTGGATGAGTTTCAAGATGATTTTCGCGTCGACCGCCGCGCTCGCGATGGTCGCCGGAACGCCGGCCTTCGCGGCCAAGAGCCAGAGTCAGCAGGTCGCGGCGTCCGATGCCGGCGGCGGCGGCGGCGTCGAGAAGGCCAGGAAGATTTGCCGCACGTTCAAGAACACCGTCTCTCGAATGAAGGCGGAGAAGGTCTGTCTCACCCGGGCGGATTGGAAGAAGTTCGAGCGGGAGATGGCGCAATAGAGCGTCACTGCGCCCAACCGTCATCCCAGGCTTGACCCGGGATCCATGAACGCCGGTCCGCGAAATCTTGCGCCCCTCCGTGTTCATGGGTTCCGGCTTCCACCGGAATGACGGTCGGCGCTACAGCTTGGGCAGGGTCACTCCGCGCTGGCCCATATATTTGCCGGCGCGGTCGGCATAGCTCACCTCGCAGGGCTCGTTGCCCTGGAGGAAGAGGAACTGGCAGGCGCCTTCATTGGCGTAGACCTTGGCGGGAAGCGGAGTCGTGTTCGAGAATTCGAGCGTGACATGGCCTTCCCAGCCGGGCTCGAGCGGGGTCACGTTGACGATGATCCCGCAGCGCGCATAGGTCGATTTGCCCAGGCAGATGACGAGCACGTCGCGCGGCACCCGGAAATATTCGACCGTCCTCGCCAGAGCGAAGCTGTTCGGCGGGATGATGCAGACCTCGCCCGGCCGGTCGACGAAGCTGTTCGACTTGAAGTCCTTGGGGTCGACGATCGCGTTGTCGACGTTGGTGAACAATTTGAACTCGTCCGAGACCCGGGCATCGTAGCCGTAGCTCGACAGGCCGTAGCTGATCGTCCCGTCCCGCTTCTGGCCGTCGACGAACGGCTCGATCATGCCGTGCTCGAGCGCCTGGGCGCGGATCCACTTGTCGGACATGATGCTCAAGTTAGTGGAACTTCCGCTCCGCCGCGCCCTCGAGCTCAGTCCGATCGGCGTCGTCGAATGCAGCTTTCAACTGTCTCGCGAGGTAAGTCCGAAGAAGCTCCTCCATCGCATTTAGGTTGTAGTCCTCTCCGTCGTGTGCTGCGTCCGCCTCTTCGAGGGCTGCGTAATAGGAGCTTTTTTCATTCGCGATCTGCTCGGGGATCGTCGGGCTTCCGGGGAGCCGGTGCCCGGACTTCGCACTGAGAACGAGATACGCGACCGCGCGGGTCGTGCGTCCGTTTCCGTCATCGAAGGGATGAATCCAGTTCAACCGCCACATGATGTAAGCAGCGAGCTGAATCGCGCTGCGTGTTTCCCAATTCGACTCAATCCACTCGCACATATCCTCGACATGGCCCGCCACAGTCGCGGCATCAGGCGGCAAGTGTTTGCTACCGCTAATTTTGACCGGCGAAGCCCGGTACGTTCCGGCCAGTCGCCGGACGCCTTTCATCGCCACCTGGTGGAGGCTCGTAATAGTTGATGGGCGGAGCCTGAATGGCCGTCCATCCCGGACAACCATATCAATCAAATCAAGGGTACGGTCGTATTGCTCGACCGCATTCGACGCTTCGAGGTGAGCGATCTCATCAGGATCTGTCGGAAGATTCGGCTCTTCAGGTATGCTGTCTCGATCGGCAGAACTCATCGTTTGATGCGCTCCGCCGCCTTATCGATCATTTCCCACGTCACTCGCTCGTTTTCTATTTTGGCATTGCCGTAAGCGAAACTGCGCCTTTGCCGCTCCTCCTGCTCCGGAGTCTGCCGATATCCCTTCGATCGGGCGATCAGGTATTCGATGTCATCCATGGCTCACTCCTGTGCCCCTAACATCGCTTTGCGCCGCTCCCCTTACAAGAGAAATGATCGATTGACAGCGAGGACGGCCCCCTCCCGTGTCATTTGATGTGGAGGACGCAGATCAGGGTAAACAGGCGCCGGGCGGTGTCGAAGTCCATCTCGATCCTGCCGGCGAGGGATTCGCGGAGCAGCTCGGCGGCTTCGTTGTGGAGGCCCCGGCGGGCCATGTCGATCGTCTCCAGGCCCTTGGGCGAATCGGAGCGGACGGTTTTGAAATAGGTGTCGCAAATGGCGAAATAGTCCCTCACCGGCCGCTTGAAGCGGGTTAGGCCCAGGCGGATCGTCTCGAGGGGCTCGCCCGCCTCGTTCCTGAGGTCGATGGCGAGGCTGTTGTCCTCGATCCGAAGCAGGATCCGGAACGGACCTTCGTGCCCCGCCGGCTGGAAGCTGTTCGATTCGAGCAGGTCGAAAATGGCGACCTTGCGCTCGCGCTCGATATCCTCGCTCCGGCGGATGATCGTCCGCTCGTCGAGCTCGATATCGATGATCCGCGGGTCGGCCATGCGCGGCGTGTAGACGCGGCGCATGCGTCTGTCATCGTCATGTCAGCGGCATCCGATGATCATCCCGTCGTCATCCCGGCTTTCGCCGGGATGACGGTTATCCACAGCAGTTCCACAGACTTGCTGGCTTGAGCCCCGGATCGGAAAGGAGGAGAAGGGGCCATGGCCGACAACATCATCCGTCTCGCCGGCGCGCCGGAGCCCGAATCGTCCGCTCTGCCCCAGAATGTGGAGGCCGAGGCGGCTTTGCTGGGCGCTCTGATGATCGACAATAGGCTGGCCGAGGACATCCAGCTCAAGCTGCGTCCCGATCATTTCCACGAGCCGCGTCATGCCCGCATCTATGAGCAAATTCTGAGGTTGATCGACCGGAACATGATTGCGTCCCCGGTGACGCTCCGGCCGCTCTTCGAAAATGACGAGGAAATGAAGGAGCTGGGGGGAGCGGGCTATCTCGCCCAGCTCACCGGAAGCGGCGCCGCGATCATCGGGGCCCGCGACTTCGCCGAGCAGATTTACGAGCTCGCCTTGCTTCGAGCCCTGATCGGGGTCGGCCGGGAGATGGTCGAGCAGGCCCTCGACACCAGCGAGGAGGTCGATCCCAAGGGCCAGATCGAGGCGGCCGAGGCCGCGCTCTACCGGGTCGCCGAGGAAGGCGGGGGCGAAGGCAGCGTCAAGACCTTCGCCGAGGCGACCCGGATGGCCGTGCAGATGGCCGAGAAGGCGCTCAACACCGGCGGCGGCCTCTCCGGCCTCACCACCGGCCTCGAGACTCTCAACGCCAAGACCGGCGGCCTTCATAATTCGGACCTGGTCATCCTCGCCGGCCGCCCGGGCATGGGCAAGACCGCGCTCGCCACCAACATCGCCTTCAACACCGCGCGCCGCTTCATCCGCGACACGATCGAGGACGGGATCGCCGCCGACAAGTCGGCCGGCGCGGGGGTCGCCTTCTTCAGCCTCGAGATGTCGGCGGACCAGCTCGCCACCCGAATCCTCGCCGAGCAGTCGGGGATCAGCTCCGAGAATCTGCGCATGGGCAAGATCGGCCAGCAGGATTTCCGCAACCTCGCCCGAGCCGCCGCCGACCTCGAGAGCCTGCCGCTCTATATCGACGACACGCCCGGCCTCACCATCGCCGCGCTTCGCACCCGCGCCCGGCGGCTGAAGCGCCAGCGGGGCATCGGCCTGGTGGTCGTCGACTATCTCCAGCTCCTCCAGGGCACCGGCAAGGGCGGCCACGAGAACCGGGTCAACGAGATTTCCGAGATCAGCCGAGGCCTCAAGACGCTGGCCAAGGAGCTGAGCGTCCCGGTCATCGCCCTTTCGCAGCTCAGCCGGGCGGTCGAGCAGCGCGAGGACAAGAGGCCGCAGCTCTCGGACCTCAGGGAATCCGGCTCGATCGAGCAGGACGCCGACATGGTCTGGTTCGTCTATCGCGAGGAATATTATCTCGCCAACAAGCAGCCCGCCGACGATCATTCGGATTTCCCCGCCTGGCAGGAGGAAATGAACCGCGCCTACGGCCTCGCCGAGCTGATCGTCGCCAAGCAACGCCACGGCTCGACCGGCAAGGTGAAGATGAAGTTCGAGGCGAAGATCACCAAATTCTCCGACTATATCGACGAGGGCTATCTCCCGGAGGCGCGGGGATAGGCGACAAGCCGTCATCCCGGCGAAAGCCGGGACCTCGGGGAGACCTGCCGAGACTTTCTTCCACGAGGTCCCGGCTTTCGCCGGGATGACGGGCGGGGCGTGGCCTGATCAAGCAAGATCGGGCCATTGTTCACTCATCCGGCGGCGACTAGCGTCTCCGAGACACTTCGCTCGGAGACTCGAATGACTTTTATTTTCAGGGCAATGACGGCGGCGATATTGATGACGGCTGGAACGGCGATGGCGCAAGGCCCAGCCACGGGCGATCCGCACGAATGGCTCGAGGACGTGCGCGGCGAAAAGGCGCTGGGCTGGGCCAGGGCCGAGAGCGAGAAGACGCTGAAGGGCTTCCAGTCGGACCGGCGCTACCAGGGCCTGTACGACCGGGCGCTCGAGGTTCTGCAGGCGAAGGACCGGATCCCGATCGTCCAGATGCGCCCGGACGGCCTCTACAATTTCTGGCAGGACCAGACCAATGTGCGCGGCCTGCTTCGGCGGACCAGCCTCGCCAGCTATCGAACCGCGGAGCCGGTGTGGGAGCCGGTGCTCGACATCGACGCGCTCGCCAAGGCGGACGGCAAGTCCTGGGTCTACAAGGGCATGCAGTGCCTTCCCCCGGCGATGAACCGCTGCCTCGTCAATCTTTCCGAGGGCGGCGGCGACTCGACCGTCATCCGCGAATTCGACACCGCCACGCGCCGCTTCGTCGACGGCGGCTTCTCGCTTCCCGAGGGCAAGCAGGACGGCGAGTGGGAAGACGGCGATTCGATCATCGTCGCCCGCGACTGGGGGCCCGGAACGATGACCGAATCGGGCTATGCCTTCGTCGCCAAGCGCCTTCGCCGCGGCCAGACCCTCGACCAGGCGGTCGAAGTCTATCGCGGCGAGCCGAGCGACGTGGGTGCCGGGGCGTTCGTGCTTCGGGACAGCGCCGGCCGGTCGCACGGCCTGATCGGCTATCGAAGCGTCGGCGCACGGGAGATCCGCTTCACCCTGCTTCGGCCCAACGGCAACGTCGCTCTCAACCTCCCGGCGCGGGCGAACCTTGCGGGGATCGTCGACGGCCGGCTCCTCGTCCAGTTGAGCGAGCCCTGGGAGGCGCCGGGCGGCACCCGCTTCGCGACCGACTCGCTCATTTCCTACGATCTCGATCAATGGAAGCGCGATCCGCTGACCGCCAGGCCCAGCCTCGTCTTCGCTCCGGGGCCGCGCCAGACGCTGGGCGGCATCGCGACGACGGAGGGGAGGCTGCTGGTCAATGTGCTCGACAATGTCCGAGGCCGCGCCTTCGTCTACGATTATGCCGGCGGCAAATGGCGCTCGAGCGAGGTCGCCTTGCCTCGCAACGCCACCATCGGGGTCACGACCGCTTCGGACACGTCCGACCAGGCCATGTTCATGGTCACCGACTATCTGACTCCGAGCACCTTGTGGTTCTACGATGCCGCCACCGGGAAGCTCGAGACCGTCAAGACGACTCCGCCGAGGTTCGAAGCTTCGGGCCATGTCGTCGACCAACTCGAAGCAACCTCACGGGACGGTACCAAGATCCCCTACTTCCTGATCCGGCCGAAGACGATGAAGCCGGACGGGTCCACGCCCACCCTGCTCACCGGCTATGGCGGGTTCCAGAGCTCGCAGGTGCCCAGCTATTCCGGGACGATGGGGCGCCTCTGGCTCGAGGCCGGCAACGCTTTCGTGGTCGCGAACCTGCGCGGCGGGGGCGAGTTCGGTCCGAAATGGCATCAGGACGCCCAGGGCGCGAACAAGCAGCGGACCTGGGACGATTATATCGCGGTGGCCGAGGATCTGATCCGTCGCAAGGTCACCTCGCCGCGCCGGCTCGGCGTGATCGGCGGAAGCCAGGGCGGGCTGCTCGTCGGCACCGCCATCACCCAGCGGCCGGAGCTGTTCAACGCGGCGATCGTCCAGGTGCCCTTGTTCGACATGCTGCGCTACCATCTGATCGGCGCCGGCGCGTCCTGGATCAGCGAATATGGCGACCCGCGCAAGCCGGAGCAGCGGGCCTGGCTGGAAGGCTATTCACCCTATCAGAAGCTGGCGCGCGGAGTGAAATATCCGACGCCCTTCATCCACAGCTCGACCGCCGACGATCGGGTGACTCCGGTCCATGGCCGCAAGGCCGCGGCCCGTCTCGCCGAGCTCGGCCAGCCTTATCATTATTACGAGAATATGGAGGGCGGCCACGCCGCCGCGGCCAATTTGCCCGAGACCGCCCGGCGTCTCGCCATGGAATATGTCTACGCGACCCAGCGGCTGGTGGATTGATCCGCCCGTCATCCCGGCGAAAGCCGGGACCTCGGGGAGACCCACCGAGATTTCTTGTCCTGAGGTCCGGCTTACGCCGGGATGACGAAGTGCCTCATGTCCCCGCGAACGGGTCCCGTAACCCCACCCCGATGCTCGCCCGCGCCGCCTCGGCTTCGGAGCTGGTGACCGGATAGGCGCAATAATCGGCGGCATAATAGGCGCTCGGGCGGTGGTTGCCCGAGAGGCCGAGGCCTCCGAACGGGGCGTTGCTGGGGGCGCCGTTGGTCGGCTTGTTCCAGTTGATCACGCCGGCGCGGATATTGGCCCAGAAGCGGTCGTAAAGCTCCGGGCTTCCGCCGACCAACGAGGCGGCGAGGCCGTAGCGGGTGGCGTTGGCCTCGGCCAGAGCGGCGTCGAAATCGGGGACGCGGATCACCTGGAGCACCGGGCCGAACAGCTCGGCGTCCGGCCGCTCGGCGACGTCGGTGACGTCGATGATCGCCGGGGTGAGGAACGGCTTGTCCGCGACCGGCCGGTCGAGCCGCCGGATCGCCCGGCCGCCCTTGATCATCAGGTCGAGGAAGGCTTCCTGGAGCTGGTCGGCGGCCTGGTTGTCGATCACCGGCCCCATGAACGGAGCGGGGCTGGCGTGCGGATGGTCGACGATGATCCGAGCGGCGAGCTTGACGATCTCGGCCAGCAGAGGCTCGTGCGCGCCCTCCTGGACGATCAGCCGCCGGGCGCCGGTGCAGCGCTGGCCGGAGCTCATGAAGGCGGACTGGACGGCGATCACCGCCGCGGCCGGAACGTCCTTGGCGTCCCACACGACGAGCGGGTTGTTGCCGCCCATCTCGAGCGCGAGGATCTTCTGCGGCGCGTCGGCGAACTGGCGGTGGAGGGCGAGGCCGGCGCGGGCGGAGCCGGTGAAGAGCAGGCCGTCTATCCCAGGGCTCGCCGCCAGCGCCTTGCCGACGTCGACCGCGCCCTGGACGCAGCGCACGACGTCTTCCGGGACTCCGGCCTCGTGGTAGAGCCTGACCAGCATCTCGCCCACCGCCGGAGTCTTCTCGGAGGGCTTGAACACGACCGCATTGCCGGCGAGCAGGGCGGGGACGATATGCCCGTTCGGAAGATGGGCCGGGAAATTATACGGGCCGAGCACGGCCAGCACTCCGTGCGGCTTGTGGCGGACGGCGACGCGGGCGCCGAGCGCGCCTTCCAGCCGCCGCTGCGACGTGCGCTCGGAATAAGCCGTGACCGAGATGTCGACCTTGTTGACCACCGCGTCGACCTCGGTCGCCGTCTCCCAGAGCGGCTTGCCGGTCTCGCGGGCGATGAGGTCGGCCAGCTTCTCCTTGTGGCCGCGAACGACGTTGGCGAAGCGGCGAAGGGTCTCGATCCTGACCGCGAGCGGCCTCGCCGCCCAGCTCGCCCAGGCGGAGCGGGCGCGGGCGACCTCGGCCTCCACGTCGCCGACTTCGCCCGTCCACAGATGCGCCCCGGTGGCGGGTTCGATCGAGCTGATGGTCGCCATGGCGGCTGACCCACCATTTTTGGCTGCGGCGGTCAAGCCGCCCCCCGCATTGCCTCGCCCATCCGCCTGACCGCACCGATCTTGGCATCGAAGAGGCTCCAGTCGTCGGACTCGTCGATGCGGCTCCAGATCGATTCCACCTCATCGATATGCATCGAGCAGGGCGCCTCGTCGGACCAGTAAGGATGGCCGAGCGCTCCCGCGGCGGCTTCGTAACCGCCGATCGCGTCGCGCAAGGGGGCGAAGGGCTCGGCTTCATAGGCTTCGTCGGCCGGGGAGGGCCCTCGCCGCCGGCCGCCGCGCCAGTCGAAGAAGAAGCGGTCGATCTCGACGCTCTTGGCCGCCAGAGCGGTCTCGAGGGCAACGAGGAAGGCGGAATCGCGTACAGGATCGAGAGGCCGGATGCCGAGCCGGCCGAGGATCGCCTCCACCAGCCGCCGCTGGAATTCGGGCGGGAAGGCGTCGAGCGAGGGGTTCAGCACGTCCGCTTCGGCGATGGCGCGAAGCGAGGCGGCGAGCTGGAGGACGTCCCAGTGGATCGCCTCGGGCTGGCGGCCGAAGGAATAAAGGCCGGCATGGTCGAAATAGGCCGCGGTGAAATGGCCGTCCCAATAAGGGGTGAACCGCCACGGCCCGTAATCGAAGCTCTGCGCCGTGATCGCGATATTGTCGCTGTTGAGAACGCCGTGGACGAAACCGGCGGCGATGTAGGAAGCGGCGAGCCGGGCGGCCTCCCGGGCCACGTGGGCGAGCAGGCGGGCGGCCGCCTCGCCGTCACCGCCCTCGTCGCCATAATAATGACGAAGGCAATAATCCGTCAGCTTCGTCAGATTTTCCGTCTCCTGGAAATAAGCGAGCCGCTGGAAGGTGCCGATCCGGATGTGGCTGTGCTGGAGCCGGACCAGCACGGCGGAGCGGGTGGGCGAGGGCTCGTCGTTCCGCTCCAGGGCCTCGCCGGTCTCGATCAGTGAGAAGCTCTTCGAGGTCTCGACTCCGAGCGCCTCGAGCATCTCGGTCGCCAGCACCTCGCGCACGCCCCCCTTGAGCGTGAGCCGTCCGTCGCCGAAACGGCTGTAGGGGGTCTGGCCCGAGCCCTTCGTGCCGAGATCGAGGAGCCGGTCCTCGCCGTCCCTGAGCTGGGCGAAGAGGAAGCCGCGGCCGTCGCCTATGTCGGGATTGTAAACCCGGAACTGGTGCCCGTGATAGCGCAGGGCGAGCGGCCGCGGGAGGTTGTCCGGGAGCGGCTCGAAGCGGCCGAAATGACGGAGCCATTCCTCGTCGCTCAGGTCGGCCAGTCCGACGTCGGGGGCCCACCGGTCGTTGCGGAAGCGCAGGAGCGTTTGCGGGAAATCGGCCGCTTCGACGGGATCGTAGAAGGCGTCGCCCAGCTCGAGGATGGCGGGATCGGCGCGATAGCTCGCGGCTTGCGGAAGTCGCGCCATCAGGAGATAGGACAAGCGGACGACGAGGGGAGGGGCATGGCGGATTGGTCCGATGGCTATTGGACGTCGAGCGACGGGCTCCGGCTCCATTACCGCGAACATGCCGGAAGCGCGGCCCGCCCGCCCATCCTCTGCATACCCGGACTGACCCGTAACGCGCGCGACTTCGAAGGGGTTGCCGACCGCTTGAAGGGCGAATGGCGGCTGATCTGCGTGGAATTGAGGGGCCGCGGACAGAGCGACTATGCCAAGGATGCGATGACCTACGTCCCGCCGGTCTATTGGCAGGATATCGAGGCGCTGATCGCCGCCCTGGAGCTGAAGCGTTTCGTCCTGTTCGGAACCTCGCTCGGCGGGCTCATCACCATGTTGCTGGCTCTGGCCGACAAAAGCCGGATCGCGGGCGCCCTCCTCAACGATATCGGGCCCGAGCTCGAGCAGGGCGGGCTCGAGCATATTCGCTCCTATGTCGGGCGCTCGCAAAGCTGGCCGACCTGGCTCCATGCCGCCCGCTTCCTGTGCGAGGCGCAGAGCGACCGCTATCCGGATTGGGATATCGGCCGCTGGCTCGTTTACGCCAAGCGGCTGTGCAAGCTGAACCCGAGCGGGCGGATCGTCTTCGATTACGACATGCGCATCGCCGAGCCCTTCCGCCAGCCGGGCGGAGACACCGGTTTCGACCTGTGGACCGCGTTCGCGGCCCTGAAGGGCGTACCGTCTTTGGTCGTCCATGGCGGGATTTCGGACCTGCTGAGCCGCTCCACGGTCGAGCGGATGCTGGCCGAGAACCCGGCCATGGAGGCCGCGACGGTGCCCAACGTCGGCCACGCGCCGACGCTGGAGGAGCCGGAGGCCGTGGCGGGGATCGACCGGCTGCTGGCGCGGGTCGAGGGGAGCTGACGGCCATCCTTCCCCTCTCCCGTCCTTACGGGAGAGGAGGGGCCCAAGCCGAAGGCTTGGGAGGTGAGGGTCTTGCTGAGTCCGGAGTACAGACCCTCACCTCCCACCGCTTCGCGGCGGGCCCCTCCTCTCCCGCGCAAAGCGGGAGAGGGGTTAGTTCGGCGGTTCTTCTCGGCACGTGAGTTGATTTCTTAGGCTTTCTCCCCCATATGGCTCTCAGCGAAACGTCATTGCAGCGTGAACGCCCCTCTCGGGCCGGCTCCGTTTCGTCATTTACCAAGTCTTCCCTTTTCACGCGGGTTGGCAAAAACCCGCCGCGTTTCCGCGCGCCTTTCCGGCTGCGCGGCTGCGCCGCACGAATAGTGAGTTATACATGTCTTTTGAAAATCTCGGGCTGTCGCAGCCCGTCCTCCAGGCGCTTGCTCTGAAGGAATATTCCACCTCGACCCCGATCCAGGAGCAGGCGATCCCGATCCTGCTCAAGGGCAAGGATTTGCTCGGAATCGCCCAGACCGGCACCGGCAAGACCGCCGCCTTCATGCTTCCCTCGATCGACCGGCTGATCGCGAGCGCCAAGCGTCCGCAGCGCGGCGCCTGCCGGATGCTGGTGCTCGCCCCGACCCGCGAGCTCGCCTCGCAGATCGCCGAGAGCGCCCGCGCTTATGGCCGATTCAGCCATATCAGCGTCGCGACCGTCTTCGGCGGAACTTCGATCAACAAGAACCGGCAGGACCTGTCGCGCGGAGTCGACGTGCTCGTCGCCACTCCCGGACGGCTTCTCGACCTCGTCGAGCAGCGCTGGCTGGACCTCAGGCAGGTCGAGATCCTCGTCCTCGACGAGGCCGACCAGATGCTCGACCTCGGCTTCATCCACGACCTTAAGAAGATCGTCCGCTTCCTGCCCGAGAAGAGGCAGAGCCTGTTCTTCTCGGCGACCATGCCCAAGGCGATCCGCGATCTCGCCGACAAGTTCCTGACCAATCCCGAGCAGGTGGCGGTAACTCCGGTGGCCTCCACGGTCGAGCGGGTCGAGCAATATGTCACCTTCGTCAACCAGGCCGAAAAGCCGGCGCTTCTGACGATGATGCTGCGCGTCGGCTTCGGTGCGAAAGGCTCGATGGACCGGGTTCTGATCTTCAGCCGCACCAAGCACGGCGCCGACCGGATCGTGAAGCAGCTCGCCCAGACCGGCATTCCGGCCAACGCCATCCACGGCAACAAGAGCCAGCCGCAGCGCGAGCGGGCGCTGGCCGACTTCAAGGACGGCAAGGTCAAGATCCTGATCGCGACCGACATCGCGGCGCGCGGAATCGACGTCTCGGGCGTCAGCCACGTCATCAATTTCGACCTGCCCAACGTTTCCGAGCAATATGTCCACCGAATCGGCCGAACCGCGCGCGCCGGAGCGGCGGGCGTGGCGGTCGCCTACTGCGCCGAGGACGAGCGTCCCTACCTCAAAGGCATCGAGCGGCTGACCAAGCAGGTCCTTACCCCGGTGCCGCTGCCCGAGGGCTTCAACGCCGAGGCGGCGCGGATCAAGGCGGCGCGGGCCAGCTCGCCGATCCAGATCGTCGAGCGTCCCGAGCGCGAGGATCGCCATTCCCGCGGCCGTCCGTCCAAGCGCTTCAGCGCCCGTCCGGCCCGCCCGCAGGGCGAAAACCGCAGCGGCGGACGGCGAAGGTACGCTTCGCGCTAGTCCGTCATTCCCGCGCAAGCGGGACTCCAGACGGCGTTCGAGCCCGTTCTACCTTCCCATGGATTCCCGCTTTCGCGGGAATGACGGGTGGGGGTAGAGCGGGCTCGTGCCGTTTCTCGTCCCGCTCCTGCTCGTGGCCGCTCCGGCGGCGACCCCCGACATCGTCGTCACCGGCCGAGGCCTCGGCGCCGCCGCCGGCGAGGCGGTGTTCGACACGATCGTCATCGACCGCGACCGCCTGGCCGGCTCCGCTTCGGGCCGGCTCGAGGAGGTGCTTCGCGACGTGCCCGGCTTCCAGCTCTTCCGCCGCTCCGACGCCCGCTCCGCCAACCCGACCAGCCAGGGCGCGACCCTCCGGGCGCTCGGCGGCAATGCGTCGAGCCGGGTCCTGCTCGTCCTCGACGGGGTGCCGCAGACCGACCCCTTCGGCGGCTGGGTGAGCTGGCCCGCTTACCATCCCGAGCGGCTCGGCGAGGCGCGGGTGACTCGCGGCGGCGGCAGCGGAGTGCAGGGACCGGGGGCTCTGGCCGGGACGATCGAGCTGGCCAGCGCGACTCCGGCCGAGCTGCTCGGGCCGCGCGGGCGAGTCGCTTATGGCGGCCGCGACGGCGTGGATGCCTTCGCCGGGCTCGGCCTGCCGCTGGGCGGCGGCTTCCTTGCCGTCTCGGGCGCCTGGGCGCGCGGCGACGGGTTCGTCCCGATCGTCCGCGAGCAACGCGGCCCGGCCGACCGGCCTTCGCCCTACGAGCAGATGAGCCTGGCCATCCGCGCCGTCGCGCCGCTTCCCGGCGGCGCCGAGCTGCAGGCGAGCGGGCTGGCCTTTTCGGACGAGCGGGAGCGCGGGACGGCCCTTTCCGGGATCCGCACCAGCGGGGCCGACGCTTCGCTTCGGCTGGTCGGGCGGCGCTGGAGCGCGCTCGGCTACGTCCAGACCCGCGATTTCTACAACAGCTTCGCAAGCGTCAATGCGGGGCGGACGGCGGCGACCCGCACCTCGGAGCAATTCAGCGTCCCGGCGACCGGCTTCGGCGCCCGCCTGGAGGCAAGGCCGGAGATCGGGCCCGGGATCGGGCTTCGGATCGGTGGCGACTGGCGCCTGACGCAAGGCGAGACCCGCGAGCTTTTCGCCTTCGTCGCGGGCGCCGGCACGCGCGGGCGGGTGGCCGGGGGGCGCAGCCAGGCCCTGGGCGGCTTCGCCGAGGCCGCATGGACGACGGACGCCCTTACCCTCACCGCCGGGGCCCGGATCGACCGCTGGACCATCTCGAACGGGCGCCTGCACGAACGCGTGCTGGCGAGCGGGGCGGTGCTGACCGACACGGCGTTCCGCGACCGCTCGGGCTGGGAGCCGACCGGCCGGGCCGGGATCGCCTGGCGCGCCGGCGAGGGGATGACCTTGCGCGCCGCCGCCTATCTGGGCTGGCGGCTGCCGACCCTGAATGAGCTTTACCGGCCGTTCCGGGTCGGTACCGACGCGACCGCCGCCAACGCCGAGCTGGCGCCGGAGCGGCTGCAGGGAGTCGAAGCGGGCCTGGACTGGCGGCCGGCGCCGCGCGCTCGGATCGGCCTCACCTTTTTCACCAATCGCCTCGAAGGCGCGATCGCCAACGTGACCCTGGGGCGGGGGCCCGGGACGTTCCCCGGAGTCGGCTTCGTCGCCGCCGGCGGCGACTATCGGCGGAGGCACAATCTCGACGCCATCGAGGCTCGGGGCATCGAGCTCGAAGGGCGACATGCGCTCGGCGCCTGGACGATCTCGGGAGGCTGGTCCTGGGTCGATTCGGACGTGAAGGCCAGCGGGCCGGCGCTGGCGCTGAACGGCCTCAGGCCCGCGCAGACGGCGCGGCACAGCCTGTCGTCGACCCTGGAATGGGCCGCCCGCGGCGCCCGCGCCTCCCTTACGGCGCGCTACGGCGGCGCCCAATATGAGGACGATCTCAACCGCCAGCGTCTTCCCGGCGCCTTCACCCTGGATGCTGTGGGCCTGATCCCGCTCGGGCGAAGGGTGGCGATCGAGGCTCGGGCGGAGAATGTCGCCAACGCCCGGGTGCTCGCCGGAATCAGCGGCGATGGAATCGAGGAGCGGGCCACTCCGCGCACCGTCTGGATCGGGCTGCGCTTCGGCGGCTTGCGGTAGGAGGGTCGCCGGTTTAAGTTGCGGCTTGAAACTTAAAACGGGAGGTTGGTCATGATCGTCTACGGAGCGTCGCTTTCGCCGTTCGTGCGCAAGGTGCTGGCTTATGGGGCGGAGAAGGGCCTCGCGCTCGATCACAAGCCGCTCGGGCTCGGCTCCGACGATCCCGATTTCCTCGCGGCCAGCCCGTTCCGAAAGATACCGGGCTTCAGCGACGGCGACTTCGCCATCTCCGATTCGTCCGCCATCATCCACTATCTCGAAGCCAAATATCCCGAGCCCGCCTTGATCCCCGCCGAGCCGCGGGCCCGGGCGCGGACGATCTGGTTCGACGAGTTCGCCGACACCATCCTTTGCGCCTGCGGGGCGAAGATGTTCTTCAACCGGATCGTCGCTCCGCGCTTCCTCGGCCGGCCCGGCGATACCGAGACGGCCGATAAAGCGGAAAAGGAGGAGCTTCCGCCGATCCTCGATTATCTCGAGCGCACGATTCCGGAGGGCGGCTGGCTGGTCGGCGACGGAATCACGCTGGCGGATATCGCGGTGGCGACGGCCTTCGCCAATTTCCGGCATCTTGGAATGACCATCGACACCGCCCGTTATCCGAAGGTGTCGCAATTCGCGGAACGGATGCTGGCGCGGCCGAGCTTCGCCGGCTGGGTGGAACGCGAGGCGGCCTTCCTGGAGAAGACGGCGCCCCAGGGCATCGTGCGCTAAACCTGAATCGTCATCCCGGACTTGATCCGGGAGTCATCCCGGACTTGATCCGGGGGTCATCCCGGACTTGATCCGGGATCCATCTTCTACTGGCCATCGCTGCAAGAAGAAGGTGGATACCGGGTCAAGCCCGGCATGACGGGTGATGCGGATTTAGCGCATGCGGCTCTAGGCGCGATCATGTGTGATTGAACCGCTCATCCTGAGTAGCCGGTGAGCTTGTCGAACCGGCGTATCGAAGGACGGTCCTTCGATACGGGCCTTCGCCTTCGCTCAGTCCCTACTCAGGATGAGCGGTCCGATCACAGAGGATCGCGCTTTAGTCCGGTTCGCGGCAGCCTATCGCCGCCTTGGCCTGGGCGAGCTGCTCGGGATTGGAGGTGACGTCCGGCCGGTCCTCGATCGAGCCTTCCTCCTCGCGCGTGAGACGCCAGGATCCGTCGGGCTGGCGCAGCCACATCAGGTAGCCGCAAATGATCCGGAGCTTGTCGGCCTTGCCGACGAAGTCGACGGCGCTGAAGATTCCGGCGACCGGGGCGTTGGCCGGATTGTCGTACCAGGTGACCTTCACGGACGCGCGTTGAAGGCCGCCGCCGGCGCGATCGTTGAACAGCTTGTGGTCGGCCTGCCATTCGGGAAGCGGGGTCATCTCCTGCATGGAGGGCGTCAGCAGGTTCCAGGCGTCCCGGTAACGGCCGGAATCGCGGGCGGCGAAATAGCGGCCGGTGAGGTCCAGGATCGTCTTCATGTCGGCGGGGCCGGGCTTCCACCCGGTCGGGCGGGGCACGATGGGCGGCGGCGCGGCCGAGCATTCCGCCTCCTGCTCCAGCGTCAGTGCGATTATGGACCGGCTAGGGGCATTGGAATCGAGCTTTTCGTCGCTTTGCCACCGATATTGGCTGAGCGTGACGGGATAGCCGCCGCACAATTGGGCCGCTTCCTGCGTCGCCAGGATCTGGCCCTGCGCGAGGGTGAGGCCCGGAGCGGTGAGGACGATCCGGAATTTCTTCTCTCCGATCTTCTCGCTGCTTATCGCGGGGGCGGGCGGAGCGGCTGCAAGCAGCAGAGCGGTGAGAATAAGCATGACGGCACGCTAAACGCGAAGCCCGCAAAGTGATAGGCGAGCCGGCAGAGGAGGAGGAAGCAAATGGCCGATTATCTCGCCACGGTGGAATGGCGCTCCGGCGGCGGTTTTCGCGAGGGGCGATACAGCCGCGCCCACAGCTTGCGCTTCGACGGGGGCGCGATCGTGCCCGGATCGGCCTCCCCGCATGTGGTTCCACCGCCGATGTCGGATCCGGCGGGCGTCGACCCGGAGGAGGCGCTGGTCGCCTCCGCCTCCGCCTGCCACATGCTCTGGTTCCTCCATCTCGCCAGGGATTCGGGGCTCGACGTCGCCGCCTATCGGGACGAAGCGCGCGGCACGATGGGCAAGGACGAGCGCGGCAGGATGGCGATGACCCGGATCGTGCTTCGGCCGGAGATCGCGTTCGCCGGCGACCCTCCCGCGGCGGCCGAGCTCGAGCGGCTCCACCACGAGGCGCACGAGCGTTGCTTCATCGCCAATTCGCTTCGCACCGAGATCGTCGTCGAGTGACGCTCAGCGGCCGGACAGCCATTCGCGCCGGGCGAGACTCTCGGCGGACCAGACCTGCTTCGACGAATAATATTCCGGTACGGCCCGGGCGTCCTCCGGGAGGTCCAGCCACGGCAGCTTCGTCGACGTGAAGATGTGGATATCCGGCGGCAGGCGCCCGGGCTCGTCGAGCGTTCCGACCCGGACGAAGGCGAGCTTCGGCCCTCCGCCCGGATAGTGGCTCCACAAGGCGACCTGGCAGCCGGGGCAGCGGAAAATGGTCTGGGGCTTGCCGCTGGTGCCAAGGACGGGCACCGGCCGGGCCTCGCCGGCGACGACGTCCAGCCGGTCGGTTTCTATCAGGGCGTTGAGCGCGAAGGCGGCGCCGCTGAGCCGCCGGCATTCGGTGCAATGGCAGGCGTGGACGATGAGCGGGGCCGAGCGCAGGCGATAGCGGACCGCCCGGCAGGCGCAGCCGCCGTCGAAACTGTCGCCTGTCTCGTCCATCTCGCCTCCCCGCGCGAATATGCCGCCTCGCGCCGGTCTGCGCCAGCGTGGCTTGTCTCCGGCGGCCATTGCATTAGTCGGGAAGAAAGCCCTTGAACGGAAGCCCTGCCGATGCGCCTTTTCGCTTTCCTCATGCTCCTGGTCGCGGCGGCCGTCCCGGCCGCGGCCCAGCCGCCCGCCGGGACCCTCGAGGCGATGCGCCGCGATTTCCCGCTCGACCATCAACCCCTCGCGGCCACGCTTGCCGGCAAGACGCCGGAGGAGGCGCGGCGGCTGGCCTATGCCGGAATCGAGCGCTTCCTGCGCAGCCGCCGAGCGGCGATCCTGGCCGCGCCTCGGGCGTCGCTTCTGGCCCTCGAAGCGCGCCAGGGCGCCCTGCTGCGCGCCCTGGCGAAGCAGGACGTCGCGCTCTGCGCCAATGTCGGCGATCGCGGCTTCTTCAGCAGCCAGGCCTTGACGGGCGCCGCGCCGGTCGGGCTCGACGAATATGGAATCGCCCTGGTCGAAGCCGCCAAAGCAGGCTCGACCGCGGCGGCGGCGACCCCGGCGGGGACCGACAAGGAAGATTTCAGCGCCTGGATGGCGGCGGTCGAGAGGATCGAGCCGGATGTGCCGGTCCGATCGATGCTGCTCGACCGCAAGGTTCGACTCGCCTCGAGCCCCGACCATCTTTGCCGGGGTGCCGCCGCCATGCACGAGGCCGTCGCATCGCTTCCGCCCGCTCGGGCCGAGCGCCTGTCGCGGACCCTGCTCGGCTACGTGATCGGCTCGCCCGCCCCGTAAGAAACGCCGGCGATGGAAGAGCAGGCAGAGGCCAATCGTCATCCCGGCGAAAGCCGGGACCTCGGGGAGACCCGCCGCGACGTCCTATCCCGGGGTCCCGGCTTTCGCCGGATGACGGGCTCCAAAACGAAATGGAGGCCGGCATTGCTGCCGGCCTCCACTGTCCCTAGGTCCGTTGGTCCTGCCCGTGAAGGCGAGACCGCCTTTCCCAGGGAGGTTCCGGCCGAGGCCTTGCGGCCCCGGTCGGTCCCTCAGGTTCCTTCGCAGGAATATTGCTATTCCGGTTCCGGTTCCTGCGGGTTCCGCGCCCAGCCTTGCGGCCGGCTTCGGTTCCCTGGCGGGTTCCTTCCTTCTCGGCCTTGCGGCTTCGAATTCCGGTTCCCTATCGGACGTCCGAGAAGCAAGCTTCGCGGTCGTCCTTTCGCGGTTCCTTCCACCCGGGGGCTTCAGGTTCCGCCGGACCCTCGAAGGAAAGTGGGTTCGGCATTGGCTTGCGCCGCCGCCTCGCGCTTCTTCCTTCCGGTTGCCCGGACCTCGCTTCGATTGGCTTCCGTCCGAGGACTTCCGCCGCTTTCCGCGGGGCCGTGCCTGGAAGTGCCTGTCCGTTTCCGGATGGCCGCTCCCTGCCACAGGAAGATCATTGCACCCGTTTTCCGATTCGCGCCAAGCGCTGAATCGGGGACTCGGCCTGTGGATAACGGGGATAACGGGGATAACATGGATTAAACCGGCCAGAGGCCCGCCATGGCCCGGCCGAACGCCATCCAGGGCTCCGTCTGCGAAATGAAAACCTTACCGATCTGGGATGCGACCACCGCGCCGCCGCCCCAGATCCAGACCGCATGGATGCGCCCCCGGCTGATCCGGTCATAGACCATTCCGGCGAGGATCAGCAGGTCCCCGCCGACGAAGAAGCTGAACGGGGCGCCGGCGACGATGGGGGCCAGCTCGATCCGCGCCGTGGCCGCCTCGACGATCACGATCGCCGCCAGCAGCATCAGCCTCTTGTGGGTCTCCGCGCGTTCGCGCCAGAGCATTGCCAGAGCGACCAGCACGGCAAAGCCCTGGATCGCGAAGAAGGGGATGGCGTAGAAAGCGTGGGGATCGCCCAGCTGCCTGAAGCCGCCGTGCATCGCCGCGACCGATGCGAGGTTGCCGAACACCACCATGGCGACGGCAAGCGCCGCACCCGCCCAGCCGAGCTTGCGGTGGAGCTCGCGGCGGCGGTTCGCGATCAGCACCGGCTGGACGACGAGCAGGCCCATCCAGGCCGTGAAGAAGAGGCCGTGGACGATCAGGAGCCGTCCGATCTCGGGCGTGAGGGGGGACGGCTCCATCCAGCGCGAAAGGTAGAAGCTTCGGGCGAAGCCGGCGAAGGTCAGGATTGCGAGATAAAGGCTGGCGCCGGTGTAGAACAGGCGGTCGTTGCGCCAGCGAACGGCCGGCGCGTGGATGGTAGCCATTGAGCATCTCCCCCTGCTCGTTTCGGCGCAGGAATATCAGGAGCGTCCCGCGGCTTGCAAGCGGCGGCCTCGGCGGTCATGGAAGGCGCCATGCGCCGCAAAGCCCGCACCGCGTCCAAGCCCGAAAACCGGCCCCGCTTCTGGGGCCGCCATGCGATCGAGGCGGCCCTGGCCAATCCCGATCGCGAAGTGGTGCGGATCTGGGCCACGCGCGAGGCGGCGGCCGAGGTCGAGCTGCCCAGGGACGTGCCTTTCAGCTTTGCCGACGTCGCCGATCTCGGCCGTCTGGTACCGCGCGACGCTCCCCATCAAGGGCTGGTCATCGAAGTCGAGCGCCTCGACGATTTGCTGCTCGCCGACATCCTCCAGGATTCACCCGAGCGCCGGCCGCTGCTGGTCCTCGATCAGGTCACCGATCCGCACAATGTCGGCGCGATCCTGCGCTCGGCGGCGGCTTTCGACGCTTTGGCCCTGGTCACCCAGGACCGGCACGCGCCGCCCGAATCGGGGGCTCTGGCCAAGGCGGCGAGCGGGGCGCTGGAAACGGTGCCCTGGGTAAGGGTGGTCAATCTGGCTCGGGCCCTCGACGAGATGGCGGAGGCGGGCTTCTGGCGGATCGGCCTGACCGGCGACTCCGACATGACTCTCGCCGAGGCGGTCGGACCGGCGCGGGTCGCCCTGGTGCTCGGCGCCGAAGGCGAGGGAATGCGCCAGAATACCGAGGCGCATTGCGACGCTCTGGCGCGGCTTCCGATCAGTGGCCGGATGGAAAGCCTCAACGTTTCCAACGCCGCCGCGGTCGCGCTATACGCGGTGGCGACAAATCGGGGGTAATTTGGGGGGTCAATCTATGTCGTTCATGCGCTTCGCGTTCGTGGCCGCCGCCGCGCTCACGCTTTCGTCCTGCATCCTGAGCCCGGGCAAGTTCGTCTCGACGCTCCACATCGCCAAGGACCGGAGCTTCACCTTCACCTATGTCGGCGAGGTCATCCTGCTCGATCCGGCTTCCGCCATGTCGCAGGGGCTTCAGGACGGCCTCGCCGGCGATTCCCCTCCGAGCGGCGAATCGATGGATGACGACGACGTCGTCGCCGCCAACGCCGCCGACGACGCGGCGCCCGCGCCGGCCGCGCCGGCGGCTCCCGCGGCCGAAAGCGCTCAGCGGATCGAGGAGGCCAAGGCCGTCGCCGAGGCGCTGTCGAAGGAGGTCGGCTACCGCTCGGTCGAATATCTCGGCAACAACAAATTCCGGGTCGATTATGCGATGACCGGCAAGCTCGACCGGAGCTTCGTCTATCCGGTCAACATGGACGCCAAGTCGATCATCCCGTGGATCGCCGTCGAGGTCCGCAAGGACCGGACCGCCCGGATCCTGGCGATCGCGTTCGGCGACCAGGACATGGACATGGGCAGCGCCGCCAAGCCCGATTCGCAGCCCAAGGAGCGCAACGGCACCTTCACCTTCACCACCGACGCCGAGCTGGTCATGCAGAATAACGAGGAGGGGATGGCGCCCGGGCCCGGGACCCGGGTGGTCTGGAAGGTGACCCCGACCAGCAAGACGGTGCCGACCGCGGTGGTGCGGTTCGCGAGCTAAAATCCTCCCCTGCATTTGCAGGGGAGGGGGACCATGCGAAGCATGGTGGAGGGGCCTTACTGAGTCCGGAAGAACCCCTCCACCTCGCTTCGCGCGGTCCCCCTCCCCAGGAAATCCTGGGGAGGAATTAAGTCAGAAAGGAGGATCCTCCGGCGCGATCTGGACCCTGAGCCCGTCATATTCCGGGCGGAACTTGATCTGGCAGGAGAGCCGGCTGCTCTCGACCCGGTGGTCGGTGGTGTCGAGCAAATCGTCCTCGTCCACGCCCATCGGCGGCAGGGCGGCGAGCCATTCCGGATCGACATGGACGTGGCAGGTGGCGCAGCTGCAGCAGCCGCCGCACAGGGCCAGCAGCTCGTCGAAGCCGGCGTCGCGGATATTCTCCATGACGCTCCAGCCGTCCTTGCCCTCGATGGTCTTTTCCGCCCCGTCGCGGTTGATGATGGTGAGCTTCGCCATGGCTGGGCGATATGCTAGGCGAAGCCCCCGAAGACAAGGAAACAATTGTGGGGATCGCCGCCGAGGATTTGAGGAATTCGCTGGACGAGCTTGCCGTGCGCGAGCCGAGGATCGCCGCCGCTTTGGCCGCGGCGGGCTATCCCGAGCCGCGGATCAGCGAGCCGGGCTACGAGACCCTGCTTCGGGCGATCGTGGGCCAGCAGGTGTCGGTCAAGGCCGCCGCCTCGATGTGGGCGAAGCTCACCGCCCTGGTCGGCGATCCGCCCCTCCCGGCCGCCCTCATCGAAGCGTCGGACGAGACTTTGCGCGCCGCCGGACTGTCCCGGCAGAAGGCTTCCTACGCCCGTAGCCTGGCCGAGGAGGTGGTGTCGGGGCGGCTCGACTTCGCCAAACTGCCCCCCGACGACGAGGACGCGATCGCCGAGCTGGTCCGGGTCAAGGGGATCGGGCGCTGGACGGCGGAAGTCTATCTGCTCTTCGCGGAAGGGCGGACCGACATCTGGCCGGCGGGCGACCTCGCCGTTCAGATCGAGACCGGGCGGATCATGGGCCTCGAGGGCAAGCCCACCGAGAAACGGGTCCGCGAGCTGGCCGAATCCTGGCGCCCGCACCGCGGCGCCTTCGCCATCTTCACCTGGCACCACAGGCGGAATTCGGCCGCTCCGGTCTGAGACATCTCGAACCGGATACGGAACCATCCGCATCGTCGGCGCGTCTAGACTTGCGATCCGCGGGCCAAAACAGGGGCCGGGAGTACAGTAGGAGTAAGCCTCATGATCAATCTTCTCATCGCTCTCGTCATCGGGGGCGTCATCGGCTGGCTGGCCAGCATCGTCATGCGTACCAACGCGCAGCAGGGCATCCTGCTCAACATCGTCGTCGGAATCGTCGGCTCGCTGCTCGGCAGCTTCCTGCTCGGCCGGTTTTTCGGCGCGGACGGCAACATCATGAGCGGCAGCGCGCTCGACGGCGGCACCCTGCTCGCCGCGTTCATCGGCGCTCTGATCCTGCTCGCGATCGTCAACCTCTTCCGCCGGGGCAGCGTCCGCTAAAGCGGGCCTGACGGCACGGAGAGAAGGCCCGCGGGAGCGATCCCGCGGGCCTTTTCGCGTGTGGTGGGGGAATCCCCGTCATCCCGGCGGAAGCCGGGACCTCAGGACGAGAAAGTCACGGCGGTCTCCCCCAGGTCCCGGCTTTCGCCGAGATGACGGGAGGCCCTACAGCGGCTTTTCGTAGATCCGGTAGATTCGGTTGACGTCGCTTTCGATCGCCTGGGCGATCGAGAGCATCGGGCTGTTATCCTCCAGGATCCAGCCGACCTCGGCGCGGCTGATTCCGTAATGGCCGGTGCCGGCATGCCTGATCCGCTCGATCATCATGAAAGCGAGCTGGCTTGCGAGGCGGGTGGCGTGGAGGCGCTTGACCACCCCCATCAGCGGCACCCGGCCCCCGGCCGGGCGCATCCGCCTCAGCCGCCACAGCAGCTTCGCCCAGCCGAACGGGAAAAGGCTGCCGTCCAGGTCACGGAGGAACTGGTTGATATCGGGAAGGGCCATCATGAAGGCGACCGGCTCGCCGTCATATTCGGCGACGAGGATCATGTCCTCGAGGACGATCGGCTTCAGCTTCTTGCCGGCATAGGCGATCTCCGCCACGGTCAGGGGCACGAAGCCCCAATTGTCGGACCATGCGTCGTTGAGGATTCCAAGCAGCAGGGCAGCCTCGGATTCGAAGCGCTTCTTTACCGTCTGCCGGATGCGGATCCGGGGATTTTTCTCGCCGGCCGAGACGATGCGCTGGACGATCGGCGGAAAGGGGGCGGTCACCTCGAGATCGTAGGTGAAGAGGTCCTTGGCCTTGACGTAGCCGGCGGCCTCGACCCAGGCTTCATATTCAGGCTTGTTGTGGCCCATCATCACCATCGGCGGATGGTCGTGGCCCTTGATGAGAAGGCCGGGCTCGTCCCAGATGGAGAGGCTGAACGGGCCCATCGAGCGAGTCATGTCGCGGCCCCGAAGCCAGGCTTCGGCTCGGTGGATGAGCTCGGCCGCGACCTCGGCGTCGGCGGCCTCGAACATGCCCCACTGGCCTATGCCGGGGCCCATGTGCCGGTGCACCAGCTCGTCGACCTGGGCGGAGATCCGGCCCACCGGCCGGTCGGCGCGCTCGGCCAGGAAGAATCGAGCCTCGGAATGCTCGAACCAGGGGTTGGTCCGAGGGTCGATGAGGCCATGGACCTCGGTCTTGAGCGGCGGGACCCAGTTCGGGTCGTCCCGGTTGAGCTCGTAAGCGAGGTCGACGAAGGCCTTGCGGTCGGCGGCGTCCTCGACGGGGCGGATCGTAACGGTCATAGGACGAACCTAGCGAAGCGGACCTCTTGACGATAGTGCCGCTGCCGTACGGGAGAGGAAAGTGGCGGGAAGGCTCGTCTTTTACGGCGGCGGCGGAATGGGCCGCGAAATGGCCCAGGCGGCCCGGCTCGACCCGCGCCCCAAGGCCTTTATCGACGACTGCCCGCTCCCCCCTTATCCCGGAGTTGCTCAGATCGCCCTGGCCGAGCTTGGGCCGGAGGACGAGATCTGCATCGCGATCGGCGCTCCGGCGGTGCGCCGGCGGGTGGCGGAAGCCTGCGCCGGCCGGCGCTTCGCTTCGGTGATCGCCCCCAATGCGATCGTCGATCCGACCGCCCGGATAGGCGAAGGCGCGGCGATCTGCGACTTCGTCATGATCAATTCGCTCGCCCGCATCGGCCGGCAGTTCCAGGCCAATTATTACAGCCACGTCTCGCACGACTGCGTCATCGGCGACTATGTCACCTTCAGCCCACGCACCTCCTGCCTTGGCAACGTCCGGATCGGCGACGGAGTCTTCGTCGGCGCCGGCGCCGTCATCCGCAACGGCTCCGCCGACCGCCGGCTGACGATCGGCGAAGGCGCGGTGATCGGAATGGGCGCGGTGGTGACGGCCGACGTGCCGGCGGGGGCGGAAGTGATCGGAAACCCGGCGCGAGCGGGGAAGGGAAGTACCGCCCCGAGCTGAATCAGACTTCCTTGAAGCCCGGAGCGCGCCGCCATAGCACCTCCGGCTCGGTGGCATTGGGTTCGCGCACGAACTCCAGAACGGCGCCTTTCGGAAGCATCGCCCCACGGGTCGCCGTCAGCTGCCCTCCGCTGCTCATGAACTGGCTGGACGATCCGTCGGCATGCTCGACGATCACCATCGAGCCGCTGACATAGGCAATCCTCCCGGCGGCCGGCATTCGGACGACCGTGTCGGCCGTCACCGTGACGCGCCGCGATCCGGCGTCTCCGACAATCGCCTCCCCGGTGAACGGATCCACCACCGCTACCTTCGCCACGGCCGGCAACGTCCCGCCGCCGAGGCGCTGCCACGCTGCCTCAGCCTTCCGGATCAGCTCGCCGCCCGCAGAACCGCGCGCCTGACGACACCATTTTTCCGCGGCGTCCGCAGCGACGAACATATAGGTGCCGCCGTCGATCGTGCAGACGTTGCGCGGATCTCCGCTGGCGCGCTCGCCGACGTCCAGCCATTCGATCGCCGCCCCGCCCAATTTCGGCAGGCTTGCGGCCGTGAAGGCATCGCGATTGGCGGTCGAGGAGAAAAGCAGCGTTCCGTCCGCATAAGGCAGCGTGATCCGGTCGCTTCCGCGGACCGCGCGTCCGGCCTGGGTATAGGCGACCACGTCATAGCCCTGGAACCAGCGGGTCGGGTCTTGCCGCTGCGGATCGTCCGATTGCTCTTCGGTGACCCGCTCGTTCTCCCAGCGAGCCAGGAGCGGAGCGACCGCCTGCGCGGTTTCTTCGACATGCGACGCACATTCCGGATGGCCGGTCCGCGGTTCGCAGGCCGTCCGGTAAGCGGCCACGGCTCCGCTCACCTGTCGCATCTGGAGGCTGTCGGCGACTGTGAGATGGACGTCGTCGACTTCGACCAAATCGCGCAGCAGCGAGTTTTCCGCCGCCGCCCGCTTGATCATCTCGTCCAGCGTGTCCGCCGAGGATTCGACCGCATCCCGGGCACGCGCCAGAAGGTCTTCGCGCGACCCTTCCGTGGCGTCCGCGAGCCGAGGCTCGGGCGCGTTGCGCCGCTTCAGCTCGCTGAGCACGTAGACGAGATGGCCGGCCCGGTGCAGGTCGTCGATCCGAGGCCGGATGGCATATTCGATCATCAGCGCGCCGCCGAGCGGGTCCTTGACGGGAACGCCGCCGGTGGTGGGGACCAGCAGGCCGACGGAATCCATCAGATAACCCGTGCTCGTCGTCGGAGTCTCGAGCAGGGGGAGCCTGACCTGATAGGGCGTGACGTCCGACAGCAAGTCGGTATTGGCCTCCACCGCCAGTGCGTAAAGGGCGGACGCCTCCTCCGAGCCGCTGTTCAGCGCTGCGTAGGTCCGCGCCGGCGGCGTGAGCGAGTCTTCGCCCGAGAGGGTCATTCCCGCGTACGAGCCCGCCTTCATCAGGAGGTAACGCGTGAGGATTCGCACCTTCAGCCGGGGCAGCGACGTCTCGAGCGGTTCCGCCGTCGTGCCGGTTGCTCCGGCATCGGACGCCTCGGTGGGGGGGGCCAGACGATTTTGAACATCCTCGAGAATTGCCGTCGCGCGATCGGGCTCTCCGTCGGCCAGGCGGAGCTCCGCCGCCGCGGCGCGGCATTCCAGCGCCGGAAGGAAAGCGGCGGACGGGACGGCCTCCATATCGAGGGCGGCGCAGGCCTGGGCCAGGCGTCTGGCCTCGTCGGTCACACCGATTCGGCGGTGCAGCCGGATCAGAGCCGTTGTCGCTTCAAGCCCCTCCGGCGCCGAGGCCAGCGGCGAGGCCGCGCCCGCCTGGCGATAATAGCTTGCCGCCTGTTCGTAGTCGGAAGCCGTATTGCCCCGAAGCTCCGCCGCGCGGCCGCGAAGCAGCACCGCCCGAGTGACGATTTCCGGATCTCTCGCCGCGACGGTCACGCTGTCGGCCATCGAGTTCATGAACGTCGCGGCCTGATCCGGGGGCAGGCGCTTGCCCGCCTGGCCCACCGCGGCCTCGCCCGCGATCAGTTCGGCGAGCGCCCCCAATTCGGTCTTCGTGCGGGTGGGCCGACCGGCGGCGGACAGGTCGAGCTGGCCCGCCAGCACCACGGCCTGCGCGCGAACGTCCGCCGCCGCTCGCTGCACATCGGCACGGGATTGCGCGAGCTCTACGATATTGCGCTCGATCGTCGCGTACATCGCGGCGGATGCCGCTTCGGCGTTGCGCGCCTCCCGCTGGGCGTCCGCGGCGGCGCTTTTAGCGAGTGCCGCCGCCTGGGCTTCGCGCTTGGCGCTCTGCGTCGCCCTCAGGGCGTTGGCAGCGGCTTTATCTTCGGCGAGCAGAGCATCCCGGGCCCGCTTATCCGCTTCCCCGCGCAGCCTTCCCTGCTCCAAGGCGTAGCGCTTGTTGTCCCTGGCCTGGATGTTGAGTGTTGCAACCAGCGCCTTCTCCGCCGCCACCGTTTGTCGGGCGCTCTCCGCCCAGGCGATGCTGACGCCCGAAATCGCCACGGCCGCCGCCGCCCCGGCCAGCTGCAGCCGTCGCCGGAAGCGGGTCGCGCGCCTTTCCTCGGCCGCAGCATATTGCGCGCTGGCAGCCAGGAACTCGGCAACGTCGTCGACCGAAACGGGCTTCTCGCCGGCACGGGGCAGGATGGGATAACGGTCCGCCCAGGCCTGGGTCGGCGCCTGGGCAAGAAACCAGTCGCGACGGCGCGCGAGCAGCAGGCCGCCGAGAAGCGCCGAATCGGGCTTGCCGTCGCGAAGCCAGTCTGCCGTGTCGGCGGCAAGGCTGCGCCAGATTTCCGCGCCCTGTGCTTCCTTCACGACCCAGCCGGAAAGCTTGCTCCACTGCCGGATCAGGCTTTCATGGTTGATATCGGCATATCCCTGCGCGACCCGAAGGAACTGGCAATCCTCGCCAGCGAAGGCCGCTATGACCTTGGTCACGGTGTCGAGATCGAGCCCGCTGATGTCGGCGATCTCGGTGAGGCGATGCGGATCGCGCACGGCCAGGTCGATGCTTGGGCCCCGAACGAGGGTCCGGAACACTCGCTCGACCGTGGTCTCGCCAAGACCGAGGCCGGTGATGATCTCCCGCCCATGCTTGTCGAGCGCGCCTTCGAGCCCGCCGATCTCGTAATAATCGTGCGGAGTAAGCTCTACCGGCCCCTCGGTATGCTCGCTGGCATGCTTCCACATCCGGTTCAGGGCATATTGCATGAGCGGAAGCTGGTCCGCCTGCCGCCCGCCGTCGGCGTGATCGCTGATACGTCCGCCGCGGCCGAACGGGGCGAAACGCTCCACGTCGTTGAGCAGGAGCGTCACGAGATCGTCGCGAATCTTGAAGCCGATGACGAAAGCCGGACAAAGGACCGCCTCGCGGCAGGCATCGCGAAGCATCCTCGGGGTCAGGAACAGGCTTGCGCTGATCGCGTCGGAAAGTTCGGGATAGGTACCGCAAGCGCCGAAATAATCGGAGCGCATGGTGATGACCACGTAGATCGGCGCACGGCCGCTGCTCGCGCTTTCGACCAGCAGCGAGGCCAGCAGATGCGCCTCCTCGCGGTCGGCGGCGGTGCCATAATTGAACAGCTCCTCGAACTGGTCGATGAGGACGAGCAACTTGAACCCGGGCTCGAGATTCCCCGCCTCGCACCATTCGACGATGGCAAGCGGGCCCTCCCTCAGCCACGCTTCGACTTCGACCGGATCGCTGCCCCGGCCCGTTGTCTGGCTGGCGCGCGCGAGCTCGGCGGCGAGATTGGCGATCGGAGTGCCGCCGGGATGGCAGTCGACGATCCGCCAATTGGCGCCCATCTGGGCGAAGCCGCCGTGCAACGCCTCGAAAAGCCCGGTTCTGACCAGCGACGATTTTCCGCTGCCCGACGCCCCGAGCACGCCGAGGAAGCGATTGTCGGTCAGGCGATCGACGATCGTATCGATCTCTTCGTCGCGGCCGAAGAAGAGATCGGCCTCATCTCGACGGAAGGCGCGCAGGCCCGGATAGGGACGGCGGGCCATCAGAAGAGCCTCTCGTAGAAGTCGTCCATGTTCCCGTTGGGCGCTTCGACGAAGTCGATATTGGGGTGGTAGACGGAATAGGCCTCCTTGCTCTTGGGCGGAGGCGGGCCGAGATAGACGATGGCGCGCTTGTCGATGCTCACGCCGCGGCGGGCCATGGTCCTGATGAAGAGGTAGAGCTGGGAGTTGAGCCAGCTCGGTTCGCTCTTTTCATGGATGACGGCGATCCGGTCGGCCTTTTCGTAATAGGTACGGTAATTCCTGGGCTTCTCGACCCCATAGGTCGGAGTGACCGCGGGGATCTGGAGCTTCTGGCATTGGGCGAAGACCCTGCGGGCGGTCTCCTCGTCGACCCCGGCGGCGTCGATGAAGAGATAGGATCGTCCGGGCTCGGGTGCGGGCAGCGCCGGCGGGGCCATGGCCAGCTTGCGGACGCTTTTCTTGAACTCCTCGAAGGGTTCGGCGTCGACCGAGCTGCTGAACACGAGCTCGCGATGCCGCTCATCGTCTATCTCCTCGGGCTGCAGGGCAGGGTCGCGCCATTGCCGGACCTGGCATCCCGGCCTGCCGCGCGCGGCTTCCAGCTGGAAGGTTTCGAGACCCTCGGGAAAGGCTTTGGTCCGCCGGGTCGGCTCGGGCCCAAGAAGCTGGACCACGATCGACGCCTGTTCGAGGGCCGCGAGATATTCGGCCCGGAACGCCTCGCCTTCTTCCTCGAATCCGGCGTCGTCCTCGGGCACCATCGGAATATCATATTGCCTGAGATGGGCGCGAAGCGCCTTGACCTGCTTGCCGAGATCGGCGGTGACGGTGACGAGGACGGTGCGATAGTCGGGATTGGGCCGACGGGCGGCAGCGGCCGCCGCCGAATCCCCTAATTCCATCAGCTTCCGCGCCATCGCGGCGGCGAGGTCGGTCAGTGCTGCGTTGCAGTCGCCTTTCACCTCCTCGAACGGCTTGGCATTGCCGAACCGCGTGTTGCCGTAGAAATCGAGGTAGAGGGGATCGCCCAGCGCGTCAGGATAGCGTTTCCCCTTCGGCAGCGGCAGCATGTGGGAAAGGAAAATGCGATCCTTGGTGCGGTGGCCCTCCGTAAAGGCTTCGAGCTCGCTCGCGGGCCAATAATCAAGGTAGCGCGGCGATCCGATGATCAGGAAGAGGGCGGCTTTCCTCGCTTCGTCGCGGCAACTGGCCAACTGTTGTCCCGGCTGGATCGAGCCGGTGCCCGCGAAATAGACGCTGACCTCCTTGCCGCCTTCGGAAAGGTTGTTGGCAAGCTTGATCTTGAGCTCGTTGACGAACTTGGTGACCCAGGGCTCACCGTCGAGCTTGTACTGATCGTTCGCAAGCGAGTAGCTTACGAATACGTCATATTCAAAGCCCGATAAAAACGGCATGCCGCGGCCCCCACCAAACGCCAGCCCATCCGTCGCACATGTCACTCGCGCGGCGGAAATGAGTCAAGCTAATACAATAAACCTTATTCGAGCATAGTGCGGCCCGGCCGGATGTGACGGGGATCACGCCAGGCGAAAAAGCGTCCGGGGCGGAGCAGGCGCGGCTTCGGTGGCCGCCGCATGTGTCACTTCGGGACGGGCGCCGTGATCCATCCGCTGCACAGGGCCACGACATAGGCCAGTAAAAGGCTGAGATAGACGGGCCAGATCGACCACGAACCGAGCGCCTTCAGCACCGCTCCGCGCTCAAGGGGCGCACGGGCTTCGAACGAGTCGGCGCGCGAATAGCTTCCATCGCGGATCTTGGCGACGACCGCTCCGAAAAGAGCGCGATAGGCGCGTTCCTGTGCGAGATAATTCGCATCGACGAAAGCGAAGATGAGGATCGGCATGATCGCGAAGGACGCCAATTGCGGGGATTTCATGCCGGCCGCGAAGCTGAGCAGCGCCCCCACCAGGGTCAGGCACCAGGTCTTGGACGAAGCGCTGGCGGTCGCGAGGCGCGCGATTATCGCCTGCAATAGGGTTATGTGCGCCGTCACCGCCGAATTGTCGGCGGGCCACAATTCCGATTTCGGCGGAGGCTCGCCCATTGGTTCCCGTCCCTAAGTCCGCGGCGCGGTTATGACACGAAGCGATGGGGGGCGCGCAAGCGGCTTGTTCGTCATCTTCGGTGCCAACGCACTTCCGAAATCCTATGACTGGGGAGAGGATGATCAGGCGGCCGTCGCCGATTCCAGCCGACGACGTTTGAGCCGGTAGACCGGCATTTCGCCGACGCCCTTGAGCAGCAGGGTCTCGGGCGGCTCGAACTCGGCGGCTCCCCGCACCCGCATCCAGGTCGCTTCCGAGATGGCCACTCCGTTCGCTCCGGCGGCGCTTTCGATGCGGCTGGCGATGTTCATCGTCTCGCCCCAATAATCATAGGCCATCCGGGTGGCGCCGATCACGCCCCCGACCACCGCGCCGCTGTGGATTCCGATCCGGACCTGGAGGTCGATGCCGCATTCGGCCTTCACCTCCGGAAGGCCGTCGATCACGGCATTGGCGAAGGCGAGCGCGGCCCCGGCGCTGTCTCGGGCGGGCGCGTTGCCGCCGCTGATCGCGAGATAGGCGTCGCCGATCGTCTTCACCTTCTCGACTCCGGAGCGCGCCGCGCAGCGGTCGGCGAGCGAGAAGAAGGCGTTCAGGAGATCGACGAGATGGCCGGGCGAGATCGACTTGGCGAGGGCCGAGAAGCCGATCACGTCGATGAATATGACCGAAGCGTCGGAAAAGCTGTCGGCGACGATCTCGCCGTCCTTGAGGCGCTGGGCGACCTTGGGCGGAAGGACGTTGTAGAGCAGCTCCTCGGTCCTGGCGCGCTCGCCTTCCAGAGCCTCATGGAGAACGAAGGTGGCGCGGTGGGCGCGGTCGAGCGCCCAGTGAAGGAACAGCATCGCGGCGGCGCCCGACAGGTAGCTGACGATCCCGTAGATGCGGCCGGCCGCGGTCGTCTCGAACAGGATGACCACGCCGCCGTACAGGGCCGCGTGGCATCCGAGCCAGGCGAGAAACCAGCGCGTGTGCCCGATCATCGCGAAGGCGGCGAAGGCGGTGACGATGAGCGGGTTGATGATGATCGCGGAATGCCGCCCGGGCGCGAGCCGCTGGAATTCCGAATAGAGGATGAAATCGTCGGCGAGGACGAGGCTGCCGAGGATGAGCAGGCAAAGGAAGTCTACCGCCGGATGGCGCGGATAAAGGGGCCAGAAGGTCGCGGCGAAATAGACGGCCAGGACGACGAGGGTCGGAACGACCAGCATCGTGAACCAGGCTTCGTCGGCGAGGGTGAAGAAGAAGGGGTTGAGGATCGTGTAGGCGAGGATCACCGCCGCCGCCAAGGCGGCGTAGATCCGCACCGAGGGCAGGCGGGCGCGGCGCTCCTCGAGGGCGAAGCGAGCCTCGGTCCCGGGGTCGGCGAACCCATATGTCATTGGCCTTCCCCTCCTGTGCCGAGAGGCTAGCAGAAGAGAATTGCCAATTGGTGCCTGCTGGAACCGTGGCGCCCCGGGAGGAGACAGCTAACCGGCCGGAACGCTAGCAAAAGAGGATTGCGGCAGCCTCTTCGGGCGGCGAGGATGGGATTTCGTGGAGCGTGGGGGCCTTTCGTTGTTCGATGCCGCATATTGGCTGGCGATGGCGGCCGCGTCCGCCTCGCCGCCGCCGTCCGACGCCATCGTCGTCACCGCCTCGCGGACCGAGCCGGCCGCGGCCGGTGGGCTGAGCGTCGTCGAGGCGGAGGAGATCGAGCGGATGCAGCCGGCCTCGCTGCTCGAGGCGCTCGACGATGTCGCCGGGGTGCGCGCCTTTTCGACCGGCGGGGCGGGCGGGCGAAGCCTCCTGTCGATCCGCGGCGGCGAGCCCAATTTCACTCTGGTGCTGCTCGACGGGATCCGGCTCAACGACCCGACCAACAGCCGCGGCGGCGGCTTCGACTTCTTCACGATCGATCCGGCTTTGGTCGAGCGGATCGAGGTCGCGAGGGACTCGGTCTCGGCGGTGCACGGTTCCGACGCCCTGGCCGGGGCGGTCAACATCCGGCTGCGCGCGCCGGCGGCCGGGAATCGCAGGCTGACGGCTCGGGCGCAGGCGGGCAGCGAGGGCGATTCGGGCCTCGGCGCGGGCCTGGAGACGGGCTGGCGGGGCGGCGGCCTGCTGGCGGCTGGGAGCTGGTACGACAGCGGCGGGCTGACCGCCGGATCCAGCCTCGAGCGCCGGCAGGCCCTGGCGCAGCTTCGGCACCTTCTGGGCGGCTATGAGGCTCGGCTGCTCGGCCTCTACGGTCATTCGGAGCGGTCCGCCTTTCCGGAGGATAGCGGCGGACCACGGCTCGCGGTCAATCGCGAGCGGGAGCGGGGCCGGGCCGAGCTCATGGCGGCGGGAGTCTCGCTTCGCCGCGATGGGGCAGCCGCCCTCCGGCCCAATCTCAGCCTCGCCTGGTCGCGGCAGGAGGACCGGAGCGTCACCCCGGCCATCGCCCCGGGCGTCCTTCAGGGGACTCCGGCGCTCGGCGCGGACAGCCGTTTCTCGCGTTTCGAAGCGATCGCGGACGTGGGACTGGGCCGCGGTCCGCTGGTCGCCACCGCCGGCGCCGCCTGGCTTCGGGAATCGGGACGAAGCGATGGGACGATCGACTTCGGCTTCCCGCTTCCGGTCGGCTTCGACCTGGTCCGGACGACGCGCAGCGCCTTCGCCGAGGCGAGCCTTCGTCCGGGCGCCGGCTTCGGCTTCAACCTCGCCGCGCGCTATGACGACGTCGCCCATGGCGGGCATAGCTGGACCGGCCGGGCGGCCGCCTCGTGGCGGCCGGCGCGGGGCGGCCCGACCCTGTTCGCCCGGGCCGGGGAAGGGTATAAATTGCCGAGCTTCTACGCTCTGGCCCATCCGCTGATCGGCAATCCGGCCCTTCGCCCGGAGCGCAGCCGCAATGTCGAAGCGGGCGTCGAGCTGACCGGAGGGTCGGGAGACTTCATCCGCCTAGCTCTGTTCAGCAACCGCTTCCGCGACCTGATCGACTTCGACCCGGCGACCTTCACCACCGTCAATCGCGACCGCGTTCGGGTCCATGGCGCGGAGCTGGAGGGGCGGTGGCGGCCGGTCGCTTCGCTGAGCGTCGCGGGGGCGCTGAGCTGGCTCGATCTGGATTCGCCGACGCCATTGAGGGGACGGCCGCGCTGGCAGGGCGCGTTGCGCGCGGCGTGGCAGGCGGCAAAGGCGCTGGAGCTCAACGCGGCCGTTCGGTTCAATTCCGATTATTTCGACAGCTCGATCCCCACCGGGCTGGTGCGCGCCGACGGGCATGGCGAGGCGGATCTGGGGGTTCGGTGGCGGCTGTCGGAGCGGTTCAGCGTGACGGCGGCGCTGAGGAACGTGACCGGGGAGCAGTACGAGGATGCGGTCGGATTTCCGTCGCCAGGCAGGGTGGCGCGAATGACGGTGGCGGCAGGGTTTTAGAGAGACATTCCGTCATTGCGAGCGAAGCAAAGCAATCCAGTCCGCGTCGGAGCCCACTGGATTGCTTCGTCGCTGCGCTCCCCGCAATGACGGCTCAGTGTTTCTTCCGCCTGATCTTGCCGAGGTCGAACCAGGTCGGCGGGCGCTGGCCCATGGCCTTGAGGGGCGCCCCTTTCGTATCGGTCGGGCCGTTCATCACCGTGCAGGCGGGGAGCTTGGCGGGATCGAGGCCGGCGACGAGGTTCCAGGTCTTGGCCGGATCGGGCTTGGTCGGCTTCCAGTCGGTATAATTCTGGCTGACGATCGGAGCGTCGGGCGGAGTCAGTGGGAAGCCCGAGAAATAGAAGCTTTGCGGCTGCATCTTTCCGTTCACCGGAGCGAAGGCGTAGCCGAACAGGATCCAGCCCTTCGCCGTCCCGTCCGGGCTGGCGCCGACCTGCATGACCTGGCCCGCCGTCGGCCCGGCATTGCCGTCGATCCAGAAGCTGTAGCCCTGGGCGCCCGCGCCGAGCCGCTCGCTGTCGCCCTTGGCCCAGGGCAGATGCTTGATGAAATCGGTGCGCGGCGGATGGTTAAGCGGCGAGAACAGGCAGACGGGGGGCATGCCCTTGGGCCGGTCCTGCGGAAAGGTGAGGAAATAAGCGGTGTCGCCGAGCGAGATGAACGCGCAGGTGAAGTTGTTCGGCGTGAACGGGAAAATCGGAAGGCAGCGTTTGTCGTAAAACTCCATCATCGCGCCTTCGCCGCTTTTGCCGCGCCAGGTGGAATCGTAATAGCTCGCGCCCGAAGAGGCTTCGTAGGTTGTGCCGGCCGGCGGCTTGCCGTTATAGGGCGGCGGGTTGGTCTCGTAGCCGGCGCTGACCTTGTACATCGTCCAGGGCGATTGCCAGTAAGGCGGATAGCTCGGGTCGGCGGGGCGGCCCGGCTGGTTGGCGTAGCTGCAGTCGGGCGACTGGCAGGGGCTGGCGTCCGGCGGGTTGTGGACCCCGTAGGTCGCGTAGACGTCGTTGCCGTAGGAGGCGCCGTTCGTGTCGGCCGCGACGTCGTTGTTGGGACCGGTTCCGGCGTCGTCGCAGCCCGCCAGTGCCAGGGCCAGTACCAGAAGCGAAGTCCGAGTCCGTGCGACGTGCATTTCTTGCCTCCCCTGCTGAGGGCGCGAGCATAGCGCGGGGCGAAAGCAGCGAAAGCGTCTTTGTTTCGGAAACGGACCTAATTTCCGCTGTGCCTGCTTCCCGTAGCGGCGCCTTGGGCTATGGTGGCGCGTCCAACCAGCGGGGGGCTGACGATGATCCGGTTGCAGGCGACTCCTCCGAGCAATGTCGACGACGCGATCGCCATGCTGCAGACGGCGGCGGCCATCGAGTTGGGGACTCTGCCGCCCTATCTCTACGCGAAATTCTCGATCCTTCCGGGAACGAACCCGGCCGCCGTGGACCGGCTTGGGATGATCGTCGTGCAGGAGATGATCCACCTCTGCCTGGTGTGCAACATCCTGAACGCGCTCGGCGCCACCCCGCAGCTCAAGGCGCCCGTCTATCCCTGCACGCTCGGCGACGTTGGCCCGCCCGGCGGCGAGCCGCTCACGATCCACCTGCTGCCGTTCGGGCCGGATTCGATGGCGCAGGGGATGGCGATCGAGGAGCCGGAGGAGGTCCCGCCCTATCAGGTCGTGAACCTGCTGATGGCGTCGGGCGGAGCGATGACCATCGGCCAATATTACGCCCTGGTGGACGCCTTTCTCGGAACCCTGCCGGCGACCGCCTGGACCCCCGACAACAACCAGATCACGGACGATCAGTTCTTCGCCGGCCAGCTGTTCGCGGTGAACGGCTATGCCGACGCCCACAACGCGATCCAGCAGATCGTCTCGGAGGGCGAAGGGGCGAAGGACGATCCGCTCGATTTCCAGAACGAGCTCGCGCATTTCTACCGCTTCGGCGAGATCTTTTACGACAAGGTTCTGACCAAGATCCCCGAGGATCCCGGCTACCAATGGGGCCCGGCGCCGCTGGGCGTGGACTGGTCGGCCGCCTATCCGGCCATCCCCGATCCGGGCAGCCACGATTTCTCGGCCGACAGCAAGGCTGCGCAAGCCGCCCAGGCGGCCTGCAACGCCGCCTATAGCGGAATGATCGACGCGCTCCAGCTGGCGGTGAAGGGCGAGGCCGGGCAGCTCGGCGCCGCGGTCAGAAAGATGTTCGAGCTGCGCATGGCGGCGATGGCCGCGCTCCAGATCCCGCTGGCCGACGGCAAGAACGTCGCGGGCCCCAGCTTCCTCTACACCCCCACCGGCTCGGGAGCTTCGGCATGAGCATCCTCGAAACGCCCCGCATCTACTTCACCGGCCAGATGATATGGGACCCGATCGTCACCAACAATTATGCCGAATTCTACAATGAGGACACGGCCGATCCCGCCCCGCCGGGCGATCCCGTCGCCGATTTCCGAAAGCGGGCGATCGCCGCCGTCGACCCGAGGAACTGGAATCCGCACGGCACCCACCGCTCCAATTTCCTCGCCGAGATAAGCGGGGTCGATGTCGGTGGCGGCCTCGATACCTCCGATCCGTTCGTCGGCGCCCCTGCCAATTTCCTGGGAATGCTGGTCGACGCCGAGCCCTACGGCACCTTCAGCTCGCAGCTCTTCTTCGACGCCATTCAATTCGGGATTGCCGGCGGCTACCGGGTGACCTGCCCGCGCCGCTGGCGGGCCATGTCGCGCTACATCAACTTCAACCGCAACAGCTGGAATACGGTCAAGGCCGGGATCGCCTCGACGATCTGGCAGACGTCGATTCCCAAGGATTGCGGGCTTCAGCTCGACCCGCACGATTCGCCCGCGCTCCAGGCGCTCGTGGAGGCGCTGGCGGACGATGGCGTTCTCGGCCTCACCGTGCGCTGGAACACCTATCGGACCATCTATTATGATGACCCGACGGTCCGCACCAATTCGGGCGGGCAGCTTTCGATCGACGCCCAGGCGCTGATCGCCAAGCTCAACCTCCCCGACAGCTTCCAGCCCAATCCGGCGCGCAGCGAGATGGTCGGGGTGATCGGCCTGTGGCGCGAGGGCGAGCCGGCCTGCGAGCCGGGCGACCGGTCGCTTCTCGCCCAGCTTCCCAACGAGGTCGTCGCCACCGCCTTCGCCCGGGTGACGAACGACGTCCTGGTGATCGACCTCGGCAACAGCGTCACCGAGGTCGACGCCCAGCTCACCAAGCAGGATCTCGGCACCCTCACGGTCTGCGCGATGTCGCCCGACGGGTCGACGGTCGTCGAGGAGCTCGGCACCCTGGCTTATTCGCAATATAGTCGCTGCGCCTATCTTGCCACGTCCGGGATCGTCGAGCTTCCGCTGACCGCTTCCGCCGCTTCGCTTGCCGCGACCGCGCCGTTGCAGGTCCGCTCGGGCGGCGCCGTCTATCTCGCCGAGGAAGTGGTTCGGGCGGCACCGCAGACGCAGCAGATCATCTATCTCGACCAGGGGGGCGACTCCGTCTCCGCGACCCTGCAGGTGCTGAGCTTCGGCGAGCCTGCGGGCGCCGGAGTGACGGTCACGCGCTACACCTGGGACGGAAGCACCGCCACCCTGGTCGACACCGCCCAGACCGGTGCCGACGGAGTCGCGTCGTTCGACGTGGCGCCGGCGGGGCAGGGGGCGATCGTCCAATATATCTTCACGGCGGGGGCCGATGCCGCCGAGCCGGCCTTCGATCCGCTGCTCACGCCCTATATCTATGCGCGCACCCTGCCCAATGACTCCGACATCGGCGCCAAGGCGGCGACCTGGGACAATGTCTACACCTACGTCCTCTCCAAGTGGAAGGCGATGGCGCCCTGCATGGACAATTGGCTGGACCTCGATGACCCCACCCAGGTCCACGCTTTCGGGCCGGTGCTCAAGAAGCTCACCGATCCCGGCAATTTCGAGATCTACCGCTACATGCCGGTGACCCGCGACATGACCGAGGGCGAGCGCCTGCTGCTCTGGACCTTCCTCGACGCGCCGCTGGAGCCGGGCGCGGGACCCGTCGTCTGGCGCGCGGGAGCGGCGGCGCCAAAGCCAAGGCGCGACCTCCAGGCCCTCAGCCGCCTGGCGCGCAGCTAAAATCCTCCCCGCGATTTTGCGGGGAGGGGACCGCACGAAGTGCGGTGGAGGGGTTCTGCGGCGGTGGAAGAACCCCTCCACCATGCTTCGCATGGTCCCCCTCCCCGGCAAATGCCGGGGAGGAGTTTAGTCGCGGGCGTTTCCCCTTTTGCCTAAACTGCTCTAGCTACGCCGCCATGTCCGGGGCCGTCTCATGAACCTGCGCCACATCGAGATCTTCCACGCCGTCTACGTCAACGGGTCGGTCAGCGCCGCCGCTCGCGCCCTCAACGTGTCGCAGCCTTCGGTGTCGAAGATGCTTCGCCATGCCGAATCGCTGCTCGGCTTCCAGCTGTTCCAGCGGACCAGCGGCGGCCTTGTCCCGACGGAGGATGCCCATGTCCTCTTCACCGATGCCCGCGAGATTCAGGACCGGGTCCATGCCCTGCGCGAGGCGGGGCGGCATCTGAAGCGGGGCGAAGGGGGGATGCTTCGGATTTCGGCCCTGCCCTCGCTGGCGCTGCAGGCCATTCCGGTGGCGGTGTCGCGCTTCCGGCGAAGCCACGACAAGGTGAAGTTCGACCTCCAGACCGTCCATCACGACGACCTGCTGCGCAAGCTCTATGAGCGGGAGACGGACGTCGCCATCGCCTTCCAGGTCCCGCCGGCGGCGCCGATCGGGAACCGCTGGCTCGGCCAGGGCGAGCTGGTCGTCCTCTACCAGGAGCAGGACATGCCCGACGCTCCGGCCCGGCTCGAGCTCGGGCAGCTGCGCGGACAGCCTTTCATCAGCCTCGCCGCGAGCGGTCCGATCGGCCAGCTTTTCACCCAGGAGCTTCAGCGGCTCGACCTGGAGCTGGACGAGATCGTCTCCGCCCGCACCTTCTACATCGCCACGGCCCTGGTCCGTCAGGGCGTCGGAATGACCGTGGTGGACAGCTTCACCGCCCAGGCGTCGCTGGCGCCGGGTCTCTCCGTCCGGCCGCTCGAGCCGAAGCTGACCTTCGACATCCACGCCATGTACCTGACCAACCGGCCGCCCAACGCCCTGGCCATGGATTTCCTCAAGACCCTCGCCCGGGTCCTGGAAACGCCATAACGGGAGATTATGGCGAGCGGCCCACTCGCTATGCTTCGAAGCGGACCGCGCGGCGATACGCTCGCTTCATGATCCCGGGTCCTTACCTCCTCTATCTCGGCCATTGCGCGGACGCGGTGAGCATCAAGACGTCGCGCGGCCTGGCCACGTTCCGGCGGGAGGCGTGCATCGGCGAATTCCGCCATGATGACTGCCCGCTCACCCTGGGCCTTCCGCGCCTCGACATGGTCGGTGGAGTGGAGGCGGGCGCCCGCACCCTGGTGCTCGGAATCGCCGGCGCCGGCGGCCAGCTGGGCAGCGACCTCATCGAGGATGCCGGCCTCGCCCTCACGGCCGGGATGAACGTCGCGGCCGGCCTCCACCAGCGGCTTCGCGACGAGCCGGCCCTCGTCGCGCTCGCGCGCGAGCGCGGCCTTCGGCTCTTCGACGTCCGCGAGCCGCCGCAGGACCTCGTCGTCGGTACCGGTTACCCCCGGGCCGGCCACCGGCTGCTGACGGTCGGGACGGATTGCTCGGTCGGCAAGATGTATGCGTCGCTGGCGCTTACGGCGGGGCTTCGCGACCGCGGGCTGACCGCCGATTTCAGGGCGACGGGACAGACCGGAATCCTGATCGCGGGGGAGGGGGTGCCGGTCGACGCCGTGGTGGCGGATTTCATCTCCGGGGCCATCGAGCAGCTCACGCCGGCCCGCTATGACGACGGCTGGGATGTGATCGAGGGGCAGGGCTCGCTTTTCCATCCTTCCTTCGCCGGAGTCTCGATGGGCCTGCTTCACGGCGCCCAGCCGGAAGCGATCGTGCTCTGCCACCGGCCAACCCGTGAGCATATGCGCGCCCTTCCCGGGCGGGCGCTTCCCGATCTGGCCGAGTGTCTCGACCGCAATCTGGAAGCCGCACGGCTGACCAGCCCGGACGTTCGCGCCGCGGGCGTCTGCCTCAACACGTCCGGCATGGAGCGGGACGAGGCCCGTCGCCTCTGCGACCGGATCGCCGACCGGCTGGACCTGCCCACGACCGACCCGATCGCCTTCGGAGTAGACCCCATCATCGATGAGCTTTTATGCCTCGCACCCTCCGCGCCCAGCACGATCGCTTCGCGCTAAGCCGGCCGTTCCGGATCGCGCGCGGGGTGAAGACGTTCGCCGACGTGATAACCGTGACGATCGCCGAGGGGGAGACGTCCGGCCGCGGCGAAGGCGTGCCCTATCCGCGCTACGGCGAGGACGTCGAGACTTCCCTCGCCGCGATCGAGGACGCCCGTGCCGCTATCGAGGCGGGCGCCGGCCGGCAGGCGCTCCAGTCGCTTCTCCCTCCCGGCGCCGCGCGCAACGCCGTCGATTGCGCGCTGTGGGACCTGGAGGCGCGGCTGGCGGGCGTCGATGTCGCCACCCTCGCCGGGCTGCCGGCCCCCGGACCTCTGGTCAGCGCCCTCACCCTCGGAATCGACACGCCTGCGGCGATGGCGGAGCTGGCCTCGCGCCATGCCGATGCCCCGCTCCTGAAGGTCAAGGTCGACGCGGAGGATCCGGCGGCGCGGATCCGCGCGGTCCGGGCCGCGGCGCCGATGGCCGCGCTCATCGTCGACCCGAACGAAAGCTGGGACCAGCGACTGCTGGAGGACATGCAACCCGTCCTCCTCGAAGCGGAAATCGATCTGATCGAGCAGCCGGTGGCGGCCGATCTGGATTCCTGGCTGGCGGGCTTCGTGCCGGCGGTCCCGATCTGCGCCGACGAAGCGGTCCATGTCGCCGCCGATCTCGACCAGATCGCGCTCCGCTACCAGGCGGTCAACGTCAAGCTGGACAAGACCGGAGGGCTGACCGCCGCGCTCGACCTCGCGCATGCCGCCCGGGCGCGGGGTCTCATCCTTATGACGGGCTGCATGGTCAGCTCCTCATTGTCGATGGCGCCTGCCTTTTACGTTGCGGGTTTCTCCGACTATGTCGATCTTGACGGTCCGCTTTGGCTTCGGGAGGATAGGCAAGGGGGCGTGAAGGACGAGGGCGGCTTGCTCATGCCACCGGTTGCAGGTTTCTGGGGAAATCGATGAGGGTGGCGCGGGCCCTCCTGCTGCTCGGCCTCGCCATGCCCGCTTCGGGGGCCGCGCCGGCGCCGGCGCCGGAGCCGGCGGATCTGCTGATACGCGGCGGAACGATCTACACGGGCGCCGACGCGCCCTTCATCGGCGATGTGGCGATCGCGGGAGACAGGATCCGGGCGGTCGGCCGGCGCCTGCCCGGTGCGGCGAAGCGGATCATCGACGCCAGAGGCATGATCGTCGCGCCCGGCTTCATCGACCCGCACACCCATATGGGCGAGGCTCTCGCCTCGGACGACCCGCGCACCCGACTCATCCCCGCTTTCCTGATGCAGGGCGTCACCACCGCCTTCATCGGCAATGACGGCGGCGGCGATCCCGACGTCGCGAAGGTGCTGGCCCGGGCCGGAACCCGGCCGGTGGGGATCAATTACGCGGCCTATGTCGGGTTTGGCGCCGTTCGGCAGAAGGTGCTCGGCGCAGCGAACCGGCCGCCCAGCGAAGACGAGCTGGGGCGAATGCGGTCGCTCGTCGCCGGCGCCATGTGCCAGGGTGCGATGGGCCTTTCGACGGGCCTCTTCTACGCGCCCCAGAGCTTCGCCCGGACGGGGGAGGTGGCCGCGCTCGCCCGCGAGGCCGGCCGGCGCGGAGGCGTTTACGACAGCCACCTGCGCGACGAATCGAGCTATACGATCGGGCTCGCCGCCGCGGTCGACGAGGCCATCGCGATCGGGCGGGAAGGGCGGCTTCCGGTCCACATCGCCCACATCAAGGCGCTCGGGGTCGACGTCCAGGGCCAGGCGCCGGCCATCGTCGCGAAGGTGGAGGCGGCCCGGCGCGCGGGCCAGGCCGTCACCGCCGACCAATATCCCTGGTCCGCCTCCGGGACGAGCCTCGCCGCCTCGCTCGTCCCGCTCTGGGCGCAGGACGGCGGCCGCGCCAGGCTGATCGAGCGGCTGGACGACCCGGTCCTCGTGGCACGCCTGCGCGCCGACATGACCGAGAATCTGCGCCGGCGCGGCGGCGCGGCGGCCTTGCTCGTCACCGACGGAACGCTCAGCGGACGCACCCTCGCCGACATCGCCGGGAGCCGCGGCGAGGACGCCGTCGCCGCCGCCATCGCAATCATCCGCGACGGCGATCCGGCGGTGGCGTCGTTCAACCAGGTCGAGCCGGACATAAAGGCGTTCATGCGCCGGCCCTGGGTGATGACCGGCTCCGACGCCTCGACCGGGCACCCGCGCACCTATGGCAGCTTCGCCCGCAAATATGCCAAATATGTCGTCGCCGAGCGGGCCCTCACCCTGCGCCAGTTTATTGAGCGCAGCACCTCGCTCGCGGCGGACACCTTTCGGCTCGCCGGCCGAGGGCGGCTGAAGGCCGGCTTCCATGCCGATCTGGTGGTCTTCGATCCCAACCTTTACGCCGCCCGCGCCACCTATGCCCGGCCGGCGCTGACGGCCGCGGGCGTGCGCACCGTCCTCGTCAACGGCATCCTTGCCGTCGACAAAGGCGTTCTTACCGGCAGGGCCGCCGGCCGGGCGCTGCCGCATCGGCCGACACCGGGAACCTGCCCCTGAGGAAGCAGGAAGTGGAGTAGACGAGCGTGGCGTATGACAGCGACTATGTCGCTCAGTATAAGCGGGACGGATATGCGGTCATCCGCCGCTTCTTCTCGCCGGACGAGGTGCGCAGAATCGCCGCGGCGGCGGACGAAGTTCATTCGGAAGCGGTTGGGCATGGGCGGAGCTTCCGGCATGGCAACCTGTTCTACAATGTCGCGCCTTTTCCTTCGGGGCCGCAGGTGCGGATGGTGCAATGGCCCTCCTATCACCAGCCGGGGCTGAACGCGGTCCGGCTCGACCCGCGCATGGCGAAGCTGCTCGAGCCCCTGCTCGGCGGGGACCTCAAGCAGATCATCAACCAGATCCACTGGAAGGAGCCCGGCGGCCGGGCCGAGTTCGCCTGGCACCAGGATTGCCAGTTCCGCGAGCCGGCCCAGGCCTATCGCAACCTCGGCCGCTCCTACGTGCAGACGGGGCTGGCGATCGACCCGCAGACCCCCCGGGCCGGCTGCATGCGATTCATCCCGGGAAGCCATTCGAACGGCGATCTCAGGCTGGACACGCCGCGCGAGGTGCTTGGAGTCGCCATGGACGACGCCGTCCTTCGGGCGGCCGGCCTGGATCCCGGGGATTCCGTCGAGATCGTCATGGACCCCGGCGACCTGGCCCTGTGGAGCCCGTTCCTGGTGCACGGCTCGGGCGTCAACAATTCGGACCACCGGCGGCGGCTCTACGTGAACGGCTATGTGCGGGCCGAGGATTGCGACCGCGGCGAATGGGCCTTCCGCGGCGGCCTCCCGGTACCGTTCGGTCCCGAGCCGGCGCTCGTCCATTACGAAGCCCTGCGCGAGCGGGGCGAGCCCCATTATGTCGAGGACTAAAGCCGCATGCGCTAAATCCGCATCACCCGTCATGCCGGGCTTGACCCGGTATCCACCTTCTTCTTGCAGCGATGGCCGGTAGAAGATGGATCCCGGATCAAGTCCGGGATGACGATCCGGGTTTAGCGCACGATGCTTTTGAGCCGCATGCGCTAAATCCGCATCAGTCGTCATGCCGGGCTTGACCCGGTATCCACCTTCTTCTTGCAGCGATGGCCAGTAGAAGATGGATCCCGGATCAAGTCCGGGATGACTCCCGGATC
>Ga0190275_10000307_pt1 | contig 47441 bp, 41 predicted proteins | sample Popmic550T_FD_133745 | JGI IMG/M metagenome (GOLD analysis project Ga0190275, IMG submission 133745) | Populus adjacent soil microbial communities from riparian zone of Yellowstone River, Montana, USA - 550 T | ecosystem: Environmental > Terrestrial > Soil > Riparian zone > Trees stand | place... | reverse complement strand
GCGATCCGGCCGGGTTCGACTACAACATCACGCTCGCCGACAATCAGTTGCTGGCCGGGGTGGAGCTCACCGTCTCGGGCGTGCTTCTCCAGTCTTACGAGACGATGATCGTCGACGGCAGCCTGGAGCTGGACGGCACTTTCCGCTTCTTCGGCGGCAAGTCGGACGACGGGCTCAAGGGTGGGGCCAAGAACGATCTCCTTTTCGGCAATGCGGGCAACGACCTGCTGACCGGCGGCGGCGGATCGGACACGTTCCGCTACGATTCGACGGGCGATTCCAACAGCTTCTTCCTCGACCGGATCCTCGACTTCACGCCGGGGACGGACAAGATCGACCTGAGCCGGATCGACGCCAATTCGCTCGTGGGCGGCGACCAGGGCTTCACCTGGATCGGATCGAATGCCTTCAGCGGCGCGGCCGGCGAGCTTCGCGCCTTCCAGCAGGGCGGCGACTGGATGCTCGAGGGCGATTCGAACGGCGACAGCGCCGGCGACCTCGTCATATTGCTCACCCTGCAGGGACCGACGCCGCTGGGGGCGGGGGACTTCATCCTGTAAACGTCATCCGGATCTCGGCGAGGCCCGCGCCGGCGCCCTTCCGGCCCGAGGTCGCGGCATTCGCCGGGATGACGGGCTTGCCGGCCCCTCGGCATCGAGCGAGTTTTCCGAGCAATCGGTGCGAACGCATTTTCGAACGCAAAGACGCAAAGACGCAAAGACGCGACGATCCCGCGAAGCGGACTAACGCCGGCTCTATCCGACGCGGCCCTGTCCGCCGCCAGCCGCTGCCGAGGTGGAGCGCTCCGCGCTCTTTGCGTCCTGGCGTCTTCGCGTTGAAAAATTCGACCGGCACCGCGGAAGGGATTTGGCTCGGATGGCGCGGTAAGCCTTCATTCTGCCTGGGGTCCCGGCTTTCGCCGGGATGACGAGGGGGATCAGGCGGCCGGCTCCGGCCCCTTCCCCAGGATCATGTCGCTGGCCTTCTCGGCGATCATGATCGTCGGCGCATTGGTGTTGCCCGATACCAGTCGCGGCATCACCGACGCGTCGACCACGCGAAGTCCCTCGACGCCGTGTACCCTCAATTGCGGATCGACCACCGAATCCGGCCCGCGCCCCATCGCGCAGGTCCCGACCGGGTGATAGATGGTCGTGCCCCAGGTGCGGGCGTGGTCGAGCAGCTGCTCGTCGGTCACCGCCTCCGGCCCAGGCATCAGCTCGCGCTCGATAAAGCGGGCGAGGGCGGGCTGCTCGGCGATTCGGCGGCCCCAGCGCAGGCCGGCGACGATCGCCTCCTGGTCGAGGCGGTCGGACAGATAATTGGGCCTGATGGCCGGATAGGCCGAAGGGTCGGGCGACTTGATCCGGATCGTGCCGCGCGATTCCGGGCGAAGCTGGCAGGGCGCGATGGTGAGGCCGGGCTCCTTTTCGAGCTCCATCTTCTGGGCGTTGGCGAGCTTGTCCGGATCCATGGTCGCGGGCAGGATGTGGAATTGAAGGTCGGGCCCGGCGAGGCCCTCGCGCGACTTGCAAAAGACGGCGACATGGGCGGCGGAGAGGGTGAGGAGGCCCTTCCTTCCGAACATATATTTGAGAGTCTCCCTGAGGAAACGCGTTCCCCGGACAAGCTCGTTGACCGAGACGATGCCCTTCTTCAGCCGGAAGGTCTCGCCGGTGACGAAATGGTCCTGGAGGTTCCCGCCGACTCCGGGGAGATCGGCAAGCAGCTCGATGCCATGCTCGCGCAGCAATTCGGCCGGCCCGATCCCGGAAAGCTGGAGCAGCTGGGGCGAATTGACGGCACCGCCCGCTAGGATCACCTCGGCGCTCGCCCGGGCCGTCCGCCTGACGCCGTCCTGGACGAACTCGACCCCGACGGCGCGCCGGCCCTCGAACAGGATGCGCTGGGCCAGCGCCCGAGTCTCGACCCGCAGATTGGGCCGCTCCATCGCCGGATGGAGATAGGCGACCGCGGCCGAGCAGCGCTTTCCGTCCTTGATCGTCACCTGGTACCAGCCGACGCCTTCCTGCTCCGCGCCGTTGGGGTCGCGATGGGGCAGGCCGAGCGCCTCGCAGGCGTGGATCACCGCTTCCGACACCTCGTGGCCGGTCGTCGGATCGGAGACGTTGAGGGGCCCGCCGACCCCGTGGATGTCGCAGCCGCCGCGCTCCTGGTGCTGCGAGCGGCGGAAATAGGGAAGGACGTCGTCCCAGGCCCAGCCCTCGCACCCGAGCTGGCGCCAGCCGTCGTAATCGGCGCGCTGGCCCCTGATGTAGAGCATGGCGTTGATCGACGACGAGCCGCCGAGCACCTTGCCGCGCGGCCAGACGTGGGTCCGGCCCTTCGTCCCGGCGTCGGGCTCGGTGGTGAACAGCCAGTTGACCTTGGGATCCTTGAGCGTCGCCGCATAGCCCACCGGCACATGGATCATCACGTTGGAGAGAAATTGCGACGGCTGCTTCATCGGCCGGTCGTCGCCGCCCGCCTCGAGCAGGACGACCCGGGTGCGCCCGTCCTCGGTCAGCCGGTTGGCGAGAACGCAGCCGGCCGAGCCGGCGCCGACGACGATGTAATCAGCCTGCAGAGCGTCGGGCATCGGGCCGCTCCTGGCGCTCGGCGGCTCGGCGGACGAAGGCGGCGGTGAGCTCGGGCCGGGTGAAGGGGAGCATGTGCCCGCCCTCGACGAGCTCGATCTCGGCGCCCGGAATCTCGCCCGCCGTCCGCTCGCCGTGGAGCTCGCAGTCAAGCAGATTGTCGGCGCGGGCGTAGAGGATGGAGACCGGGACCGAGAGCGTCGGGTAGCGTTCGACCATGCCCTCGAGCTCGCCCTCGAGATCGCACAAATCGGCCGAGGAAGCGTAGAAATTGTTCGGCCGCATCGCCAGCAGCCCGCCGCCCTCGGTGCCAAAATCCGCGGGCACCGGCTCGGGCGCGAAGACTTCCTTCAGCGATTTCTCGGCGGTCGCCATCCCCATCGGCGTGGCGACGGTCCAGGCGATCGACTTGCGCAGGAAGGGCGAGCGGATGACCAGCCCCTTGAAGACCTCCGGCACGTCCTGGATGTCCTGGACCTGGGTGAGCGGAGCGACGAGGGCGAGGCCGCCGACCGTTTCGGGATGGTTGAGCGCGATCGAAAGCGCCAGCGCCCCGCCGAGCGAATGGCCGACGATGAGCGGTCGGTCCAGCTTCAGGATCCGGATGAGCTCGGCGATCGTCTCGGCCTGGACCCGAAGGCGCGCGGAGGTCGAGCGGCTCCGAGGCGAATAACCGGAGCCGGGACGGTCCACCCGGATCACCCGATAGTCGCGGGCAAGGTCGTCGACCATCGCCCGGCCGAAGTTGCGCAGCTGGCCGGCGAGGCCGTGGATCATGACGATCGGCGGCCCCGAGCCGTCGTCCGTATAATGGATCGTCTGGCCGCCGACCTCGATCAGCGCGCCGTCGCGCGGCACCGCCTTTTCGATCTTGCGGGCGGCCGCGCCGCTATAGGCGGCGAGGCCGCCGCCGAGCAGGCCCAGGCCGCCGGCGCCGGCGAGCAGGAACGGGATCATTTCAAGGCCCTCCCAAGAAGCTTCCAATAGGATACCGGAGCGAGCCGCTCGACGGCCGCCATGAAGCGTGCGTCGTTGCCGACGATGATCCGCGAACGATCCTTCTCGACGCCCGAGACGATGATCTCGCCGGCCTTGACCGGGGGCATCCGGAGGAATTTGTCGAACCTCTCCTTCTGGGCCTCGAGGTCGATGTCGTTGACTCCGCGCGGCGGCCGGGCATTCTTGGCGATGGAGGTGGCGACCCCACCGGGGTGGACGACGGTCACTCCGATCTTCGCACCTTCCGCCTCGAGCTCCCGGCGGAGCGATTCGGAGAAGGCGCGAACCGCGAATTTGCTTGCCGAATAAGCGGTTTGGCCGGGCGGAGCGATGATTCCGAAAATGCTCGAAATGTTTACGATTCGCGCGGAATCGCTACTTCTCAGCAGTGGAAGGAAAGCGCGGGTCATCCGAACCACGCCGAAGAAGTTCACCTCCATCAGCCAGTCGAAATCCTCTTCGGCGACCTGTTCGAACGTGCCGCCGATGGCGACCCCGGCGTTGTTGACGAGGAGATCGGCGCGGCCGTGCGCGGCGAGCACCGCGTCGGGCAAGGCGGCGACCGCATCGCGGCTGGCGACGTCGAGCCGGTGGCGGCTGACCTTCACTCCGGTTTCCGCGACGAGCGCCGCCGTTTCCGCCAGCCCTGCCTCGTCGAGGTCGGCGAGGGCGAGGTTGCAGCCTCGCCTTGCCAGTGCTTGGGCGGTGCCTCGGCCGATCCCGCTCGCGGCGCCGGTGACGACCGCGGTTCTGCCCTTCAGCTTCATGCCGCCTCGCTCTCCCGCTCGAGGCGCGCCGAGACCGGAGCGCCGCGCGGAAGGAAGCGGATCACTTCGTCCTCCACCGACGCGAATTTGAGGCTCGCCATGTCGAGCGCGTAATTCTGATAGAGCTTCCAGGGCTTCTTCGAGCCCTGTTTGGGCAGGACGTCCCGCGCCCGCTGCACATAGCCGGAGCTGAAATCGAGGAAGGGCACCTCATCGATCCCGGCCTCGCGGACGGGGAGGGCGATCTCGGCCCCGCTCGTCTTCAGATGGTTGAGCAGCCGGCAGAGATAGCCGCCGGTCAGGTCCGCCTTCAAGGTCCAGGAAGCGTTGGTGTAGCCGAAGGAATAAGACAGATTGGGGACGTCGCTGAACATCATCCCGCGATAGCTCAGGGTCTTCGACAGGTCGCGGCGCTCGCCGTCGACCGCAAAGGCGATGTCGCCCGCCAGCTGGAGCTTGAGGCCGGTGGCGGTGACGACGATGTCGGCGTCGAGAGTCTCGCCGTTCTTCAGTCGGATCCCGCTCTCGGTGAAGCCGTCGATCTCGCCCGTGACGATCGATGCGCTGCCCTTGCCGAGCGCCTCGAACATGTCGGCGTCCGGCACCAGGCAGAGGCGCTGGTCCCACGGATTGTAGCGCGGCGTGAAGTGGGTTCCGACGTCGTAATCGGGCGGCAGCAGCTTCCTCACCTCCTCTAGCAGCTTCTCCTTGACCTTCGCGGGGCGTTTGCGGGCGAGCTTGAAGAAGACCATCTGGAGGAGGACGTTCTTCCAGCGGGTGATTCCGTAGGCGAGCTTGGATGGCAGGGCCTTGCGGAGCGCGTTCGCGATTTTATCCTCGGACGGGCGCGAGACCATGTAGGTCGGCGATCGCTGCAGCATGACGACATGGCCGGCCGTCTTCGCCATTTCCGGGACGATCGTCACCGCGGTGGCGCCGCTGCCGATCACGACGACCTTCCTGCCCGAATAATCCAGGTCCTCCGGCCAGAATTGCGGGTGGACGATGGTGCCCCGGAAGCTCTCCTTGCCGGCGAAGCCCGGGTCGTAGACCTCCTGGTAATTGTAATAGCCGCTGCAGATGTGGAGCCAGTTGCAGCTGAAGCGAATCCGCTCGCCGCTGTCGGTGCGCTCCGCCTCGACGATCCAGAGCGCGTCGGCGGAGGACCAGTCCGCCTTCTTCACATGATGGCGGAACCGGATGTGCTCGCGGATTCCGTGAAGGTCGGCGGTGTCGTTGACGTAGCGAAGGATCGAGGGGCCGTCGGCGATCGCCTTGGCTTCTTCCCAGGGGCGGAAGCTGTAGCCCAGGGTGTACATGTCGCTGTCCGAACGGATTCCGGGATAGCGGAACAGGTCCCAGGTGCCGCCGATCGCCTCGCGGCCTTCGAGGATGACGTAGGAGCGCCCGGGGCTGCCGTGCTGGAGATGGTAGGCCGCCCCAACGCCGGACAGGCCGGCGCCGACGAACAGCACGTCGAAATGCTCGACCGCCGCGCTCGGCGGGGTGATCCCACTTTGCAACATTATCTCCCCCGAACCTCCCGCTTCGACGCCTGCGCTTGACACCAATAAGGTGCAATAGGATTGTGCGACAAGAAGCATAAAGTTGCCGGATGAAACCGGTGCTGGGGACAATGGCCCGAAAAGGCCTCGGGGGAGGAATATCGCAATGACCAGGAACGTGATTCTCGCGCTCGGAGCCTCCGTGCTCGCATTGGCCGCGGCGGCCCCGGCGTCGGCCCAGACCGTGCCCGAGCCGGAAGGCGCCGAGCAGGCCGGCGACATCACGACCGGAGCCGGCGCCGACCAGGGCGGCGACGCTCCCAGCGGAACCACCGACAGCGCCGAAAGCGCCGACGATTCCGACATCATCGTCACGGCCCAGCGCCGAGCGGAATCGCTTCAGAACGTTCCGATCGCGGTTTCGGCTTTCTCGGGCGAGGCGCTCGAGCGCCAGCAGATCGAAAATGCCAGCGACCTCCAGCAGAGCCTTCCCAACGTTACCTTCACCAAGACCAACTTCACCTCGTCGAGCTTCACCATCCGCGGCATCGGCGACCTGTGCACCGGCTTCTCCTGCGACAGCGCCACCGGAATCCACGTCAACGACATGCCGCTCACCTCGACGCGCCTGTTCGAGACCGAATATTTCGACCTCGAGCGGGTCGAGGTCCTGCGCGGGCCGCAGGGCACGCTCTACGGCCGCAACGCGACCTCGGGCGTCGTCAATTTCATCACCGCGCGCCCGAACCTCAACCAATTCCAGGCCAGCGTCACGGCCGAATATGGCAATTACGATTCGATGAAGCTGACCGGGATGGTCAACGTGCCGGTGGGCGACATCGCCGCGATCCGGCTCGCCGGCTATTGGCTGAACCGCGACGGCTTCATGAAGAACGAGTTCGATAACAGCCGGATCGACGGCCGCGACCTCTACGCCCTTCGCGGCTCGATCCGGATCCAGCCGACCTCGGGCACGACCGTCGACCTCATCGGCTATTATTTCCACGAGAAGGACGATCGCTCGCGAATCCAGAAGCAGCTCTGCGCCCGCGACAATACCGGGATCCTCGGCTGCCGGCCCGACCGGCTCGGCTTCGAGACCGTCAACGGCAACGCCACCCTGGCGGCGATCCTCACCTCGCGCGAATTTTTCCGGATCAACAATGCCGCACTGACCAATTTCGGCCTCGGCAGCCTTTACGGCACCGACAATTTCTTCGGCGGAGTCGTCAATCCGGCCGACCTGCGCACCGTCCGCACCGACTTCAACCCGACCTATTTCGCCGAAGAAATCCACGCGATGGCGCGGATCGAGCAGGAGATCGGCGAGACTTTGGACCTCACCGTCACCGGCGGCTACACCCAGCAGGAGGTCGACAGCCGCACCGACTACAATCTCGTCGCCGGCAATTCGCTGGCCGGGAACGTCGGCCTGGCCACGTTCGTGGCGACCGCCGGGGCGCCGGGCGCATTGTTTCCGGGGGGCGTGAATCCCTACACCCAGGCCAGAAACGCTTTGGTCGGCCCCGGCGGCACCGTTTGCACGTCAGAGACCAATCTCAATTATACCGGCATCTACGGCGGCTTCGTCAACCGCTGCACCGCCGGCAGCACCGACTACGACCGTTCGCAGAGCCACTCCCGCCAATATTCGATCGAGGCGCATCTCGACAGCGACTTCGAGGGGCCGTTCAACTTCCTGATCGGCGGCATCTATCTCGACAATAGGTTCACCGACTCGAACTATTATGTCGCCTCGTTCGGGCTCGATTATGCGGCCGGGGTCCTCGGAGCGGCGACCGCGCTCGGCCAGCGGGCGGCGGGCAACGTCACCTTCCCGAACGTCTTCCTGGCCCCGCCCTTCTACAACAGCGAGGTCAATCTCTTCTCGCTGAAGAGCTACGGACTGTTCGGAGAGGTTTATTTCGACGTCTCCGACAAGCTTCGCCTGACCGGCGGCATCCGCTATTCGAACGACAAGAAGCGCCAGATCGCCCGAGTGCCTCTGGCCAGCTTCCCGGTGCCCTTCGGCACGACGGATGCCAACCAATCGCCCTTTATCGGGCAGTTCGACGCCGACCCGAGCTTGGCCGGCAACCAGGCCTACAATATCGGCCGAGCCGCGTTCGACGAGTTCACCGGCCGATTCGTCGTCGACTACAATCTGACGCCCGACAACCTCGTCTACGCTTCCTGGTCGCGCGGCTATAAATCGGGCGGCCTCAACCCGCCGATCAACCCGATCTTCGCCGTTCCCGCCACCTTCGAGCCGGAGATCATCAACGCCTTCGAGATCGGCTCGAAGAACAGCTTCGCCAACGGCACGGTCCGCCTCAACCTCAGCGCCTTCTATTATGACTACAAGGGCCTGCAGCTCAGCCGGATCGTCGCCCGCACCTCGGTCAACGACAATACCGACGCCGAGATCTACGGCGCCGAGGCCGAAGCGGTGTTCCGGCCCCACCCGGACACCCTGATCAACCTCTCGGGCAGCTATCTTCATACCAAGATCAAGGATCTCCAGCTCGTCGATCCGCGCGACGTCTCCGGCGGCCGTTCCGACACGGTGATCATCAAGGACGTCACCAACGCGTCCAACTGCGCCGTCATCCCCAACACCCCCGGCAACGCGCTGGGTGCCAACACGCTCGTCACCGCCTTCAACGGCGCCATCGGCCTCGCCGGTCCGGTGCCGGTGCCGGGGACCAACACGACGGGCGCCTTCTCGGTCTGCGACTCGCTCGCCGCCACGATCGCCAACCCGTCGGCGCCGCTCAGGGGCCTGTTCGCGACTCCGACCGGGCCGCTGCCCTTCACCGTCGCCACCGGGGTCGAGGTCGATCTCAGCGGCAACGAGCTTCCCCAGGCGCCGAACTGGAAATTCTCGGCCGGGCTCCAGCATACGATCCGCTTCGGCAACGGCATGACCGTCGTGCCCCGTGTCGACTATACCTATACCGGCAAGTTCTGGGCCCGCAGCTTCAACACCCAGATCGACCGGATCTCCGGCTATTCGGTGGTCAACGCCCAGATCCAGGTGAACGGCAAGGACGAGCGCTGGTTCGCCCGCGCCTTCATCCAGAATTTGACCAAGAGCGACGCCATCACCGGCCAATATGTCACCGACCAGTCCTCGGGCCTGTTCACCAACGTCTTCACCCTCGAGCCGAGGCGCTTCGGGCTCGCGGCGGGGGTCAAGTTCTGATTGGATTTGCCTCCCCATCGCCGAAGGTGATGGGGAGGGGGACCACCCGAAGGGTGGTGGAGGGGTAAAGGCTCGGCCCACCATGCTTCGCATGGTCCCCCTCCCCATCTGGCGATGGGGAGGCAGAAGGTATAGCTGGTCCCCGAATCGTCCCCAAAGGAACCAGCATGCGCGACTATCTCGATTTCTACATCGGCGGCGAATGGGTGAAGCCCGTCGACCGGCGGACCCTCGACGTCGTCAACCCGGCCGACGAGAGCGTCGCCGGCCGGATCAGCCTCGGCGGGTCCGAGGACGTCGACGCTGCGGTCGCCGCCGCCAAGGCGGCCTTCCCGGCCTATTCCGAGACGACCCGCGAGCAGCGGCTGGACCTGCTCCAGGCCATCGCCGTCGAATATCAGAAGCGCTATGCCGAGATCGCCGACGCGATCACGGAGGAGATGGGAGCGCCGTCCGCGCTCGCCCAGCGCGCCCAGGCGGCGGTCGGCATCGGCCACCTCCAGGCCGCCATAGGCGTGCTCAAGGACTATCCGTTCGAGGAGCAGCGCGGCTCGACTCTGATCAAGAAGGAGCCGATCGGGGTCTGCGGCTTCATCACTCCGTGGAACTGGCCGATCAACCAGATCGCGACCAAGGTCTTCCCGGCGCTCGCAACCGGCTGCACGATGGTGCTCAAACCTTCCGAGGTCGCGCCGTTCTCCGGCTACCTTTTCGCCCAGGTTCTCGACTCCGCCGGAGTCCCCAAGGGGGTGTTCAACCTGGTCAACGGCGACGGGCCGGGCGTCGGCGCCGCCATCGCCGCCCACCCGGATGTCGACATGGTCTCGTTCACCGGCTCGACCCGCGCCGGAATCGCGGTCGCCAAGGCGGCGGCGGACACGGTGAAGAGGGTCCATCAGGAATTGGGCGGCAAGTCGCCCTTCATCGTCCTCGAGGATGCCGACGTCGGCAAGGCGGTGACCGCGGCGATGCGCCACATGCTCACCAACAGCGGCCAGTCCTGCAACGCTCCGACCCGGTTGCTCGTCCCCAAGGCCCGGATGGAGGAGGCGAAGGACGCCGCCCGAGCCGTCGCCGAGAAGACCAAGGTTGGCGACCCCAAGGGCGATTCCACGCTCGGCCCGGTCGTCTCCGACGTCCAGTGGAGCAAGATCCAGGGCCTGATCGAGCGCGGCGTGTCGGAAGGCGCGACCCTCGTGGTCGGCGGCCCGGGCAAGCCCGACGGCCTCGACAAAGGCTATTACGTCCGGCCGACGGTTTTCGGCGACGTCGACAACGGCATGGCCATCGCCCGCGAGGAGATATTCGGGCCGGTCATGTCGATCATCGGCTATGACGACGAGGAGCAGGCGGTCGCCATCGCCAACGACACGCCCTACGGCCTCGCCGCCTACGTCCACTCGTCCGACACCGATCACGCCCGAAGGATCGCCGCCCGGCTCCGGGCCGGGCAGGTCAACATCAACGGCGCAGAGCTCGACTTCATGGCTCCGTTCGGCGGCTACAAGCAGTCGGGCAACGGCCGCGAATGGGGCGACCATGCCTTCGAGGAGTTCCTCGAGACCAAGGCCATCCTCGGCCACGCTTGAGGGGAGGAGGGAGGCCTGGCCTTCGATCGTCATTCCGGCGAAAGCCGGGACCTCAGGACAAGGAGTCTCGGGGGGTCTCCCCGAGGTTCCGGCTTTCGCCGGGATGACGGGTTTCCGCCCGCCACCGGGCCCGGATCGTCTCGCTGGTCTCCCGCGAGCCGTCGTGGCTCCAGCCGGGCTCGCGGACGAGGTACGACAGCTTGGCCTTCAGCCCGGGCGCGCGCCGGGCGTCTCTCGCCATCTCGACCCATTCGTGAAGCGCCGCCCAGAAGACGTTGTAGGAGCCGAGCGGCTTCACGATCCCGTAGCGCGGCGGCTCCTCGTCGCGCTCCGCCTCGAAGCTTCCGAACATCCTGTCCCAGACGATGAAGACTCCGGCGTAATTGCGGTCGAGGTAGCGCGGGTTGACGGCGTGGTGGACTCGGTGGTGCGCCGGAGTGTTCATCACCGCCTCGAACCAGCGCGGCATCCGCCGGATCGTCTCGGTATGGATCCAATATTGGTAGACCAGGTTCACGCCCACGCAGAAGAATATCATCGGCGGCGGGAAGCCGATCAGGAAGAGCGGCAGCCGGAACAGGAAATTGAGGCTGATGAAGCCGGTCCAGGTCTGCCGGAGCGCGGTCGAGAGATTGTAGCGCTCCGAACTGTGGTGGACGACGTGGCTCGCCCAGAACCAGCGCACCCGGTGGGCCGAGCGGTGGAAGGCGTAATAAGCGAGATCGTCGAGAAGGAAGCACAGGACGAACGCCCACCACGCATAGCCGATGTCGATCAGGTGGAAGCCGTAGACCCAGACCGAGAGCGCGGCGACCAGCCCGGCGGACAGAATTCCGGCGACGAGGCTGCCGAAGCCGAGGCCGAGCGAGGTGAGCGTGTCCTTGCCTTCGTGAAGCCGCCTTTGCTGCCGCCGAGCGACCCACAGCTCGAGCAGAAGCAGGGCGACGAAGCCTGGAATCGACCAGTATATGGGATTGGGAAGCTCGGGCACGGGGGGAGACTATCGCCTAACCCCCGTCATTGCGAGCGAAGCGAAGCAATCCAGTGCGGCCTCAGGCGTCCACTGGATTGCTTCGTCGCTTCGCTCCTCGCATGACGGGGGGAGGCGACGGGCCTAGCCCCGCGCCCGAAGCCGTGCGAGGGGGGTAAGGATGAGCGATCTCGATTCCATCCCGGCCATCATCGACCAGCTTTGCGAGATGTTCGACGATTCGGTGGCGGCCTTGCGCGGGGCGCTGGCGCGCTACCTGATGCGCGGCGAGCGGCCCGACGCCGAGGCCCGGGCGCGCGGCCTGTTCGCTTATCCCGAGCTCCGGATCGACTACAGCTTCGACCAGCCGCCCGCTTTCCCGCCCCGCGCCTTCGGCCGGCTGAACCAGCCCGGCCGCTATGCGATCAGCATCGCGAGGCCGCGCCATTTCCGCAAATATCTGGCCGAGCAACTCGAATATCTCGTCCGCGACTACAAGGTGGACATTTCTGTCGGTCCCTCGGCGAGCGAGATACCCTACCCCTACGTCCTCGACGGAACCGACGATCTCCGCCTCGACGGCGCCCACGCCGCCGATCTCAGCCGCTGGTTTCCGGCCACCGAGCTCTCCCATATCGGCGACGAGGTCGCGGACGGCACCTGGGACTACAGCCGCCACTCGGACCGGCCGCTGGCCCTTTTCGACGGTCCCAGGGTCGATTTCAGCCTCGCCCGGCTCCGCCATTATACCGGCACCCCGGTCGAGCACACCCAGCGCTATCTGCTCTTCACCAACTACGTCCGCTACGTCGACGAGTTCGTGCGCTGGGCGGTCGAGGAGCTGAAGCGCGAGGGCAGCCCCTACGAGGCGCTGTCGGTGCCCGGCGGAATCCTCGTCACCCGCGAAACGGCGGACCCGCTCGCCGAGATCGCGGCGAGCAATTGGCGCAAGGTGCAGATGCCGGCCTATCATCTGATCGCGGCCAATGGTGGCGGAATCACCCTCGTCAACATCGGGGTCGGCCCGTCCAACGCCAAGACGATTTGCGACCATCTTGCCGTCCTTCGACCCGAAGTGTGGCTGATGATCGGCCATTGCGGCGGCCTTAGGCCGAGCCAGACGATCGGCGACTACGTCCTCGCCCACGCTTATCTGCGCGACGACCATGTCCTCGACGGCATCCTGCCCGTCGAGATCCCGATCCCGCCCATCGCCGAGATCCAGCAGGCGCTCTACGATGCCGCCGCCGGGGTGACCGGGGAGGAGCCTCAGGACCTGAAGCGGCGCCTCAGGACCGGCACCGTCGTCACCACCGACGATCGCAATTGGGAGCTTCGGATCCAGTCCTCGGCGCTTCGCTTCAACCAGTCGCGCGCCGTCGCCATCGACATGGAATCGGCCACTGTCGCCGCCCAGGGCTACCGCTTCCGGGTCCCCTACGGCACGTTGCTCTGCGTCTCCGACAAGCCGCTCCACGGCGAGATCAAGCTGCCCGGCCAGGCCAACGCCTTTTACGAGCGCGCGATCAGCCAGCATCTTCGGATCGGGATCGAGACTTTGCGGATCCTGAAGGACCAGGGCGGAAGCCTGCATTCGCGCAAGCTCAGAAGCTTCGACGAGCCGCCGTTCCGCTGATTCTTGCCTCCCCGTCGAAGACGGGGAGGGGGGGAGGGGGGGCCATGCGAAGCATGGTGGAGGGGTAACTGGCTCGGGCCATGCGGCCAAGGCGCGAGACAACGGCGCCTGCGCCATCTACCCCTCCACCAGCTTCGCTGGTTCCCCTCCCCATGCTTCGCATGGGGAGGCAAATCAGGGCTTCGGAGTCCTATCCTCCACCCGCCCGAGCGCCGGCGGCGCCAGGCTCCCGGCGGCGGCGATATAGGCCTCCAAGGCATCGACGTCCTGGACCCCGCCGGTCGGACCCGTCCCGTCGCGAAACACCGTGAAATTGTCGCCGCCGCTGGCCAGGAAGCTGTTCATCGCCACCCTGTAGACCGCCTCGTCCCGCACCGGCTGGCCGTCCACCGTCAGCAGCACAATCCGCCGCCCCTCCGGCTTCGACAGGTCGAAAGCGAAGCGCAGATTGTGCGACGGGGAGAGGATGTAGGGGTTGGCGGCGGTGTTCGATCCGCTCGCGAACTGCTGCTCGAGCACGGCTCGGAGCTGGCGTCCGGTCAGGCTCTTCACCACCAGCATGTTGGCGAAGGGCTGGGCGGCGAAGAGCTGTCCGAAGCTGATCCCTCCGTCCGCCGCGGGCACCAGATCGGCGCGCATCCCGCCCGGGTTCATCAAGGCGATCCGGGCATTGCCGGCGGAGTCGCCCGTCGTCGCGGCCAGCTGAGCGTCGGCGATGAGGTTGCCGAGGACGGATTCGCCATGCTCGTTGTCGCTCTTCAGGGCCGATCCGCCGAGACGGCCGACGGCGCGCGCAGCGATCGGCTCCGCGGCCTTGGCGTAGCGTTCGACCAAGGCCGCGACCGCCGGCTCGGCGGCGTAGCGCGGGACGGCGCCGGTCAGTGGGGTCTCGCCGCGCGAGCCGGCGAAGGCCTCGCTCTGGACGATCAGATTGCGGGCACGCTTCGAGACCACCCGGCCGGCGACGGGATCGATGACGAGATCGATGTCGGTGACGAGCCGGCCGTAGCTCGCGGCGCTGCTGAGCAGGATCGGCCTTGCGGGATTGAGCCGGCCGTAATCGCAGACATAGGCGTTATGGGTGTGGCCCGAGACGACCGCGTCGACCGCGGGATCGAGCCGGTCGAGGATCGGGATCAGATCGCCCTCGATCGCCCCGCAGCTCTGGTCGTCATAGCCGAGCTTCGAATTGACGCCCTGGTGGACGACCACGATTATCGCGTCGGCTCCTTGCGCCTTCAGCTTCGGAACCAGCGCGTTGACCGTCTCCGCCTCGTCGCGGAAGGACAGGCCGGCGACTCCCGCCGGAGTGACCACGGTGGGCGTCTCCTTGAGGGTCATTCCGACGATCGCGACCTTTACCTGGCGGCGGCCCTTGCCGAAGCTTCGGATCGCATAAGCGGGGAAAAGGGTGGCGCCGTCCTGCTTGACGACGTTGGCGGCCAGGAAGCCGAAGCGGGCGCCGGGGAAGGGCTCCACCGCGCAGGGCTGGCGGACCGTGTTCTTCTCGCACCCGCCTTTCTGCATCCGCACCAGCTCGGCCTGGCCGCGGTCGAATTCGTGGTTGCCCACGGCATTATAATCGACCCGGATGAGGTTCATCGCGTGGATGGTCGGCTCGTCGAGGAACAGGGCCGACACGAGCGGGGAGGCGCCGATCATGTCGCCGGCCGAAACGACGAGGCTGTTGGGGTTGCGTCCGCGCAAGGCCGCGACGGCGGAGGCGAGATAGGCGGCGCCTCCCGCCGGCACTCGAACCGCTTCAGGCCCCGGCGCGGGATGCTCGATGCTGGCCTTTGGCGGCTGCAGATTGCCGTGAAAGTCGTTGAAGGCGATCAGCTTCACCTCGACCGGGGGGACGGCACGCGGTGGGGTCGTCGCGCAGCCGCCCAGCGCCAACAGGAGCACGGCCGTCGCCAACCTCGTCTTGGTCATTACATTCTCCCCCGGAGAGGCAAGGTTGACGACATCCTCCCCGTGGCGACGCATGGGGAGGATGATTAGACCAGCTTGATCTCTCTCAGCCGCTCCTGGAGATATTCGTCCGCCGTGCAGGACGGCCATTTCGGCGCTTCGCCGGCCGGCACCGTCCCGGGCAAGGCTTCGATGACGAAGTCGGAGCGGAAGTGAAGGAAGAAGGGCATTGAGTAGCGCGAATGGCCGAAGCGCTCGCGCGGCGGGTTGACGACCCGGTGCGAAGTGGAGCGCAGCCGGCCGTTGGTCAGCCGCTGGAGCATGTCGCCGATGTTGACGACGAGCTCGCCGGGCTTCGGCGATACCGGGATCCACTGCCCTTCCTTGGTGAGGAGCTCCAGCCCCGCTTCCTCGGCGCCCAGGAGCAGAGTGATGGTGTTGATGTCCTCATGGGCGCCGGCGCGGATATGGCTGCCCGGCTCGCCCTCGATCGGCGGATAATGGAGCAGCCGGAGCACCGAATTGCCGTCGCGGACCGAATCGACCAGATAATCCTCCTCGATGCCGAGGTAGCGGGCGACCGCCTTCAGGATCGTGACCCCGGTGCGGTCGAACGTGTCGTAGAGCTCGAGGAAGGTGTCGCGGAAGCTTGCCACCTCCTCCGGCCAGACGTTGTCGGGCATCGGTCCGCGGAAGGGATGGCCCTCGGCAAGCTCGCGTCCGACATGCCAGAATTCCTTGAGGTCGTGGGCCTTCTGGCCCTTGGCCGTCTCGATCCCGAACGGCGTATAGCCGCGGGCGCCGCCGCCGCCGGGCAAATGGTAGCGGCGCTTCACCGCGTCGGGGAGCGCGAAATAGGCTTTCGCCTTCTCCTCCGCCCGGCGAATCAGATCCTCGGGGATGCCGTGGTCGGCAAGGATGGCGAAGCCATATTCCTCGAAGCTCCGGCCGAGTTCCTCGGCAAAGGCTTCTGGGTTCGACTCGGACTCGGTCAGCGAGACGGAGGCGAGCGGGCGGGGTTCGGAGAGTGTGGCCATTGGGACGTGATAGCCCGAACAGCCCAACCCGTCACCCCGGCGAAAGCCGGGGCCTCGTCGAGTGACGAGCTCCGCGCTCAATAGCTCCCCGAGGTCCCGGCTTTCGCCGGGATGACGATGACGGCAGCCGCAATCCGCCAGAGCGGCGCCCCGGACTGGCGAGCGAGCCGATTCGATGCTTTCGGCGAGGCGCTCCGCTCGACCGTCGAATGGCCCCCAGAAATTCGTGACAGTTACCAATTCGGAGAAAATTCGTGACAGTTACTAATTCGTCTCGAACCGGCGCCCGTCGCGTCATCAAAATTGGTAACTGTCACCATTTTTTGAGAATTCGTGACAGTTACCAATTCTTCGAGCGGAGGACGCCACGCCTCTAAAATTGGTAACTGTCACCATTTTTCTTGTCCCGGCGAGTGGAGGGGCGCTCGTCGTTTGCCGGGGACGCGGGTTTGCCGGGGTGACGGGTCAGGGCAGAAGCAGCCCCGCCAGGGCGGCGCTCATCAGGTTGGCGAGGGAGCCGGCGATAAGGGCCTTGATGCCGAGCTTGGCGATCATCGGCCGCTGGTTGGGGGCGAGGCCGCCGGTCACCGCCATCTGGATCGCGATCGAGCTGAAATTGGCGAAGCCGCAAAGCGCGAAGGTCACGATCGCGACGCTTCGCGGGCTCAACGTCCCGGCCGGAAGCGCCCCGAGGTCGATGAAGGCGACGAACTCGTTCAGGACCAGCTTGGTGCCGAACAGGCCCCCGGCCGTCCCGGCCTCGTTCCAGGGGACGCCGATCAGGAACATGATCGGCTGGAAGATCGTGCCGACGATCCGCTGGAAGCTGAGCTCCGGATAGCCGAACCAGCCGCCGACTCCGCCGAGCAGTCCGTTGGCGAGCGCGACCAGGGCGACGAAGGCGAGGACCATTGCGCCGACCGCGACGGCGAGCTTGACGCCGGTCTGGGCGCCCTGGGCCGCGGCCATGATGATGTTGGCGGGCTGCTCGCCTTCCTCGAACGTCTCGGCGACGTCGATCTTGTCGTCGCTCGCCGGCCGCTCCGCGCCGTCCTCGAGCGGAAGCTCGTCCTTGCGCGGCTCGTCCGGCATCATGATCTTGGCCATGAGGATCCCGCCCGGAGCCGACATGAAGGCGGCGGCGAGAAGGAAGGGGAGGGCGGTGGCGCCCAGCAAGGCGGCGTAAGCGGCGAGGATCGTTCCGGCGACTCCCGCCATTCCGACGACCATCACGGTGAAGAGCTGGGGCGGGGTCAGAGCGGCGAGATAGGGGCGCACGACGAGCGGGGATTCGCTCTGGCCGACGAAGATGTTGGCGGCCGACGCCAGCGATTCGACCCGGCTGATCCCAGTCACATAGCCGATGGCGCCGCCCACCCAGCGGACGATCCGCTGCATGATCCCCAGGTAATAGAGGATGGCGACGAGGGAGGCGAAGAAGACGATCACCGGGAGGGCGGCGATGGCGAAGGTGTTGGCGAGGGGGTTGCCGGCGGCCGGTCCGAACAGGAATTCGGTGCCCTTGTTGGCGTAGCCGAGCAGGTTGGACACTCCGTTCGACATGCCCTCGATCGCCCGGCGACCCCAGGGCGTGTAGAGAACCAGCACCGCGATGCCCGACTGCAGAGCGAAGGCGGAGCCGACGACCCTGAGCCTGATCGCCCTCTTGTTCGAAGAGAGCAGAAAGGCGATCCCGAGGATGACCAGGATCCCGGCAAGCCCCATCAGGATCCGGTTGACGTCGTTCATTATCTTCCCCCTCCGCGTAGCGCGGCTCTCGCGGCCGTCGCTTACCAGACCATCCTGGTTTCGGCGGCTTTTTCGGCCGCGTCCAGCTTTTCGATGGCTTCGCCGATCTCGCTTGCGACCAGAAGCTGGGAGCGGCGCGCCGGCGACATGAAGCCGCTCTCGGCGACATGATCGAGAAACTCGATCATGCGGTCCCAGAAGCCCGCCACGTTCAAGAGGCAGAAAGGCTTCGAATGATAGCCGAGCGCGTTCCAGGTCCAGGCTTCGAACAGCTCGTCCAGGGTCCCGATCCCGCCCGGAATGGCGATGAACCCGTCGGTGAGCTCGGTCATCTTGGCTTTGCGCTCGTGCATCGAATTGACCGTGTGAAGCTCGGTCAGTCCCCGGTGCGCGACCTCCAGGTCGACGAGGGCCTGCGGAATGACTCCGAACGCCTTGCCGCCACCGGCCAGCACGGCGTCGGCGACGACCCCCATCAATCCGCGATGGCCGCCGCCGTAGACGAGGTCGAGGCCGCGGCGGGCCATATCCTCGCCGAGCGCGCGCGCGACATCGGCGAACAAAGGGTCGGAGCCCATCGAGGAGCCGCAATAGACGGCGAGGCGCTTCACAGCTTTTCCACCAATTCCCTGAGGCCCGCTTCCGGACGGGCGCCGATGTGCGAGATCACCTCCGCCGCCGCGACCGACCCGATCCGAAGCGACTGCTCCAGGCTCAGGCCCTGCGCCTGGCCGACGAGGAAGCCGGCGGCGAACAGGTCGCCGGCGCCGGTCGTGTCCACCACGCCCCGCCCGATCCGGGCGATCGGCACCTCGACCCGGCGTCCGCCCTCGACCGCGACCGCGCCTTCCTCGCCGCAGGTGACCACGATCAGCGGGACCTTGTCGCGTATCGCATCGATCGCCGAGTCGCGGTCGGGCAGGTCGGCAAGCTCGCGGATCTCGTTCTCGTTGGCGAACAGGAGGTCGATCGCCCCGCCGCCGATCATCGCCATCATCTCGGCGCGGTGGGGCGCGATGCAGGCGATGTCGGACAGGGTGAAGGCGACCTTGCGCCCCGACTCGTGGGCGATGCGCATCGCTTCCTCCATCGCCGCCCGCGGCCCCTTCGAGCGCCACAGATAGGCTTCGAGATAGAGGATCGCGGAGCCCCTGATCTGTTCCGGATCGAGCGCCTCGACTTTCAGCTCGTGCGCCGCGCCGCGGAAGGTGTTCATCGTCCGCTGGGCGTCCGGAGTGACCACGATGAGGCAGCGGCCGGTCGGAAGCCCGCCTTTGAGCGGCGGGGTCCGGAATTCGACTCCCAGCGCCCGGATGTCGTGGGCGAAGATGTCGCCGAGCTGGTCCTCGGCGATCTGGCCGACGAAGCCGGCCCGGCCGCCGAGCGCCGCCACCCCGGCCATGGTGTTCGCCGCCGAGCCTCCGCTCGTCTCCTTCGCCTGGGGCATTTTCGAGTAGAGCCGCTTCGCCCCCTCGGCGTCGAGGACCTGCATCGAGCCCTTGACCAGCGCCTCCTCGACCAGGAAGCCTTCGTCGACATGGGCGATGACGTCCACGATTGCGTCGCCGATGGCGAGGACGTCGAGGCGGGTTCCAGTCACGGGCGCACTGATGGCGGCAACCGGCGCGAACGGAAAGCCCTTTTTGCGGCGGCGCAAACGGGTTACGCAGCCGTCATGTCCAGCCCAGCCCCAATTCCCCGCACCGGCGCGCCCGCCATTCCCCGCTCCCTTTTCGCTTACTCGATCTTCTACGGCGGAATGGTCTGCATCGCGGGCGTTCTCGCCAACAAGCAGGTCGCGCTCGGGCCGCTGGCCGTCGAAGCCGGAATCTTCGCCTTCCTGCTGCTGGTCGTGGCTTCGAGCGCGGTTGCCGAGCTGTTCGGCCGCGACACGGCGAACCGGCTGGTCCTGATCGGCTTCGCGCCCCTCATCTTCTCGATCCTGCTCGCGATCTTCGTTCTCTCGCTTCCGGCCGCGCACGACATGGCTCCGGACCGTCTCGCCGCTTTCGACACGATGATGAGGGGAACCCCCCGGATCTGGATCGCCGGGATCATCGCCTACGGGGTCTCTCAATTCCTCAACGTCACCATCTTCAGCGCCCTTCGCGGCAAGGGGGAGGGGCGGGTGGTCTGGCTCCGCGCCGGAATCGCCGCCGTTCTTTCCCAGATCGTCGACACCCTCCTGTTCATCACCATCTCCTTCTACGGCGTATTCCCGATCGGCGACCTTCTGGTCGGCCAGATGCTCGCGAAAGTGGCGCTCTCGATTGTCCTGGTGCCGCCGCTGGTCGCGCTTGCCGTATCGTTCGGACGTCGTCTCGACGGACCGTCCACCGCGGCTCGAACTTGATTTGTTCCCCCAGTTTATTCAAGCACTTAGGGTTCGGTGCGGCATCGCTGCAACCCAGGGTAACTTTTTTGCCGGGGCATGCAGTTTGAGTCTTCGAATCGTCCCATTGGAGCTATAGCAGGCGCCGGGAACGAGGCGATTCGGCCTCCGAGGGGAATTAGCTACCATGAAGAAGCTCTCGCTGCTTTGGGCGACCACGGCGCTCGTCATGCCTGTCACGGCCTTCGCTCAGTCCACCGGTTCGCAGGACTTCGAGGAAGAAGAGATCGTCATCACCGGCACCCGCAACCAGGAGGTCGGCGGGATCACCGCGCCCGACACGACCAAGGCGAAGGCGGCCCTGACCTCGGAAGTCATCGGCCGCCAGAATCCGGGCCAGACGATCCTCGACACGATCAACCTCATCCCCGGCGTAAGCTTCCAGAACAACGACGCCTACGGCTCGTCGGGCGGAACGCTCAACATTCGCGGCTTCTCGGCCGACCGCGTTTCGCTGACCGTCGACGGCATTCCGCTCAACGATTCGGGCAATTACGCCGTCTATTCGAACCAGCAGTTCGATCCCGAGATCATCGGCGAGGTCAACGTCAACCTCGGCACCACCGACGTCGACAGCCCGACCGCCTCGGCGGCCGGCGGCACCGTCAACTACCGCACCATCGTCCCGAGGAAGGAAATGGGCGCGTTGGTTTCGGCCTCGATCGGCGAATATGATTTCCACCGCGTCTTCGGAATGATCGAGACCGGCAGCTTTACGCCCTGGGATACCCGGGCGTTCATCTCCGCCTCGAAGGCGTCGAACGATGGGCCGTTCAACAATTACAGCAAGATCGAAAAGCAGCAGTATAACGCGAAGGTCTATCAGCCGATCGGCGACGCGGGCGATTTCATCGCCATCGCCGGCCACTACAACCAGAATCGCAACAACTTCTTCGGCTCCTCGCCGCTTCGCCAGGATACGACCCGGTTCGTCACCGGCCTCGGGACGGTCCCGCGCATCGTCGGCGGCGGCACCAACAACCGCTTTCCGATCAACGGATCCGAATTCCCCTATCTGATCAACTATCCCTGCCAGACCGATGCGCCCCAGGCGGGCGTGGCCGATACGGTCGCGCCGTCGTCGGATCCGCGCAACGGCGTCATCTTCTCGCCGGACGCGGCGGGCAATTACGCGAGCTGCGGCACCGAGTTCGACCGGCGCTACAACCCGTCGAACACCGGCAACATCCGTCTTTCGTCGCGCTTCACGACGGGCCCCTTCACGATCACCATCGATCCCAGCTATCAGTATGTGAAGGCGAATGGCGGCGGCACCTCCACCGGCCAGGAAGGCCTGCGCGACATCAATCCGGCCGGCGGCGTCGCCACCGTGCCGCAGTGCCGCACCACGCCCAACAGCGCCACCAACACCTGCGTCGCCGGCTATCTGGGCGGCTCGCCCTTCTTCGGCCGTGACGTCAACGGCGACGGCGACACGCTCGACGCGGTGACCGTGCTCACTCCGAGCCAGACCCAGACCCATCGCCTCGCGTTGATCGCCGGCGTCCGCTGGGACATCAACGACGATCATGCGGTCCGCGCCGGCTATACGTTCGACCGCGCCCGGCACCGCCAGACCGGCGAGGTCGCACTGCTCCAGATCAATGGCGAGCCGGTCAACGTCTTCGCCATCGACGCCGCTCAGGCGGACGTGAACGGAGTCAACCTCCAGAAGCGGGACCGCCTTTCCTACGCGATCCTGCACCAGCTTTGGAGCGAGTATCGCGGCGAGTTCATCGACGGCAAGCTGGTCGTGAACGCGGGCCTTCGCGCTCCGTTCTTCAAGCGCGACCTCAACAACTTCTGCGCCGCGAGCCAGCCGACCTTCGTCGAATGCTTCGGCCGGGACGATGGCCGCTACGCGACCTATGCCGCGCTCAACCCGACCGTTCAGGGACCGCAGCAGCGCGTGTTCAAATATAACGCGCTTCTGCCCAACATCGGCTTCACCTACGACTTCATGCCGCGGATGAGCGTTTTCGCCAATTACGCCAAGGGCCTGTCGGTGCCGAGCACGGACAATCTCTACAACGCCTTCTTCTTCGCTCCGGGCACGGCCGCATCCTCGCCCAATCCGGAGAAGACCGACAATTTCGACGTCGGCCTTCGCTACCGCAGCCCGAAGGTCCAGGCCCAGCTCGGCGGCTTCTTCAACCGCTACAAGGATCGGACCGCCTCGGCCTTCGATCCGGAGCTGAACGTCAGCACGTTCCGCAACCTCGGAACGGTCGATAAATACGGCATCGACGGCTACGTTTCCTATCAGCCGATCAAGCAGCTCAACGTCTATCTGTTCGGCTCCGCGCTCAAGTCGGAGATCAAGGACGATCTGATCGTCGGCGAATGCTCGGCCGCCCAGGTCGCTGCGAACCCGCAATTCCCGGGCTGCACCGTCCTTGGCGCTCCGATCTTCGCCCCGACCGCCGGCAAGCGCGAAGCCGGTGCTCCGAAATATACGTTCGGCGGCACCTTGCGCGGAACCCTCGGACCGCTCGAGGTCGGAATCACCGGAAAGCGCACCGGCCCGCGCTTCATCTTCGACACCAACGAGCCGGTGCGCGCGTTCATCGGAAATCCGGCGGCGGATACGGTGGTCTTCCCGGCGAGCACGCCCGCTTACTGGCTGGTCAATCTCGACGCCCGCCTCAGCATGGCCGACTTCGGGCTTGAGAAATCCTATCTCCAGTTCAACGTCTACAATCTGTTCAATCAATTCTATGTCGGCGGCTTCAGCGGCACGCTCAACCAGACGATCACTCGCAACAACAGCGGCGTGATCACCGCCTACAGCGCACCGCCCTTCGTCCAGATCGGCGCTCCGCGCACGATCAGCGCGACCTTGGTCATGGGCTTCTGATCGCGAACGGAAAGTAAAAATGGCCGCCGCGACATGTGTCGCGGCGGCCCTTTTTTTGCCCGTCGTTCGGCGAGAGCCGAAACCCTTGGACGCCGAGGCGTGAAGCCAAAGACGCCGCGGCGTTGATGGATCCCGGATCGATTCCGGTATGACGCCAAATCAAGCAGACCTGCGGCGCGCCTGTTTCGGCGGCGGTCCTTCCGAGCGGACGATGCTCGCCACCGGGCAGCGCACGCCCTGGACCATGATCGCGCTGTGCCGGTCGAGCTGGCCGCCGGCGGAGGCATGGAAGCCGATCCCGCGCGCCGCCAGCAGCCGGGTGCAGCGATTCGTGGTCCGCACGAAATACCATTCGCCTTTTGGACCTCGAAGGTAGAGCGAATCGTCCGACGCCGCCTCCCACTCGATGTTGCTCATGCTCGTGACGAAGGGGATCCTGGTCTCGCGGGATTCGCCGACGGGCTCTGCGGCAGCGGCGCTGGCGGCAATGGCGAGAAGGCCCAGGCTAAGGAAAGTTCGCATCGATCGTCTCCTGCTCTGCCCACCTAAGTAGTTCTTTTCCAGGCACTTTGCCAGACCGCCGCCTTTGCCCTCTCGCCTGCCGCCCACGCTCCCTCTAAAGCGTTTCCATGAAATGCCTGATCATCGCCGCGGGGCAGGGAACCCGGCTGCGCAGCATCGCCCCGTCCAAGCCGCTGGCCCAGGTCGCCGGACTGCCGCTCATCGAGCATGTGGTGACGGCCGCCGCAGCGGGCGGAGCGACGGAGTTCGTCGTCGTCACCGGATACGAGCCCGAGCCGCTGGAGGCTTTCCTCGCCTCGCTTTCCAAACGGAGCGGTCTGGCCATAGAGATCGTCCGCAACGAAGACTGGGCGCTTCCGAACGGCGTTTCGGTCCTCGCCGCCGCGCCTCGGCTCGGGGCCGAGTTCATCCTGCTGATGTCCGATCATCTGTTCGATCCGGCGATCCTGCGCGGGATGATCGCGGCCGACCGCGGGACTTCGGCGCTGACCCTCGCCGCCGACCACGCCATCGGCAATCCGCTGCTGGATCTCGACGACGCGACCAAGATCGAGTTGGGCGAGGACGGTCGGATCCGGCGCATCGGCAAGACCCTTCCGGAATATGACGCCGTCGACACCGGCATCTTCATCGCCACGCCCGAGCTCCTCGAAGCGCTTCGGGCCAGCCTCGCCGCGGGCGGAGCGGGATCGCTGTCCGAGGGCGTCCAGGCGCTCGCCGATTCGGGCCGGGCCTTCACCTGGGACATAGAAGGCCGCTGGTGGCTCGACGTCGACGACGAAGCCGCCTTCGCCAAGGCGGAAAAGGCGCTGGGATAAAGCCGGGATGACCTCATACCGCGTCCAGCGGCGAAATCCCCCGAAGCCCCTCGATATACGCCCGCGCCTTCGCCCCAGTCTCCTGCGCCGACTGACCGGGCCGGTATAGGCCGCTTCCGAGCCCGAAGCCCTGGGCGCCGGCGTCCAGCCAGGGCTGCATTGTGCCGGGGCCGATGCCGCCGACGACGAGCAGCGGAACGTCCTTGGGAAGCACCGCCCGATGCGCCTTCACCACGGCCGGGACGGCGCCTTCGGCCGGGAACAGCTTCAATCCCGTTGCGCCCGATCGCAGGGCGGCGAACGCTTCCGACGGCGTGAAGAAACCGGGGAGCGACACCAGGCCGGCAGCGGCGGTGGCCTCTATCACCGGCGCGAACGTGTTGGGAGAGACGATGACCCGCCCGCCGGAGTCGCTCACGCGCGCCACGTCGGAAGCCTCGAGCACGGTCCCGGCGCCGACCAGCGCGCTCTCCCCGAAGCGCCGGGCCAGAAGCTCGATGCTGACCAGCGGATCGGGCGAGTTGAGCGGCACCTCGATGATCCTTATGCCCGCCTCGAAGACCGCGTCGCCGATCGCCTCCGCCTCCGCGGGCGTGACTCCGCGCAGGATCGCGACCAGTGGGCATTCGCCCAGCCTGCGCTGAAGGTCTTGGCCGGGATTCATCGTATCAACTCCACCCATTTCGAACGCCGCCGCCTCGCCTGCTCCCGCGAGTCGCCGTTAGCCTCCCGTGTTCCGCGAGCCCAGCGGTTTCGCCTCGATCGCGAACGGCTCGCCGGCGCGCGATCAGTGACGGAACGGCATCTCCGGTGCGTTACCGTCGATCGTCAGCGCCATTACGCGATCTTCTTCCGGGGCAGGGACGGAGAAATGCTGCTCCTTTCCGCCAACGCGAAGGCCGACCGTGAACTGCGCTGGCCATTCGCCGCGATAGCGCTCGACGACGACGCGATACTTGCCAGCCAGCCATCGATCGATCCGCACCGTCTCGCGGCCGGGCCCGGAAGTCACATCGCCGGCGAGCTGCATATAGGGATATTCCGAGAGGCGGCCGAGGTTCCGGAAATAGATTTCCAATTCCGTCGTTCCATCGCAATAGCGGACGTGAAGATCGAGATCGGCCCGGGATTGCCACTCCAGCCATACACAGTCGCCACTTCCTCCGGTGAACGCGTCGAATCCGATGTCGCCGGGTTCGGGGGCGACCGGGGCGGGCGTCGCTGTCGAGGAAGCCCGGGCCTCCGAGTCCCGTCTCTGCCGCTCCTCCATCGCTGCGGCCGCGTCCATGCTCCTCCCGAGGGCCTCTTTGAAACCGGTCAGCCCGCCGCCGCCGGGGTAGACCTCGCCAAAGCCCGCGATCAGGCCGCTCGCGTTGGTCAACCCGTCGGCCAAGCCGGCCGGCACCGGGCCGTAATTCGCGAGCAGCACGGGCGCCCGGGAATGGGCGAGCGCATAATCTTGGAGAGCGTCCCTGAAATTTCGCCGCGAAGGAATTCGATATTGCTTGCATTCGACGACCAGCGCGGCAAGCGGCGGAGCCCCGGCGGGCGTCAGCAGCAAGGTGTAATCGGGCTGGACGCCCCTGGTTCGCTTGCCGCTGCCGCCGGCGGGAATCGGGCTGCGGCGCTCCGCCCACAGCTCGACGGGGGAGGCGCCGATCGATGCGGTCATGAGTTTGGCGCCGCCGAAGGCATAGCTCAATGTGCCGTCCACCAAGTCCCAGCGTTTCGGCTCGGGCAGCGCCTCGGCAATGAGGCAGGATATCCAGACCGAATAGAGTTCGTGCCGCTTTTGCCAGGCGGGCAGGTCGAGGAGATCGAGGAATTGCTCTGCGAGACTGTCGACCGACGGCCCTTCGGGCGCTTCGTTCAGCTTGGTCCGCAGCTTCAGGGCGAGGTCATGCGCCCGGCCGGAGTCGAGGCTCGGATCGAGAGCGATCCGCTCGAAGGTCCCGGCGGCCAGCGCCGGGAACAGGTCGCCTTCCGGGATGCCGATTTGTTTTGCGGTCCAGCCTCCGGACAGCGGGATATCGTCGTCGGGGCCGAGGGAGTGCCAGGAATCCCTCGCTCGTCGTAGGTTGGCGCCCACATCCGAGCTGCCCCCACGAAGCTCGTCAAAAACGCCCGAAGCCGCGACAGCTCATGGTCGAGAACGGGGTGGCCGCTGGCGCTGAAGCTGGGGGGAACGTCGCGCCCGCCGGGGGCATCGCGTGGCCACTCGCGATAGCGGTCCACCCAGACCAGCATCGGGCTCATTTTGATGTCCGGCGCGATTGAATCCGCCGTCCAATGGCCCGTATTGGGAAAGAGAAGCCCCCACGGATCCAACGCCGGCCAATTCGGACCCGTCGCCTGGGCGACGATCCTCGCGGCCTCGAGCGCCTGGGAACGGAACGCGGCGAGGCTCTCGGCGAGGGGCGGGTCCAGCCTCGACAGGTTCAACTCGATGGCGATCGCGCCGTCCCCGGCAATTGCTCCGGCGGTCTCGAACATGGCGAGGATTTCGGTCATCAGCCTCGCCCAGGGCTGGGACGCCTGCAGCAGCGCGTTGAGCAGGGCTTCGATCGCTATCCTGCTTGCGCGGATCGTAGCGACGGTCGGGCTTTCGCCGGGGAGATTCAGCGCTGCCGCCACCTCCGAGGCGAAGGCGGTATCGTAGCCCGGCAGGCCTCGCACCCGTCTTCGCGGCTGGAGGCCTCCCCGCTTCACAACCGCCGCCCACAATTGGCTCGCGGTCCGAAGCGGCCGCCGGCCGGCGCGCGCGCGCGTCTTTCCTTTCGCCATCTATCGCCTCGTCCGTGGCCCCGTCGTCAAACTCGCACGGGCGGCCCCGTCAGGCGAGAGGCACCTGAACCATTCCGGACGAGACACCTTTTATTGGCTCCGGCACGGTGCGGGGCTGGAACCGAAGGTCGCGGCTCACTAACGCTGCCCGTGCCATTCAGCAGGAGGCCCCCATCGCCAATTTCATGTTCGCGACCGGGATCGAGAACAGCATCCCGACCATCAACGGCGGCCGCACCCGGGTCGACCAGATGGAGGTGTGCGGCCATTACCGGCATTGGCAGTCCGATTTCGACTGCGTGGACGAAATCGGCATCCATTTCCTTCGCTACGGGCCGCCTCTCCATCGGACCCTGCTCGGGCCCGATAAGCACGATTGGGAATTCGCCGATCTGAGCTTCGCGGAGCTGAAGCGTCGCAACATCACTCCGATCGTCGACCTCTGCCATTTCGGCGTCCCCGACTGGGTCGGAAACTTCCAGAACCCGGATTTCCCGCAGCTTTTCGCCACTTATGCCGGAATCTTCGCCGACCGCTTTCCCTGGGTGCAGCTCTACACCCCGGTGAACGAGATGTTCATCTGCGCCATATTCTCGGCGAAATACGGCTGGTGGAACGAGCAGGCGACCGACGATCGAAGCTTCGTCACCGCCCTGAAGCACATCGTGAAAGCGAACGTGCTGGCGATGATCGAGATACTGAAGCGGCGGCCGGACGCCATCTTCATCCAGTCCGAAAGCTCGGAATATTTCCACGCCGACAGTCCGCCCGCGATCCACAAGGCGGAGCTGATGAACTCCCGCCGCTTCCTCAGCCTCGATCTCAATTACGGACGCCGAGTCGACAGCGAGATGTACGAATATCTCATGGACAACGGCATGACTCGCGAGGAGTACCATTTCTTCCTCAACCACCGGCTGAAGCAGCACTGCATCCTCGGCAACGATTATTACATGACCAACGAGCATCGCGTTTATGCCGACGGCCATACCGAAAGCTCGGGCGAAGTGTTCGGCTACAGCGAGATCACCCGCCAATATTACAACCGCTACCGGCTTCCGGTCATGCACACCGAGACCAACCTCAGGGAAGGGCCCAAGGGGGACGAGGCGGTGCACTGGCTGTGGAAGGAATGGGCGAACGTCCTGCGCATCCGCAACGTCGGCATCCCGACGGTCGGCTTCACCTGGTATTCGCTGACCGACCAGGTCGACTGGGACACGGCCCTTCGCGAGCAGAACGGCAACGTCAATCCGCTCGGCCTCTACGATCTCGACCGCAACATCCGCAATGTCGGGCGCGCCTACAAGAAGCTGATCTCCGACTGGCGCGACGTGCTTCCGGCCTCGAGCCTGTGCCTGTCGGTGCCGATCGTTCCTCCGTCCCAGTGGGACCGCGGCCTGGCCCGCGAGCAGCAGGAGGAAGCGGTCAGGCACCTCAAGGGCTTCGTCACCGAGCCCGCCAATCCGGAGGGTGGAGCATGACCCGCGCAATGAAGATCGCCCGAATCGAAACCTTCTACGTCCCGCCGCGCTGGCTGTTCGTCCGGGTCGAGTCGGACGAAGGCGCGGTCGGTTGGGGCGAAGCGAGCCTGGAAGGCTGGGCCGAGGCCGTTGACGGCGCCTTCGCGGCGCTTCGCGACCGCTTCCTCGGCCACGACCCGTTCCGGATCGAGGACGTCTTCCAAATCGGCTATCGCGGCGGCTTCTATCGCGGCGGCCCGGTCCTGATGTCGGCTCTGGCGGGGCTTGAGCAGGCCTTGTGGGACTTGAAGGGCAGGGCGCTCGGCCTTCCGGCCTGGGAGATGATGGGCGGCCGGGTCCGCGACCGGGTCCGCGCCTACGCGTGGATCGGCGGCGACCGTCCCGACGAGATCGGCGAGGCGGCGGCGGCGCGTCGCAAGCAGGGCTTCTCGGCGGTCAAGATGAACGCCACCGCCGAGCTCGACTGGATCGGCACGCCCAAAAAGTTCGACGAGGTTATCGCCCGGGTCGAGGCCGCGCAGGGGGCCGGCATGGACGTCGGCCTCGACTTCCACGGCCGGGTCCACAGGCCGATGGCCAAGCAGCTCGCCAAGGCGCTCGAGCCGCTCGGACTGTTGTTCATCGAGGAGCCTTTGCTGTCGGAAAATCCGGAAGGCCTCGCCCAGCTCGCCCAGCTCGTCTCGACCCCGATCGCGCTCGGCGAGCGCCTCCATTCGCGCTGGGACTTCAAGCCCTTCTTCGAGGCCGGGGCGGTCGACATCATCCAGCCCGATCTCAGCCATTGCGGCGGGATCCTCGAAGGCCGGCGGATCGCCGCAATGGCCGAAGCCTATGACGTCGCCGTGGCCCCGCACTGCCCCCTGGGACCGCTCGCACTCGCCGCCTGCCTCCAGGTCGGCGCCACCGCCCCCAACGTCGCGCTCCAGGAGATGTCGCTCGGGATCCACTATAATGTGGGGGGCGACCTCTATACTTTCTGCAAGGATCCGGCGCCGCTCACCGCGGTCGACGGCTGGCTCGCCGTTCCGCCGGGCCCCGGGCTCGGCGTCGACATCGACGAGGAAGCGGTGCGCGAGGCCGACAAGGACCGCCACCGCTGGCGCAACCCGGTCTGGCGCCACGAGGACGGCACGTTCGCCGAGTGGTAGGATTTGCCTCCCCATCGAAGATGGGGAGGGGGACCATGCGCAGCATGGTGGAGGGGTAATGGGCGAAGGATCGATCGGAGAAGGCGCGCGAGCCACGTCGGTCCGCGCCACTACCGCTCCACCACCTTCGGTGGTCCCCCTCCCCATGCTGCGCATGGGGAGGCAGAGCTTACGCGACGATCCTCAATTTCCCCGCCTTGCGCGCCGGTACCGGGCAGAAGCCCAGCTCGTCGTGAAGCCGGTTCAATTCGCGTTCGCGGGACTGGCGATAGGCTTCGGCGTAGCGGGCGTCGCACTCGACCTCTTCCTCGGTCTGCGGCCGGAAGAAGCTGATGCAGATGTGGCGGCCGAAAATGTCGTCGCCCCGCATCTTCACTTCCGGCTCGGCTCCCGCCGGCAGATTGCCGCGAACGTCCTGAAGCCGCTCGATCAGCATGTCGAGCGACCCGATGTCGTTCACCTCGATAAAATCTTTGACTCGTCTACTCATCGCCAAAACCCCTCCCGGTCACTCCCCGGGCGTGTGTTACCTCGCCGCCGAATCCGGCTGCAAGACTAATCTGGATTTACCCACAGGAGAGTTTCCCTTCGCTGAACGCCGCTCTATGGCGCGTTCCTAAATGGACACGGATTCCCTCCCGCTCCTCTCGCGAGGAATGCTTTTCCTGCGCCTCGCGCCGAATCTTGGCGGCGGCATTTCGAGTTTCGAATGCTGCGCGGTAAGTGGCGGAAAAATAGAGATATTCCGTCCGTTCGACGGTCACGGAAATTCGCCCGTTGCGCTCGCCAGCTTTCCGCTCGTCCCGTTCGTCAACCGGATCCGCGGCGGCGCTTTTTTCTTCCGTGGCCGCAGAGTCACACTCGCTCAAAATATGCCGCCGGACCCGAGCCCCCTGCACGGTCAGGGCTGGCTTCACGCCTGGGAGGTCGAGCGCCTCGGCGCGGACCATGCCGAACTGGTCTATCGTCATTCTGCGGACGAATGGCCCTGGGCCTATGAAGCGCGCCAGACTTTCGACCTCGATGAAAGCGGGCTGACCCTGGTCTTGTCCTGCACCAATCTCGCCGCCGAGCCGATGCCGTGCGGTCTCGGCCAGCATCCCTATTTCCTTTGCACCCCGCGGACGCGTCTGGATACCGGAGTCGAAAGCGTCTGGACGATCGACGAGCATGTGCTTCCGGTCGATCGGGTGCCGGCGGTGGGGCGCTTCGACCTCAGGGACAGGCTCGTCTGCGGCCAGGACTTGGACCATGGCTTCGGCGGCTGGAACGGCCGAGCGATCGTCGCCGACCCCGGTCTTCCGTTCCGGATCGCCATGTCCTCGCCCGACGCGCCTTTCTTTCAGCTTTACTCGCCCGCCTCCGGCGGCCTGTTCGTCGCCGAGCCGGTCAGCCACGCCAACGCCGCGATGAACGCTCCGGAGGAAAAGTGGGCCGAATTGGGGATGCGGGTTCTGGAGGCGGGGGAGACGATGTCGCTGACCATGCGCGTGGAGATATTGCCCCTCTAAAATCCTCCCCGAGCTTGCTCGGGGAGGGGACCACCCGAAGGGTGGTGGAGGGGTAGTTGGCACAGGCCTTCGCCACTTGCCCCTCCACCATGCTTCGCATGGTCCCCCTCCCCGCGAAATCGCGGGGAGGATTTATCAATTCTCCGGCTCGAGCAACCCGCCGATCACGTGATTCTGGATCACCGGCTTGAGCGTCTCCGCCACCCGATAGGTCAGATGATCCCGAACCCTCGCCGGAAGCGACTCCAGATATTCCCGGGTCACCTGGAGATCGTGATGCCCGGCATTGGCTCCGTCGGGCGCGTCGACGCCCACCACCAGCACCGGCCGCCATTCGTCCGAGCGGTTCGCGGTTCCGCGGTGGATGGTGAGGGCCGAGCGGGCCGAGATATCCCCCATCTGGGCAAGCCTGGACTGCTTTCGGGAAATGTAGCGCGGCCACCGGTCCCTGGGCGGGAACATGCCGTCCCTGCAGCCGCTCAGATCGTCCCACTGCGTGCCCGGGGCGATCTCGAAGGCGCCGTGCTCCGGCTTCGTGTCGACCGCGGAGAGGTTGAAGGCGAGCGAGTTCAGGCGCCGGCCCTTCGTCGTCGCTTCCGGGGCGGGAAAGTCGCGATGCCAAGGCTGGTCGGCGGCGCCCGGGAAGGGGATGTCGAAGCCCACTTCGACGATCCGGTAGTCGGGCCCGAGCACCGCTTCGCAGACCGCGACGAACCAGGGATGGGTGGCGATGTCGACGAAGCCGCCGATCCGCTCCGGGTGGACTTCGACATACCAACGCTTCGGACCGCGCGGGAGAGCGCCGCCGGGGACGCTTTGCGCCTCTTCGAACAGCCGGCCGATATCCTCCCGCATCCGCTCCACCCAGGGTTTCGGGAAAGCGGATTTGAGCGCGATGATGCCGTCGCCGTAGAGGCTGCCCATGATGGCGCCCGGGTCGTAATCCCGTGCTTCGATCTTCGCCGCCGTTGCCATCCTGCTCCCCAACCCCTGAAGCGATTTACGAATTAATCCATTTGTATGATGATTGCGAGCCCGCTAACCGGCCGCCGATGTCGAAAAATGCACGATACGCCTTCGAGGTGGAAGCCGCGGAGGAAGGGGAGGGGAGTCGTTTCGCCGTTCGCGCCGCCGGACGCCCGGAGGTCCATTCCTATAGCCTGCCCGGCGGCGAACAGTCCGATTATGCCGCTTTCTTCCGCCGGCTGGCCGACGATTGGGGCACCCGCATCCCCCACGCCTTCGCCGAGCCCGCAGAGGCGCCCGAGGCCGAGGTCGAATGGCGCCCGCTCCTCACCGACAACATCTCGCCCCGGATCCTCGCCGGCTACGGCGACCCGGCCGTCATCAGGACGGACCGAGGCTATGTCCTCGTCGCCACCTCGAACGACGCGCCCGACGCCTTCCCGATCCTGCGCTCGGACGACCTCGAACATTGGGAGCATGTCGGTTTCGTCTTTCCCGAAGGCCAGGCGCCGGGCTGGACGGCGAGCGGTCGCCGGGTCGGCGACTTCTGGGCCCCGGAAATGGCGCGGGTCGGCGACGAATATTGGCTCGTCTATTCCGCCCGCCGGACCTCCAACGCCTTGGCCGTCGGGCTTGCGAAAAGCGAGAGCCCGTTCGGGCCTTGGCGCGATCTCGGCCGTCCCCTCGTCGCCGGGCACGCGATCAATACGACGGGCCATCCGGACGATGCCGGCGAGCCTCGAGCGAGCGGCGGAGTCATCGATCCGCACATCCTCATCGACGAGGACGGACAGCCCGTCCTGTTCTGGAAGGCGGACACCAACGGCGTCTGGCCGCGCCCGCTCGCCACCCTGCTCCGAGCCCGGCCGGAGCTGATCGACCGCCTGTTCGAGCGCGAGGAAGACCGCCGCACCGCCGCTTTCGCCGCCGCAATCGTGCCCTGGGCGAACGGCCGCCGGCCGATGGAGCGCTTTTTCCTGATGCAGCCGCTGATCGAGGCCGCGCTCGCCAATTGGCGGCCGGTCCGGGACGCGCTCGAAGAATGCGGGGTCGCGGGCGCGATCCTGGAGGCGATGCGAACGCCCATCTACGCCCAGCGCATTGGCCCGGACGGCGAGTCCTTCATCGGCGAGCCGACGATCGTGCTCGCCAACGATCTCGACTGGGAAGGCCATCTCATCGAAGGCCCCTGGGTGACCCGTCAGAAGGGCCTCTACTGGCTGTTTTACGCCGGCAACGATTTCTCGACCCCGGCCTACGGCATCGGAGTCGCCGTCGCCGACCATCCGCTCGGTCCCTATCGCAAGCAGCCGGAGCCCCTGCTTCGCTCGACCCGGACCTGGACCGCTCCCGGCCACGCCTCCGTCGCTCCGGGACTGGACGGCGAGCCGCAGCTCTTCTTCCACGCCTTCCACCCCGGCACCGGCGGCTACAACATCTTCCGAGCCCTGCTCACGGTGCGGCTGCAATTCGGAGCGGAAGGCGTTTCTATCCTCCCCATGCGCGAAGCGGATGGGGAGGGGGACCACCCGTAGGGTGGTGGAGGGGTAACTGGCGAGGCCTGCGCATTTACCCCTCCACCAGGCTTCGCCTGGCCCCCCTCCCCATCTCCGATGGGGAGGATATTATTGGGCCCGGCTCGGCGGCACTCCGTAGGCCTGGCGGAAAGCCCGGGTGAAGGCGCTCAGGGACGCATAGCCGAGCCGGTCGGCGAGGTCGGTCGGCGAGGCCGCGCCCTGCCTCAGCAGCCGGGCCGCGCCTTCCAGCCGAAGCCGGCGATGATAAGCGAGCGGCGGAAGGCCGTGGACCTCGGCGAAGCTTCGGCTGAGATGGAAGCGCGAAAGCGCCGCCCGGCCGGCGATGTCGTCGAGGGTGAGCGGGCGATCCTGATGGTCGTGGATGAAGGCGCGGGCGCGCTCGATCCGCTGCAGGGTCTCGATCCGGGTCGAGCGCTTGAGGCTGCTCAGCCTCTCGAGCCGGCTGGCGAAGGTGGACAGATAATCCTCGGCGCCGGCGGTGACCTGCTGGACGATCTTGAAGGCCAGCCCCGGCCCGGTCTCGGGCCTGGCCGCGAGCAGCCGCGCATAGCGGGTGAGGATCGGTGCCAGCGGTTCCGCGCCGCACCCCTCGATGACCCGGCCCAGCGGTCCGCGTTCCCAGTCCGGCGGACCGGCCGCGCCGAGATAGACGCACAGGCCCACCGTTTCGTCCGGCCGCGGCGTCGACACCTCGAATTCGGTCCCCGCCTCGACGAGGAGAAAGCGGCCCGGCTTCACCGCCCGCGATCGGCCGTCGATCTTGTACACCTCCTCGCCGCTCAGAACGAACTTGACCGAAGGAGCGAGCGCCCGGACCGTGCTTCGCCCGCCCTCGAGCCTGGAAAGCACGACGCAGCCGTGCTTCAGCGGCAGGCGCTCCCCCTCGCCATGATCCTTCATCAGGAAAAAAGGTGTCGAATCGATCACAAGTGTAATCGTAAGCAAAATCGGTGCCACGTAAAGGCTTGCCGGAATTCCGCCATTGCCGGCCGGTTGACACTTCTTGCTCGCGTTCGGAACCGGGCGCGAGCGTACGCTTTCGGACGGAATGCGGATCGCCACCTTCAACGTCAACGGAGTCAACGGACGCCTCGCGCTGCTGCTCGAATGGCTGGCCGAAGCGAGGCCCGACGCGGTCTGTCTTCAGGAGCTCAAGGCGCCTCAGGACAAGTTTCCGGCACGGGAGATCGAGAAGGCCGGATACGGCGCGATCTGGCAAGGCCAGCAGCGCTGGAACGGGGTCGCCATCCTCGCTCGCGGCTGCGAGCCCGTGGAAACCTGCCGCGGCCTGCCCGGCGATCCGGAGGATTTGCAAAGCCGGTATATCGAGGCGGCGGTGGGCGGAATCCTGATCGGCGGCCTCTACGCGCCCAACGGAAACCCGAATCCCGGACCCAAGTTCGACTATAAGCTCGCCTGGAACGAACGGCTGATCGCCCGCGCCGCCGAGCTGGTCGGCCTGAGCGAACCGGCGGTTCTGGCCGGCGACTACAATATCATTCCGACTTCGACCGCCATCGATGTCTACAAGCCCGAGCGCTGGACGGACGACGCCCTCATGCAGCCCCAGCCCCAGGCGCAATATCGCCGGCTCATCGCCCAGGGCTGGACCGACGCCCTTCGCCACTTGCATCCGGACGAGCCCATCTTCACCTTCTGGGACTATTGGCGAAACGCCTTCGCCCGCAACGCCGGAATCCGGATCGACCATTTCCTTCTCAACCCCGCCGCGGCGAAACGGCTGAAGGACGCGGGGGTGGATCGGGACGCCAGGGCCAGGGAAAAAGCGAGCGACCACGCGCCGACCTGGGTGGAGCTCAAGTAAAGCGTCGCCGCTGTTTACACTTTCGCACCGGCCCCAACCAAAAACCGCGGTTTTCCGCCGCTGGCCCGTATCTTGCTGATTAGCGGATATGCTGAAGAAGGCCTTAAGACTTTTCGTCATCAAGACCCGGTTCGAAGCCTGGGCGATCATCTACGCGCTCGCCGTCGGAGGCGTCGAGCGCGGCCTCCATTACCGGGCGGAATATTCCGGTCTCGGCGGCTGGCTGCTCTTCGCCGCGTGCACCGGCGCGGTGTTCATGGCGGGCGCCAAGATCCTCGACGCGACGAGGGGCCCGAAGGTTCGCAGCGCCACCCTCCAGCGCGTGCTGGAGCGAGCCCGGGCCGCCTGACCCGTCGCCCCAGCGAAGGCTGGGCCCCGGCGGGTGAAGAGCACCGAGTTTTTTCACCCCCGGGGTCCCAGCCTGCGCTGGGACGACAGCGCTCCCAACCGTTGGTGTAATTTCCCAATCGTCGGTATTCATCGGCGCTGCGGAATTCTCTGTCACACCCATTTTTCGCGATTTTCCGCCATTTCCTGCACTTGGCACGGCCCTTGTAACCTTGTCGGTAACCGCCTCGAGCGGGGGAGCAACAGGTTTCAAGGAGCAGGGAAATGTTCGACTATCGGAACATCAAGGAAAATGCGGCGGCGGCGGTTCTGGCGGCTGTCCTGTCGACGACGTCGATCGTCGCCGCGGTCGGCCCGGCCCGGGCGGTCGAGACCGGCCCGGCCCTCTACGCCTCGGCGCCGGCGGCCTCGGCCCGTGCCTGAGACCATCCACGTACCCGCCGGCAAGCTGGTGCGGATCCCGCCCAGGCCCGGCGGCCCGCGCCGCCACGAAGTGTATCGCGGCCCCGATGGCCCCAAGGCCGCTCCGGCCTTCGGTATCATGGAGTTTCTTCCGATGAGCATCTTCTCCCGCACCCGCGACATCGTCGCCGCCAATTTCGCGGACCTTCTCGACAAGGCGGAAGACCCGGCGAAGATGATCCGGATGATCATCCTCGAGATGGAGGAGACCCTGGTCGAGGTTCGCTCGTCGGCCGCCCGGACCATCGCCGACCAGAAGGAGATGCACCGGCAGATCGCCCGCCTCGACAGGCTCCAGGAAAGCTGGGCCGAGAAAGCGGAGCTGGCGCTCAGCAAGGGCCGCGAGGACCTCGCCCACGGCGCCCTCACCGAGAAGCAGAAAGCGGCGGAGCTTGCCGAAAGCCTTCGCAACGAGATCGACCTGCTCGACGAGGCGATGCGCGCTTCGGAAGCCGACATCGCCAAGCTCCAGGGCAAGCTGCGCGAGGCCCGTACCCGCCAGAACGCGACCCAGACCCGGCTGGAGAGCGCCAACCAGCGCGCCCGGCTTCGCGAGATGACCGCCGGCCCCCGGGTCGACGACGCCTTTTCCCGCTTCGACCAGCTCGAGCGCCAGGTGGATTATGCCGAAGGCCGCGCCGACGCGCTGATGCTCGGCGCCCCGCCCAAATCGCTCGACGACGAGATCGCCGAGCTTCGCAATGCCGAAAAGATCGACGCCGAGCTCGAGGCCCTGAAGGCCCGGCTGGCCCGGGACCGGGAGGGATGAGCCATGGAAGACTGGATCTACCGGATCATGAACGCCCGGAACCCCAATTGGCGGAGCCTCTCCAGCGACCCGGCGGCGACCGGGACCCGGGAGCCCCGCCGCGAACTCGAGACACTCAGGAGGGAAAAATGAAGAAAACTTTCTATCTGGACAAGGCCAACGGCAAGGTCCTCGGAGTCTGCGCCGGCCTCGCCAACCATATGGGCTGGGACCCGACTTTCGTCCGCGTCGGAATCGTGCTCCTGACCCTGGCCACCTTCCCCTGGGGGCTCGTCGCTTATGGCGTCGCGGCGATGATCGGCAAGACGCGCCCGGCCGCCGGCTATGGCCAAGAGGCGCCGGATCGGCCCCAGCGCACCTCCACTTACGAGGTCAACCGTTCGATGCGCGACATCGACCGGCGGATGGCGGAGATCGACACCTACGTGACCGCTCAGAACACGCCGCTCGCCCGCGAGATCGAGAAGCTGCGCTGAACCCAGTGAGAGACGGGAGGATAAGATGAGCGAACCGACGACGATGATGGCGATGGCGGGCTTCGGCCTCGCCGCGCTCGCCATCCTGCTCTTCGCCGCTACTAAGGCCTGGCAGGGCTGGCTCGACCTCAGGCGGCTCGAGCTGGCCGGCGCCGAGCCGCGGGCGGCGAGCCACGGCGGGATGGCCGAGCGGATCGAGCTCGCCGACCTGAAGGAGCGCATCCGCAAGCTCGAGAGCATCGCGGCCTGCATCGATTTGTGAGGTGGGGGGAGGGAGCCAGCCGAACTGCCCTCCCCGTCATGCTGAACTTGTTTCAGCATCCAGATTGGAGCGAGGCTCATTTGTCCGCGAAGAGCCGCGGACCCATGGCCGCCTCCACCCTGGACCCTGAAACAAGTTCAGGGTGACGGTGAATTACCTTCCAGCTTCATCCGCTCGACGCTTCCGTCCCGCCGCACTCGGAAGATATCCCCATATTCCGTTTCGGCCATGTCCGCCGGCCTCGCCCCGCCGAGCTGGGCGACGATTTCGGGCACCGTATTGCTGTGGCCGACGATCAGCACCGTCCCCGTCTCCGACCGAACCCGCGCCACCAGTCCCGGCGTATCGCTCGGATCATATTCCTTCGCCGTCAGCCCAAGCTTCGCGGCCAGCGGCGCCGCCGTCTCGTGCGCCCGCCTGGTGGTGCTGACGTAGATCGCCGACGGCCGGTCGTCGTCGAACCGGGAAGCGACCCGAATCGCGTTGGCCGACCCTTGCGCGCTCAGCGCCGGGTCCGGCCCTTCCGCCTTCTGCAGATGCCGCATCACGTACCAGCTCGGGGCCGGCGGATCGTCCGGCGCGGTGGCGCAGGCGGCGGCCGCGAGCAGCAGCAAAGCGGCGAAGGGACGGAACAAGGTCATGGTGTCGCTCCTTTGTCACCCGAACCTGCCCCGCCGAGCGCCGCTTCACAAGGGCCGCGACAGCGGGTACGGGCGAACGGAGCCGCAACGAACAGGGCCAAGGATGACCAACGCAAGCGAGCGCCCGAACCGGCCGGCGCTCTCACTACATGTCCCGGAGCCGCCCGCCCGGCCGGGGGACGAGGTCGATTTCAGCCATATCGAGATTCCGGCCGCGGGCAGCGTGCGCCGCCCCGATTCCTCGGCGGCCGCCGCGGACACCCACGAACTGGTCTATTCGCTGGTCCGGGTCCTCGACGACGACGGCAACGCGGTCGGTCCCTGGGACCCGAAGCTCGATCCCGACACGCTTCGCCGGATCCTTCGCGACATGATGATGGTCCGGGCCTTCGACGACCGGATGTACCGCGCCCAGAGGCAGGGCAAGACCAGTTTCTACATGAAGTGCACCGGCGAGGAGGCGATCGCCGTGGCCGGCGCCCAGGCCCTCGACCGCGACGACATGTGCTTCCCCACCTACCGCCAGCAGGGCCTGCTCGTCGCCCGCGACTATCCGCTCGCGCAGATGATGTGCCAGATCTATTCGAACCGCGGTGACCCGTTGAAGGGCCGCCAGCTGCCGATCATGTACGCGTCCAATTCGCACGGCTTCTTCACCATCTCGGGCAATCTCGCGACCCAATTCCCGCAGGCCGTGGGCTGGGCGATGGCTTCGGCGATCAGCGGCGACAGCCGGATCGCCTCGGCCTATATCGGCGACGGCTCGACCGCCGAGGGCGACTTCCACGCCGCCTGCACCTTCGCGGGGGTCTATCGCGCGCCGGTCATCCTCAACGTCGTCAACAACCAATGGGCGATCTCGACCTTCAACGGAATCGCCGGCGGCGATCTCACCACCTTCGCCGCCCGAGCCGTCGGCTACGGGATCGCCGGCCTGAGGGTCGACGGCAACGACGCCCTCGCCGTCTACGCCGCGACCCGCTGGGCCGCCGACCGCGCCCGGGCCAATCTCGGGCCGACCCTGATCGAATTCTTCACCTACCGGGTCGAGGGCCATTCCACCTCCGACGACCCCTCCGTCTACCGCCCCCAGAATGCCGGCGCCGCCTGGCCGCTGGGCGATCCCGTCGCCCGCCTCCGGCAGCACCTCGTCGCCCTCGGCGAATGGGACGACGAGAGGCACCAGGCGCAGCTCGACTCGCTCGACGCCGAGGTCCGAGCCGCCCAGAAGGAGGCCGAAAAGCTCGGAACGCTCCAGTCCGACCCCTATCTCGACATCGCCTCGATGTTCGAGGACGTGTTCGAGGAACTCCCCTGGCACCTCAAGGAACAGCAGGCCCAGGCGATCGCGGAAGGCGAGGCGAAGCGCGTATGAGCGTCATGAACATGATCCAGGCGCTCAACTCCGCCCATCACGTGATGATGGAGCGCGATCCCGCGATCGTCGTCCTGGGCGAGGACATAGGCTATTTCGGGGGCGTCTTCCGCGTCACCGAGCATCTCCAGAAGAAGTTCGGCAAGGAGCGCGCCTTCGACTCGCCGATCAGCGAGAACGGAATCGTCGCCATCGCCGTCGGGATGGCCGCCTACGGCCTCCGCCCCGTCGCCGAGATCCAGTTCGCCGACTATATCTATCCCGGCTTCGACCAGATCGTCTCGGAAGCCGCCAAGATGCGCTACCGCTCGGCCGGCGAATGGCACCTGCCGATGGTCATCCGAACGCCCTACGGCGGCGGCATCTTCGGCGGCCAGACCCACAGCCAGTCGCCCGAGGCCCTGTTCACCCACATCGCCGGCATCAAGACGGTCATCCCCTCCAACCCCTATGACGCCAAGGGCCTCCTGATCGCCGCGATCGAGGATAACGATCCGGTCGTCTTCTTCGAGCCCAAGCGGATCTACAACGGTCCGTTCGACGGTTATTACGAGCGCCCCGTCACCCCCTGGGCCAGGCACCCGGCTGCCGAAGTTCCGGACGGCCATTACACCGTCCCGCTCGGCAAGGCCGCGGTGGTTCGCGAGGGCGAGGCGATCACCGTCCTCGCCTACGGAACCATGGTCCACGTCGCCCTTGCCACCGCCGCGGCCGAAGGCGTCGACGCCGAGGTGATCGACCTTCGAACCCTCGTCCCCGTCGACATCGAGACGATCGAGGCCTCCGTGAAGAAGACCGGCCGCTGCCTGATCGTCCACGAGGCGACCCGGACCTCGGGCTTCGGCGCGGAGCTCGCCGCGCTCGTCCAGGAGCGCTGCTTCTACCATCTCGAGGCGCCGGTCACCCGGGTCACCGGCTGGGACACGCCTTATCCGCACTCGATGGAATGGGCCTATTTCCCCGGCCCGGTCCGGCTCGGGCTGGCGCTGAAGAAAGCTTTGGAGGATTAGGACGGCATGGCGCGCTTCGAATTCAAGCTGCCCGACATCGGCGAAGGCATTGCCGAGGCCGAGATCGTCGCCTGGCACATCGCGGTCGGCGACGAGGTCAAGGAAGACCAGCAACTCGCCGACATGATGACCGACAAGGCGACGGTCGAGATGGAAAGCCCCGTCGCCGGCAAGGTGTTGAAGCTTGCCGGCGAGGTCGGCGACCAGATCCCGATCGGATCGGTCCTGGTGGTGATCGAGACCGAAGCGGAAGCGGGCGCCGGCGCCGACGAGACCGCCGCCGACGGCGAGCGCCACGACCAGGTCGCACTCGCCGACGGCCTGGTCGAGGAGCGCCCCGAGCTCGAGGCCGCGATCCCGAGCACCGGCGAGGATCGCCGCGGCGACGACCGCCGCGACGGCGAGGAACGTCGGGCCGAGGTTCGCGACGATCTGGACCGCCGGCAGGGCGAGCGCAGATCGGGCGAGACGCCCTCCACCGTTCGCCCTGAGCCTGTCGAAGGGTCTTCCTTGTCTTCTTCCGAGGCAAGACAAGGGAAGGGCTTCGACAAGCTCAGCCCGAACGGGGGAGGGGCCGCGCCCGTAAATCCCGGCGAAGCCCAGGGCTTCAACCCGCAGCCCGATCCGCCGCGCTTCCTGGCCTCGCCCGCCGTCCGGGCCCGCGCCCGCGACCTCGGAATCGATCTCGCTCAAGTCAAGACCAATGCCGACCGGGTCCGCCATTCGGACCTCGACGCCTACCTCCTCTACAATGGCGGCGGCGTATCGCGTTCGGGCGGCCAGCGGCGCCAGGACGAGACCGTCAAGGTCGTCGGCCTCCGCCGCAAGATCGCCGAGAACATGCAGGAGGCCAAGCGCCGGATCCCGCATTTCACCCTCGTCGAGGAATATGACGTCACCGCGCTCGAGCAGACCCGCTCGATGATGAACTCGGATCGCGGCGGCAATCCCAAGCTCACTTTGCTCCCCTTCCTGATCACCGCCATGGCCCGGACGCTGGACGATTATCCGCAGATCAACACCCGCTACGACGACGACGCCAACGTCCTGCACCGCTCCGGCGCCGTCCACATGGGCATGGCGACCCAGACCCCGAACGGCCTCATGGTCCCCGTCATCCGCAATGCCGACCGTCTCTCCGTCTGGGAAATCGCCCGCGAGATCCTCCGGCTCTCCGAGGCCGCCCGTACCGGCAAGGCGAGCCGAGAGGAATTGTCGGGCTCGACCATCACCATCTCCAGCCTCGGCCCGATGGGCGGGATCGCCTCGACCCCGGTCATCAACCGCCCCGAAGTCGCGATCCTTGCCGTCAACAAAGTCGAGGAGAAGCCGGTCGTCGTCGAAGGCGAGCTCGAGATCCGAAAGCGAATGAACCTGTCGCTGAGCTGCGACCACCGGGTGGTGGACGGCTGGGACGCCGCCAACTTCATGCAGGATTTGAAGAAGCTGGTCGAGAACCCGCTGAAATTGCTGGGCTGAGGAGATTCCGTTACCCGTCATCCCGGACTTGATCCGGGATCCATGAACACGACGGGACGAGGGTTCGTCCGCCGGTGTTCATGGATTCCGGCTTTCGCCGGAAGGACGGCTGGCAATTGCGGCAGAGCGTCCGCAGAACCCCTCCACCATGCTTCGCATGGTCCCCCTCCCCGGCAAATGCCGGGGAGGGTTTAATCAGGTTACCACCGTCAGCGTATTGACGTTGATGTGCGGCCACACGATCGTCTGGCCCGGCTTGTCGCTGGCGATCGGAAATTCGAGCAGGACGCGCTGCGAATATTGCAGCTGCCGATAGATATGGCCTTCCTGGTCCTGAAGGGTCTCGATCCAGAAGGTGGCGTCGAACTGGGTCGGGGTCACCGGCCCCTGCATCGAAGCGATGTTCGAGATGCCGCCCTTATTGGCCGTGCTGACCTGCAATATCACCGTCTCGGTGACGGTGAGGCCCTGTTGCTCCTGCGCGTCCAGATAAGCGACGAGGGTCTTGTTCGGATGTTCCGGGCTGAATGCCGGATAAATGGGGTTGCCGGTATAAGGGTCGGTATAGCCGAATATCGCCGGCAAGGCCCCGGTCGGAAGACCGCTCAGGGTGACGTCGATGTCGGGCCGGCCGGCGATCTTCGACGATGTGCCCATCGCCTCCACCGCATTGCCGTGCGGGACGCTGGCGATCCTAAAGACGTCGAATCCGTCGTTCAGGGCCGGATCCGATAATTCCCAGAAGCCGCCTTCGACATGCATCAGCGAGCCGACGTTGAGCACCGTGATGGTCGTCGAATATTGCAGGGTCGGGATATTCTCGATGACCTGCATTCCGCGGTTGGGAGTGGTCGCCGGCACCTTATTGATGATGAGGGTTTCGGTGTAGGGCGCGACCAGAAGCTCGAAATCCCCTTTCTGGTTGGGGACGGCGATCATGTTGAAGCCGTTGGCGCCTTGCCATTGTCCGGCGAGGCCCGACAGATTCCCGAAATCGATTTCGTCGCCGTGAAGTCTTACCGCGTGCGTGCCGGCCATTGGATTGTCTCCCCCCTTTAGAGTGTTGGGTACTTTATCCGCGGTTCGGATTTATTCAATTCATTCCGGACCCGAAATTCCCATGCCCGTCATCCCGGACTTGATCCGGGATCCATGAACACGATTGTGCGAGGTTTCGTCCGGCGGTGTTCATGGTTTCCGGCTTCCGCCGGAATGACGATTGGCGATCGCGGTAAGGAATTGATCTCGTCACATTCCCCCGCCACAACCTCCTTATGACCCTCGACCTCGATCGCCGCCTTCTCCTCAAGGCCGGGACGCTGGGCCTTGGCGCGCTCGCAATCCCCGGAATGGCCCGCATCGCCGCCGAGCGCGGCTTCACCCACGGGGTCGCGAGCGGCGAGCCGCGCCAGCGCTCGGTGATGCTGTGGACCCGCTATGGCGGCGGCGGCCGGATCCACTGGCAGGTTTCGCCCACCGCCGATTTCCGACGGATCGTCGCCGAAGGCGACGTCGCCGCCGAGGCCGGGCACGATCATTGCGTGAAGCCGGTCGCCACCGGCCTGAAGCCCGGCCGGTCCTATCATTACCGCTTCCGCGACGGCCGAGGCGCCGTCTCGCCGACGGGCCGCACCCGCACCCTGCCCGAAGGCCAGACCCCGCGCTTCACCCTCGGCGTCTTTTCCTGCGCCAACCTCGCCTTCGGCCATTTCAACGCCTACGCCCATGCCGCCGGCCGCCGCGACCTCGATCTGCTCGTCCATCTCGGCGACTATCTCTACGAATATGAAAGCGGCAAATACCCTTCGCCGCGCGAAGCCGTGGCCGGCCGAATCCTCGACCCGGCGTCGGAGACGGTCGCCCTCGCCGACTATCGACTCCGCCATTCCGCCTATCGCTCGGATCCCGATCTTCAGCGCCTTCACGCCTCGGCGCCGATGGTGATGATGTGGGACGATCACGAAAGCGCCAACGACGCCTGGGAAGGGGGCGCCGAGAATCACGATCCGGCGAAGGAAGGGCCGTGGAACGCCCGCAAGGCCGCCGCCCAGCGCGCCTATCGCGAATGGCTCCCGGTGTCCGACAACGCCTGGGAAAGCTATGAGATAGGCGATCTCGCTACACTGTTCCGCCCCGAAACCCGGCTGACGGGGCGCAGCCGTCCGCCCGAATTCGCCGAGCAGCTCCGCCGGGGCGAGGACATCAAGGCCTCGCTGATGCGCTTCCGCGACGGCCTGGCGCGATCCGCGGCGGACCATGCTCGGCTCCGGGCAGGAAGCCTGGCTGGCCGGCGCCTTCAGGCGCTCGACGGGGCAGGGGACCCGCTGGCAGCTCCTCGCCCAGCAGGTCGTGATGGGAAGCTTCGCCTTGCCGCTCGAGGCTCGGGCCTGGCTCCGCGCCGACGCACCCGAGCCGGTGAAGCGGTTGACCGCGATCGGGGCCGCCGCGTCCGAGGTCGGGCTGCCGCTCAACCTCGACGCCTGGGACGGCTACCCCGCCGCCCGCGACCGGCTGCTCCGCTCCGCCCTCGATGCCGACTCGAACCTCCTCGTCCTCTCCGGCGACAGCCATAATGGCTGGGCCTTCGATCTCGACCTCGCCGGAACGCCCGCCGGCGCCGATTTCGCCGTCCACAGCGTGACCTCGCCCGGCCTCGAAGCCTATACGCCCGGAGTCGCTCCAGCCGAGGTGGAGCGCGCGCTCAGGGCGCGCAACCCGGCGCTCAAATGGGCCGACCTCCAGCGCCGCGGCTACATGGCCCTCACTTTGACCCGCGAGCGCGCCGTCGGCGAATGGCTGTCGCTCGACACGGTCCGAACCCGCTCGACGAAGCTTGCGGCGCGGCACGCGATGAGCGTGACCAGAGGCGCCAACCGCTTCGCCTGAATGCGGGGACACAATACCTAATTCACGGACCAACCGCTTCGCCTGAATGCGGGGACACAATACCTAATTCACGGGCGAGCCAAGGCTGTTCGCCTTCGAGCCGACCAACCCAATAGGTATTGTGTCCCCGCAATTCGAAGAGGCGAGAACCGCTTCGCCTAACTCCGTCATCCCGGCGGAAGCCGGACCTCGGGGAGACCCGCCGGGACTTTCCGGCCCGAGGTCCCGGCTTCCACCGGGATGACGAATCATCGTTCTCTTTTTGTTCTCATCATGCTATCCTCCCCTCATGCCGCGATTCCCCTTTCTCCACTTCATCCCCGTCCCGGTCCGTCCCCGCCGCGACGGCTGGACCCCATCGCTTCAAGTCCGCTTCGTCATCGGGATCGCCCGCGGCCTCAGCCCGGCCAAAGCCGCCGCTCGCCTCGGCAAGACCCGTCAATCCGTTCAGGCCTTGCGCCGCCATCCCGAAGGAAGGAGCTTCGCGGCCGCCTGGGACGCCGCTCGAAAATTTTCCCTGAAGGCGCCCATCCGCGAGGACAAGCCGCCCACGGAAACGCGATGACCTCGCCACCCGTCATCGCCTTCACCCCCGTGCCGCTCCGTCCCCGCGCCGACGGCTGGCCGCCGGGTCTGCAGCTGCGCTTCATCATTGCTTTGTCCCGGGGCCTCACTCCGGGGGAAGCCGCGCGCTCGGTGGGGAAGAACCGGCAGAACGCTTATGCCTTGAGGAAGCGCGCTGGGGCCGAGAGCTTCGCCGCCGCGTGGGATAATGTGGTCGCCTATGTGCGGCAGGTCCGGGCGGAGGGCCGGCGGCCATTGCCCCGGCCCGGCACGCAATCCGGTACGGCCGAACGGCCCGGGCCGTTCCGGCGACCCCAAGGGCCCGAAGCATCAGCCATTGCCGAGCGCGGCGCGGCCGCGATGAGGCAGGCGACCACCGAGGCCGAGGGCCGCCGAGCCCTGAATGAGATGCTCGACGGCTTATACGGTCCGAAGAGCGACAAGAGCGACAGCGGCGGACGGCGATAAAAAGCCTCCTGTGGGAAGCCGAAACTTATGAACTTCGAGTGTCGCTCTTGTCGCTTTTGGCGCCACCGCCCGCTAGAGCGTTGAAGGATTGGATTGAACCGCCCCCATCCGTTCGCCCTGAGCTTGTCGAAGGGCCTCCTTCTTGTTTCTGAGGGGAAGTGAAGGGCTTCGACAAGCTCAGCCCGAACGGAAACAGGGATAACTGAACCTCTAGCGCTCTAAGGCCCGTGCCATGCTGAAGAAGACCTCCGCGCCCGATCTCGACGCGCTCCGCTTGCTCGAAGAGCGGCTTCGCTGGCTGTCCGCCTGGACGATCCACAACGCCAACCATCTTCGCGAGAGCCCCGACGGGCTCAAGGTCGGCGGCCACCAGGCGAGCTGCGCCTCGATGACGGCGATCATGGCGGCGCTCTATTTCCATGCGCTGGGGCCCAACGACAAGGTCGCGGTCAAGCCCCATGCCGGGCCGGTCCTCCACGCCATCCATTATCTGCTCGGAAGCCAGAGCCGCGAGCAGCTCGAGAATTTCCGCGGCTTCGGCGGAATGCAATCCTATCCGAGCCGAACCAAGGACAGGATCCCGGTCGATTTCTCGACCGGCTCGGTCGGCCTCGGGGTCGCGATCACCGCCTTCGCCAGCCTGGTCCAGGATTATCTTGTCGCCCATGGCGAGCTGGCGCCGGCCGATACGGGCCGGATGGTCGCCCTGATGGGCGATGCCGAGCTCGACGAGGGCAATATCTACGAATGCCTGATCGAGGCCTACAAGCACGACATCCGAAATTGCTGGTGGATCGTCGACTACAACCGCCAGTCCCTCGACTCGACCACCGCCGAGCGCATGTTCCGCCGCTTCGACGAGATTTTCGCGAGCTGCGGCTGGCGGGT
>Ga0190275_10000306_pt1 | contig 47562 bp, 35 predicted proteins | sample Popmic550T_FD_133745 | JGI IMG/M metagenome (GOLD analysis project Ga0190275, IMG submission 133745) | Populus adjacent soil microbial communities from riparian zone of Yellowstone River, Montana, USA - 550 T | ecosystem: Environmental > Terrestrial > Soil > Riparian zone > Trees stand | place... | reverse complement strand
GGCTCCCAGGAGAGCTGCTTGACGTTGACGCACTCGTAGAAGCCGAACTTCGAGTGCGAGCGGCCGAGGCCGGAGTCCTTGACGCCGCCCCAGGCGCAGGAGCAGGTTCCGTGCGAGTACATGTGGTCGTTGATCCAGACCATGCCGGACTGGATCCGCCGCGCGATCCGGTCGCCGCGGGCGCGGTCGGAGGTCCAGACTGACGCGCCGAGGCCGAACTCGGAGGCGTTGGCGAGGTCGATCGCCTCGTCCTCGGAGTCGACGACGACGACCGGGACCACCGGGCCGAAGATCTCCTCGCGCATGATCCGCATGTCGTGAGTGACGCCGGTCAGGACGGCGGGCGCGTACCAGTGGCCGGTGCCGCCGGCAGGCGGCGCGGTCGGCCCGCCGCAACGCAGCGTCGCGCCGTTGCGGACAGCGTCGTCGACCAGCTCGTCGACGAGGTCGTGCTGCTCCTTCGACACCATCGGTCCGATCTCGGTCTCCCAGCCCATCGGGTCGCCGACGTGCAGCGCCTGGGCGCCGCGGACCAGCTCGTCGGTGAACCGCTCGGCGACGTCGCGCATCACGTAGACGCGCTCGATCCCGCTGCAGGTCTGACCCGCGTTCGCGAAGCCGCCCCAGAGCGCGCCCGACACCGAGTTGGGGATGTTCGCGTCGGACAGGACGATCATCGGGTCCTTGCCGCCCAGCTCGAGCACCGACCCCTTCATCCGCTCGGCGCACTTGACGCCGACGGCGCGCCCCACGTCGACCGACCCCGTGAAGAAGATCTTCGCCGCGCTCGACTCGACCAGCGCGTTGCCGACCGCGCCGCCGCCGTGGACGGTCCGCACCAGCCCCTCCGGGAGCCCGGCACGCTCGAAGACCTCCTGGATCTTCTGGCCGATCAGCGGCGTCAGCGACGCCGGCTTCAGCACCACCCCGTTGCCGCACATCAGCGCGATCGCGACCTCGCCCATCGGGATCGACCACGGGTAGTTCCACGGCGCGATGACGCCGACGACGCCGAGTGGCTCGTAGGCGAAGCGGGCGCGCTTCTGCTTCACCCAGATCGGCAGCTTCACCTTCTCGTCGGCGAGGATCTCCGGGCCGGCGTCCGCGACCCAGTTGAGCGCGTCGATCGTCGGCAGCAGCTCCATCACGTATGACTCGTTGCGCGGCTTGCCCTGCTCGCGCGTCAGCAGCTCGGACAGCACGTCGAGCGAGTCGACGATCACCTGCCCGGCGCGGCGCATGTAGCGCGCGCGGTCCTCGACCGGCAGCGCCGCCCAGAACGGCTGCACCTCGGCGACGTCGTCGACGACCGACTGGACCTGGTCGGGCGTGATCGTGGGGAGCGCCCCCAGCCGGCGTCCGTCGATCGGAGAGAACGTCTCGAGCTGGCCCGCGACGGGCGCTGACTTGGCCTCCATACCGCTCATTGTGACCGAGTCTGTCCATCCTGGCTGGCGATAGCGCCAGCCCGACCGGCATCGGGCCGCTCCTGAAGGGCGGCGGTGACCCGGCCGTAACGCCCTCGGGACGGCCGCGCTATTTGACCTGCCTCCACCATCCGTCCGAGAAGCTGGTGCAGGCGTGCTCGGGGAAGCTCGAAGCCGGCGCCCTCGAGCTCCTGCAAGAGCTCGTCGACCGAGACCGGGGTCGTTCGCCCGTTCAGAATCGTCACGATCGCTTGCCGTCTGCCGGTCGGGTCGAGGCGGCCCTCGGCAGGATCGCGGTTCGTGGAGGCCGCGACCGGATCGGCGAGCTGCAGGGGCGCGTCGCCGACGAGGCGGGGTGCCGACCGGTTGCTCAGCTGCGGAACGCCAATCTGGATCGCCACGGCGATGTCGTCGACCACCCACCGCAATCCCGTGTGCCGGGTCTCACGGCGCCACCGCTCCACGACCGCGGCCAGCTGCGCCTCCAGGTCGTCCCGGTAGAAGCGCTCGTAGCGCTCCCGCTCCGTGCCCTGATTCTCTGGACGCTCCACCGACCATCCATCCTGGCACGTTTCTGCCGTCGCTCCAGGCGTGCCGGGGGCCGCGACCATCCGCCGTGCGGGCATCGTGGTTAGACTGCGCCGCCGGGTCGGCCGGGTCGACTCGAGAGACTGGGAGGGGCAGGTGGGGAAAGACTTGAGGGACGGGGTTCAATGGCTGAAGGCCGTGGTGGCGGTCTTGCTGGCTGCGCTCGCCCTCGTCGCGTACCTGTATCTGGATGAGCCGGGGCAGGAGGATGGTCTGCGAGGACTGGCCCTGGATCTCCTACCGGAGGTGATCCTGGTCTTGATCCTCGCGCCGATCGGCTACTACGTTCTGCAGCGAAGAGGGCTCGGCAAGGGCATGGATCCTCCGTCGGATGAGGACTGGAGCCCAGGCAAGCTCAAGCAGGAGATCGTCGACGCGGTCGCCGAGCTGCCGGCGTACGCCAATCCCCTGGCTACCTCCGCTCCCGAGGTGAGACGTTTCTGGCCGAGCCACAGGAAGGTGGCTTGGGAGGACGTCATCGGCAATGCAGAGTCGCTCGACATCGTCGTGGTCTATTACGAGCAGTGGATCGACGACAATCGTGACGAGCTGCTGTCGGTGTTCCAGCGAGGGGGCTCGGTTCGCCTGTACATGACCGACCCCGAGGACGTCGCGGCCATCGAGGCGACGGCGGCGCGCTTTCCAGAGCACGACGTGGAGCGCCTTCGCGAGAAGATCCGGGGGACCGCGCGTAAGTTCGAGGCGCTACGGCGCCAGGCCGACTCCTACAACGCCCATCTCGACATCTGGCTGTTCCCCGGAGTGCTGAACTACGCCGCGGTTCGTGCCGACGACGACTACGTGCTGCTCTCCGTCTACGAGCACAAGCGCGAGCGACGGATCGACTCCCCGGCCGTCCTGCTCGACATAAAGCAGTCTCCTACCCTGAAGCGGTTCTGGGACAAGGAGCTGCGTTGCCTCACGAGGGAGTCGCGGCGCCCGGACGAGCTGTTCAGCGAACCGGAGGAGGAGGCGGCTTGACCTCCAGCCTGCTTCATTCCAGCCGTGGTGGGTGCTATCAACGTGACAGTCATTCCATCCTGGCAGGCATCTCTAGATCGGCATGGAAGAGTTGGAGGCGATGAGAGCTCAACTTGGAGACCACACGATCATCCGTTGGGCGGTCCGCCGTTCGACGAAGAGCGGGGGACGGGTAACGGTCCAGGGCATGCACGAGCTGAGCCGTCCCCAAGGGCTGCGATACGAGGACACCGGCTCCCCACTCGGGGGACGGATCTCAGGTCACCTCGAGCATCTCGAGGAACAGGACATCGATCGCCTGATGGCACGCGCCGACGCTTTCCTCGCAGGGTCGAAGCCTGAACCTGGAGACGACTCGCGATGAAGCCGTCCGCCGTACCGTCGGACCTTCCCGTCGCATTCCAAGGTGTGCATCTCGCGCACGTCGAGAGAATCTTCTGGCTGCTCCGGGAGAAGCTCCCGCGCGTGCTCGCGGCGAACCGCTACTTCGAGGAGCAGACCGGGCTCCACAACGAGGCCGGCCGGAACAACCTCATCGACGCCCTCTCTCATCTGGGCACGTTGGTCGAGAGCGCCGAGGAGCTCGGGCCGGATGGTCAGGCGAAGCAGATCGCGCTGATGGAGGACCACCTCCGCCGTTCGATGATGGAGGGGTTCGAGCAGCTCCTGAGGCTTCGGCTCGGGCGCGCGGCTGAGATCTGGGACGACCTCTCCCCGCTCGAGCGCTGGCACCCGGACGCCAGGCTGCCCGGTGACGAGGAGGTCGAGGCGACACGGCGTCGAATCGTCGCCCTGCTCGATCGAGGCCGCGCGTCGAAGCGAGCGGCCGATTGGGATGCGTGGGAGCAGGGGACCGACTACCTGGTCAAGGCCTGCGACTTGGCGGTCGATCTCGACCGCCGGCTGGAGCGAGGCATGGCAGACATCGAGTGGCAGCGGCAGAACAGCCGAGCGAGGACCTATGCGATCATCGTCACCACTTCGGTGACGATGCTGCTGGTGGGCGCCGTGATCGGCTGGCTGTTCGGCTGACGCCGGCGTCGCTGAGCCTCAGCCAGGGCTTGAACGTCCTCGGGCGCGTCGGATCCGCTGGAACCGCTCGGCGAGATCGCTCTCGAAGCCGTGGTCGGACAGCTCGAGGAACCGCCGCCCGACGGCGTTGTCGGGCATCAGCTCCTGCGGTGAGGTTCCAGTCGGGTTGGCGTGGGGGTAGTCGTAGCCCTCGCCGCGGCCGAGCTTCTTCGCACCCGGGTAGTGGGCGTCGCGCAGGTAGTCGGGTGGGACCGGCGTTCCGTTCTGGCGCACCCAGGAGCGGGCGTGGCCGAGCGCTGCGCCCGCCGCCGGCGACTTCGGCGCCAGCGCCAGGTAGACCGCCGCCTGGCCGAGCGCGAAGTGGCACTCCGGCAGGCCGACACGGTCGACCGCCTGGGCCGCTGCCGTAGCGACCAGCAGCGCCTGCGGGTCGGCGTTGCCGATGTCCTCGCTCGCAAGGATCACCATTCGCCGCGCGATGAAGCGAACGTCCTCGCCGCCCTCGAGCATCGCGGCGAGGTAGAGCAGCGAGGCGTCGGGGTCCGACCCGCGCGTCGCCTTGATCCAGGCTGAGATCAGGTCGTAGTGGCGGTCGCCGTCCTTGTCGTAGAGGACGGCGCGGCGCTGCAGCGCGTCCTCGGCGCGGGCGAGCGTGACGTGGCCCCGCCCACCCTCGTCGGCCGGCTCGCCCTCGCGCGTGCTCGCCCCAGCCTCGGCCGCGGCGGTCTCAGCCGCCAGCTCCAGCGCCGCAAGGGCCGTCCGTGCGTCGCCCCCCGCTCGCGCCGCCAGGAACTCCAGCGCGTCCTCGTCCACCTGCGGGGGATCTGAGATCCCCCGCTCGCCGCCCTCCAGTGCTCGCCTCAGCAGCGCCAGCACGTCAGCCTCCTCGAGCGCGCGCAGCTCATACACCCGACAGCGCGACAGCAGCGCCGAGTTGACCTCGAAGTACGGGTTCTCGGTCGTCGCCCCGACCAGCCAGACCAGCCCCTCCTCGACCGCCGGCAGCAGCACGTCCTGCTGCGCCTTGTTGAACCGGTGGATCTCGTCGAGGAAGAGGATCGTCCCCTCCCCGCCGCCGGCCCGCCGCTCCGCCGCCCGCGCCAGCACCTCGCGCACCTCCTTGCGACCCGCGTTGACCGCCGAGATCTCCTCGAACGCCGCCCGCGCCCGCACCGCCATCAGCCGCGCCAGCGTCGTCTTTCCCGTCCCTGGCGGCCCGTAGAGCACCATCGAGTGCGGATGCCCCTCCTCCAGCGCGCTGCGCAGCGCCGAGCCCTCCTCCAGCAGATGCTCCTGCCCGACGAACTCCCCCAGCTCGACCGGCCGCATCCGCGCCGCCAACGGCTGATCCCCCGCTGGGACGGCCGTCTGCTTCCGCGCCCCCGCGCCCTCTTCTCCGAACAGACGGTCCACTCAACCCATCCTCGCAGCAACGGCGGCGTTACCCCACGCATACAAATCTGTACCGCGAATGCATACCGTTGTTACAGTCATCTCCATACGATGGCTCGAATGAAGCGGACGACGATCAACTTGGACCAGGATCTCCTCGACGAGGCTTCCGACGCGCTCGGAACGTCTCGGATGACGGACACCGTCCACGCGGCGATGAGCGACGTCGTAAGGCGGCGCAAGCTGGAGGCCCTGACGAAGATGGAGTTCCCGGATCTCGACTGGGAGACCACCAAGGCCATGCGTCGTCCGCGCAACTTCGACCATCTGTTGGAGGACTGAGTCGATGCATCTGGCAGACACCTCGGCTTGGTGGATATCGCGACGTGCCAAGGGCGGCGCGCGCGAGCTCCTCGACGACCTGGTCCTCGAAGCCCAGCTCGCGATCTGCGACGTTGTCCGCTTCGAGTTGCTGTACAGCGTTCGAAACGGTGGGGAGTTCGCTACGACGGAGTCGCGTCTCGCTGCGCTTCCTGACATTGCGATCCGGAAGTCGCATTGGGAGCGCGCGCTGGACTTGTACCGCCACCTTGCCGAGCAGGGCGGTGCGCATCATCGTTCGGTTGGGTACCCGGATCTGCTGATCGCGACCGCTGCAGAGTCCGCCGGCGTCACAGTCCTCCACTACGACGAGGACTTCGATCGGATCGCCGCGATCACCGGTCAGCCGACGAGCTGGATCGTTCCGAGAGGATCGCTCTAGCGCTCAGATGCCGCCCGGCGCGCCGCGCTCCAGCTCGCGCTCGGCGGCCTCGGGGCCGAGGATCGGCAGCACCGAGGTGTACATCAGGTCGGGGAGGACGTTGGGCAGGTCCTCGGCGCGGCCGGAGGCGATCTCGCGGTGGACGATCTCGCTCATCCCGCCGACCATGTTCAGCGCGAGCGCGGGCGGACGCGAGCGGTCGTCCTCGAGCCGGCCGGTGTCGAAGACGATCGTGAAGCCGCGCATCGCCTCGTTGCGCGCGGCGATCGCGCGCGGGCCGGCGGTCATCACCTCGATGAAGCAGAGCCGCGCCGCGGTCGGGTCGCGCGCGAGCGCGTGTAGGAGAGCGCTCAGCGCGGCGCGGACGCGGTCGGCCCACTCGTCTTGGGTCTCGAACGCCTCGAGCGTCAGGGTGAGCAGCCGTGCCAGGTCACGCTCGTAGGCCTGGATGAAGCACTGCTCCTTGTCCTCGAACAGCTTGTAGAAGGCCTTGCGCGTCACCCCCGCCCGCTTGATCACGTCGGCGATCGAGGCGTCGTGGTAGCCGCGCTCGCCGGCGAGCGCTTTCATCGCGTCGAGGATCCGCGTCCGCTGAGATGCCTCGACCTCGGCGTCCGACAGCCCATGTCGTCCGCGGGGCAGCTGGTCCGGCCGCCGCGGCGGCAGCTTGCGGCGGGGACGCGCGGCTGCCGCGTCCTCGGCGCCGCCTGCGGCCTCCTCGCGCTCGGGGCGGTGCTCGTCAGCGGCCATCGCGCATCACAAACCCACGATACCCCGCATGGGCCTTGACGGGAAGCCCCTTTGATAAACAGCCGAGATCGGGCGAGTGCCCGGCTAGAGCCGCGCGACGGCGATGATCGTGTCGACCGTCGGGAGATCGTCTGGCTCGAGGCGGTCGATGGAGGTGTAGGAGAGCTCGTGGAAGCCGCCGACGAGCGCGATCGCGGAGACGTCGGCGATCCGCTCGTTCGGCCGCAGCTCGCGCAGCGGCTGGGCGAGCAGGTCGGCGAGGCGGCGGGTGGTCTCCGAGCGACGCTCGCGCGCGGCGGGCCCGGCGCTGAGCGCCTCGACGAAGAGGGCGCGGGCGCGGTCGGGCCGGTCGGCGCAGAAGTCGAGCAGGGCGGCGACGCCGGCGCGGATGCGCGCGGCGGGATCGTCCTCTACGGCCATTGCTGCGCTGACGGTCCCGAGGACGTCGGCGGCGATCTCGCCGTAGCCGGCGAGGAAGGCGCGCTCGCCGGCGTCGTCGGCGGTCATCTCAGGCTCTACGTCGACCGACGCGTTGTCGCCTTTGCCGTCGCGCCCACCCCCCGTGAACGGCAGAGTCAGCGTGTCCGTCAGCTGGGCCCGCAGCAGCGGCAGGTCCTCGACGTGTCCGGCAGCGATCTCGCGATGCAGGACCTCGGCGAGGTAGCCGACAGAGCCGGCAGTGACCGCGCGAGAGCGTGGAGTGCGGGCCCCCTCCGCGTCGCGCTCGTCGGCGCCGTCGTGCGGCGCGAACAGCGGATCGAGCGCCGCCAGCGCTTGGGCGCGCCGCTCGAGCGCTAGCGGGCCGGCGGCGAGCACCTCCACGAAGCAGATCCGCGCCGCGCTGGGATCGCCGGCGAGCGCTCCGAGCAGGACGCCGAGCGCGGTGCGCAGCCGGTCGACCCACGGCTCGCTTCCCTCGAAGGCCTGCATGACGGGGGCGAGCAGCCGCTCCATCTCGTCTTCGTAGACGGCGACGAAGCACTCCTCCTTGCCCGGGTAGAGCTCGTAGAAGGTCTTGCGCGACACCCCGGCGTGGCGCAGCACGCCAGCCACCGAGACGTCCCGGTAGCCGTGCGTCGCGACCAGCTCCCGCATCGCCGCCAGCACTCGCTCGCGCTGGGAACTCGCGACCTGCTCGGGTGTCAGGCCATGTTTACCGCCGCGCAGCTGGTCCAGGTGCGTCCTCCCCGCTGAGACGCCCGTCGCCAGAGCGGCCTTTGCCGGTCTAGATCGATGGTCGGGCATGGGGCGACTGTACTACAGAGACCACTAGGTGTCTAGGTCCATCGCGCTTTCTCCCCTTCCAGCGCGGCCTTCAGAGCCGTAAACAGTGATTCTGAACCGTTCTCTGTTGACAGCTAGACACCCTTCGGTTTACCGTAGGGAACGTCGGGTGGCTAAACCGTCCGGCGGGAGAGCGAGAGATGCAACAAGGAGAGGAATCGCACTAATGAGGCTTGTTCCCAGCCAGTTCCTGCGCGTGCTGCTGCTTGCCGCCGTGGCCGGAGCGGCCATCGGCCTGCCGGCTGCTTCCGCGACCGCCGCCGACTGCCCGAATGCCGCGATTCGCGATCAGCAGGGTCCTGCGGTGGGTGCTTTGCCGGATTGCATGGCGTTGGAGATGGTCTCGCCGCCGAAGAAGTTCTCGCAGGCTGCGGAGGGCGCGAGCGTCTCGGCGGATGGCTCGCGGGTTGTGTTCAAGTCGCGGGGTGGGTTGGAGGACCCGCCTGGGATGGCTGAGACCTTCGGGGGCGATCCGCATGTGGCGACGCGTGGTGCAAACGGCTGGACGGTGAGCTCGACGCTGCTTCCCGCACAGCCGACGGGGGATCTCGTCAAGGGTTGGACGGACAGCCGAGACATCGTGCGCAGCTTCAGCCCGGACTTGTCGCGGTGGGTGGCGTTCGTGGCGACGGAGGAGCAGTTGCAGCGAGGCCATGCCCAGGTCTTCCAGGCCGGCGCAGGCGCCTTTGCGCCGTTGTCGCCGTTGCTGGTTCCTCTCGACCTCGCCGATTACGGGGAGAACAACGTTCAGAAGGCGAGCTTTCAGGGTGCTTCAGCCGACCACTCGCACGTCTTCTTCAGACCTGGACTCGTGAGCACGACCTATCTGGCGGGAGACCCGGTTGCGTCTGGTGGCGAGCCGCACGTGTACGCAGCCCAGCTGGGTGCGAATGGCCAGCCGTCAGTGGAGTTGTTGACGCGCGACAGCGATGGGAAGGTGTGGGGGGAGCGCTGCGGGGCCCGGGTGGGCGGTCAGACCGAGGTCGGGGGCTCAGTGTTCGATGGTCGCGATCAGGGTGCGGTGTCGTCTGATGGCTCGCGGGTGTTGTTCATGACGCGTCCGGGGCAGACGGGGTCAGGGGCGTGTGACGTCTTCACGAATCGTCTGCGGATCATGCGACGGGTCGATACGCCGTCTGGGGCGTGGATCTCCCAGCTGTCGGCGTCTGAGTGCGATCGCGTCGCGCCGGCGTGTGATGCCGTCGATGGCGACGACCTGTTCCAGGGCGCGTCGGTCGACGGCAAGCGGGTGTATTTCACGACCAATCGCCAGCTCGCGGACTCCGATGTCGACGGCGCTGGCTTTGGCGCTTGCTCGCCGTTTCTCGCGACTGGCTGCGATCTCTACATGTATGACGCGACGCAGCCGGCGGGGAGCCGGTTGGTGCAGGTCTCGGCGGGCGAGGCCAACGCCGATCACCCGACGGTCGGGTCGGGCGCCAGCGTCGCGAATGGGACGGTCGCGATCTCAGGCGACGGGTCTCATGTCTACTTCGTCGCCGATGGTGTCCTGACCGACGAGCCGAACCCCGCGGGTGCGGTCGCGGCCGCCGGGCAGCGCAATCTGTTCGTCTGGGACGCCAGCGACGAGACCCTCGCGTTCATCGGAGCGGTGGCGAGCTCGGAGATTGGCCTCCTCTGGGGCGGATACTCGACCTTCAAGAACGACGCCTATCCCGTCCCCGCGGTCGGGACCGACGGCGAGGGAGTCGAGGTCGGTGGCGACGGACACGTCCTGGTGTTCCGCACCACCGCGTCGCTGACCGAAGACGACACCGACGGCGGCGGCGCCGACATCTACCGCTACGACGCCGACACCGACGAACTGCAACGGATCTCCGAGGCGGCTCCGGGCGGCTCTGACAACGGAGCCTTCTACGTCAGGAAGCGCTGGATAAGCGACGGGGGGCGCGTCGGTACCGACTTCGCCGAGCACAAGCGCTGGGTAAGCGAGGACGGCGAGACGATCGTCTTCCAAACCGACGAGCAACTCGTTGCCGGTGACACCAACGCGCTGTTCGACGACTACCTCTGGCGCGAGGGCGAGGTCTACCGACTCCCCGGAACGTCGAGACCTGACGGGAGCTTTTTTCCTTCGCTGGGACCTTGCTCGCGCCGGCTGTGTCGCATGACGGTTCGTCAGTCGCGTTCGAGGCGATCAGCCAGCTGCTGCCTCAGGACGGCGACTCGGTCGCGGACGTCTATCTTGCGCGTGTCGAGGGCGGGTTCGCGCAACCTGTCGCGCCAGATGACTGCTCGGTCCTCTCAGGTGGCTGTCAGGGCGGTGGCGTCGACGGCGTCTCGACCGACGCGAAGACGTCCTCTCCAACCGGGACTGGGAACGCCGATGCGAGAGCGCGCAAGACGCTCGCTCTCGCGGCGCCTTCGAAGCAGGCGCGTGCGCGGGCGGCCCGTCGGGGTGTCCTCGCGATCCGGCTGCGCGCGAGCTCCAGCGGGCAGGTGAGGCTGACGGCCAACGCCAAGCTGGGCAAGAGGACGGTACGGGTAGCTGGCAAGACGATCCGCGTCAGCGACGCGGGCGCGACGACGGTCAAGCTCCGCCTCAATCGAGCGGCTCGCAAGCGCCTAGGTTCGGGCAAGCGGCTGCGTGTGACCGTCGAGGCGCGCCAGTCCGGTGCTCGAATGCGAGCTACGAGCATCCTGCTACCCGGAGCGAAGTCATGAAGCGCCTGACTCGAAACGCAAACCTCTGTTTTGGCAAGACCGCTGGCGAGAAGGAGAACATGGCTTCCTCACAGTTCAATTCGACCACGGCCGACGCCCCCCGCCCGGCGAAGCCCTGGCGCCGCTCGGTGGGGATGGCACTGCTGGCCGCGGTAGTCGGGACGCTACTGGCCGCGCCGTCTGGCGCGCTCGCGGCCCCAGATCTCGAGGTGACCCTCAAGGGCAGCAATTACGAGATACAGATGCTCGAGGAGTACAGGAGCCTGACGGGCTCCTACAGGCTGCGCTTCGGCGACGGCGGCCCGGGTGTCGGCGAGACCACCGACATCCCGATCGGCGCAAGCGCAGCGGTGGTGCAGAACGCGCTCAACGCGATCACCAACATCTCCCAGGGCGGAGGGTCGGTGTCGGTCGACCGCGAGGGCGCGGCCCCTACTAACCCCGCCTCCAACTACCGGATAGACTTCGATGGCGGCCCGCTCGCGGGAACGGATGTTCCTCCGCTCACCGTCGTGGCTGGGCTGATCGAAAGCCCCTTCCCGGATCCCGTCCGTGTGCGTTCCGTCCAGCGTTCAGAGATGCGCCGCGACGACGAGCGGATCGAGTACGTCGCGACTGTTCGCAACGCCGCGTTGGCGGGTCCGCCGGTCGTTGGTGACACGTTGACGTGCGATCACAGGGAGCCGAACTGGCTGCCGGCGGTGGTCACAGGCTTCCATCCCACCGTCACGGTGAGGTGGCTTCGAAACGGGCAGCTGATCGCGGGAGCGACGGCGACGACCTACACGCTGACCGCTGCGGATGCCGGGACTTCGATCCAGTGTGAGGCCACCGGAACCAACGTCAACGGCGTCACGAGGATCGCGAGTCAGCCGCCGGCTTTCGTGACGCCCCAGCCGTCGCCGCTTCCTCCGGCGCCTACGAACCCCTTGGCGGCCGATTCTCGGCCGGCGATCGCCGCTGGGGCGACGACGGTCGGCACGACCCGGACGTGCAACGCGCCGGTGGCGTGGGAGCGCGTAACTGCGCCGTATCAGTTCCAATGGCTGCGCAACGGGGAGCCGATCCCTGAGGCAGACGGGACGACCGCCTCGCACACGATCGTCGCCGACGACCAGGGCAAGGTCCTGCAGTGCCAGGTCATCGGGTCGAACGCCAGCGGTGCGACCTTGGGCATCTCCAACCCGCTGCCCGTCGGCGTGACGGGGACCCCGAACTTGACAGCTGCGCAAACCCCACGGTTCCCGGACCAGAGCGCGACCAGCGGCCCCGTCACCCTCGAGATCGAGCTGCCTGAGGGGCAGGACGCCGCGGTGATCAGCATCTACGAGCCCTCTAATCCAGGGACCCCGCCGGCGGGTTGGGCGTGCTCGTCGACGTTTGCGACGGCCACGGTTCCGGCGAAGGCGACGTGCGCCCGCTCGGACGCCCTTGCGCCGGGGCAGCAGTTCCCGGGGGTGGAGGTCGGCATGGCGTTGAGTGGCGACACCCCAGATCTCGCCCAGGTTCGGGCGACTGTGACGGGTGGCGGCGATCCGGACGGAGCGGTCGGGACCGACGTGTTCGACTACTCGCTACCGAGCCTCGGGTTCGGGTTGATCCCCGAGTCGATGCAGACGAACCTGTTCGACGGTGACAGTGCGGAGGACACTCGCGCGGGCCGTCATCCGTGGGCGGCGGGCGCTCAGATCCAGACCACCCATCGCCGCTGGCGCGGAGTAGGAGGACAATCCGACCAGCACTACTTTCGGGTTGGTCTGATCGAGCACACCAAGCAGCTGCTCACGGATACCCCGCCGGGGTTGGTGGGCAACCCGCTCGCCACGCAGGTGCTGTGTGACGATCCGAAGAGGACGCTCGTGCTGCCGCCCGCGCCAGGCGGGTGTCCGCCGGAGAGCCTGGTCGGTCAGCTGCGAGTTCATGGCAATGGCGCCGGCGGATCGGCTGGGCCGGGGTGGTTGACGGGGCTTCTCTATGCGATCGAGCCGGAGCGGGGTGAGATTGCCCAGTTCGTGTTCGGCGAGAGCAACACGAAGGGGATCTACGTGTTGAACGCGCGTCTGCGTCCCGAGGACGGGTACGCGGTGAGCATCGACAGCGCACCGCTCAGCGAGGGGGTGAAGGCCGACGGGTTCGGCGCGACGGTCTGCTCCTACGGAGCAAACATATCGTCAGACGAGCTGCACTTCGCGGGCTGCAAGCAGCCGGGCGATCCGGGTGCGTTCGAGAAGCCGTTGTTCACGAATCCGACCGCGTGTCCGAGTGAGCCGTTGCAGACGCGGATGTCGGCGGATTCTTGGGAGCACCCGGGTGTGTTCTCGTCGGTCGCGATCGACGAGCCGTCGATGACGGGTTGCGAGCTGGTTCCGTTCACGCCGACGGTGTCGATGTCGCCGACGTCTGAGGTGGCGAACGCGCCGGCGGGCCTGCGGGCTGAGATCTCGATTCCGTCGGATGGCTTGGAGGATCCGGAGGGTATCTCGCAATCGCATCTGAAGAAGACGGTGGTCGAGCTGCCGGCTGGGGTGTCTGTGAACCCATCGGCGGCGACCGGGCTCGAGGGCTGCAGCGATGAGCAGCTCGGGTTGAAGACCGATAGCGAGCCGCAGTGTCCGGATGGTTCGAAGCTCGGGACGGTCGAGGCGACTACTCCGGTGTTGGAGGAGACGTTGTCGGGTGTGATGGTTCTTCGGACCCCGAAGAGCACCGACCCGGCCTCTGGCGAGATGTTGCGCGTGGCTCTGATCGTGCGCAACGACGAGCGCGGGATCCTGGTCAAGCTGCCGGGTTCGGCGACCGCCGATCCGCAGACCGGCAAGCTCGTCGCGACGTTCGACGACAACCCGCAGCTGCCCATCGCCACGGTCGACCTGGAGCTCAAGGGCGGTTCGCGTGGTGTGTTGGCGATGCCGCAGGATTGCGGCGACGTCTCGACGAAGGCGACGCTTTCTCCGTGGTCGGGCAACGCCGACGCGGTCTCCGATACCCCGTCGCAGGTCGATGAGGGTTGTGGCAATGGTTTCGCGCCCAAGCTGTCGGCTGGGAATTCGAACGGCCAGGGGCGTGGCCAGGGCGGCACCTACAGCGTGCGGTTCTCGCGCGAGGACGGCGAGCAGTGGCTGTCCGGCCTGACCGCCGACCTGCCCAAGGGTCTGCTGGCGTCGATCAAGAACGTGCCGCTGTGCTCCAACAGCGACGCGAACGCGGGCAGTTGCCCCGCCGCTTCGAAGATCGGTGTCGCTGACGCGAAGGCCGGCGCCGGCGACCCGTTCGTGTTGGAGGAGAAGGGCGAGGTGTTCTTGACCGAGGGCTACAAGGGCGGCGAGTACGGCCTTGCGGTCAAGATCCGTGGTGTCGCCGGCCCGTTCCGCGGCGACATGGAGCTCTCCCCGATCGTGGTCAGGCAGGCAATCCACGTCGACCGCACCACCGCTCAGGTCAAGGCGGTCAGTGATCCGTTCCCGTTGATCCACCATGGTGTCCCGCTCCGTGTGCGCGAGGTGACGGTGCTGGTCAACCGCAACGGGTTCATGGTCAATCCCTCCGATTGCGACCCGAAGCAGACCAACGTGCGGCTGCTGTCCAGCGAGGGCGCCACAGCTGACCTGTCCGACCCGTTCCGGGTGTCGGGCTGCTCCAGCCTCGCGTTTAAGCCGAAGCTCGCTCTGGCGCTGACCGGCCGCAAGCAGGTCACCACGGGCAAGCACCCCGGCATCAAGGCTACGGTCACCCAGCAGGGGGCGTCTGAGGCTGGGATCGAGCAAGCGGTCGTCCGGTTGCCGAAGAGCTTGGCGTTGGATCCCGAGAACGCCCAGGCGCTGTGTGAGTTCGCCGATGGCACCAAGCCGGATCTCGAGAACCGCTGCCCGAAGGGCTCGATCGTCGGACGGGCAAGGGCCAAGACACCATTGCTCAAGGACGATCTGGTCGGGAACGTCTACTTCGTCAAGAACATCCGCAAGGATCCGGTGACCGGCAACGAGATCCGAACGTTGCCGATGATCGTCGTCGCACTACGCGGCGAGATCGCGATCAACCTCAAGGGGGAGTCCTCGACCACCAAGTCCGGAAAGCTCGTCAACACCTTCGCGAGCGTGCCCGACGCCCCGATCAGCCGGTTCAACCTCAACATCAACGGCGGCAAGACAGGAATCATCGCCGTCACACGAACCCGCAGGGCCAAGATCAACCTCTGCACAGGACGCCACATCGCAGAGAACGACATGGACGGCCACAACGGACGCCAACACGACACCGACGTCCGCATGAAGACCCCGTGCACCAAGAAACAGACCAAAGCCGCCAAGCGCCACGCAAAGCGCGCAGCGGCCAAGGGCAACCGCTAGCTCACGCTCCCACGTGAGTTACAAAGAGAGGGCCGGCAACCGCCGGCCCTCTTGGCTTCAGATCCGCGCCACAGCCACGACCGAGTCGACCGTCGGCAAATCCTCCGGGGCCAGGCGGTCGATCGCGTCGTAGGTGAGCTCGTGGAAGCCGCCGACGAGCGCGACGGCCGAGACCTCGGCGATCCGGTCGCTTGGGCGCAGCTCGCGCAGCGGGCGGGCGAACAGGGCGGATAGGCGCCGGGTGGTCTCATCGCGGCGCTCGCGGGCAGTCGGGCCGGCGTTGAGCGCTTCGACGAAGCAGGTCCGGGCGCGCTCGGGCTCCTGGGCGCAGAAGTCGAGCAGCGCGGCGACGCCGGCGCGGACGCGGGTCGCCCCGTCCTCGTCGGTGGCGATCGCGGCGCCGGTCCGCGCGAGCAGGTCGGCAGCGATCTCGCCGTAGGCGGCGATGAACGCGCGCTCGTCGGCGTCGTCGGTGGCGGGCTCCTCTGCGACGGCCTGGTCGGCGAACGGCAGCGTCAGCGTCTGCATCAGCTGGGCGCGGAGCTTGGGCAGCTCGCTGGTGCGCCCGGCGCCGATCTCTCGGTGGAGGGTCTCGGTGAGGTAGCCGACGGAGCCGGCGACGATGGCGCGCGTGGGCGCGAGCGGCGTCGCGGTCGCTGCCTGGTCGGACGTGTCCGGCGATCCCGCCGTCGGCGGGGCGAATAGTGGGTCGAGCGCCTGGTAGGCCGCAGTTCGCCGCTCGAGCGCGCGCGGCCCCGCCGCGAGCACCTCGACGAAGCAGATCCTCGCCGCGGCGGGGTTGGTGGCCAACGTGCCGAGCAGTACGCCGAGCGCCGTCCGCAGCCGGTCGCTCCACCGCTCGCTCCCCTCGAAGGCCTGCAGCGTCGGGGCGAGCACCCGCTCGATCTCCTGCTCGTAGATCGCGACGAAGCACTCCTCCTTGCTCGAGTAGAGCTCGTAGAAGGTCTTGCGCGAGACGCCGGCATGCTGGATGACCGATGCCACGGGAACGTCGTGGTAGCCGTGCGCGGCCACCAGCTCCCGCATCGCGCCGAGTATCCGCACGCGCTGCGATTCGGCGACCTGCTCGGGCGTCAAGCCGTGGTTTCCGCCGCGCAACTGCTCCGGACGCATCCTCCCCGCTTGGACGCCTGTTACCAGCGCGACGCTGGCCGGTCTGGTTCGGTGATCGGACATGAGGCGACTGTACTATGGAGACCATTGGGTGTCTAGACGAAATCTCCCTTCGAGGTTCTCTAGAGCGGGAAATTCTTCCAAACGCAGAGTTTCTGAACCGTTCTCTGTTGACATCTAGACACCCATCGGTTTACCGTGGGCAGCGCTGGGAAGCCAGTCCGAACCCGGCTGGCAGTCGAGATGCAACGAGGAGAGGAATCGCACCGATGAGGCGTGTTCGCGGTAGTGCTGTGTTGGTCGTCCTGGTGGCGGCGTGTGGGCTAGCGGCGGGGCCGGCTAGCGCCGCCGATTGTCCGAATGCGGCGATTCGCGATCAGCAGGGCCCCGCTGTGACTGCGTTGCCGGGTTGCATGGCTTTGGAGATGGTGTCGCCGCCGAATAAGTTCGTGCAGGAGGCTGTGGGCGCGAGCGTTTCGGTGGATGGGTCGCGGGTGTGGTTCAGCACGAAGGGTGGTTTGGATGGGGCGCCTGCGATGCCGGATGGGTTTGCGGGCGAGCCTTATGTCGCGACTCGTGGCGAGGATGGTTGGGCTGTGGTGCCGGCGATGCTTCCCGGCGGGGATCTCGTCAAGGGTTGGTCGGCGTCGGGGGACATCGTTCGCAGTTACAGCCCTGATTTCTCGCGGTGGGTTGGGTTTGCCGCGACGCTCTCTCAGTTTCAGTTGGGGCAGGCTCGGGTCTTTCGGGGTGGTCTCGGCGGGGTCTTCGCGCCGTTGTCGCCGCTGTTGGTGCCGGTCGATCCCGCGGACCGTTCCGAGCCCAATGTGAAGTTAGCCAGCTTTCAGGGGGCGTCGGCTGACCACTCGCATGTCTACTTCAAGCCGGGCTTCAGCGAGACGGACGCCTTTGGGACTTCTTATCGCACTACGACGTATTTGGAGGGCGATCCCGCCCCGTCGGGTGGGGAGGCGCATGTGTATGTGGCTGGGCTTGGTGTAGGCGGCGGGCCGTCGTTGGAGCTGTTGGCGCGTGATGGGGAGGGGAAGGTTTGGGGGGAGCGTTGCGGGGCGCGTGTGGGCGGCAATGCCCCGTCGTTCGGAGTAGAGCCGGATGGTCGGGATCAGGGTGCGGTGTCGTCTGATGGTTCGCGGGTGTTGTTCTCGACGCGTCCGGGTCAGACGGGTGTGGGTGTGTGTGACCCGGTGGCGAATCGGTTGCGGGTGATGCGGCGGGTCGAGACGGTGTCTGGTCCGTGGATTTCTCAGTTGTCGGTGTCTGAGTGTGATCGCGTGGCCCCTGCTTGTGATGCGGTCGATGGCGACGATCTGTTTCAGGGCGCTTCGGTCGATGGCAGACGTGTCTATCTCACTTCCAACCGTCAGCTTGCGGACTCCGATGTCGACGGGGCCGGTTCCGGTGCGTGTTCTGCGCTTTCTGCGGCGGGGTGCGATCTCTACATGTATGACGCGACACAGCCGGCGGGGAGCCGGTTGGTGCAGGTCTCGGCGGGCGAGGCCAACGCGGCGCATCCGGAGGTCGGGTCGGGTGCGGGGGTTGCGACCGGGACGGTCGCGATCTCGGGCGATGGGTCTCATGTCTACTTCGTCGCCGATGGTGTCTTGACCGACGCGCCGAACCCTGAAGGTGCGGTCGCTGTGGCGGGTCAGCGCAATCTGTTCGTCTGGGACGCCGAGGAGGAGTCCCTTGGGTTCGTTGGAGCGTTGGCGAGCTCTGACTACGGGTACCTCTGGGGCCAGAATGGAACGTTTAAGAACGAGGCCTACCCGGTCCCGGCGGTGGGGACCGATGGCGAGGGTGTCGAGGTTGGTGGTGACGGGCACGTCTTGGTTTTCGCCAGCAAGGCGTCGCTGACCGGTGACGACACTGACGGCGGCCGCGCGGACGTCTATCGCTATGACGCTGACAGCGGCGACCTGCAGCGGATTTCGATCGCTGGCGTGGGCGGCTCTGACAACGGGCCCTTCGATGTCATGGGCCGGACCAGCAACCTGCGCGATGGGTCGCGGATCGGCACCGATTTTGCCGAGTACAAGCGTTGGGTCAGCGAGGACGGCGAGACGATCGCCTTCCAGACCGACGAGGGTCTTGTCGCCGGCGATACCAACGGGCTGTTCGACGACTACCTCTGGCGCGACGGTGAGGTCTACCGTCTGCCGGGCACGGCCCGGACGTTTACGAGCCTCCGGGAGACCTACACCAGGATCGTGCACGCGCCAGCGGTCTCTCACGACGGCTCCAGTGTCGCGTTCGAGGCCATCGACCAGCTCCTGCCCCAAGACGGCGACGTCGTCGTCGACATTTATGTCGCCCGTGTCGATGGTGGGTTCGCGCAGCCGATCGCGGTCGGTGACTGCCCCGTCCTGTCCGACGGCTGCCAAGGCAGCGGTGCCGGGACGGTCGGTTCGGAGCGTCGCACGGCCGGACCGCCTGCGTCCGGCAATGCGGTAGCCGATCGGCGTGGCCGGCCGATGTCGCTCGCTGTCGAGCGTTTGTCAGCCGCCGCGCGGCGCTCCGCGGCTCGCTCCGGTGTCCTGCGGATACGGTTGCGCGCCAGCAGGGCCGGCCGAGTGACGGTCGCTGTCCGGGCACGGATCGCCGGACACCGCAGACGTGTCGGGAGGGCGAGGGCAACCCTGCAAAGCGCAGGCGCGGGAGGCGTCTCGGTTCGGCTTACCCGCACAGCACGCCGCCACCTGCGCAAGGGCAGCGACCTGCGTGTCGCGATTCGCGTCCGCCCAGCCGCGGGCAAAGCCAAAACGGTGACCGCGATCCTGCCGGGAGACAGCCGATGAACATCATCGAGCCCGCCGCAGGCCAGTCCCGAGACCGTCTGAAGAGCAAGGAGAACCACCCGATGCCCACCACCGCCGAGGCCCCCAAGCCCCTAAGTCACCCCGCCCAAGGCCCCGGCACACGCCGGCTCGCGTCGTTGCTGGCAGTCTGTGCCGCTGTGCTCGGCGGACTGCTCATGACTTCATCGGCGTCGCTGGCCGCACCGGATCTCGAGGTGAGCCTGCGCTCCAGCGCCACAGAGATGCAGATGCTCCACGACTTCGGCCACAACACCGGGACCTACCGGCTGCGCTTCGGCCAAGGCGGACCGGGCGTCGCCGAGACCACAGACATCCCAACAAGCGCAAGCGCATCACAGATCCAAAACGCGCTCAACGCGATCACCAACATCTCACAAGACGGCGGATCGGTATCGGTCGTCGGAAAGCCAAATCCCGGGAGCCTGATCGGACAGAACCCTGACAACGCGATCAGGTTCGACGGCGGGCCGCTCGCCGGCACCGACGTCCCGCTGCTCTCAGTCGACTACAGCGGGATCGAGAGCCCGCTCCCCCGGCCGATCAGCGTACGCACCGTCCGCCGTCCCGAGATGCGCCGCGACGACGAGCGCATCGAGTACGTCGCGACAGTGCGCAACGCCGCGAGCGCGTTTCCGGCTGTGGGCGATTCGTTGTCGTGTGTTCCGGGGAGTTGGGTCAACTCGCCGTCGTTTACCTATCAGTGGGTGCGTGATGGCGTATCGCTGGGTTCGCCCAACGGTGCGCAGACGACCAGCTACACGGTCCAGGCTGCGGATGCGGGGCATTCGTTGCAGTGCACTGTCTTGGGCACCAATGCGGGTGGTGCGGCACTGTCGTTTTCGAACCCGAGTTTTGTCGCGCCTGTTCCGATACCGCGCGCGCCGACGTGGACGAGCACGACCAACCGGCCGACTGTGACGGGCACCCTGGCGGCCCAGCGGACGTGCACGCCACCGACTGCGTGGACGGTAGACGATGACGGCGATGTCGCTACGCCGCCTGTGCCGTTCAGCGGCCCGTGGCAGTTTCAATGGCTGCGCAACGGCCAGCCGATTGCTGGCGAGACGTCTAGTACCTACACCCCCCAAGCCGGTGCGGGTCAGCCCGACGAGCTCAAGACCCTGCAGTGCCAAGTGACTGGCACAAACGCCTCAGGTGCGGCGCTCGCGGTCTCTAATCCTGGCCTGACCGCCCCCCTAGCGGCGTACACGACCGCGTTCGGGATCGTCCCGGCGAGCAACAACGGCAACAACCGGCCTGTCATCGCTTTCGACAACGCGACCAGCGGCCAGGTCACGCTCGAGATCGAACTGCCGGAGGGCCAGGATACGTGGGCGCTCGACCTCTTTGATCCCGCGTCCAACGGACAGCGAGCTGAGCCGGCTGGGTGGGCGTGCTCGTCGACGTTGGCGACGGGCTCGGTTCCGGCGAAGGTGACGTGCACCCGCTCGGGCAGCCTTGCGCCGCAGGCGCAGTTTCCGGCGGTGGGTGTGGGCGTTGCGTTGGGTGCCGGCACGTCGACCACGCCGAGCGTGACGGCGACTGTGTCGGGCGGCGGCGATCCCGACGGGATCATGGCGAGCGACGCGTTCGACTATTCGCTGCCCAGCCTCGGGTTCGCGCTGATTCCTGAGTCGATGACGACGGGCTTGTTCGACGAGAACGGTGAGGAGGACACGCGGGCTGGTGCGCATCCCTGGGCGGCGGACGCCCGGGTCCAGACGACGCACCGCCGCTGGCGAGGGACACCGACGGCAGATTTTGATTCCATGCCTGTCTACGAGATGGGTTTGGTCGAGTACGTCAAGCGGTTGCGGACGGATCCTCCGGCTGGGTTGGTCGGTAATCCGCTTGCTCCGCCGGTGGTGTGCGACGATCCGAAGAAGACGCTCGAGCTAGCCGGCTCGGCGGGTGGCTGTCCGCGGGAGAGCGCCGTCGGTTGGCTCAACCTCGGCGGCTGGGGCTCGGGCAATGAGAATGGCCTGAATATCACTCGCTTTCGTCTCCACGCCATCGAGCCGGAGCGGGGCGAGATTGCCCAGTTCGCGTTCGGCAGTTCGGAGACGCGGGGGATCTATGTGCTCAACGCTCGTCTGCGTCCCGGTGACGGTTATGCGGTGAGCGTCGAGAGCGCGCCGATCGGCCAGCAAATACCGTTCGACATGCTCGGCGCGACGCTGTGCTCCTATGGCGCGAAGCTAAGGGACCCGGCCGCCCAAACCCTGCCTTTCGGTTGCTACAAGCCGGGTGAGCCGGGCGCGTTCGCCAAGCCGTTCTTGACGAATCCGACGTCTTGTACCGCGGAGCCGCCGGTGACGCGGATGACCGCGAATACCTGGGAGCACCCGGGTGTGTTCTCGACGGTGACAGAGGAGGAGCCGTCGATGGAGGGTTGTGAGAACGTTCCGTTCACCCCGTCGGTCGCGATGTCGCCGACCTCGCAGTCGGCTGGTGGGTCGTCGGGGTTGGATGCTTCGATCTCGATTCCGGTCGATGGGTTCGAGGATCCGGATGGTGTCTCGCAGTCGCATCTGAAGAAGACGGTGGTCGAGCTTCCGGCGGGGGTGTCTGTGAACCCGTCGGCTGCGACCGGCCTTGCGGGCTGTTCGGACGCTCAGCTCGGGCTCAAGACCGATAGCGAGCCGCAGTGTCCAGATGGTTCGAAGCTCGGGACGGTCGAGGCGACTACTCCGGTGTTGGAGGAGACGCTGTCGGGTGTCATGGTCCTCAGGACCCCGAAGAGCACGGATCCGACCTCTGGCGAAATGTTGCGCGTGGCTCTGATCGTCCGCAGCGACGAGCGTGGGATCCTGGTCAAGCTGCCGGGTTCGGCGACCGCCGATCCGCAGACCGGCAAGCTCACGGCTACGTTCGACGACAATCCGCAGCTGCCGATCGCGACCGTCGACGTCGAGCTCAAGGGCGGTTCGCGTGGTGTGCTGGCGATGCCGCAGGACTGCGGGGAGATCTCGACCAAGGCGATGTTGTCCCCGTGGTCGGGCAACGCTGACGCTGTGTCCGATACGCCGTCGCAGGTCGATGAGAATTGTGGTGGCGGGTTCGCGCCGAAGCTGTCGGCTGGCAGCAGCGATAACCGTGCGCGTGGTCAGGGTGGGACCTACAGCTTCGCGTTCTCGCGTCAGGACGGCGAGCAGTGGCTGCGCGGCCTGACGGCGAAGCTGCCGGAGGGGCTGCTCGCCAACGTCAAGGACGTGCCGCTGTGCTCCAATCAGGCGGCGGACGCTGGTAGCTGTCCGGCCAGCTCGAAGATCGGCATCGTCGACGCCAAGGCCGGCGCCGGCGACCCGTTCGTCCTGGAGCAGAAGGGCGAGGTGTTCCTGACCGAGGGCTACAAGGGCGGCGAGTACGGCCTGGCGGTGAAGATCCGCCCTGTTGCTGGTCCGTTCCGCGGCGAGATGGAGCTGTCGCCGATCGTGGTCAGGCAGGCGATCCACGTCGATCGCACCACCGCCGAGGTGACGGCGGTCAGCGATCCGTTCCCGTTGATCCATCACGGCATCCCGCTGCGGGTGCGTGAGGTAAACGTGTTGATCGACCGGGGCGGGTTCATGGTCAACCCGTCGGACTGCACCCAGAAGCAGTCAAGCGCGACGCTTGTCTCTGATAGGGGAGCGTCGGCCGGGTTCACAGACCCGTTCCAGGTCTCGGGTTGCGCGAACCTCGCGTTTAAGCCCAAGCTCACCCTCGCGTTGACCGGCCGCCGGCAGGTCACGACCGGCAAGCACCCGGGCATCAAGGCCAAGGTGACCCAGCAGGGCACCAGCGAGGCCGGGATCGAGAAGGCCGTCGTCAGGCTGCCGAAGAGCCTGGCGTTGGATCCCGAGAACGCGCAGGCGTTGTGTGAGTTCGCCGACGGCACAAAGCCAGACCTCGAGAACCGCTGCCCGAAGGGCTCGATCGTCGGACGCGCTCGGGCGAGCACGCCGTTGCTCGACGACGACCTCGTCGGCAACGTCTACTTCGTCAAGAACATCCGCAAGGATCCGGTGACGGGCAACGAGATCCGCACGTTGCCGATGATCGTCGTCGCCCTACGCGGCGAGATCGCGATCAACCTCAAGGGCGAGAGCTCGACCACCAGGAGCGGCAAGTTGGTCAACACGTTCGCTTCTGTTCCGGATGCGCCGATCAGCCGGTTCAACCTCAACATCGCGGGCGGCAAGACAGGCATCATCGCCGTCACGAGGACACGGAAGGCGAAGATCAACCTCTGCACAGGACGCCACATCGCGGAGACCGACATGGACGGCCACAACGGACGCCGACACGACACCGACGTCCGCATGAAGACACCGTGCACCAAGAAGCAGACCAAGACCGCCAAGCGCGACGCAAAACGCGCCATGGCCAAGGTCAAGAAGTAAGCCCAGACCCGATCTGAAGCACCGAGAGCCGGCAAGCTGCCGGCCTCTCGCCGTTAGGCGCGGGGCCTGGTGGCGGTGTGGGCCCCGCCACCAGGCGCTCGGGCGTCCCTCCTCCCCCTCCGAAGGAGGGTCCAACCGGGATCGAGGTTGGAAACATGACCTCACGCAGGCCGGCTCCGGAAAGTCAAGCGGGATCGCTTTGGAGGACCGCTACCTTGGACCGCCGAACTGGTTGAAACCCCTATGCGCCGCCCTCTGACCACAGCCGCCCTGCTCGCCTCGACCGCCGCCGCGACAGTTGCCGCCGTGGTGCCAGTCGCCACCGCTGCCCCCGTCCAGGTGATCCGCGGCGCCGGCTTCGGGCACGGGATCGGGATGAGCCAGTACGGCGCCTACGGAATGGCCCAGGAGGGCTGGGGCTACCAGCGGATCCTGCGCCACTACTACAAGGGCACCAAGCTCGGCCAGGCGCCGAGCCGGCCGGTGCGGGTCCTGCTGCAGGCCAGCGACCCCTACGTGCGCTTCAGCGGCGCCACGAAGGGCCCTGACGGCATGGTGCTTTCGCCCCGAGTGACCTACGTGGTTCGCCCGGCGAGCGGGCGCCGACTCGCGCTCTACGGCGCCGGGGGCAAGCGCGTCGGTACCTACCGCCCGCCGCTCAGCGTCAGCCGTGGCGGCAAGCCGTTCCGTCTGCTCGGGCCGGCTATCCAGGGTGTGACCAGCGGGCGATATCGCGGCAGCTTCGACCTCTACCCCGGCAGCTCGGGCGGCGTGACGGTCGTCAATGCGCTGCCGATCGACGACTACCTCCAGGGTGTCGTCCCGGGCGAGATGCCGGCCTCCTGGGACGCCGACGCGCTGCGCGTCCAGGCGGTCACGGCCCGCACCTACGCGCTTTCGACGCGCAAGACGGGCGACATCTTCGACCAGTACCCCGACACGCGCTCGCAGATGTACAAAGGCGTCGGAAGCGAGACACCGAGCACCAACGCGGCCGTCCGCCGCACCGCCGGTGCGATCGTCACTTACAGGGGCAAGCCGGCGACGACCTTCTACTTCTCGACCTCCGGGGGACGCACCGAGAACATCGAGAACAGCTGGCCCGGCTCCACGCCGCAGCCCTGGCTGAAGAGCATCGACGACCCTTACGACGCGATCTCGCCCAAGCATCGCTGGACGGTCCGCTTCTCGAACGCGCGGATGGGCGCCCTGCTGGGGTCGCCAGGCAAGCTGAAGCGTGTCGAGGTGTTGCAGCGCGGCGTCTCGCCACGCGTCGTGCGGGCGCGCGTCTACGGAGCGAACGGCTCGGTGGTGTTGACCGGCCCGCAGATCCGTGCGCGGCTCGGGCTCGACGACACCTGGGCCTACTTCTCTCGGGTCGGTTCAGCGCGGGCTGCCACCGCCCTCGCGAGCCGGTGGTTGGAATCTCGGTAGCGGCTCCCTCCAAAGACCGCTACCGAGATAGGGGAGCAACGTAACACTCTCGCCTTGACTGTGTCAACCAAATAATTGGTCAGGCCAATTACGGTTATTAGGAGCTCGATTGCGAGTCGCCGAGTCCCTCCAGCAGGTCCGCTCCCTCGATTCCCAGCGCGTTGCCGAGGTTGAGCAGCGTCCCGAGCCGCGGCTCGCGCGTACCCGCCTCGAGCCGGTAGATCTCGGAATGACTGATCCCGGCTGACTTTGCGAGCTGTGTCTGCGACAGACCGCTCTCAGCCCTCGCCCGTCTGAGATTGTCCGCAAAGCGCGCGGCAGTGCTCTTGCTCATGGCGTTCCCCCCGCCGTTTAGACACCCGACGCCCCCTAGACAAGAGATTACATGTGTCAGTTACTGGGCGAGGCTCCGGCGGCCTCCAGCTTCCACTCGCCGTCGACCTTCTGAAGCGGGATCTCGCCGTTGCGGCCCTTGCCGCCGAAGCTGACCTTGGCGACCGCCGTGTCGCCGGTGACCTTGACGCTCTCGACCTTCGCCTTCAGGGTCAGGTTCAGCCCGCCCGCCTTCTCGGCCTCGTCGAGGAACTTCTGGAAGGCCTCGGCACACGACTTGCTCTTGGCGCCCAGGCCGCCGGCGGCGAGCTGCTTCTGCGCGGCGTCGTTCATCTGCTCGCAGACCTTCTCCGCGTCGCCGTCCCGAATCGCCGCATAGAGGTTCTCCACCGTCGCGCGAGCCTGCTCCCGGTCGCTGTCGCCCGGGCTCGAGCCATCGTCGTCGGATCCGCCGCACGCCGCGGCGCCGAGGGCGAGGGCGGCCGTTGTGGCGAGGGCGACGGCGCGAAGCTGGAAGGTGGATCGAGGAGAGTGCATGGCCGCGAACCGTAGCGGCTGGGCTCCCCGCGAGGGCGCGTCCGCTAAGGCGTGAACCGCACCGTCATCACGTCGCCGTCCTGGACGGCATAGTCGCGTCCCTCGACGCGCAGCTTGCCCTGGTCACGGGCGGCGGAGTAGCCGCCGAGTTCGACTAGGTCGCGCCAGCCGATCACCTCGGCCGCCACGAACCCCTTCTCGATGTCGGTGTGGATCTTGCCGGCGGCGCGGCGGGCGGAGGTTCCCTGCTGGATCGCCCAGGCACGACCCTCCTTGCCTTCGCCGGCGGTGAAGAACGAGATCAGGCCGAGCAGCTTCCAGGACTCGCGGACGACGGTGGCGAGGCCGGACTCGGCGACGCCGAGGTCGGCGCGCATCGCGGCGGCCTCCTCGTCGTCGAGCTCACCGAGCTCGGACTCCAGGCGGGCCGACACAGCGGCCGCACGGGCGCCGAGCTTCTCGGCATGGGCGACCAGCGCCGCTGGCGGCAGGAGAGCCCCGTCGGGTCCGGTCCCGGCCGCATCCTCGTCGACGTTCGCCAGATAGAGCACCGGCTTCGCCGTCAGCGGGGCGAGGTTGCGCAGCGCGTCGGGCGCGTCCTCGGGCACCGGTACGGTGCGCGCGGGGCGCCCCGCCTGGAGCGCCTCGATCAGCGCCTCGACCCACTCCTTCTCCGCCACCTTCTCTCGCTCGCCGCTCTTCGCCTCCTTGGCGACCTTGTCCAGCCGGCGCTCGGCTTGCTCGAGGTCGGCGAACAGCAGCTCGGTCTCGATCGTCTCGACGTCGGCCATCGGGTCGACGCGGCCCTCGGGATGGATAACCTGGTCGTCGCCGTGGGCTCGGACCACATGGACCAGCGCGTCGGTCTCGCGGATGTTCGCCAGGAACTTGTTGCCGAGCCCCTCGCCCTTGTGCGCGCCGCGCACCAGACCGGCGATGTCGTGGAACTCCATCGTCTCGTAGACGGTCGGCGTGGCCTTGACGGTGTCGATCACCGCGTCCAGCCGCTCGTCTGGGACCGGCACGATCGCGACGTTCGGCTCGACGGTCGTGAACGGGTAGTTCGCCGCCTCGGCTCCGGCCTGGGTCAGCGCGTTGAACAGCGACGACTTGCCGGCGTTCGGCAGTCCGACGATCCCAACTTTCACGGCCTGTTCCCCTCGGCGTCCATCGCGGCCGACGACCCTACCGGCCGTCGAGCAGCTCGGAGAGCGCCGTCCCGAACGCCGCGCCGGCGGCGATGTCGGTCGGATAGTGAACGCCGACGTAGATCCGCGACACCGCCATCGCCTTCGCGAGCGCGTAGACGGGAGCGCTGGGGAGGCCGCCGGGGCCGGTCAGCGCCCGGGCGGCAGCGAACGACGTCGTCGAGTGCGCCGACGGGAACGACAACGAGGTCACCGTCGAGGAGAGCGGCGGCAGGTCCTCCAGCCGCGGCCGCGGCCGCCGCACGACGTACTTCAGCCCGATGTTCGCCAGGTAGGCGAGCATCACGGTGCGCATGGTGCTCAGGTAGAGCGGCCGGCGTGGCTTGTCGACCGCCGCACCGACCAGGCACAGCCCCTGCCACAGCAGACCGTGCTCGCCCGCGCGCGTGAAGATCAGGACCGCACGCTCGACGCGCGGTTGGTGCCCGCGCGTGCGCAGCAGGCGCAGGACCGCCAGGTCGAGCCGGCGCAGCACTGCGACGGGCTAGAAGCCGACTGCGCGGTTGCCCGTCTCGCGACGGACGTAGACGACCTGGGAGAGGTCGAGCTGCATGACCTCGTCGTCGAGGTCGAGCGAATGCCAGCGTGCGGACCCATCGTCGGCGAGCGCGTCCATCAGCTTCGCGTAGGCGTCGTCGGCGGTGCGCAGGGAGAGCACCTGGCCGCCTTGGAAGCCGATGTCGGTACGGGCGCTCTGGGCCATGTCTAGTGATCCTCCGCTGGCTGGACGAGCTCGGTGAGCACGCCGCCGGTCGACTTGGGGTGAACGAAGATCGCAAGCGAGTCCCGGATGCCCGGGTGCGGCTCGTCGCCGATCGTCCGCAGCCCGGCCGCGACCAGCTTCTGGATGTCGCCGTCGATGTCGCGCGTGCGGTAGGCGACGTGATGGATCCCCGGTCCGCGCTTCGCGATGAACCGCGCGACGCCGCCGTCCGGGTCGATTGGCGCGATCAGCTCCACGTGCGCGTCGCCGACCTCCAGCAGCACCGCCTCGACGCCCTGCTCGTCGAGCAGCTCGCGATGCTCCTCGCGCATCCCGAGCTTGTCCCGGTACAGCGCCAGCGACCCGTCGATGTCCTCGACGGCGATTCCGATGTGGTCGATCTCGCCGAACATGGGCGCGAAGGCTACAGGTCGCGCAGGAGCTCGGAGAGGTTCGCGACCGGGACGAACTCGTACTGCCGGCCGCCGACACGCCGCCGCTGGAGAAGGCCATCGGCGACGAGCCGGGACAGGTCGGTGCGTGCGGTCTCATGGGTCACCCCGTGGCTGGTCGCGTGGGAGCCGTAGGTGTAGGCGCGACCGGGATCGCGCAGGGCGTCGCTGAGCACCGCGAGCTGGCGATGGTTGAAGGTCCCGGAGCTCTTCAGCAGCCGCTCGACTTCGCGGATCTCGGCGGTCTTGCGCTCCAGATAGGCATGGAGCTCCTCGATCGCGCGGCGCACGACCTGCAGGTGGTAGAGGAGAAAATAGGTGGCATCACAGTCGTCGGTCTCGGTGAAGAGGAATGCCTTTGCGTACTGACTCGGTCCGTCGCGCAGGATGCGTGAAATCGAGAGGTACTCGACCAGCCAGTAGCCCCGCTGGCGCATGAACCAGTAGAAGAGCGCGCGCGCCGTTCGCCCGTTGCCGTCCTCGAACGGATGGTCATAGGCCAGCCAGAAGTGCAGCAGCACGCCGCGAACAACCGGGTGGAGAAACTGCTCTGCGTCATCGGGCTCGTTTGCGAAGTCGCAGAGTGCCGCCAGGCGGCCAGGAAGCTGTTCGGCGGGTGGCGGGCGGTGCAGCACCTTGTCGTCGGCGCTGTCTATGACCGCGATGCGGTCGTCCTCAGGACGCTGTAGACGTCCCGCTGCGTCCGGATCGTCGAGCGTTCCGTCGGTGACGATTCGATGAAGCTCGAGTACCGCCTGTGGCGTCAGGCTGTCGCCCATCTCCTCGCGCATGAACTGAAGCGCGCGATAGTTGTTGAGGATCATCCGCTCGCTGCGATCCTTCGGCTCGCGGCCGGAGCGCAGCAGCTCCTTTGCGACCCCGCGGGACGTAACCGCGCCCTCGAGCTGGCTCGACCTGATTGCCTCCTCCATCAGCGAGTTGACCAGGTAGTGCGAACGCGCCTGGTCATCGGTCGTAACGACCTCGTCCATCGCGATCTGTCCGGCGCAGCGCTGGTCGACGTAGTGGAGCAGCCTCAGGGCGCTGTCTGGTGTGGTGTAGGTGAAGGGATTGCCGCTCGAGTCCTTCAGTGGAAGGTCGCGCCGCATCGCCCGGCGACTCCACTTGATCGCGGACCACCACTCCTCGGGCGTGAGGTCCTCGGGAGGCGTGAGATGCCGGAGCTTGTCCCAGTGGAGATATTCGCCGTCTCGGATCGGGCTCCGATCGAGTACTCGGACCGCATGCTCGAACCGCTCGAAGGCGACGTTGAAGGGGGCATTCCCAGGTGGCGGTGCGACGTACATTCCCTAATCCAAATCAATCCAAGTTAGTCCAAGCGCTTGGATTGGAGCCTAGCATTAGTCCAAGGATTAGGAAGTCTTGGATTCGTCGACCGGCTCGGCGTAGAGCGCGGAGGCGCGGTCGCCGTTCCGCGGCGCGAGCCGCTCCGGCGTCGCGATGTCCCCCTCCACCTCGGCCACGATCCGGTCGATGTCCTCACGCTCCAGCGCCTCGCGCTCGAGCAGCTCGCCGGCGAGGGTGTCGAGCAGCTCGCGGTGCTCGGTGATCAGGGCCAGCGTGCGGCGGTGCGCCTGGTCGGTGATGAACTGCTGCTCGTCGTCGATCGCGCGGCGGGTGGCGTCGGACATCGAGTAGTCGGTCGCGTTCAGCTCGCGAGACATCAGGCCGGTGCCCATGCCGTACTGGGTGACCATCGCGCGCGAGATGTCGTGGACCGAGCGCAGGTCGCCGGAGGCGCCGGTGGTGATCTGGCCGAAGACGAGGTGCTCGGCGGTGCGGCCACCGAGCAGGACGACGAGGCGGTCCATCAGCTCGTCGCGCGTCTTGAGGTAGCGGTCCTCCTCCGGCAGGTTGAGCGTGTAGCCGAGCGCCTGGCCGCGGGGGATGATCGAGACGCGGTGGACCTTGTCGGTGCTCGGCAGCAGCTCGGCGCAGAGCGCGTGGCCGGCCTCGTGGAAGGCGACGACCCGCTTCTCGTGGTCGGTGATGACGCGCCGCGACTGCATGCCGGCGACGACGCGCTCGAGCGCCGCCTGGAAGTCGCGTGTGCCGATCTTGTCGCGCCGGTCGCGGGCGGCGAGGATCGCCGCCTCGTTGCAGATGTTGGCGAGGTCGGCACCGGTGAGGCCACTCGTCTGGCGGGCGACCAGCTCGATGTCGATTCCGGGCTCCAGCGGCTTGTCGCGCGTGTGGACGGCGAGCACCTGCTTGCGTCCCTCGAGGTCGGGTGGGGTGACGAAGACCTGGCGGTCGAAGCGCCCGGGCCGCAGCAGAGCCGGGTCGAGCTTGTCGAGCAGGTTCGACGCGCCGATCACTACGAGCCCGTCACGGCCGCCGAAGCCGTCGAGCTCGACCAGCAGCTGGTTGAGGGTCTGGTCCTTCTCGCCCGACACGTCGTTGCCGCGCGTCGAGCCGACCGCGTCGAGCTCGTCGATGAAGACGATCGCCGGCGAGCTCTTGCGCGCCTCCTTGAACAGGCGGCGGATGCGCGCGGCGCCGAGCCCGGCGAACATCTCGACGAACGCGCTCGCGCTCTGGGCATAGAACTTGGCGTTCGACTCGTGCGCGACCGCCTTGGCCAGCAGCGTCTTGCCTGTGCCGGGCGGTCCGTGCAGCAGGATCCCCTTCGGGACCCGCGCGCCGATCGCCTTGAAGCGCTCCGGGTCGCGCAGGAACTCGACGACCTCGCGCAGCTCGTCCTTCGCCTCCTCGACGCCGGCGACATCGCTCCAGCCGACCGAGTCCGACGACGACGGCTTGATCTCCTGCGGCTTCATCTTGAAGCTCGGCATGAAGCGCAACATCGCGATCAGCACGACCGCGATCAGCCCCATGAAGATGATCGGCAGCCACACGACCATCCAGTTCTCGAACTCTTGGTAGGTGAAGGCGAGCAGGGTCATGGGTTCTATCCCTGTCGGCCGCCTACGCGGCGGGCATTAGCGCAGCGTCTTCTCGACCAGCTGGCTGTAGAAGCGCGCGGCGAGGGTCAGGTCCTCCACCGGGATGCGCTCGTTGGCGCCGTGGACGAGTGGCATCGCCTCGAAGAGGTCCATCTTGCGCTGAGGGAAGAATCCGTAGGCGATGCAGTCGGGGAAGGCGGCGCGGAACCAGTACGAGTCGCTGAAGCCGGCGAGCGCGGTGGCGGTGATGGTGGCGCCGGGGTCCTCCCGCGACACGAACGAGCGGATCGTCTCCATCAGCGGTGTGTCGATCGGCGAGCGGTTTCCGGTGACGGTCTCGTCGAACTCGATCCCGTAGTCGCCCGGCGGAAGGGCTTCGGCGAGCCGTGCGCGGACGTGCTCCTCGCCGCGGCCCGGCGGGACGCGGCAGTCGACGCGGACAGTCGCCTCTGAGGGGATCACGTTGATCTTCGAGGAGGCGGCGGCCATCGTGGGGGCGAAGGTGACGCCGAGCAGCGGCTCGAGCATGACGGCGATTCGCGGGTCGCTGGCCTCGACCTCCGAGAGGGCGGCGTCGAGGTCGTCGAGCGGGATCCCGAGCGCGGTCAGGAAGGCGGCGGGCTCCGGCGAGTGCTCGGGAACGACGCGCGCGTCACCGAGCGCGGACAGCAGCGGCGCCAGCTTCGTCAGCGCGTTGTCGCCGATCCGCGGCAGCGATGCGTGGCCGGCGCGACCGTGCGCCGTGAGGGAGAAGCGGAAGACGCCCTTCTCCGCGACACAGACCGGGTAGATCCGCCGCTCGCCGTATTGAAACGAGACGCCGGCGCCCTCGTTGACGATCATGTCGGCGCGCACCTTGTCGGCGTGCTGGGAGCAGAGCCACTGCGCGCCGTAGTGGGCGCCGGTCTCCTCGTCGGCCGTGATCACCAGCTTCAGCTCACCGGTCTCGGGGCGCCAGCCGGCCTCGGCGAGCGTGCACGCCGCGGCCACCTCGGCTGCCACCTGACTCTTCATGTCGAGCGCGCCGCGGCCCCAGATGCAGCCGTCGTCGCGCAGCTCGCCCGACCACGGGGAGACCTCCCACTCCGCCGGGTTGGCCAGCACGGTGTCGACGTGGCCCAGGAGGGCAAGCGTCGGTCCGTCAGCGCCTGAGGGCGCGGGCAGACGCGCGACCAGATTCGGTCGGCCAGCCACCGCGGCGAGCAGCTCGACCTCGAACCCAGCGCCCTCCAACAGCCCGCGCAGGTAGTGCTGGCACTCTTCCTCGCTGCCTGGTGGATTGACCGTGTCGAACTGGATCAGCCGCTGCAGCAGCTGCGTCGCTCGCCCCTCCAACTCCCCCGGTTCGACCACGCGGGCGAGTATATGAGCCGGTCCTTGGTGGCCTCATGCGGGGGGTGAGGGAGGGTTGGTGGCTGGAGCGACTGTGGGCGCAGCCGCGCCGGCAGCCGCCCCGCCCGACACGGTCGGTTGAGCCAGGGCGCGGCGTGTCGCCTTGGTTGGCAGCGCGGTTGCGGCCAGCCCGGCGCTTGCGGCCGCATAGGCGGCGACGACGAGCTTGATCGTGTCGGCCCCGCGCTCGGCGCCCCACGTGGGGTCGTCGACGTAGACGAGGAACGCCGCCAGGCAGCCAGCCGCAAGGCCGCTGGCGAAGGGCAGCAGCGCTAGCACGCGTTGCGCGGCCTTCCGCGCCCCCGTGTCGACCTCGACGCCGTCCTCCGGCTTGGTGGTGAAGGGCATCAGGGCCCCGATGATGCTGACGAAGACCGCGATCAACGCCGGCCCGATCCAATTGCCGCGGATCGAGACGCTGACGGGTACGTCCACCGCCCGCACACGGGGGCCGGCCACGCGTACCTTGCCGGTGTACTTTCCGGGCGCGCTGAGACCGCGCTCCCCCGGTCGCTGAACGCATAGGCCGACGCGCACCGAGCGGCCGTCGCGCGAGCGCTTCGCCGCCGCCACCGGGGTGAAGCCCATTCCGCGCGACCCGTCCGACAGGCCTCCGCCGAGAACGAAGGCGCCGATGCGAATGTCGCGCGGCAGCGCCTTCGAGCGAGCGCCTCGCCTCGCCGCGACGTTGACGTGCGCGGTCGCGCGCTCCGGATGGCCGACCCGGTAGCTCAGCTCCGTGGCGAGCTTCTGGCCGCCGGGCTTCTTCAGGAGCCAGGTGGGGCTCCCGGCGGCGGCGAGGTTCGAGAGGGACGACTTCGGACAGCTCTTCGCCGAGCTGTCGCTGGCGTCGATCGCGGTGGATACCGCCCGGATGCCAACGCCCGCTGCTACCACCGCGACCACGGCGACCAATCCGATCAACATTTTGTGCGACACGTGAACCCCCTGTTCCCTCCGACAAGTGGTGTCACCGTAGACCGACTCTCGAGTTACCGCAAGTAGTGCCGGCGCGGGCTAGCCAGGCGGAAACATCTTGCGGCTCTGGAAGAGCCAGCGCAGGTCGCCGCGCGGGCGGAACTTGCCGCGCAGCATCAGCTTGCGCGGGTCGCGGCGCCCGGCGACGATGTCGACGAAGTCCTCGAACGCGACCTCGAAGCGGACGGTCGGGTCGTCGACGCGTCCGCGCGCCGCCTGGGTCGACCCGTTGGCGACGGTGACGTGCCACGGCTCGAGGTCGACGAAGTCCCACTGGATCGACCCCGGGCCGCGCGCGGCGTCGACGTCGAGGCCGCCGGCCACCGACTCGAACAGCATCTGGACGAGCTTGGGGTCGCGCGACGGCGGGCCGGTCTTCTCCCCGAGGTAGCCCGCCTTGGAGAGAGCCCTGCCGCGGACCGCCCGCTCGCGAGGGGACCCTGTGAGCGGCATCACCGGCGGTCCGGGCAACTCGTCGAGTGGCATGCCGGCGCTGCGCAGCTTCGTCTCGAGCGACATCGCGCCCTGCTCGCCGAGATCCTCCATGGTGAAGCCGAACGTCTCGATGTAGCGCTCGTCCCAGCCCGGCGGTACGAGCACGTTGATCGTCCAGGGCATGACCTCTCGCAGCAGGTCCGCGACGGCATGGGGCACCTCGGGGTCCATCTTGCGCAGGTCGTGCAGCAGCTTGACGCCAAAGCCGATGTGACGCTGCTCGTCGGCGGACACGTTCTGCATCCCGGCGCGGAAGCCCGGCATGATGTCGCGGTCCTCGAGATAGCTGGTGATGAAGTGCTGTCCCGGCTGGGCGAGGGTCGCCTCGATGATCACGTGGTAAAGCGCGACGCCGGCAGCGAGCCGCGGGATCGACGGGTCCCTGCGCAGCTCGTCGCACATCTTCTCGAGTCGGGCGAAGACCTTGCGGAAGCCCCAGCTCAACTGCGGCTGGATGATCGCCAGGCTGTCACCGATCGAGTCGCCCCCGATCCCGACGACCTCCTTCATGAAGCGGTTGAAGAACACCGCGTGGCGCGCCTCGTCGACCTGCTGGGTGGTGAGGAAGTACTTCTGCTCCTCCAGCGGGGCAGCGTCGACGTATGGGGACAGACCGTCGGCGACGGCGTCCTCGCCCCAGAAGAAGAGCGAGTAGTTCCAGAGCGCGGCCTTGCGCTCGAAGTCCGTGAAGGCGCTCTGCCACTGCTCGGCGTCCAGGGACAGGTCGAGCTCGGTTGCCTTCCAGTGGCCGTTCTCCCAGCGCCGGTAGAGATCCTCGTAGGTGATGTTGTCGAGCGGGCTCTGGGGACTCGGGGGCGGGACGGTCATTGGGAGGAATGTAGCTCAGACCGGATAGGTCCTGAAGACGATGACGTCTCCAAACGGCCGCTATCGTCGCGCGCCATATGACTGCGACGCCATGGGGTGATGCTGAATCTCTACGCTCGCGGAAGTTGCCACCGGGTCCGGGCAGGGACCCCGAGGCGGTGGAGCGGCACCAACGCGAGCGACTGTTCGGAGCAACCGTGGCCGTGGTCGCGGAACGAGGCTATGAAGCCACCCGCGTCGAGGACATCGTCGTCGTCGCGGGTGTGTCGCGCAACACCTTCTACAGGCACTTCTCGAACAAGCGCGAGTGCTTCGTCGCGACCCTGGAGGGGATCGCGGGGTTTGCCATTCCGACGGTGTCGAAAGCTTTCGAGGAGGCGCCCGGCCCGTGGGATCGCAGGCTCGCGGCAATGCTCGACGTGTTCGCGGCGGGGGTGGTCGCTCAGCCGGCCACGGCGCGTGTGGGCTGGGTCGAAGTCTATGCCGGAGGTCCAGAGGCGGTAGCGGTGATCGACCGGCTGGACCGCTCGGTCGAGGACATCGTCTGCCGCGCGCTAGAGGACTCGCCAGAGCGTGCGGGGATGCCGCGGGAGATCGTTCGAGCGGTCGCGGGCGGCGTCCGCAAGATCGTCCACATGCATGTACGCGAGGAGAGGATCGACGAGCTCCCTGAGTTGATGCCCGAGCTGTTCTCCTGGATGCAGAGCTACCACACGCCGCCAGAGCGGCTGAGTCGCCCGCGGCGCATCCCACCCGAGCTCGTGGCCCCGCGCTCCGATCCGCGGGACGTCCGCGAACGGATCCTCGCCGCAGTCGTCGAGCTCGTCGCCGAGAAGGGCTATGCGGAGACGCCGATCACCGAGATCGCCGCGCACGCAGCCGTGTCGCTGACCACCTTCTATGCCAATTTCGAGGGCAAGGAGGAGGCGTTCCTGGCCGCGCTCGCGGACGCTCAGAGGCGTCTCTTCAAGGCGACCGTCACGCATGCGAGTAGGGCGCCAGACTGGGCGACGGCGGTGAGCACCGGGCTGTGCGCCTTCTTCGCCTTCCTGGCGACCGACCCGATGACGGCCCGCCTCGGTGGCGTACGCGCGTGGGCGACCAACGACGCTGGGCTGGATCTGCGGGCCCAGGGCCTGAGTCGTTTCAGTGTCCTGCTCGACGAGGGCTTTCGGCAGTTCCCCGAGACCAATCCGGTCGCCGCGGAGGCGATCGGCGCGACATTGGACGTGCTGCTCTACCGGTCGTTGGAGCAGGAGGAAACGGAGCGTCTGTACGAGGTCGCCCCGCTCGCCGCCTTCATGGCGCTGGCCCCCTTCTTAGGCACCGAGCACGCTTGCGAACTGGCAAACGCGGCTCCAGCCGCCATTGGTCAGACCACTTTGTGACGGTTGACACGAGGGCCCTCGCACGTTAGTCTCCTCGCGTCTCTGAGGCGTCGGAGGATTCCGCCTCTGGGAACGCAATTGGAGGGGTGGGGCCGCGTTGGAGGGGCGCGGCCCCACTGCGTTCCGCCCCGATGAATGGCGACAACACGACGACGACGGCGTCGGGAACGGCTGCCGGCAGGTCATCGAGTCGCCGTTCGAGCACGTGGCCGCGGACAAGCTCGTAGATCCCTCCGGCGATCGCCTCGGCGACCACCGGCCGTGGGGGAGTCGCGGTGGCGGCGAAGCCGGGGAGCAGCAGCTCGACGAAGCGGTCCAGCACCCGGTCGCGTCGAGCGAGCGCCCCCGGCCCTGTGCCGCAGTGGTCGACTATGCAGGCGTTGGTCTGCGCGGGCCGGCTGGCGAGGAAGTCGAACAGTTGGCCGATCGCCGCCTCGACGGCGCTCTCCCAGCTCCCCGGCTCGCGCGAGTAGGCGGCGGCCGTTGCCGCGAACGCCTCGTCGGCGAACGACGACGGGAGAGCCGAGGAGCCCCCTGAGGTCATCGCGTGAGCGTCGCGCCGCGGGTCAGCTCGCGCCGCGCCGCATCCATGCCGAGGAACGGCAGCACCATCGCGCACATCACCTCGGGCACCAGCTTCGGCAACTGCTCGGTGCGCCCGGCGGCGATCTCGCGCCGCAACGTCTCGCCGAGCTCGCTGACACGGCCCGCGCGCAGCGTCTCGCCGAGCGCCCCGTCGGGCATGCCGGGGGCGTCGAAGAGGTCGGCGAAGGCCTTGACCGCCTCCTCGCGCCGCTGCTGTGTCGCACCGCCCGCGGCGATCACCTCGCTGAAGCACAGCCGCGCGACGTGGGGCTCGCGCCCCAGGGCGCCGAGCAGCTCGGTCAGTGCGGCGCGCAGCCGGTCGACCCACTCGCTCTGGCTGCCGTAGGCGCTGAACGTCGTGGTCAGCAGCCGATCGACCAGGGCGCCGTAGGTGGCGCAGAAGCAGTCGTCCTTGCCGCCGAACAGCTCGTAGAAGGTCTTGCGCGAGACGCCGGCGCGGAAGACGACGTCGGCGACGCGGACACCGTGATAGCCGTGCTCGCCGACGGTCTCGGTCATCGCGCGCAGGATCCGGTCGCGCTGCGAGGCGCGGACCTCCTCGGCCGAAAGCCCGTGCCGGCCTCCGGTCAGCTGCTCGGGGCGCCGGCCACGTCGTGACGCGACGCTAGGTGCGCTAACGGCCATGGACGGCCTCGGGCCGTGCGAGGTGGGAGGCCACCACTTCCTCGGCCAAGTCGCAGAGTCCGCCGACCTCGCCGCGGCAGAGTGCGCCGTAGACGATCTCGTGGACTCCGCCGGTCAGGACGCGCGCTCGCAGCAGCGACTCGTCGGCCGTCTCGCAACGCTCCTCGAGGGCGTCGGCGGCAAGTCCGGTCAGGCGCTCCATCGTCTTTGCCCGTCGCTGACGTCCCTTGTCGCCGGCCGCCATCACCTCGACGACGCACATCCGCGCGACCTGAGGCTCCCGCTCCGCGAAATCCAGCATCGCGCGCAGGCCGTTCTCGATCCGCTCCTCGGGCGATCCCCCGAGTTGGCAGGCGCGCTGGACGAGGACGAGGATGTGATCCGCCGCCTCCTGGTAGGCGGCTAGGAAGCAATCCTCCTTGTCGGTGAAGATCTCGTAGAAGGTTCGCCGCGAGATGCCGGCGCGCCTGAGGATCTTGTGGACCGTCGTGTCGAGGTACCCCTCCTCGGCGATGACCACCGCGAGCGCATCCAGCAGCCGGCCGCGCTGAACCTCATGGACGACTGCCCGCGGTATTCCGTGGGGTCCCCCCGTCAGCTTGATACTGGGCCTCTTGCGAGTCTCCATCGGGCCGTCTCGCCTCTCCGCACGATGTTAGAAACAACATCTTACAGGATAGGAACACGGCGATACTGAAAAGTTGGCTGGCGAGCCAGCCTCCCTCAGGCGTGGGGCCGCGGCCGGGGGTCAGGCGTTCGCCGCGGCGGAGGCCGCGGCGGCGCCGATGAACGGCGCGAGCTGGACGTACGTCGCGGTCGGCGCGAGCTCGCGCAGCTGCTCGATCCGGTCCTGGCGGACCTGGCCGTAGATCAGCGCGTAGGTCGCGTTGCCGACGGCCTCGGTCGTGAGCGGTGGCCGATCGGGCGCCAGCTCGAGCCCCGGTTCGACGAAGCGCCGGAACGCCTTGATCGCGTCGTCTCCTGCTTCGAGTGCCTCGGGGCCGGCGCTGAAGACGTCGACGACGGCGATGCTCGCTCCGGCTGGATCGGCAGCCAGGAAGCCGAAGAGCGCATCGAGGCCGGCACGGGTCGCCGAGGGCCAGTCGGGCTCGGCCTCGTAGGCCGAGCGGAAGACCATCAGCGCGAGCTCGCGCTCGCGCTCGAGCGCCCCGAGGAGCGCCTCCTCCTTGTTCTCGAAGTTGCCGTAGAACGTGCTCAGGGAGGCGGAGGCGCGCTCGGCGATCTCGACGATCGTGGTGTCGGGGTAGCCGCGCTCGGCAATCGTCTCGGTGATCGCCGAGACGAGGCGCTCGCGGGCGACTGCCGGGTCCGGGCTCGGCGCGGCGCCCCGGTCTGGGCGCCGGCGCGGCCGGCGCAGCTTGGCGGTCGGTGGGCGGTAGCTCGAGCCCCACTCGACGAGCTGCGGCAGCTCGTGGATCAGCTCGGCCTCCTCGCCACGCCGCAACCGCGTGTGGATGGTCTTGAGGATGCCGCCGACGATCGCGCGGATGACGTCACGCGGCATGCCGCTGCGCTCGGGCGATTCCTCGAAGGCGTCGGCGAGCGCTTCTTCGGCGACGAGGACCGCGTCGTCGAGCCGTCGCACCGCCTGAGGGCCGGCGGCGTAGACCTCGACCAGGCACAGGCGCGCCGCGGCTGGCTGCTCGAGCACCAGATCCAGGAACACGTCCGCGACGGCGCGCAGGCGCTCCTCCCACGGCAGGGCGGTGTCGTATGCCTCGGCCAACTGCTGGCGTGCGAGCGCGGCGATCTCGTCAAGCGTTGCCAGGAAGCAGTCGAGCTTGTCCTCGAAGTGCTTGTAGAAGGCGCTGCGCGAGACCCCCGATAGCTTGACGACGTCAGCGACCCGCGTGGCCTCGTAGCTGTTCTCGCTGACCGCCGCGACCGTCGCGGCGTACATCCGCTCACGCTGGTTGCGGGTTACCGCCACGGGGTCTGCTCCCGGTCCGGGACGCAGGCGCCGCGCACGCAGTTGGGTCGCATCGCCCCAGGGCGTCGAGGTCATCGCGCGGGGACTCTAGTGGTCTGACCGGTTCGCTTCAGGAGCGGGATCGCGGGTACGACGGCGTTCTCAAATTCAGCACTTTGGAAGACGTCGATTAAGACATGTCAACCGGCTGCGAGGCGGCCCGAGCCGGCTGTCTGGCGTGCCAGCCAATCGGCTGGTCGCTCCAGCTCTGCGAGCGTCGGCAGAGCCTCCGGACCGACCCAGACCCGGTTCAGTCCCTCGATGCCCTCGGCGGCGACGACGGCATCGCAGAACTCCTTGCCGATCTTGTACTGGCGCATCTTCATCTCCATGCCCAGCAGGCGCAGCAGCACTCGCTCGGGAGCGGATCGGCTCTGACGGCGGGCGTCCATCGCCGCACGCAGGCCCTCGTGCTGAGGGACGAGCTCCGGGGCCAGCGCGTCCATCACGTGCTCGGCGTGGCCCTCGACGACTGCCATCGCCGCCTGCATCCGCTCCATCACGTCGCGCTGCTCGTCGTTCTGCACGAGCGCCGCGAAGCCCCCGTCGCGGAAGCGGTCGGCGAGCTCGGACGGATCTGGAAGGTCCATGCCGCGCAGCCGGTCGAGCGCGCCGCCGAGCAGGCCGCCGCTGCGGCCGCGTGGCGCTCCGTTGGGAGGCGCGCTGGCGCCGTCGCCGTCCACCGTGGCGACGTCGTCCGCGCCGTCGCCGTTCGAATCGACCTTCACGTCGACGGTCTCGAGGTACTCCTTCAGCAGACCGCCCATGTGGTCGCGCAGCCACGGCACGCCGCCGAACTGCATCGCGTGCGTCAGCTCGTGCACCGTCACCCAGCGCACGAAGGCCTCGCGGTCGACGTTCAACGCCGCGGCCGCGCCGACGAGATTGGTGCCCACGAAGAGCAGCCGGGGGTTCGCGGTGCCGGCGATCAGCGACAGCTCGTACTGACCGAGCACGCGCTGCGACATGTAGCCGACCACCAAGCCGAGCTCGGCGGCAAGCGCCGCGCCGGCGCCCACTCGGAGCGGCCCTGCGAGCGGCCCGGCCTTCTCGAACCGCTCGTTCATCCGCTCTTCGACCGGCTTCATCAGCTCGGCCATCGCCTGGAAGTTCGCATCCGACCAGCCCTGACGGCTGACCAGCTCCGGCGAGGGGATCGGGCTAGCCGGCACCAGCCGCGTGTAGCTGCTGACTCGCGCCTCGAACTCGGCGCCGAGCGCGACCAGGTCGAGCCCCGGATCGAGCACGCGATCCTCGTCCCGCGCGACCAAGCCCGCCACCCTCCGAGCAATCGACCAGTCGACCATTCGGTTGACCTTAGCTAGCCGGGAGCTTCTGCTTCAGCTCGAGCACCGGCGCGAAGAGATCGCCGTGCTCCTCGACACGCTCGAGCACGTCGCCGGTCTGGAAGATCAGGTTGAGGCGATCGTCCTCGATCTCGTCCCATGTGACGGGGGTCGAGACGGTCGGCTGGGAGCGAGCGCGCAGCGAGTACACGGCGACCGTCGTCTTGTGGCGCGAGTTCTGGCTCCAGTCGATGAAGACCTTGCCCGGGCGCAGGCTCTTCTTCATCGACGAGACCACGAGCTTCGGGTGCCGCTTCTCGAGCAGCTGGGCGATCGCCTGGGCGAAGGGCTTGGTGTCGTCGTCGTAGGTGACGGGCGTGTTGAGCGGGACGTAGACCTGCATGCCCTTCGAGCCGGAGGTCTTGGCGCGGCAGTCGAGGCCCAGGTCGGCGAGCAGGTCGCGCAGCAGCAGCGCGACCTCGCGGCACTCCGGCAGCGCCGCCGGCTCGCCGGGATCGAGGTCGAAGGCGAGCACCGTGGGACGGTCGGGGTCCTCGGCGAGCGCGAGCGACGGATGCAGCTCCAGGTCGGCGAGGTTGGCGAGCCAGACGAGCGTCGGGAGGTCGTCGCAGAGGACGAAGTCGATGTCGCGGTCGCCGGTCTCGATCGTCTCCGAGAGCACCCACTCCGGCGCGTGCGACGGGCGCTGCTTCTCGTAGAAGTACTTGCCGTCGACGCCGTTCGGATAGCGCTTGAGCGTCAGCGCCCGGCCGCGCAGGTGCGGCAGCACGACTGGCGCGATGCGCGTGTAGTAGTCGATCACCTGGCCCTTGGTGAACCCGGGCTCGGGGTAGAGGACCTTGTCGAGGTTCGACAGCTTCAGCCGCCGGCCCTCGACGTCGACCTCGGGCGCCACCTACTTCTTGGCGGTGGTCTTCTTCTTGGCCGGCGCGCGCTTCTTCGCGGGCGCCTTCGCCTTGGCGGCGGACTTCTTCTTCGCCGTCGCGGTCGGCTTCTTCTCCGCGGCGGTCTTGCGCTTCGCCTTCGCTGCGTCGCCCGCGGCCGTGCCGCCCTGGCGCTTGGCGCCGGCGATGCTCGCCTCCAGCGCCGCCATCAGGTCGGGAACCTCGGGCCGCTCCTCCTCGTCGGGCTGGACGGCGATCTCCTCGCCCTCGGCCTTGCGCTCGATCAGGTCGAGCACCTGCTCGCGGTAGGAGTCGCGGTACTTGGACGGGTCGAAGTCGGCGGACAACGAGGCGATCAGCTCGCCGGCCATCTTGACCTCGCGCGCGCTCGCCTCGAGCTCGGAGGCGTCGGGGATCTCCTCCAGCGAGTCCGGCGAGATCACCTCGTCGCCGAACAGCATCGTCTCCATGTGGAGCACACCGTCCTGGGCGCGCAGCGCGACCAGCTGCTCCTTGGATCGGATCACGACGCGCGCGATGCCGACCTTGCCCGACTCCTCCATCGCCTTCAGCAGCAGCGCGTAGGCCTTCGTCGCGCCCTTGCCCGGGGCCAGGTAGTAGGGGTGGTCGTAGAAGATCGGGTCGATCTGGTCGATCTCGACGAAGTCCTCGATCTCGATCATGTGCGTCTTGCGCGGCTCGACCGAGTCGAGCTCCTCCGGCTTGATGACGACGTAACGGTCGGGCGAGATCTCGTAGCCCTTGACGATCCGCTCGTAAGGGACCTCGTCGCCGGTCTTCGGGTTGACCCGCTTCTGCTGGATCCGCGTCCCGTCCTTGCCGTCGAGCTGGTTGAAGCGCACGGTCTTCTTCGACACCGCCGAGTACAGCTTCACCGGGATGTTCACGAGGCCGAAGCTGATCGCCCCGCTCCAGATTGCTCTAGGCATAGCCCGCAAGGTACCCGCTCGCCAGGGGCCAAATCCACCATTGGCGGAGAAATTGCGTTCCGTCCGGCCGCCCTCCGCGGTCATTGATGAATTTTGCCGTCCAGGCGATGAAGATTCATCAGTCGACGCTCTCGCGCACGACCATGGTCGGATCTACGTCGTCGCGCAGGCCCTTGAAGGCGGGGGCGCGAAGAGTGCCGGTGCGGGTCCACTCGCGCAGCTCGACCTCCGCGACCAGCTCTGGCTCGACGAAGATCGTGCCGCGCGGCGGCTGGCGGCCTTCGAAGGGGCTGGAGTCGCGGCGGCGGCTGGTCAGCTCGCGCGTGAGCAGGGCGAGCATCTTCTCGTCGAAGCCGGTGCCGACCTTGCCGACGTAGCGGAGCCTCCCCTCGTCGTCGTGGACTCCGGCGCAGAGGGCGCCGAAGCTGCCCGAGCGCTTGCCCTCGCCGCGCGCCCAGCCGCCGATCACGATCTCTTGGCGCAGCACGTTCTTGACCTTGATCCAGGCGCCCGAGCGGCGGCCCGGCTCGTAGGGGGACTCGAGCCGCTTGGCGACGATTCCCTCGAGACCCTGCTCCCGGGTGGCCTCCAGCAGCGCCGCGCCGTCGCCCTCGTGGTGCGCCGGGCTGCGCCAGTGCGGGCCGTCGAGCTCGAGGTCGGCGAGCAGCCGGCGGCGATCGCGGTAGGGGAGGCCGGTCGTCAGGTGGCCGTCGAGCCAGAGCAGGTCGAACGCGACGTACGTGACCGGAAGCTCCTTGGCGCGCCGCTTGACCTGCGCGTCGCCCGTCAGGTGCATCCGCGACTGGAGGCGCTCGAAGCTCGGCTTGCCATGCTCGTCGAAGGCGACGATCTCGCCGTCGAGGATCGCCCGCGTCGAGCCGAGCGCGCCGCCGAGCGGGCGCAGCTCGGGATAGCGCGGCCGGTAGTCGGTGCCGTTGCGGCCGGTCAGGTCGAGGTGGCCCCGGTCGAGCCGAGCCACCGCGCGGATGCCATCCCACTTGACCTCGTAGGCGAACGCGCCGTCGTCGGACGGCAGCGGGCCGAGCTTCGCCTTCATCGGCTCGATCCGCTCTGGCATCGGCTCGACGCCCGCCGCCGGCGGGTCCATCCGGTGGATCATCCAGTTCTTGCCCTTGGTCTTGAAGAGGACGTAGCGGCCCTCGACCCGCGCGCCGTGGAAGACGACGATCACCTCGTCGTCGCGCCATTTCTCCAGCTCGTAGGTCCCGCTGTCCCAGACCGTCATCGTGCCGGCGCCGTAGTTGCCGGCGGGGATCTCGCCCTCGAACTCGAGGTACTTCAGCGGGTGGTCCTCGGTCCGCACCGCCAGCCGGTCCTCCTTCGGATGGAAGGGGATCCCGCGCGGCACCGCCCACGACGCCAGCGTCCCCTCGCGCTCCAGCCGCAGGTCCCAGTGCAGGTTGGTGGCGTGATGCTGCTGGACCACGAAGCGCGCCAGCTCGGCGGCCGCGCTGTCACCTCCCGCGGGCTCGGGGGTCGCTGCGAAGTCGCGCTTGTCGCGGTAATCGCGCAGACGATCGGTCACCCGTCCATTGTGGACGGTCTGTGGCGCCCGGCGCTAAAGGTGCGTCGCGAAGCGGACGAGTGCATGGGGGATGCCCCCCGCCAGGCGCCTCATCGCGGCCTTCGCGCTCTGCGCAGCCCTGCTCGTCCCGGCCACTGCCGACGCCGCCAAGGCGCGGATCAGCGGCTACATGCCCAACTGCCATGTCGCGGTCGCCGTCGCCTCCTCCGCTCCGCGCAGCGCACCGACGATCCGTCTCGCCCGCGCCGCCGTCTGCCTGATCAACAAGCGCCGCGCCGCTCGAGGGGTACGCCGCCTGCGTATCAACCACCGTCTCAGCAGGGCGGCGATGTGGCACACCCACGACATGGTGCGCCACCGCTACTTCGGCCACGTCTCACGCCGCGGCCGCGACGTCGTCGACCGTCTCTACGGCGCCCGCTATCTCGGAGGCCGCTTCAGCTGGGCCGTCGGCGAGAACCTCGCCTGGGGCTCCGGCGGGCGCGCCACCCCGCGCCAGATCGTCAAGGCATGGATGAAGAGCCCCGGCCACCGGAGGAACATGCTCGACGGCCGCTACCGCGAGATCGGCATCGGCGTGATCGCACGCGGCCCGGTCCGGACCCAGCTCCCCGCCGCGACGTACACCACCACCTTCGGCGTCCGGCGCTAGAGCAGCCAGCGACAGCGCCGTATCCTTGCTCGGGATGCGCGCAGCTGTCCCTCTAGCCGGCCTGACTGAGCCGCAGCGGGCTGCTGCCAGCCACCCCGGGGGCGTGCTGATGGTGCTCGGCGGAGCGGGGTCCGGGAAGACGACGGTGCTCGCCCACCGGTTCGCGTGGCTCGCGGACGGGATCACGACGCCGGAGCGTGTGCTGATGCTCGTCCACTCCTCGCGCGCGAGGGAGGACATGTGCGAGCGGCTCGGTGGCCTGATCGAGCCGCCCTATGAGGAGCTGCACGTGCAGACCTTCGACGAGTTGTGCCGCGGGCTATTGGCCGACGAGGCGCTCGAGGCCGGTCTCGATCCGCTGTTCGTGCCGATGACGCGGGCCGACCGGGTCGCGCTGCTGCTCGACCGGCTCGGCGATCTGACGCTGCGCCAGCACGAGATCCGCGGCAATCCGGCGCCGCTGCTCGCGAGCTTCGTCGAGCGGATCGATCGTCTCAAGGAGGAGATGGTCACCCCCGACGACCTGCTCCAGCAGACACGGGTAGGCGACGAGCTCAGCGACGCCGCGCGCGTCCTGGCCGCCCGCGAGGCGGAGTTCGCCCAGCTCTACGCCGACCACGACCGCCTGCTCGCCGAACGCGGCGCGCTCGACGGCGGCGATCTCGTACTGACCGCGTTCCGGCTGCTGCACGAGCGCCCGCACGTCCGCGAGCGGGTGGCGCGGCGCTTCACCCACGTGCTCGTCGACGAGTACCAGGAGGCTACGTTCGCCCAGGGGACGGTCCTGCGCCTGCTCTGCGAGGAGCACGGCCAGCTGACCGTCGCCGGCGACGACGCCCAGACCCAGCGCCGCTTCGGGGCCGTCGGCGGCCGCAACCTCGAGGAGTTCCCGCGCGAGTACACGTCCTCGACGACGATCGAGCTCGGGCCGAGCCAGCGTGCGCCGGCGCCGATCCAACCCAGCTTCTGGCGCTGCGCCTCCGAGCGCGCGCAGGCGCAGGCGGTCGCGCTGCACGTCGAGCGACTGGTCGCGAACGGCGCCAACCCGGCGGCGATCGCGGTGCTGGTGCGCTCGGCGGCCGACGACGGGACCGTGGTCGGCGGCGCGCTCGAGCAGCGCGCGATCCCGTTCCGCGTCCGCGGCCCGGGCGCCTACTTCCAGCGAGGGGAGGTCCGCGACGTGCTCGCCTGGCTGCGCGTGCTGGCCGACCCGGCCGACTCGGGCGCGGCCGTGCGCGCGTTGACGCGACCGCCGATCGGCCTGCACTCCGTCGACATCGCGCGGCTCACCCAGCTTGCGCGGCGACGCAAGCTCGACATGCCGTCGGCGGTCGCGGCGGCGCTCGAGGGGCCGCAGCTCTCGCCCGAGGGCCGGGACCGCGCGCAGGCGTTCCTCGACCTGTACCGCGCCGCCGGACGCGCCTTCGAGAGCCGTCGCCCCGATGCCTTCGTGCTGCGGCTGATCGAGCGCGTCGGAATCCGCCGCCAGCAGGTGTTCGCGACCCAGGCCGACACCGTCGAGCGGCTGCGCAACATCGCCCGCCTGCCCGAGCTCGCGACCGCCTACATGCGCCGCGAGCCGCACGCTACCCCGCGCGACTTCACGCGCTACCTCAAGGCCGTCGCCGACTCTGGCCTGCCCGAGTCCGAGGCAACTGGCCCCGAGGGCGCACCGGCCGTCGCGATCATCGGCGTCGACGACGCCAAGGGGCGCGAGTTCGACCATGTCTTCGTGCTCGGCTTGTCGGCCGCCCGGATGCCCGGCCGCGCGCCGGCGCTGGACGAGCCGGTGTCGCTGGCGTCGGTCGCGATGACCCACGAGCAGGTCATGCGCCGCCGCTTTCACATCGCCCTCACGCGGGCGCGCAAGAGCCTCGTCCTGTCGTGGTCCGACGCGCCCAACGGCTCCCCGGCCCGGCCGTCGCCGTTCTACGACGAGGCGCGCACCGCCGCCGGCGCGCCCGAGGAGCGGTTCGAAGAGGAGCTGTTCGGCCCCGCCGAGGGGTTGCACTCGACCTTCCGGATCATGCGCGACGAGCTGCTCGACACGATCCAGCGCGTCGGTGGGCGGCTCGGCGAGATGCGGCTCGACGCCACGCTCGACGTGTCTCAGGCGGTCGCGCGCTACCTCGAGCTGCTGAAGGTCGCGGCGCTGATCGAGCGCTCGCAGGCCGGCCAGCCGCTCGACGACGCGATCACGGAGGTCAACCAACTGCTTGCCGCCGGCGCGAGCGCGGAGCAGCGCGAGGTGCTCGAGTCCTCGGCGCTCGACGACTGGCTGCGCGACGCCGGCCGCGACCCCGACCGCCGCCCGGTCGCCGGGGACGACCAAGCCGGTCCGTCGCTCGACCCGTTCATCCCGCGCCGCAAGGGCGCCGGCGCGCCCGAGAACGGGCTGATGCTGTCCGCCTCCGACATCGAGACCTACCGCCTCTGCCCGCTGAAGTACAAGTTCGGCCGCGTCTTCCGGATCCCTCAGGAGTCGACGATCAACCAGCGCTTCGGAATCGCCCTGCACACCGTGCTCGAGCGCTTCCACAAGTCGCCCGACGCCGGTCGCGAGCAACTGTTCGAGCTGTTCGAGTCGTCCTGGCGGCGCGGCGGCTTCGGCGAGTCCGACGACGAGCTGCAGTTCCGCGAGCGCGGCATCGAGGCGCTCGAGCGCTACTGGGAGAACACCCGCGACGAGGACGGCGAGCCGGTCTGGTTCGAGCGCAGCTTCTC